>Ga0302324_100017146_pt1 | contig 14379 bp, 12 predicted proteins | sample Palsa_T0_1_FD_201949 | JGI IMG/M metagenome (GOLD analysis project Ga0302324, IMG submission 201949) | Peat permafrost microbial communities from Stordalen Mire near Abisko, Sweden - Palsa_T0_1 | ecosystem: Environmental > Terrestrial > Soil > Palsa > Peat permafrost | place: Sweden: Abisko... | reverse complement strand
GGCCACTACATTACCGTCTCGACGGCGGGAGAACCATTCAGGGCTTTTGTCCCGGCGCCGCTCCCGCCGGAGCCGCCGCTCGTGTGGTCGGCGACCTTGCGGCACAAGTTCGACGCGGCTCTGGTCGCATTGGGGCGACTCGATTCCGTCACCGCGCTGCTGCCTAATGCGGCTTTGCTGCTATACAGCTTCGTCCGCAAAGAGGCAGTACTGTCCTCGCAGATCGAAGGCACCCAGTCCTCGCTTGCCGATCTAATGCTCTACGAGATCGACGAGGAACCGGGGGTACCGGTGGAGGATGCCCGAGAGGTGAGCCGCTGTGTGGCCGCCTTGGAGCGGGGCCTCAAGGGGCTTCGCGGCGGTATGCCGGTGTGCACCCGACTATTCTGCGACATGCACAAGGTTCTGCTCTCGCATCGCGGTGGCAAGGCCAAGGCGCCGGGTGAACTGCGCCGTACTCAGGTTTGGATTGGCGGCACGAGGCCCGGCAACGCGGTGTTCGTACCACCACCGGCCGGCGACGTTCCAAATTGTCTGGGGCCGCTGGAACGATTTCTCAACGACGAGCCCGAACCCGTACCGCCGCTGCTCAAGGCGGCACTTGCACACGTGCAGTTCGAAACCATCCATCCGTTCCTGGATGGCAACGGACGCATCGGGCGTCTGCTGATCGTACTGCAGCTGGTAGCCGATGGCGTGCTGCGCGAGCCGATGCTCTATCCGAGCCTCTACTTCAAGAAGCATCGCGCGCTCTATTACGAATTGCTGAATGAGGTGCGTTTGCGCGGTGACTGGGAACGCTGGCTGGATTTCTTCGCAGAAGGAATTGAGACGAGCGCGAAACAAGCCGTGGCGACGGCGAAAACGCTGTTGGCGCTCGTCAACGCAGATCGCGATCGAATCGCCCGTCTTGGGCGCGCAGCGCCTTCTGCCCTCGCGGTCCATCAGGCACTCCAGCGCCAGCCCATCGCGACTGCAGCGTCGCTGGTCAAGACCACCGGGCTCACTACGGCCACGGTAAACAAATCACTCGCCCATCTCGAGCGGATCAGCGTCGTCGGAGAACTCACGAATCGACAGCGCGGTCGAGTATTCAGCTATAGCAAGTACGTGCAAGAACTCGCGGCGGAGATGGAGTCCCCGTGACCGAGCGGGATCGGCTCGCGGCGCTCAGATCGTCAGATCGATATGCTCCCGAGTCAGTAGCAGCTCCCAAACGTGCGCTTCTCCAAAGCGGCCCTCCATCACTGACGGCAGCGGGTGGTGACCCGTCGGCGAGCGCGAGAGTGGGCACGGAAAGTCACAAATTCTGGAAGCTGACCGACTACTGACTCTTCGGCTCCTCCAGCGTCTTCGGATCAGTAAGCATGCCTCCCGGCAACGTCAGAATACCTACGGCGAGAATGATGGTCACCATCCCGAATAGCTGCGTGTTCGATAAGCGCTCGTCCAGGAACTGCCAGCCAAGATACGCAGCGATCGCCGGGTTCACGTACCCGTAAGTCCCCGTGAGCGCGGGCGTCGCGTGCAGGCTCAACCAACCGTAAGCGGTGTACGCCAGGCACGAACTGAAGAAGGTCAGGTACCCGAGCGCGATCAGACCCGGAAAGTTGAACGTCCAGCGCGCCGGATCTCCATGCGCGACTGCGACGGTGAGCAGCATGAGCCCGCCCATGCACATCTGCAGTGCCATGAACATCAGCGAGCTCAAGCTTGTATCGATGCTGCGGTAGTAGAGCGTACCGAGCGCCCAGGCCGAGCACGCCACGAGCGCTCCGATCTCGGCGAGCAGGCTGCTCGTATGCAGGCCGCCCTTGGGGATGAGCATGAGCGCGGTGCCCGCGAAGCCGATGATCATGCCGACCACGGCCCAGCGTGTGAGTGGATGACCGCGCTTGCCGAATACTCCGAGCCCGGCGATCCAGAAGGCCGAGGTGCCGTTCAGGAGCGCGGACAGATTGGTCGGGATGTAATTGATGGCCCAGATGTTGAGCCCGTTGCTCACGAATACCATGAAGAAGCCGGTGATGCTCACGTGGCGCCACTCCACGGTCCGGCGCGGGAAGGCATGGCCGCCGATGAAATGCGCGAGCAGCGCGAGCAGCACTCCCGCGATCAGGAAGCGGACCGCCGAAAAGAGCGCGAACGGCAGGTGATTCACGGCGATCTTGGAGAACAGGAAGCTCGATCCCCACACCAGATAGATGGTCACGAGGCACACCATGAGCTTCGCTGAATAGCGGGGATCGCGCATCGGCATCGGGTCTTTAGCTGGGCCTCGAGACCACCGTCATCGTGCGCCGGTACAGAAGTCCGATGAGTGTGAAGAAAACGATGGCGCCGCCGATCAGCGCAGGAGTCGCAAAGCCATCTCCGACGAGGGCAAAGGGCGTGCTCCGGCCGGATACGACGACGATGCCGGCGTACAGCACGCCGAACAGACTCTCGCCGACGATCATTCCCGTCGCCATCAGCACGCCCATCCGCCGGGCGTACTCCGGCTCGCGTCTACGATCGGCCCAGCGATCATAGAAATGGCCCAACAATGCGCCGATCACCACCGGGAGCGTCGCCGCCATCGGCAAATAGATGCCGAGCCCAATCGCGAGAGGCGGCAGCCGCAGGCGTCCCGCACGGCCCAGGAGTGCATCGATTGCAATGAGCACCGCGCCCGCCAGCGCGCCGTACTCGATCATGCGCAAGTTCAGATGACCGCCGAGCATGCCTTGCGCCAGCGCCGAGATCAGCGCTGCCTGCGGCGCCGCCAGTGCGTTGGGTCCCGAGCCGGGCGTCCCCGCAAAACCGTAAGCGGTATTGAGGAGACCGAGCACCGGGGGAATGACCAGCGCGCCGAATATCACGCCGAATACGAGCGCGACCTGTTGGCGCCACGGGGTGGCGCCGACGAGTTGTCCGGTCTTGAGGTCCTGCAAGTTGTCGTTCGAAATGGTGGCGATGCCGAACACGATGCCGGTTGCGAACAGCGCATAGGCGATCATGGCGCTCGACTGCTCGGGGTTCGTGCTGTGGCCAATCACTGCGATGAGCATGAGTGCCGCCGCGATCACGGCCAGAATGCCGACGCCCGACACCGGACTGTTCGATGCGCCGATCAACCCGGCCATGTACCCGGTGATCGATGCGATCACCACACCGGCCACCAGCACGAACATCACGGTGGCGGCGATCAGGACGGGTGCGTGTGCGGCCAACACACCGCCGGCGATGAACTCCCACAAGAGCAGCGCGATCAGAGCGAGCGATACCGCCACCACGGCGCCGACGATCTTCACGGGCAGATCGCGCTCGACCAGCGGCAGTACGTGGCCGTGCACGCCGCGCGCGCGCGACGAAGCCATCGCGGAGCGCAGGCCGGAGACGATGGGCCCGAGAATTCGCGAGAAGGTCCAGAGCGCCGCGACGCCGATGACGCCCGCGCCAAAAAATCGCAGATCGGTGTGAAATACCGCAAGCGCCGCTTGCTCCGCCGATGCCGTCGGCGGCGATGCCGCCGTCAGCCACGGCACCAAGATGCCCCAGCCGATGACGATGCCGGCGAACATCGCCATGCCCACCGATAGACCAACCAGGTGTCCGACGCCGACCAGCGCAAGGGACAGGCTGGTCGATATACCGGTGGAGCTTGCGCCCACGCGGAAGTAGACGGCTGCCTCATCGACCGCGAGGCGCGTTTGGCTCAGGGCGAAAAACGCGGCGGAGGCGATGGAATTGACCGTGATTGCGATGAGCCCCTGGCGGCTTTCCCGATCCCCTCCGCGCGACTGGTCGCCCACCAGGAGCACTTCGGCTGCCGCGCGTCCTTCCGGGTAGGGCAGGTCGCTATTGACCACCAGCGCGCGCCGCAGGGGCACGGAAAACATCACGCCGAGAATTCCGCCGAGCCCGGTGGCCGCCATGGTCATCCAATACGGAAAGCCGTGCCACCAGCCGACGATGACCAAGCCCGGAAGCACGAAAATGATGGCCGCCAGCGTCCCGGCGGCGCTCGCCACGGTCTGGACGATGTTGTTCTCGAAAATGCTCGACGACTTGAACAGCCGCAACACCGCCATCGAAATCACCGCCGCCGGAATCGATGTGGCGAAGGTCAGCCCGACCTTGAGTCCGAGGTACACATTGGCGGCGGTGAAGGCGACCGTGATCAGGCCGCCGAGCACTATCGCCCGCAGAGTGAGTTCGGGCAGACGGCGATCGTCAGATGAGCTCAGCACCGGGGACTGTCGGTCACTGCACCGTGCCCATGAGTTTTCTGACCGGCCGGCTCAGGGCCAGAAGCACGACACCCAGACCCACGGCGAAATAGACGATGTGCATGTATTGCCCGGGCATCGCCGCGACGTTGTTGGCATCGAATTCGCCGGCGATCAACCCGGCTGCTAGATTACCGAGCGAGAGCGACAGAAACCACATCCCCATCATCTGGCCGACGAGCCGCTTGGGCGAGAGCTTGGTCACGTAGGAAAGACCCACCGGACTCAAGCACAGCTCGGCGAGCGTATGCAGCAGGTAGGTTGCGATGAGCCAGTAGGGCAGCACTTTCGAGCCGTGCGCCACGATCGATGCCGCGATCGCCATGACGACGAAACCGGATCCCATCAAAATCACGCCGATCGCGAATTTCGCCGGCACGGACGGGCTGAGATGGCGTCTGCCGAGCGCGATCCATAGCCAGGCGACGAAGGGTGCGAATGCAATGACGAACGCGGGATTGAGCGACTGGAACCAGCTTGCGGGAATGACGAAAGAGCCGAGCACGCGGTCGGTATAGCGCTCCGCGAACAGATTGAGCGAGGAGCCTGCCTGCTCATAGCCGGACCAGAAGAGCACACTGCCGAGAAACAGCACCACGATGACCAGCGCGTGCCGCTTCTCTTCGGGCGCAAGATTGCCGGCAATGAACAAGTATGCGAAGTAGAGCACCGCGGTCGCGGTGATCACCAGCGTACTCGCGCGCGCGAGACTCACGGGATCGAGCGCTATCCAGCCGAAGCTCAAGGCGGCCAGCGCAAGCGCCGCGACGGCGAGCGCAATCCAAAGGCCCCGCCAGGGCTTGCGAACTTCCGCCCCGGAAGCCCCGAGCGGTGGCGCAACGAATTGGCCGGCCCTGCCGAGATATCCTTGCGTGAAGTGGTACTGCAGCACACCTGCCGCCATGAACAGTGCCGCCACGGCGAATCCGGCACGGGGGCCGATGAGCGTCTGCGCTTCGCCGATGATCAGCGGACCCAAGGTCGCACCCAAATTGATGCCCATGTAGAACACGGTGAAACCCGCATCGAGGCGCGCCCCGCCCTCGGGATAGAGCTCCGCCACCATAGCGCTCACGTTCGGCTTCAACAGCCCGACGCCGAGCACGATCACGACCAGACCGAGATAGAAGCCGCGCGGAGTCGTCGACGCCGCGAGCAATGCATTCCCGAGCGCGATGCCGATGCCGCCGATGAGCACCGCGCGGCGCGCGCCGATCAGGCGGTCGGCAATCCAGCCGCCGGGCAACGCGGCGAGGTAAACGCCGGCCGTGTAGAGGCCGTAGATCGCGGCCGCGGTCTTGTCATCGATGCCGAAGCCGCCGGAGGAAACAGCGCCGACCAGGAACAGCACCAGCACGGCCCGCATGCCGTAATAAGTGAAGCGCTCCCACATCTCGGTGAAGAATAAAGTCGCAAGGCCGCGCGGATGACCGAAGAAGCTCCCGCTCACGAAGCTCCGGCCTCGCGCTCAGCTTCCTCTGCCTTGGCGCGCGCGGCGATCTTGTCTTTCAATAGCAGTCCCGCCATGACGATCCCGATCTCGTACAAGAAGTACATGGGTACGGCCATGGCACTCTGCGAGACCGCATCGGGCGGTGTGACGAAGGCTGCGAAAATGAATATCCCCAGAAGCACCAATCCGCGATTCTTCTTGAGAGTCGCTATCTTGACCATGCCGGTCCACACCAATAGTACCGTAGCCACGGGCACTTCGAATGCCGCGCCGAACGCGAGCAGCAGAACCATCACGAAGTCCAGATAGCTCCCCATGTCGGTCATCATCTGCACGCCGCTCGGCATGGTCGAGACGAAGAAGCTGAGCATGACCGGGGAGACCACGTAGTACGCGAACGCCGCGCCGAGATAGAACAGGAGAATGCTCGAGATGAGCAGCGGTATGGCCAGCTTTTTCTCGTGGCGGTAAAGACCGGGCGCGACGAACGCCCACGCTTGGTACAGAACGAACGGCATGGCCAGGCCGATGGCAAGCACGATGGCAAGCTTGAACGGCACCGTGAAGGGCGCGACCACGCTGGTGGCGATCAAGCTGGCGCCGGCCGGCAGTTTTTTTTTCAACGGCTCCGCGACGAAGCTGAACAGCTTGTTCATGTACGCCGCGCACGGGATGAAGCAAATGCCGACCGCGAGCATCGCCTTGAGCAGCCGATCGCGCAGCTCCAGCAAGTGCGAGATCAGCGTTCCCTCGGCGAGCCCTGCGGGATCGCCCTCCGGCGCACTCATTGGGGCGATTGCTGCGGCTCGGCGCTCGTCTGCGCGGGCGGCGCCTCCGGCATGGCGGCGGGTGAATGCACGGCGGGCGAATTAGCGTGCATGACTTCAGGCGAGTTGGGGTGCGGCGGGCGGCGAACGGGGGGCGCCACGACGGGCATCATTTCACTCTCGGCCGCGTCGGTCTCGCCAGTCGACGGAGCCGCGCTCGGCGCGGGCAGCACCGCCGGCGAGGCGGAGACCGACTTCTTCGTCTGCTGTTTCAGCAACTCCTCCGCGTTGACCTCGCGCTCGAGTTGCTCGGAGAGCTGGCGCGCCATCAGGCGCGCGCGACCCATCCAGTTGCCGACCTGACGGGCGACCTTGGGCAGCTTCTCGGGCCCGAGCACCACCAGGGCAATCGCGGAGGTGAGCAGGACTTCAGAAAATCCGAAATCGAGCATGCGGAATCAAGCGTTGGTTTTCGGGGGAACCTTGACTTCGGCTTCGCGGGGCGCCGCGCCGGGTGCGGCCGCCTCGAAATCGGCGTCCTTGTCCTGTTTGAGCTGCCGCATCTTCTCGTCGGTCTCGCCCTCGTTCATGGCATTCTTGAAGCCCTTCACGGCGGCGCCCAGATCCGAGCCGATCGTTCGCAGTCGCTTCGTGCCGAAAATCACGAGCGCGATCGCCAAAATGACCAGTAACATTTTTGAGTCGAACATGTCGCTACTCCGAACCCCAGGGGATCAGCCTCGGCGTGGATGATACGCCTAATAAGATTATGACATTTGACCCCGGGACTCTATGCGTGTTCGGTCGCATTTAGCCGTTTCGCACCATGGTCGCTCGCATCGGAAACGCGGTCTGCTCGGTCAACCCTCCAGCCACAGCGTCACCGGACCGTCGTTGGTAAGGGACACCTGCATGTCCGCTCCGAATACGCCGCTTTCTACCGGTGCATGGCGCGAGGCCGCGGTTTTCACCAGGAAATCGAACAGCCGACGCCCAAGATCGGGCGATGCCGCTCCCGAGAACCCGGGCCGCAGGCCATGCCGGGTATCCGCTGCGAGCGTAAACTGCGGTACTAGCAACAGATCTCCGCCGATCTGTCGCAAACTTAGGTTCATTTTGCCGGCTTCATCGGCGAACACCCGGTAATCTAGCAGCCGATCCACGAGTTTTGCGGCGCGGGGCTCATCATCCTCGGGCTTGACCCCAATGAGGACCAGCAAGCCGCGGCCGATGGAGGCGCGGCGCTCACCCGCGATTTCCACCCGGGCCTCGGTGACGCGCTGCAGTAGTGCAATCAAGGTCGCTTGCGCGCCGCCGCCGCGCAAAGTGCCTGAAATCCCGAGGCTACGAAAGGTGCCAGGCGCTCGTGGACACTGTCGAGGTCCGCCGATTTGCACAGCCCCCCCGACAATCGATCGATGCGCCCGGTCTCGGCGAAGGTGAGCGTGAGCGCGCCGGTGAGGAACTGGTAACCCCAGTAAATCTCGCGCGGCTCGCAGCCGGGCAACGCCTGACGCAGCGCCTCGATGAACTTCACCACCAAGGGATCGAAGTGCTGGGTCATGAGTATCGGTCCCCACTCGGGCGAGTTGTTGACCTGGGCGACGAGGGCGAAATAGCTCTTCCAGCCGGCGCCGCCGCGCGCCGAGCGCTCGAGCATGGGGTAGGTGAAGGCATAGACGATCTGTTCCACCGTAGGCGTGCCCGGCAAGGCGGCCCGCTGCACTTCCTCGAGCATTTCCAGGCGCTCGGGATTCATGAGCTCGGCGCGGCGCCGGAATACCGCGGCGAACAGTTCGCGCTTGCTGCCGAAGTGGTAGTTCACCAATGCGACGTCGACCTCGGCCGCCTGCGTGATGTCACGAATGGACACCCCATAAAACCCGTGCCGTGCGAATAGGCGCTCGGCGGCATCCAGAATACGGTCCTTCTTGGGCTTCGCTTCGGCTTTCTTGGCTTTCTTCTTGCGGCGCACGGCCATGCGGCATTGTCCCAGGGTTCAAGCGAGCCGTGCAACGCCGGCGGCGCCTTGACCGTCATTCAACAATCGTTGAATATCCGGCGGCGCCCGCTTGGCTGCACGGGGGATGCGGTGGACGATTTCAAGACAACGGCGCTCGCGCCGCCCGCGGCGACTGCCCTCCTTCCTGGTACGCAGCTTCGGTCTCTCCGTACTGCAAGCCTCGCTCTTCTACGGCGGCCTGGTGCTCGTCGCCGGCACGGCCGGCATCTGGGCGGGAGGCGTGCTCGCCGACCGCCTGGGTCTGCGCAGCCGATCGGCCTATGCCTGGCTCCCGGCCGTCGCCTTTCTGTGCACCGTACCGTTCTATGCCGTGGGTGTCCTGTCGACGAACCTGGCTGTGTGTCTCTTGCTGCTCAGCATTCCGACCGCCCTCGCTCTCGCCTGGCTCGGGCCGGTGCTCGCGGCGGTTCAGCATCTTGTGCTTCCCGCCGAGCGCTCCACGGCCTCTGCCGTGTTCCTGTTCGTCAACAACCTCCTCGGCCTCGGGGTCGGCACCATGCTGATCGGTGCGATTTCCGATGCGTTGCACGTCCGAGGGGGCATCGGGGTGGAATCGCTACGCTATGCCATCCTCGCGGGACTCACGTGTTACTTGATCGCGGCGGCCCTTTTTATGTGGGCAGCCCGGCACCTGGAACAAGATTGGGTGGGTGATTAGGTATTAGGCCTCTATGTCTTGCGAACGATTGCTCAAAATTTCCCACTCACGGCGCAATAGGACGGAAAAAATCCGCGTCTAGACCCACTATTGCCAAAAAGTAACTAAGTCAAACCAAGTGTGGAAATAGCGAGTCAAAAAACACGAATCGACCCTATTCATAGGCCAATGGACGGCTATTTACGCCATAAAGTGGGAGTGAACAGCACCAAAAGCGTGAAAACCTCCAATCGTCCAAGCAGCATCGCCACCGAGCACACCCAAGTCTGAAATCCAGTGAGCACCCCATAGTTGCTCGCCGGACCGACGGCCCCGAGCCCCGGCCCGGCGTTGTTGATGCAGGCGATGACCGCGGAGAGCGCGGTCATGAAGTCGAGGCCGCTCGCAAGCTGCACGAAGATGAGCGTGACGATGCTCATGAAGTACAGAAACACGAAGGCGAGGACCGCGAAGACCACCCGGTTGGCGATCACGGCGCCACCCACCTTCAAGGGACGCACCATGTTCGGATGGACGAGCTGTGTCAGTTCGCGATGCGCTTGCTTGGCGAGCACCAGGGTGCGGATCATCTTGATGCCCCCGCCGGTGGACCCGGAGCTCGCGACGATGCAGCTCAGGAACATCATCCACATCGGTGCAAAGATCGGCCACAGCGAATAGTCCTGCGTATGCAGCCCGCTGTCAGTGGCGATGGATACGACGTTGAACGTTGCGTGCCGTAGCGCCGTGGGGAAATCCGCGTACGTGCCTTTCACGAACAGGAACACGGCAACTCCGACGCAGCTCACGGCGAGCACCGCGAGTACCGCCTTCGCCTCCGCGTCGCGAAAATAAGCGCGCACGCCGCGTTGACTCCATGCGAGGTAGTGCGTCGCGAAGTTCAACGCCGCGAGCACTTGAAAGACCGTGAGCACCAGTTCGATGGACAGCGAGTTGAAATGCCCGATGCTCGCGTCGTAGGTGGAGAATCCGCCGAGCGCGAGCGCCGAGAATCCGTGGCAGACGGCGTCGAACCAATTCATGCCGGCCCATCGCAGGCAAATAATGCAAACGCCGGTAAGTCCCGCGTACACCGCCCACAGGAGCTTTGCCGTCTGTCCGATGCGCGGCGTGAGCTTGGTGTCCTTCATCGGACCCGGCATCTCGGCCCGGTAGATCTGCATGCCACCGACGCCGAGCATGGGCAAGATGGCGACGGCGAGCACGATGATTCCCATGCCGCCCAGCCAGCTGAGCAAGTGACGCCACATGTTGATCGAATGCGGCAAATACTCGAGGCCCGAAAGAACGGTTGCTCCCGTGGTGGTGAGTCCGGATGCCGCCTCGAAATAGCTCTGGGTGAAATTGAGCGGTAGATAGATGAGGAGGGGCATGGCCGCGACCGCGGGAAGGGCGACCCAGGTGAGCGCAACAAGCATGAGGCCGTCGCGCGTCTTCAGCTCGCGCTTGTAGCCGCGCGTCGCGAGCCACAGCAGGGCGCCGAGCACGAAGGTCGCGAACCCCGAGACGACGAACGACCACATCGCCGCGTCCATCTCCCAGAAGGCCAGAAGCACCGGGGCCAGCATGATCGCGCCGAACACCGCCATGACCATGGCGAGGACGTGCGCAACCGGCAGCAGCGTGTCTTTCACAGAAACGAGGCGGAGCCTTGAAAGAGCTTTTCCACGGCCTCGATGTGCCGTCGATCGGTGAGGAATAGGATCAGATGATCATCGGCCTGAATCGAGGTGTCGTGATGGGCGATGATCACGTCCTCGCCGCGCACCACCGCGCCCAACGTGGTGCCCTGAGGCAGCTTGATGTCCTCGATGCGGCGGCCAATCACCCTCGAGCTGTCGGTGTCGCCGTGCACGACCACTTCGATGGCTTCAGCCGCCCCGCGCCGCAGCGAGTGCACCCGCACGACGTCGCCGCGGCGCACGTGCGTGAGCAGCGAGCCGATGGTCACGGTCTGCGGCGATATGGCGATGTCGATCGAGCCGCTCTCGATGAGCTCCGCATAGGAGGGCTTGTTGATCAGCGCCATCACCTTGTGCGCGCCGAGCCGCTTGGCCAGCATGGCCGAGAGAATATTGGCTTCCTCGGAGTTGGTGAGCGCCGCGAATACATCGACGCTGTCGATGTTCTCCTCGAGCAGCAGCTCCTCGTCCGCGGCATCGCCCAAAAGCACCGTGGTCCGGTTCAACAGCTCGGACACGCGCCGCGCACGCTTGCTGTCGCGCTCGATCAGCTTGACCTGGTTCTTGTCCTCGAGTTCGCTCGCGAGCCTGAAGCCGATGTTGCCGCCGCCTGCGATCACCACCCGCCGCGCGGGCGCCTCTTCCTTGCGCATCTCGCTCATGACCAGGCGGATGTCTTTGCGCGCCGCCAGGAAGAACACCTCGTCGCCATCCTCGATGACGGTGTCGCCCTCGGGCTGAATGCTCTTGCCGGCCCGATAGATCGCGGCGACGCGTGCATCGGCGCCGGGGATATGCTCGCGCAGCGTGCGCAGGGCTTGACCCACGAGCGGGCCGCCCTGTAGCGCACGCACGCCGACCAGCCGCACGCGCCCATCCGCGAAGTCGAGCACTTGCAGCGCGCCGGGATAACGGATCAGGCGGGCGACGTACTCGGTGACCAGCTGCTCGGGACTGATCCACACATCGACCGCCACCGCGTTCTCGCCGAACAGCGCCTCGCGCTCGGTGAACGCGGCGGAGCGCACGCGCGCGATTTTCTTCGGCGTCCGGTAAAGCGTCCAGGCAATGTGACAGGCCAGCATGTTGACCTCGTCACTGTTGGTGAGCGCCACCAGAATGTCGGTGCCCACGATGCCCGCGGCCTCGAGAATGCGCGGGCTGGCGGCGTTGCCGTTGACGGTACGAATGTCGAGTCGATCTTGCAGATCGCGCAGGATGTCCTCGTTCGTGTCGACCACGGTGACATCGTTGGCCTCTTCCCGCGAGAGGTGATACGCCGCCGTGCGGCCGACCTGCCCGGCGCCCAGGATGATGATTCTCACAGCCGCTTTAGTTTACACGACCTCGAGATTGGCATAGGAAATCATCAGCCACTTCGTGCCCTGCCTTTCGAAGTTGACCTGGATGCGCGCCTGCGGCCCATTGCCCTCGAAATTGAGCACTACGCCGTCGCCGAACTTCGCGTGCCGGACGCGGCTGCCGAGCCGCATGGCGCTCGTCGGCGCCTCGTCGAGGCTCGCGCGCCGCGTAAAAGCGGGGCGGGAGACCTGCAGCCGGGGCCGGATCTCCTCGACGAGCTCGGCGGGCAGCTCGCTGATGAAGCGCGAAGGCTGACCGTACTGATCGACACCGTAAAGGCGGCGCTGCTCGGCGTAGGTGATATATAGATGCCGCATCGCGCGCGTCGCGCCGACGTAGCAAAGCCGCCGCTCTTCCTCGAGGGCCGTGACGTCCGCCGCCGAGCGCTGGTGCGGAAACAAGCCTTCCTCCACGCCCGCGAGAAACACGACGGGAAATTCCAGGCCCTTGGCGGAGTGCAGAGTCATCATCTGCACGCAATCCGCATACGGATCCGCCTGGCCTTCGCCCGATTCGAGCACGGCATGCGCGAGGAAGGACTCGAGCGGCTGCATATCCGTCTCCCCTTCCGGCGAGAAGCCGCGTGCCGCGCTCACGAGCTCGAGGAGATTCTCGACCCGAGCCTCGCCGCGCTCGCCCTTCTCCTTCTTGTAGTGCTCGATGAGGCCGCTCGACTGCACGATGTGATCGACTTGATCGTGCAGCTCGAGCCCGCGCACCTCGGCGGCCAATTTTTCGATGATTTGCAGAAATGCCGCAAGCGCCTGTGCCGCGCGCTGCGAGAGCCCCTCGCTGATGCACACAGAGGCCGCCATCCAGAGCGAGGTGCCCTTGGCGCGCGCCGTCTCGCGCAATAGATCGAGCGTCTTCGCGCCGATACCGCGGGTGGGCAGATTCACGACACGCTCGAACGAGGTGTCGTCCGCGCGGCTCGCGATCAGCCGCAGATAGGCGAGCGCATCCTTGATTTCCGCGCGCTCGAAGAACCGCAGGCCCCCATACACCCGATACGGCATGCGTGCGTTCAGGAACGCCTCTTCGAACACCCGCGATTGCGCGTTCGAGCGGTACAGCACCGCGACTTCGCTGCGCGCGCCGCCGCGCTCCACCCATTCGCGAATGCGATTCACGACGAAATCCGCCTCGTCGCGCTCGTTGAATGCGGCGTACAGCTTGACCCGCTCGCCGTCGGCGCCGCTGGTCCAAAGATTCTTGCCGAGGCGTCCGGAGTTGTTCGCGATGAGGGCGTTGGCGGCCTTCAAGATGGTGCCGGTGGAGCGGTAGTTCTGTTCGAGCTTGACGAGCTGCGCCTGCGGATAGTCGCGGCGGAACTGGTGCAGGTTCTCGACGCGCGCGCCGCGCCAGCGATAGATCGATTGATCATCGTCCCCCACCACGAAAGGCAGACCCGTCTGACCGACCAGGAGGGTGAGCCACTTGTACTGGATGGCGTTGGTGTCCTGGAACTCGTCCACCAGCACGTGGCGAAAGCGCGTGCGATAGTGCTCGAGGAGCGAGGGATTCTCCTTCCAGATCTCGTAAGCGCGCAACAGGAGCTCGGCGAAGTCCACCACGCCGCCGCGCCGGCACGCCTCTTCGTAGGCATGATAGATCTGGATCAGTTGACGGCGCGTCGGATCCCCATCGTCCTTCAGGTGCTTGGCGCGTAAGCCTTCGTCCTTCTGCGCATTGATGAACCAGAGAATCTCGCGCGGCACCCAGCGGGTCTCGTCGAGTTCCAGCGCCTTCAAGACCTTGCGCAGCAGGCGCGCTTGATCCTCGGCGTCGAGAATCTGAAAGCTCTGCGGCAAGCCCGCCTCGCGCCAATGCAGGCGCAGCAGCCGGTGCGCGAGACCGTGAAAGGTGCCGATCCACAGTGACCCGCCGGGGTGCCCGAGCAGCCCCTCGATGCGGCGGCGCATTTCCGCGGCCGCCTTGTTGGTGAAGGTGACGGCGAGAATGCTGTGCGGCGAGGCGCCTTCCACCTGGATGAGCCAGGCCACGCGGTGCACCAGCACCCGCGTTTTGCCGCTGCCCGCGCCGGCCAGCACCAGGGCGGCCCCGAGAGGCGCGGCCACCGCCTGGCGCTGCGCGTCGTTCAGGCCGTCGAGTAAGTGTGATACGTCCATGGGGGCGGGGATTCTACTTCAGTGCGCTCGTTCG
>Ga0302324_100017145_pt1 | contig 14379 bp, 14 predicted proteins | sample Palsa_T0_1_FD_201949 | JGI IMG/M metagenome (GOLD analysis project Ga0302324, IMG submission 201949) | Peat permafrost microbial communities from Stordalen Mire near Abisko, Sweden - Palsa_T0_1 | ecosystem: Environmental > Terrestrial > Soil > Palsa > Peat permafrost | place: Sweden: Abisko... | reverse complement strand
AGACCGGTGCGGTATCAACGAGATTTATACCCTGGTCAAGGGCGGCCCGGATCGTAGCGACTGATTGGCTCTCGTCGGTTCCACCCCACATCCATCCGCCAATCGCCCACGTGCCAAGTGCCACTCGTGACACTTGTAGCCCCGTATCGGCAATTTCGACAAATTCAGTTTCGAGCGTTTGGGTCCGGGCTTGCGTTGCTACTGGCATGAGCGTGTCCTCTTGAATCCGTAGCGCCAGCCTCGGTGCGCTGGATGTTGCGCGGATTGCAGAATCCTTCGCTTCGATTACGTGTGTAACAGTGCGGTGGCTGCACCCCGGCACCCGCGCAGGGGTGATCTCTCGTCTACGCTCATTACGACTGAAACAAGACGCAAGCAACGCGAAATGACGTCGCAAACTTCGTACCGCACATTCCTCCTGCCCTCGCCGCCGGCCACACGGTACATGCAAACCGCTCAGGCGGGGCAAGCAACGGGGCCGCGCGGCGTTGCCGAATCTGGGTCTCATTGTTGCCGGTGATTACATGCCCAATGAGGCGGGCGCGCAGAAATGAAAGGGAGCGACTCATGTTGATGCAATCGCAAATCGTGCCGACTGCCACCCCGTCGATCGGAGCGCGGCTGCGTGCGGGCGGGCAGTGGCTACGGCAGCATTTCCTGCTGACGATCGCGGCACTCCTGACACTGGTGCTGGCAACTGCGTGGCTGACGTACTACTGCACGTCGGGGCGTTTCTTAGTCTCTACTGACGATGCGTATGTGCAAGCTGACTCGCTGACGCTGGCCGCTGGCGGGCGCGTCGGGTTGACGAGTGCCGACCAGCCGTGATCCGCTTTGCCGTATACCGCAAGATTCTAGTCGCGCTACTTCGGCACGAGTACGAAAGAACTGATCCGTTTGCCTCATGACCGGTGGAGCCCACGCGCGTACGCTCATTGCGCCGTTAGAAAGGCCGATCGGAGGCGCAATTACGTGTATAGGAACGTCCCCGGTTTTCGAAATGCCAAGGGCAGCCGCCGCTCCACCTGCGCACTACGGCTGGCACCGCAGACGCACCAGTTGCAGAAGTGTTCGCAATTATTGGTCAGTAGCCGATAGTCATTCTCACCGAGACGCGAGCGGGCGCGCCGGACAATCTCATCGGGCGAATACCGCGCCTCGGGGTGCTCGACCATCTGCAGCGGACGACCTTTGACGAATTGAAACAGTGACACTTCCTGGACCGGTCCGCACTGCCAGAACCCCGAGATCCCCGAGTAATGCACTACCCTGCCCTGGCCGACGAAGACTCCATGATGGTCGTATCCAAGGCGCGGAGTTATCAGGTGTGCGCCCAGAGGAAGTTGCCGATCGAGCCCGGATAGCCGGCTCTGCGCGTCGGGATCCATGCCGTGACAGGACATCGTTCGCATGTCGTCGATCGATGCCGCACGTCAGTCTGGTGTCGATTGGCTGTCGGCAAGAGTACCGGCCACAGCTTGCGCCGACCGCGGGACCGGCAACCAGTAGGCGATCACGAACAGCAGCGAGGCGGTGCTTAATACGCCAGCCACTAATGCGAATATTCGAGTCGGAATCATGTGGGTCTCTTTGAGTTGGCATCGACGTCGATGCAATGTACTCAGCACCGAAGACGTAGGTATTTCTATGAAGGAGACGGGCTGTTTCAGATGACATGTGCTTAGCGATGGCTGCCATCAGGGGCGCGCGCGATGTGCCGAGCAGGACATTCGGATGAAGCCGTGTCACGAACCAAACAAGACGATTACTGCGGGGTTAGTACTTATTTTGGCAGGATTCGCCCGAAGCATTCGGCGATGTCTTTGCGCTGCAGCGGCTTGCGCAAAAGCTCGCGTATACCCAGAGCCGCTTCACGCCGTATCCGGCGCGGCACGGCAATGCCGCGGTCCGATCACCGCGGCGCTCAAGATGTACGAGCTCCCGCCACCGTCGCTTAGTAGAGGACTTCTACCGGCGAGCTGAACGAGTAACCCACGCCGCGCTCGGTCATGATGAACTGCGGCTGCGAGGGATCTGCTTCGATTTTGCGCCGCAGGCGCAGTATTTGAACGTCGATAGAGCGATCGTAGACTTCGTTGTCGTAAACACGGCTGGCCTCGAGAAGCTGATCACGCGTGAGGATCCGCTGTGGCGCTGCCAGCAGAGATGCAAGCAGATTGAATTCGCCGTTCGTCAGCTCGATTCGCTGGGCTCGTCGTGTCAGCCGCCGGGTTCGCAGGTTGAGCTCGAAATCGACGAAGCGATATGCGCGTACCTCGCGCTGGCGCGCTTCCGTCAGCGCTGGTCCCTTGGTTCGCCGCAGCACGGTCCGGATGCGGGCCAGCAGCTCGCGCGGACTGAAGGGCTTCGTCAAGTAGTCGTCTGCGCCAAGTTCCAGTCCCATGATGCGGTCGGCTTCGTCGCGCACGCCCGTGACGATGATAATGGGAATCGCAGACTTATCGCGCAGCGTGCGGGCGATCGCCATGCCGTCTTCGCCTGCAAGACGCAGATCGAGAACGACCAAATCGATGGCCTCTTCCTCTAGCACTGTCGCCATCTGTTGGCCGGACGAGGTCGCGCTGACGCGTAGCGCGTTTTCCGTCAGGTATTCCTGGACGAGCGCACGGATCTGCGGGTCGTCGTCCACGACCAGGATGTGTGGCTGAATCATCTCCGGCATGTCTATGGTCCCAGGGGCCGGTGGTGTCAACTTAGCACAACGCCCCTGCACGGATGAACATCCGCCGCGTGCATGCCGTTCATCTTCGACCTCGGCTACCGGGGCACGCATCGGGCCCCTCCCAGCCGGACCTGCTGCGAGGCTGGCAGGTCCGGGGTCGGACATGGTGGTTTATGCGATCGCCGGGGCCCACTCGAACTGGCAACTGCGGCGACGGTGGGGCTCGTTACGCCGGCCAAGACCAGCGTCTGAATAAAGCCCTTCATTGTCAGCCCCATCCAACGATAAGAGCAGCCACACCAAAAAAGCACGCCATACCGACCATGATTGCCAAAAGTGGATTGGCAACGGTATCGGGGTCGTCTGTTGTGGGAAGATCGCTGACACGGCGGCCGCCAACCGCCGCAGCATGGGGCATTGCGGAGAATGAGCCCCCGGCGATAGTAGTCAGCTGATACATGGCGCTTGTCCTGTTCATGCAGGGAAAGCGTAGTAAGTCGCGGTGCCGCGATTATTTCGCGCTGTCCGGTGCGGATTACAGTCGTAATCGGAAGGCGCGAAGCGCGGCCGCCTCTAGCTGCACGGCTCCATCACTCGCGCCAGCGATTCGGCAAGATCCTGTCGCTGCAGAGGCTTGCGCAGCACTTCGACGATTCCGATCGCGGCTGCTCGTTGCGTGAGATGAGCGCCGCCATAGCCACTCATGAGAACTATCGGAGTGGCAGGTGCAATCTGCCGGATCTCGCGCGCGAACTCGGTTCCGGCCAGGTCCGGCATCGCTTCATCGGTGAGAATCAGCTGGAAGCGCTGCGGGTCAGCTCGAAAGGCCCGCAACGCCGAGGCGCTGGAATTAAAGCCTACCGGTTCGTAGCCAAGCTCGGCGAGCACCTCCTCGGCAAGCGCTACCAGCGCCGGCTCATCGTCGACGATCATGACCACGGCGCCGTGTCCGCGCGGCAGTTCGCCAATCTGTTCGTGGGCTGACTCCCCGGTTTCTCCCGCAACCGGCAGCCAGATTTCGAATGTGGTCCCATGCCCTTCCTTGGTGGAAATCTCGATCGCCCCCCCGAGGTCGGTAACGATGCCATGCACGACCGACAACCCGAGACCGGTGCCTTCGCCGACGCCCTTGGTGGTGAAAAACGGATCGAACATCCGTTCGAACACGTCCGGCGGTATGCCGCTGCCGGTGTCGCTGACGGTGAGGCGCAGGTGGGGCCCCGGCACCAGCGTGCCGCGCGACAATGAACGAGGTGCGTTCAGGTCGATGCGTTCGAGCTCCACACGCAATAGTCCACCGTTTTGCATCGCCTGCAGCGCGTTGGTACACAGGTTCATCACGACCTGATGCAGGCGCGTAGCATCCCCGATTACTGCGGCGTTGCCGGCCAACAGTTTCTGCTCGAGGCGTATTCCTGGCGGCAGCGAGGCGGCGAGCAGTTCGAGGGTTTCCTCGGTAACCGCTTGCACATGGACCGGTACCCGTTCGCCGAGGCCGCTGCGGCTGAAGCCGAGAATGCGGTCGACCAGCGACTTAGCCCGCTCTGCCGCATGCAGGACGTTTTCCAGATAACGCCTCAGCGCGCTCTGCGCGACCGAATGCTGATACGCCAGTTCACCGTATCCCAAGATCGCGCCGAGAATATTGTTGAAGTCGTGGGCGATGCCGCCTGCAAGCGTGCCGATCGCTTCCATCTTCTGTGACTGCCGCAGCTGCGCCTCCAGATTCTCTTTGTCGATCTGCGCCTGTTTTTCCGCCCCGATATCGGTTGTCGAGCCGACGAATCGGTACGGCTCGCCAGTCGCATCGCGTAGACAGCGGCCACGGGAGAGCAGCCAGCGCCACTGGCCATCGGGTTGCCGGATGCGGTATTCGCACTCGTAGCGCAGCGTTCGTCCGTCGAAATGATCTACGAGTGCGGCCTCGAATCTTGGCCTGTCATCGGGGTGAATGACGATGTTCGCGAGCCACGCCGTGCGCGTGTTGATGGCACTGTCTTGGTTCAGCCCCGCCCAGGCTTTCATTTTTGGGGATAGGAACAGCCGGTCGCGGGCGATGTCCCAGTCCCAATGGCCCTCGTTCGCGCCTTCCATCGCGAGCGCATAGCGTTCCTCGCTGTCATGCAATGCCTGCTCGCTTGACTGCACACGTCGCAATTGCCGCAACAGCACCAGGATGGCCACCATTCCCAGCAGCGCGACCACCAGCGTGCGCACGCCCAGTCGTATCGCCTGGTCACGCCAGCCGTGCAGGGCAACAGCCGTTTCCCGCGTTACGGTCAGCACTAAGGGGGTGTTGCGAACGCGTGCGACAGCGACGAAATCCCGCATTCCATCGATGGGGCTTACGATTTGCGTCATTGCTCCACGGGCATGCGCAGCAAGCTGCGGGTAGTCCCGCCCCACAAGATCCGCAGAGCTGGGAACCCGTACGAGCAGCGTCCCGGAGTCTCGCAGCAGGTTGATCGCCGAGCCCTGGCCAAGATCGATTGCGCGATAGATCTGCTGGAGATCCGCAAGGTCGATGACGGCAGTAACGACACCGAAGAATGCGCCACTATTGTCCGCCAGGCGCCTCGATAGCACGATTCCCGCGCGGTTCTCCGAGCGAGTAATCAGCGGTTCGCTCATGAACACTCCGGCCGCGGCAGCGTCGCGTTGCGCGGTGAAATATGAGCGATCGGATACGTCCAGGTTGGGCGGGACGGGACCGATGGAGCGATAACGTTGAATGCCCTGCGCATCGGTGATCGTCAAGAGCCGGACCTGCGGCACGCCAGATCCGCGATTTGCGAGCGCTTCATCGATGTGCTCGGGCGCCATCCGGAACCCGTCCGTGCGGTACCAGCGCGCGGTGTCCTCTAGGAGGAGGTCGACCGCCTGAATGGTCCACGCGGTCTGCTCGGCCAAGGTCTTTGACTCGTTGTCGATCTCGCGCTCAGTGGCGCCAAGCGCTTCGAGATACGCGTGCCAGCCGTCGTAAGCAGACGAGGCCGCGAACGCGAGGATAACGAGTGCGCCGAGCACGACGACCGCGCGCCGCAGACGCCGAAACCGACTGGAGGTGGCGGACTGCGCAGGGGCTTCGCCAGGCGCGCTCATCGAGTCCGCACCGTGCTCAGTTCGGCGGGCCGATCATGGCGTGGACCGCCCCGAGCAGAGCATCTCGTGTGAGGGGCTTGGCGATGACCTGCGCTACTCCCAGGGACTGAGCCGTGGCACCGGCGCATGATAGACCGCCACGGAATTGCCCCGAAAGCGCGATCAGCGGTGTGCCCGCATGGGCCGCCTGAATCTCGTGCAGGAGGTGCGCACCCGCGCGCTTGGGCATGTATACGCTAACGATCAAAAGATCGGCTCTGGATGCAGGCTCTATCTTGAGCGGTGCCGTGACATGAATGCGATAGCCGGCCCCGCACAACCATTCCTCGAGTAGCGTGCGCATCAATTGATCTTGCTCATATATCGCGATACCTGACATTACCCTGCCCCCGAGAAATCCGCGGGTGCGCCAGTAGTGTGGAACACCGAGTGCACAAACCCATGTCGCGTTGCTCGCGCAGCATTACACCTGTAACGCGCCTGGCGATTTGCGCCAAGCGACGCGCAACCCGGGCGGCAGGGTGATCCTGCATCGACCTTAACGACTGACTGATCAAGCCCGTTCCTTGAATATGTCGCAGTGCGAAGGCGCGCTGCGCAATGGTTCAAGCCAGCCCGCGCGCGCTCTGCGACGCGAAACGCCTCACCTCGACCAATCGATTCAAGGTAGGCGAGGCTGTTTCGGCAGGTCGGTAAAGATCTGGCCGCCGCGCTCACATCCGCGTGAATGCCCGCCGGAACGTTCGCAATCGCACCATTTTTCGGGTGTATCTCACAGGCGGATTGCTGTGCGTGGATCACTGGCTTAGCGCGCCCGGCCGGTTCTGAAGATGATTCCCAGAATTCGCAGCCGCGGCACCGAATGACGTCCGCCACGAATCACGAGCAAGATTGGGTGTTCCGGACCGCTTGGGCGCTGAAATGCAGAGAACGTGGCGCGGCACGCATCAATACGGAAAACCGCATTGGGCCGAATGGACGATGCCCCAATGCGCCGTGAGCCGAAGATCTTTTTGAGCTCACGGCGATTTGCCCCGCACTAGATAGTCCTGGCGCAGCGTCTAGTTCTCAACGCCGACGTTGCTTTCCACTCGCTCCACGCCCGGCACTTTGTCGGCAATCGCTGTCGCGTCGCTGAGCTCAACGTCAGAGGCGACCAAGCCATTCAGGTACACAACGTGATCCACCGTCTGCACGGTAATTGCATTCGGCTCAAAGTCCGGACGTTGATCGAACTGCGACAGTATGTCCGCAGTGATCTTCGCGTCCGCCGGATTTTCTTCGAACGGCCTTTCGGTTGCACATCCGGCCATCAGCCCAGTCAACGTCAGGGCGAAGCCCATCATTCTGAAGTATTTTGATTTAGTCATTGCAGTCTCCTCTCTCTGTTGGCACAAGTAATGTCAGTGAATCGCAGCCCTGAAGTTACACGGGCTTAATTTCCTAGGCGTTACTGCGCAGACCGTCTCCATTACGCATGAAATTCGCAGTGCCGAGGTGCCGGCGTGGGGCGACTCCGAGTGGCACGCCACCCTGAATGTCCCCGCCTACGCTGTCAGTTTCGAACGCCTGGTTTCGGGCTTGCATTGATGCTGACATGGAGCTGGTCCTCTTGAATCAGTAGACACAGCATTGGCACGCTGATTATTTACGCATGTAATAGCGCGGCGAGTGGGCTACTACTTACGCCAAACCGAAGCGGAGGAAAGTCACAAATTGGCCGAACAAACGCCAATTGATCCGGCGCACGTCCGATTTCAGCTGCGCGCTACGGCTGATAGCGCTGCAGAAGTACTCGCAATTATTGGTCAGCACCCGGTCGCCCCAGGCTTCGCGGTTCTTAGCACTGGGGGCTCCTGTCGCTGTACGTGACTCTTCCGGTCACACATCGCCACCTGACCGCGTCGGCCATCTATGCACTCATCATCCCCTTGGTACTGCTCGTGGCTTTGGGGTATCGTGTGGAGAAGCCGGGAACACGGACTCGAGCTCTTATTAACTTCTCTCCTACTCGAGATAGGAAATGAGCCATGGCGCTCGATCAACGTTTCTTCGATACCTGGAATCCGCGCGCGCTGGCCGCACTGCGCCTCGTCGCGGCATTCTTATTCCTGCAGCACGGGACGGCCAAGCTGCTTCATGTGCCGCATGTCGCCGAATTCGACTCGCTGCGCGCGCTGTCACTTGTAGGCTTTGCCGGAGTGCTAGAAATCGCCGGAAGTCTGTTGCTGCTGCTTGGCCTGTTCACCCGGCCGGCGGCATTCGTTTTGTCCGGAGAAATGGCTGTGGCGTACTTCATCGCGCACGCACCGCAAGGACACTTCTTCACCCCGGCGCTCAACCAAGGAGAGGAGGCGGTCCTCTACTGCTTTATCTTCCTGTTTCTGTCCGTTGCCGGCGGCGGCGCCTGGAGCATTGACGCGAGCCGCGGTCGCAGATAGAAGGAAGCGGAACGGCCGCGGGTCAATTGCGCCATCGCGCCTGGAGCTCCAATGATTCAAGCCGGCCGCGGCATCGCAAGGGCCGTCCGCCAGGACGTGCAGCACGTCATTGACATGCGTACTTGGCGAACTGAGTTCGCACGTCAAGATCCCCAAGACGCGTGTCCCATTTTGAAGCAAGGACTTCACGGATTAAGCGGCCGAGGATCTGCGGTGTCTCATTTCCGTCAGCATCGAAGGTTTTCTTTTCATCAACCGTAGGCGCCAATCATGGTCCACACCTTCGATGCGATTATAGTGGGTGCCGGTCAGGCGGGCCCTGGCTTGGCCGGCCGTCTGACGGCTGCCGGCATGACGGTGGCCCTGGTGGAGCGCGGTTTGTTCGGCGGCACCTGCGTGAACACCGGTTGCACGCCGACCAAGACGTTGGTGGCGAGCGCGTATGCTGCGTATCTGGCGCGCCGCGCCGGCGATTACGGCGTCAGCTTGGGAAGCACCGTCACCGTCGATATGAAGAAGGTCAAGGCGCGGCAGGATACCGTGGTGCGCAACTCCAGAGCGGGCCTTGAAACGTGGCTAACGAGCCTACGCAACTGCACGATCTACCGGGGCCACGCACGGCTCGAATCAGGGAGCCAAGTGCGGGTGGGCAGTGAATTGCTCACTGCCGAGCGGATCTTCCTCAATGTGGGCGGCCGGGCGAACGTTCCTGATCTGCCGGGTCTAGATCAGGTGACCTACCTCACCAACAGCAGCCTTCTCCAACTAGAAATTCTACCGCGCCATCTCGTAGTTATCGGCGGTAGCTATGTTGGACTCGAGTTCGCCCAGATCTATCGACGCTTCGGGTCGGAAGTCACGGTCGTGGAAATGGCCGATCGCCTCGTCAAGCGCGAGGATCCGAACGTTTCGGCCGGCGTCCAGGAGATTCTCGCTGCCGAAGGCATCCGGATAAGACTGGATGCAGAATGCGTTCGCTTCGAAGCAAGTGGCCAGGATGTACGCGTCCATGTCAACTGCCGCGAAGGTGAGCCGGAGATCCTCGGATCGCACGTGCTTCTCGCTGTAGGCCGGCGCCCGAATACCGATGACCTTGGGCTGGAAACGGCGGGTGTCGAGATCGACAAGCATGGCTACATCGTTGTCGACGACGAGCTGCGCACGAGCGTGCCGGGCATCTGGGCGTTGGGTGACTGCAACGGAAAAGGGGCCTTCACTCACACCGCCTACAATGACTTTGAGATCGTCGCAGCCAATCTGCTAGATCAAGACCGACGTCGGGTCAGTGACCGGATACCCGCCTACGCTCTCTTTACCGATCCGCCCCTTGGCCGGGTCGGACTGACCGAAGCAGAGGCGAACGCTGCAGGCAAGCGCCTGCTTGTAGGGTTTCGACCGATGACAGAGGTCCGACGAGCGGTCGAGAAGGGTGAAACACGCGGTTTCATGAAAATCCTCGTCGACGCTGAAAGTCAGTTGATCCTCGGTGCCGCGATCCTGGGATCGGGCGGCGATGAGGCGATCCACGGGATTCTCGACATCATGTACGCCAAGGCGCCCTACGTGACCCTGCAGCGCGCCGTGCACATCCATCCGACGGTATCGGAGTTAATTCCGACAATGCTAGGTGAGCTTAGTTCGCCAAGCCGGAGCTGATAATAGAGCGCGGCGTAACTCGCGTAGGGATTTTGTCGGCGTACGCGACGGGGCACGAAGATGCCTTCTCAGATTACCCACAATCCGACGAGTGAATTCTCGCCCGACGCAACATGGTTCGGCGAAGTGGCGCGAACTGTAAACTGAAGCAAAGGCGCGTTTTCTAGGGCTTAGACCCTTCCGCCACCCATCTATTGAAAAGCGCGATCCACTCGTCCGGCCACGGCTTGCTCGCGTCAGCTGGCATCGTTTTACCTGTGAGGCTCTGAGCGATCTTGTCGCTCCATTGCTTCACATCCTCGTACTTTGCCAAGTCGAACGCCCCAATCATGCAACTCCGCTGACTCGAGGTGAACAACGGCTGGATATGCAAGGCGAAGCTCGTAGGGCGATTCATGTCTCTCTCCTGGCGCAATATAATCCGACGACTGGTGGCAGAGGAACTGACGAGCCTATTAAAGAGCGTGGCCCGCCATTGAGGTGGCGAGCCACGTTTTACAGTGACGCATCTCTCAAGAGATCTCGTGTCGGAATTTCGATCGTTTAATCAACGGCAACGACGGATCCTCATCCTATACCCTTATTTCGCCAATTTGAAAATCGCTATGGTGTCGCCGTACGGAAATCCCATCTGGAAGTTACCACCGGCAGCCACAGCAAGGTACTGGACGCCGCCCACCGAATAGGTCATCGGCGGCGCGTTGACACCGGCGCCTAAGTTGAACTTCCACAGCTTCGCGCCGCTCGCGGCATCAAACGCGTCAAGGTAACCATCGCCCTCGCCCATGAATACGAGGTTGCCGGCCGTCGTCAGCGCGCCGCCGATGAGCGGCTGTTTAGCCTTGTATTGCCAGGCAAGCTTGCCGGTATCCACGTTGACAGCAGCGAACACGCCGTTCTGCACCGGGTCCTTCGCCACATTGGTAAAGGAGCTGCCCAACCGTATCGTCCCGGGCTGATATCCCGGATCGTCCCCGGTGGTGAACGTCATCAGCTGGTTCATGCCGAGGATGTAAACCTCATGGGTCAACGGCGAGTACGCAGGCGGCGACCACTCCGCACCCCCGTTCGCACCCGGCAGCATCTGCACACCTTCTTTGGTCGGCTGCGAAAACATATTCTTCGATTGATCGACGAAGGCCTCGGATCGGCGGATCAATTTGCCGGTGTCGCGGTTGACGATATAAAACCAGCCGGTCTTGCCGGCTTCGCCGGCCGCGGGCACGGTTTTACCGTGATCGACGGTATCGAACAACACGACATTACTCACCGCGTCATAGTCCCAAACATCATGCGGGACCTACTGGAAAAACCAGGCGAGCTGCCCGGTGCGCACATGCAAGGCGACGATTGAATCGGAATAGTGGTTATCGCCCTTGCGAACGGGACCATATAGGTCGGGATTGGGATTGCCGGTCGAGAAAATAAGGAGGTCTCGCTCCGGATCAATAGCGGGCGTCGTCCAGACCATGGCGCCGCCGCGCTGCCAGGAATCCCCTGCGTAAGATTTAGGATCCGTCGACTGCCAGCGCCAGGTTTCCTTTCCGGTCATGGCGTCGAACGCGGCGACGAAGCCACGAATAGGCCATTCCCCACCCGCGCTTCCGACGACGATCATGCCTTTATAGATCTGCGGTGCCATGGTCTCGCTGTAACCGAGAGTAGGATCAGCCACGGCGACGTTCCAACGGACTTCGCCGCTGGCGGCATCAAGGGCGATCAACCGATCGTCCAAAGTCACGACATAAACGCTCCCATACCCGACTGCCACACCTCGATTGACCGGGCCACAGCAGATCTTGAATTCACCCAGGTTGTAAGTCGATTCCCAGATGATGTCGCCGCTGTCCGCGCGAATGGCAAGGATCTTCATTTTGCTGTCGACCACCGGCGTCGATGCGTACATGACGCCATTGACGACGATCGGGGTCGTCTCGAAGCTACTGGTGATGCCGGTCTGCACAAGTGCCACCGGAACCAGCGAGGAGACATTGCCGGCATTGATATCCTTCAACGGCGAGAAACGCTGGTTGGAATAGTCGCGCCCGTGAAGGAGCCAATCGGACGTGTGCGAGTCCACAGAACCCATCATGGCGTCGCTGACAGTGACACTGGACCGGTCGGGTAACGCGCCTACGACGAGGCGATTGGAGCTGCCAATGTTCTGGATTTCAAGATTGCCGGCCGTCGCCTTCTTCGCGCCTTGATCCGGGTACGGCAGCAGGGCCACCTCATCTAAATGCGCGGGGTCGAGGGGCGTAGTTCCTGCAGGATACCCATTCTCAGCGAGAATGTACGCCAACACCTGCGTGTCCTGTTCTTTGCTTAAGGATCCGGGGTTATCCACTGGCATGAGCGTCGAGATGACCCCATACAGCTTGCTCGTAGTGGAATAGGTGGTCGTGAGTGTCTGGGCAAAAGCAGCTCCGGTGAGGGCCGGCGCGGCGCCTCCCTGCAATTTGGAGCCGTGACAGACCGAGCATGTAACGCTGAACACCTGCGCGCCAGCCTGTGCCTGCGCTTGGGTGTAGTCGCCCGCGCCCGGGGCGGATACGGCGGCCACGGGCAGCGTAACTATAGCGAGCACAGCATTGCTCCAAAGACGGATGTGCCAGCCCCGCAAGAATCGGGTGATGCGCTTTGCAACATTCATTGGCTGCTCCCTGAGGTGAATCAGAAGTTTTTGATTGCCGGCGTGACTACCGCACTTACAATGCAAGTATCACGCGACGGTCTGGCGCGATGTTGCAGCCGATGATTCGCACGGTAATTTCAGTCAGCTTTGGCAATATTTCAACTGAAACTGCCCGTCTAGGCGAACTGGGCGTTCGTGCGCTTGGCGCCTATTGATTCGAATCGCGGACGGCTAGCTGACCGGCCTGCTGCGATGCAGCGCAGCGTTCGCTGGCAATACGCCTGTGATCGTTTCCCCCTGCGAATGGAGCACGATTATTTTTGGCGAGCCGAACTCGCGAGAGCCCGCGTGTCCACTTCGGTCTTTCGCGCTCGCAGGGTCCGCGTGCTATTCACTCACGGGAAAATGTATTGGCGACCATGGCGACGCCGAAAAGCCGAGGCGGCCTCCAAATAGATTGATCTGATGCCGCCCGGCAACTCGATGAGTTGGCCAATAGAAGGGTTCCGGTGCACTTGCGGACGCGTGGAGAAGGGAATAGCGCTCCCTTAGCAAAGGCTCGTCTACGCGAGTGCTCTCTGCCATAGCAACTCAACGATTAGTTACGACGCGGGCGCCACGAATGGGTCGTGTTTCCCCCGAAAGCTCGCTGGCGCAAAGCATCGGCGCAAGCTCCTTGAGCGCTTCGATGACTGTCGCTGCTCGTATGGAAACGATATCCCCTGTCACTGTTTCGTGATAGGCGCACGGTCCGTCACCCAAACGCTTGCGTCTGCGGTTGAAGAATTCCGAATAAACCGTCGCAACCTGCGTGATCCCGGCATGACTGAATTCCGAAAATCGCATGTAATTGAGTCCATTTGCGATAATGACGGTCGGCCTGTTTAAGGACACGCTCATGTGGGCCGCCATGGTGTCGTTGGTGATCACAGCTTGCGCCCCGACAATCCACTGGAGTATCTCGCACAAGGTCCTCCTGGTAATGCCCTCCACGCCGGTTTGCTGCTGAATCTTGCGGACCATCTGCAGTTCCGCCGTGCTACTTCCCCCTACAACGATAATCCTGCCCGAGAAATCACGCTGATGCAGCGTGATGAATTCAATCCAGCGCTTCGCCGGCCAGCGCCGACTCCGTGTGCTGCCGCCGACAAAGCAAATCGTATAGGCGCTTTGTCCCAACGCTGCGGGTCGCTGCTCGATGCAAGGACGTTTGCCGGGATAGCGACTTCCGCTGATCCATGTCGAAAATTCCGCGTTAAAATCAAACTCGTGCATCAAGGAGCGGGAAGGCTTGAACAGTGATGTGTATAAGCTGTCGGACAGTCGGTTCCAGCATTCGTGAACATTCGCATTCACTGAACCGAAGCTGTGAAGCGGCGCCGCGGCCAGCATGCAGAGGTCGTCGAATAACAACGGTCTCGTACACGACGGAGCCACGACCGTTTCAAATCCGCCTGCTCGCAGTTGTTTCCAGATTGCCATCCTGTATGGCGCGTCTTCCAAGTACCGAGCTTTATTGATCCAGATCGTATCGTCGACGGCAGCCTGATCAAATGCTGTAAAGAGATCGCGCCAGGACTCATTGCCCAGGAGCGTAATTCGATGAAATTTCCAGCGCGCCGAAACCTTGTATGACGTCAGCTGATTTCGGAACAAAAGATAGTCGCCGATATCGTCCAAACGAATCAGCAGTAGCGTTCTGTCCTGACGCCGCACCGCCGGAAGCTCGCTCTGCACGGTTGTCCACTCATCAAAAAACCCCATCACGCGTCGGCGATCCTTGGCTGAATCGGCCCTACGGCCGATCAGCGAAACCTGCCGAAGGATCGATTGTATGATTAGCGTGTTCATCGCTTTAACTG
>Ga0302324_100017142_pt1 | contig 14381 bp, 15 predicted proteins | sample Palsa_T0_1_FD_201949 | JGI IMG/M metagenome (GOLD analysis project Ga0302324, IMG submission 201949) | Peat permafrost microbial communities from Stordalen Mire near Abisko, Sweden - Palsa_T0_1 | ecosystem: Environmental > Terrestrial > Soil > Palsa > Peat permafrost | place: Sweden: Abisko... | reverse complement strand
GCAGAAGTGGCCGACGAGACCTAGTGGATCACATCATTGCGGTGAATGAACTCCATCTGAAACGGCTGCTCGCAGATTACGTCTGCTACTATCATGGCGACCGGGCACATCTCGGACTCGGGAAGGGAACACCGAACTGCAGGAATCGTTCAACAGCTTCGGGCCGCGTCTTCTCTTTCTCGCGAATCGACGGGCTGCATCATCGTTACGATCGAGCAGCTTAGTCCGGACCGAGTGTCCACCCATCCTTTTATATTTATATGTGTGCGCTCGACGCGCACTCGGGTTCCTGCCCTCCAGAGTCTTCTTGCTGCAGCGAGGTGATGATTGTATTCAGGGCCACTTTAGCAAGAACCTGCCGTTTTGGTCCGCTGAGGTTTTGGCGAGCTACGACTTCTGTTACCTGCTTTCGATGATCAAAGAGAGCTTCATGTCGCGAGCAAACTCAATCGTTATTCCCGGCGGCAAGCTTGATCTGGCGATGCAGCTTATTCTTACTCCTCTGATCCTCCAACTTGTCGAACGCAAACAGAGAGCATCGTGACGGGCAGAATACACACCGCCCCCCGACATCCAGCCAATCGCACCTCACCGTTTTAAGCATTTCGAGACGACACGATTGTCTTGAACTGCCGAGAGCGAACGCAATGTTCGGTACCCCCTTTTGTCGATTGCGCGCTTCCCCTTCTTAAACGAATGGAGAGCCCTTTTGTCGAGGCCACTGCCTTCACTTTTTGAGGCGGGTAAGGCACACTCTTGGAAAAGCAAATTCTCTACAATTTTGGGATACCTACAAACAGGGATTCTGGGCAGGGACGGTTTTTGGGCAGACTTCACTTGTCGAGTAGCCCGACTAATCGTCCTTTTAGGCGCGCGTTGCCGCCCGGATTAGCTCGCGAGCCGTTCCATCACCACCTTCGCTGGCTTTTCCTCCTTGAAACCAACTACAACGCGCCCGTTAACCTGCCCCTTCTTGAGCCGGCTGAACACGTCATTGATGGATTCAAGTGGCAATATCTCAATCGTCGCCTTTACTTGGCCCTCTCCGGCAAACGCAAGCGACTCTTCAAGGTCCAAACGCGTGCCAACGATGGAGCCCCGTATCGTGTAGCCGTTCAGAACTACATCGAAAATCGAAACAGGAAATTCCCCGGGCGGCAGGCCATTCAGCACGCAAGTCCCACCGCGACGAAGCATGCCGACCGCTTGCTTGAAGGCGATCGGTGAAACGGCAGTTACCAGCACTCCATGCGCACCGCCGATTTGTTTTTGGATTTCCTTCGTAGGGTCCTGCGTTTTCGCATCAATTGTGATTTCAGCTCCGAGTTTCCGCGCCAGCGCCATTTTCTCCGGACCGAGGTCCACCGCCGCGACGTGCAGTCCCATGGCCTTTGCGTACTGGACGGCCACGTGACCCAGGCCGCCTACTCCTGAGATCACAACCCACTCACCGGGTCGCGCCTCGGTCATTTTCAATCCTTTGTAGGTGGTGACGCCGGCGCAGAGGATCGGGGCCGCATCCACAAACGAAAGATTCTTGGGAATTCGGCCCAAATAATCTGCTTGTCCTAATGCGTACTCCGCAAAAGTTCCGTTCACCGAATACCCCGAGTTTTGCTGCTCTGGGCAGAGCGTTTCCCATCCAGATAGACAGTAGTCGCAATGCCCGCACGCGCTGTGCAGCCATGCGATTCCAACGCGGTCGCCTTCCTTCAAGTGCGTGACTCCCGGCCCGAGAGCTGCGACGATTCCCGTCCCCTCGTGGCCCGGGATGAGCGGCAGCGTTGGCTTGATTGGCCAGTCGCCGTCAGCGGCATGCAGATCTGTGTGGCATACTCCAGTCGCGAAAACTTCTACCAGTGCCTGCCCCGGCCCGGGTGTTGGGATTGGAACTTCTCGCACGACCAACGGCTCTCCAAATTTTTCAACGATTGCCGCTTTCATGGTTTTTTTGTTTGGCACGTTTCGTCTCCGTCTTGCCTGGAATGTAACCACCGTAGTCCCGGTTTAAGCAGATGTATGTGTCATTCAGCACAGTTGGGTGTGACGCGGGTCACAGAGTCTGATTGAAATCGAGTCTGCACAGGTTCAAGTCCAACTACGCAATAGCCGGCAACGGATAAATGCTTTTAGTCGGTCGCTCGACTACCTGAGATCCGGCACAAAGCCGTGTTCCCCGCAGCGTTGCTATCCGATGAAATCCCCTGATCCGATCCGCGGATCTTGGAGTTCGTGAATACCACAAGGCGTTATGGTTCACCGCCGAAAGTCTGGTTAACATTCGCGAGATCGGCGTCGTTAAGTGACTGCGTTCTTTGTTCCCAATCGCCATCTTCCAATGCCGGCCAATTCATTTGCGAAATCCACGGAGGGTACATTTTGCTTGAGAGGACGACCCTCTCTCCACGATCGTTTTCCGTGAATCAAGAAGAGGAATCGGTGATGCCGTGACCCGGCGTAAGGAGAGAACTTGTCTCATTGCGCTTCATCGCGACTTGCTGGATTTGTGCGACGAGTCTTCTTCCTCTCAACGCGAGTTACGGCTCTCACCGGGCGGCAACAAACACCAGCGACACCAGATACACCAGAATGCCCAGGCCGATCAAAGTCGCGGCTACGAAGGCAAATAACACAAACGAGAGCGGATGAAACCAGAGCAAACTCAAAATCTCGAGGAGCAGACCAGCGATCACCAAAGTGCTGGAGACTTGTAGAAAACGCCGGATTCCGATTTCATTCAGTTTCATTGGGCAGGCTTCCAGAATTTCTCGTGGGCCAGACTCGCCACATCGTGCGCTGTATCGTGACAGCCGCTGGTCAGGCAGGGCATCTGATTCGACGTGAGCGAATCCATAATTGCGACGTGGATGGGATTTTCTTCAAAACTGCGAGCGCCGAGATGGCAGTGCAAACATTGAGCGTTCTTGAATCCCCCCTGTATGCGGATCGAGGCCGGATCAGGCGGCGTGCTCACATACTGCACATAAATTCGCTTCAAGCCTTGCATCTTATCTTTCAACGGACCGTAGATGGTGTAAGTCGGTGTGGCAAGCGTAGCAGGCCATGCCCGGCGGCACTCTGTGGTTTTGAAAGTGTTGGGCGGGAATGTGCGCGGCGGCGTCTATGTATAGGCTACTGTCCATAGGGGGCTATGACATGGCAGGAAATGCAGAATTTTGTTTGTTCGGAACGCTGCACGTGAGTGTTTATTCCTCCCACAATGCACAGAGCCGGGAGAACGCACAATCCTATAAATGCCAGGATCTTCCAGGCCGCTCCGGTCATCACCGAAGGGCGAATCAGGAAAATGGACGCCAGCACGATGTTGACGACTAATTGACAGATAAGAATTCCAATCACGAGACCTCATGCTGCTTCCCCATGTATGGAAGCTGCGGTAGTTCCGCGCTGCGCGAGGCTCTAGCTATTCTTCGCAAGCTCGCGAATGTATCCCACCAGCCCCTTGATTTGATCGTCCGTCAGCTTGCCCTTATAGGCCGGCATTTTCTTGCCTTTTCCGTTGGTTATGCTGTCGTTCAATTGCGCGTCGGTTTGCTTCTGGACTGCGTCCGCGCGCAGATCGGTCACGCCCAATTGCTTCCCCATTGAGCCACTGCCGCTCCCGTCAGCGGCGTGGCATGCGGCGCATTTGGCCTTGAAAACACCAGCCGCATCCTGCGCGTGCGACGGCGCATTGTCCACCAACACGAGAGCGCCCAACAGAAGAACGGCAGACCCTATTCGAACCATTTGATAATTCATTTCATCCCTCCCAGGACAATCGCCGAAAAATAGCATGAGGCCAGCATTGCGTCAGATCTGTGCCTTTTAGAACGCATACTTGAATGAAAATGTCGCGTTGCTTCCGTTGAAATCCTGCAACTGGATCGACGCAACTCCAAATGGGTTCGTGTTTCCTGTTTCGTTGAACCCGAAGTAATTCCACGCCATCTTGTAGGTGAAGTTCTGATAAACCTCGATCGCGATCGACGCGTAGGGTGTTTGGTAGTTGAAATCAAGCGATCCGGAAGGTGTTAGTGGGTTCAGGAAAATCGTATTGCCGCGGACAAAGCTGCCGCTATAACCCACCATCGCCGTGACCCGCTTCACCGGCTTCCACATCACCGCGGCGTGGGCGAAATGATCCGTGCTGCCATAAGTTGAAAGCGTACCGAGGGGCGATGTCGCGGCCGTAATCGGGCATGCCGGACCCGTCGGCAGCATCGGCACACCCGGAGGGAACGTGGACACCGGCACAGTGGTCGGCGGCGTCGTCGGAATCGCGTAGGAAGTGGAATACGCGAAACAGATTAAGGATTGCGTGAAGACGTTCCAGTAGTTGTACCCGAAATCAACCGACAGGCGCGGATTCGCCGTCAATATCGTGGCAAAACTGTACGAGCGGTCGTGCTCGAGGTTGTTCACCGTCAAGACATTGTCGCGGTTTTCATGAATCTCAATCGCGCCTTCCACATTCGCCCACGGCCGCGGCTGATAATTCGCGTGGATTTTGTACGACTGAACCTGCCGCGGATCGATTCGTGTATATGAGTTGTCGTTATAGCCGAACTCCAGATCTCCAGTGATTCGCAGTGCATCGATAGGGCGGGCGACGACCCCGAGAAGCAACGCATCCTCATTGATGGTTGTTAGAGTGCGAGTGGGGCTCGCCGCCGCAGGAGCGGCAAAGGTCACCGACCCATCGGTGTTGAGCGTGCAACCCGTGAAGGAAGGGTTTGTCAACGGGCTGCAACTACCGCGTGCGGCGTAGAAATCAGTCGCGGCCGTAGCGCCCGCCCCACCCGGGTAATAGATCAGCTCCGAATCGTTTGTATCGCTATACTGCGCGATGGTTTGGTTGGTGTACAAGTAGCCGATATGGGCGCTCAGCCGCTTGTTGAAGTCATATCGCACGTCGAAAGTATTTGATTTCAGGTTCTGACCAAGAAACGATGTAGCGTAGCCGGCGATTACATCCGCCGCCGAGCCTGCCGAGGCAGGAGTCGGACCCAAATGTTGCGGGCAAGTCATCGCATTCGAGCCCACAGGGCAATTGGTAACGTTGAACACTGCCTCACTCTGTTGCATGCCGGCCAGACCGGGATAGCCTGTGCCAAAAATATTCGTTTCGTCGAGCGCCCACATTCCCGGAATGCGCCAGTTGTCATAGCGGAACGTATCGAGGATCCCGAGCTTGTCGGTTACAGCATACACACCCGACCAGTCCGCGTTCACCGAGACGCGCTTCGCATCCGCCGGGCCGCCAGTCGTGCTTCCGCGCTCGGAAGTGCGCGCTGTCCAATCGTTCACCGCCTCAAGGAAATTCGGAATTGTGTTGTTGCTGGTGCTGTAACCCAACGAGCCGGACATTTCGAAGTTCTTAAAATAGTTCGATTGGAAACGCAACCGTTCCGTGGGCATAAAATTGTGAGGATTGTTGATCTGGTTGTAGGACAGGAATCCGTTGCAAGTGGGCGTGGCAATATTGGTTCCGGCGGTTACTACCGGAGGCGCGCAAGGAAGCGTCTCGGCGGGCGTTTGCGTACTCCAAATGTTTCCCAGGTCCACCGGCGTGCCGTTCGGCGTGCCCACTCCTGAAGGGTTTGCAATGGCGAATCCGAAATTCTGCGGGTTGACGGTGGGGTTATCGGTAACGACGTTGTCCTGCTTGTAGTAACTCAGGAACTCGTCAAAGGAGAGCGTGGTCCGAGGCAGGATCCGGAAATCGACTCCAAAGCGATAGGCGTTCGTCGTGTAGCTATCGACCGCGTCAAAGGCCGAAATCGTCCCGCCATCCGTGGTGAAGAAACCGGGTCCTTCGTCGCGGTTACGGGAATACCCCAGCCGGATTCGCACCGCCGAGTTCGGAAGTAGCGTCAGATCGTAATCCTGCATGCGGCGCACAAGATCCAGTCCGTGAAGTGAATTGTTCTGCGCCACTGCGGGGTTCGAGCAGTATGCGGGCGCGCCCTGTGGGAAGGCCGGCGTGGTTGGTCCCACGTAGCAGCCGGTCGATAGAGATCCTGCCGCGTTCAATCCGGCTGGGTTCAATGGGTTTGCCCACAGGTTATAGTCCCAAAAGTTCTTGTCGCGGCGGAAGAGCAAGCGGAAGTCATACCATTTATTCTTTTCGATGCGCAGGCGCGTCACGTCGTTTGGATCGCCGCCGTATCCGAAGTTGCTGAAATTCAGGCTATCGAAAAAGATTCCATTGTGATCGATTGAGCGCATCTCCAGCGTGTAGTCGAAGAGTCGGACGCCGGAACCGAGGTTCTCAAACGTGTCGTAGGTGTTCATGTTGCCGTTGATTTCGCTCGCTCGATAGCCGAATTCGGTCGAGGAGTGGATATTGTAATCGCCCGAATTAATTCCTTTCGATTCTGCGGGGGCGTCTTGGGTGCGAGCAGCGGGAGAAAGGCAGAGCGCTGCGATAAAGATAGCGAAAGGAATCGAGCGAAGTCCCAGATGACCTTTCATGCCCTTATCTCCCCCATCGAAAATCCCTGTCATCGCTCCCTGCCCGTTTGGCTTGCGTGCCTTCTCCGCAATTGAAAAGGAGTTTATGGCGCCTTCTACTTGAAGAAGGTCGCGTCGAAATTGGAGCCGTGGATGGCGACGTGGCACAACACGCACGACTGGAAAAGGCTCGCTTGGTTGTGAAACGACGGCATGCCGGGTGCGCTGCTAAAACTGGATGTCGTGTGGCACTGGAGGCAAAGCAGGTTGACGTTGCTCAGCTTTAACATGTGTGGATTTGGTCCGCCGTGCGTCAGATGGCACGATTGGCAGCCCTCGACCTTGATGGGCGCATGTTCGTAAACAAACGGACCCTGCTTGTCCGTGTGGCACTTGAAGCAGACCGCATCCTGGGTGGAGGAAGTCCGCACCTGCTTCGGTTTGACTGTGCCGTGTACGTTGTGGCAATCGCTGCATTGAATCAGACCCTCGTTGACGCGGTGGTGAAAGGGCATTTCGAATTCAGCTTTTTTATTGACGTGGCAGCTGTAACAAAGTTCAGGCTGGGCTTTCACCAGGAGGAACTCTTTCGTCGTCGCGTGGTGCGGGGAGTGGCAGGAGGTGCAACTGACGTCGTTCCTCGAATGCTCGGAGTTGATCGCGTTCATGTGCTGCGTGCCGCCGGCGTGGCAGGTCAGGCAGCGTTCGTTGATTTCCTTGGCAGAATGATCCTCGAAGATGAAGATCTTAGTTTTGTCGCCGCCTCCGGCGACGTGAGCAGCTCCGGGACCGTGACAGCTTTCGCATCCCTGATGCGATGGGCCGCCTTTCGTGTCGAGGGTCGTCTTCCAGTGCGGCGTCTTTTCCCAATTGTCGTAAACAGCTTCGTGGCAGGTCTTGCATGTCTCTGCGCCGACGTAATCGGAGGAACCTGCGGACGCGGTCGCTGGCTTATCTTGGCTCGGCGCCGGACTCGAATGAATCGCCGTCGAAGTTTGTGCGTGTCCGGCTATTGATCCTGCAAAAGCCATTGACGCGCCAACGAGCATCATTGCAACGCGGGTCCTAAGCACAACAGAGCCGCTCGAATATTTCATCTGCTTGGCTGGATTCCTCTCGAACAGATTTGGCCGAGGATAAAACCTTCCTCGCGCCGGCATTGTACGAACACGTTGAGTGATAAACTGTCTCTTTTTGCACAGTCGCCACAGGACTGCGTGCGATCCTCGTATGTTTCACAGCGGCACTGTGGCGACAGCGGAGCCTGTACAAGGTTCCTCGCCATCATTTTCGTGCCCGGAATTTTTATATCGGCGAAAATAGACGAGAATTTACAACTCTTCGAAGATTTATTTCCGGAGCGAATAAAAAGTGAACGGAGCTGAACGTGAACCTGCATTGCTGGCCCGGCGGCTTTTGGCGGGCGGCCAGACACCTGCTCAGACATCGAGGATGAACCGAAAACTTTTGTCCTAATCTTTGAGACCGGCAACGAGATCGCGAGCTTCCTGGAACAGTTCGCGAGGGAACAAGGTTTAGCGGGAAGCAGCTTCAAAGCCATCGGCGCTCCCTCTTACGCGAAACTGGGTTGGTTCAACTGGGAGACGAAAAAGTACGATCCAGCCTGCGTTCTCGACGAACAAGTGGAGCTGCTTTCGCTCATAGGCGACATCGCCCTCAGGGACGGAGAGCCGCCGGAGAATCGACATGCCCATTCAGCCCGGGAGAACCGTTGCGGAACTGCTTGCGCCGATGTTGAATAAGACCCTGTTCGTCGCGATCAACGCGTCGCTGCGCCGGCCAGCGCGATAGAGCCCTTCGTTGCCGAGCACCTCACCCACATGAATGGGCTGGAAGTAGAGGGGCGTCTTTGGCCCTCCGGCCCGTTTATCGAGGAGGGCGTCCTCGCCGGCGATGGCCTGACGATCCTTTCGACCAGCACGAGCTGATAAAATGGGAGCTGCGCGGGGGCCGGATCGACATCATCGGACTGGACACGAAGTCAGCAACGTACAACAGAGGCACTGCGCACGAAATTCGCAACACCATCGGAACCAGAGTGTTCCGCCCAACAGGGAAAGGCTTAGACTATAACTGGGAAGCAAGTTATCAGTGGGGAAGTTCCGGGAGCGACTCGATTCGCGCTTGGAGCGTGTCGACGGAAACTGGATTTACATTTGATCGCATACGCTTTCATCCTCGGCCACTGTTACGGGCGGACGTATACAGCGGCGACGGCAATCCGGCGAATCAGACTTTGGGGACCTTCAACCCCCTTTTCCGCCGTGGCGCATACTTTTCCCCTAAGACGGTGCCTTTGCTGGGGCCTCAGAACCTGATCTATTTGCACATCCCCACATTCGGCCATCCGCGTACACGATCGCCTTATCTCCACGTCTTGCCCGAAATCGGAGCCTCGAAACGCACGACGAGCGCGATCGCGAACGACTCACCGCACTCGCGCAACTCCGCCGCTTTGTTTAGAAACTCATCGAACATTTCGGCCTATCTCGCGATGCCTCGCGTCAGATGCCGCTCGAGCTCGAGCAAACTCTTCAAGGAATGCCCCGGCGCAAAAACATCCGCATGCGGCAGCACGGCAGCCATGCCTCGTGTAATCGGCTGGTAGTCGTGAAGACCGAGAAGCGGATTCAGCCACACGATCCTTTTCGCACGGCGCCTCAGCGCTCGCAATTCAGCTGCCAGAACATCGGGTTCGCCCGTGTCCCAGCCGTCGCTCAAAATGATCGCAAACGTATCCCGCGACATCGATTTCTTGGCGTGAAGCCGGTTGAAATCGCTCAAAGATTCGCCGATCTTAGTGCCGCCGGACCAACACGTCACAATTTTCGAGAGCGATCCGAGTGCGTCGGCCACTTTCCGCGTTCGCAGCGCGTCCGTAACATCGTGAAGCATTGTGCTGAAAATATAAGTGTCGGCCCGCTTGAAATGCCTTTTGAATAGCGTGCGCAAATTTCAGAAGAAAAATGCTATAGAGATTCATCGAGCCGCTCACGTCCAGCAAGATCACGATTTGAACCTGTTGCAGCTTCTTTCCCTTGTAGCGCAGATCGATGGGTTCACCGCCGCGGCCGATGTTCCTGCGAATCGTGCGGCGGAGGTCGATCTGGGCGCCGAATTCCGCGATCTTGAGACGTCTCGACAACCGCCGGCTCATTTGCTTGAGAAGGCGCTCAGCAAACCGCTCAAGCACCGCCTGATCGCCCGAGGGCACCTCGCTGAAGTCAGTCTTCTGGATTCGATCGAGAACGCTCGCGCCCGCGAACGCTTTACCTTCTTCCTCAGCGGGGCGCGTCGAAGTCTCGCCGGTCGCGAAAAGGGCTGTGGGCGCGGCTTCAATTCTTTGCGAGGTCGATTTCGGCTGAGGCTTTCTCTCCTCGCGCTCGGATTCATCGCTCGAGCTTCGTGAGGCGCTATTCCAAAAATCTTCGAACACCGTCCACGAAGAAGCGGTTCCGCAAGTCGAGAACACGCACGATATGCTGGGCGGTACCGTCGAACAAACGCTTTTCTCCACTTAATAAGGGAGGAAGATGCAGATGGAATACACAATAGTGTCCGGCTCGGAAATGAATGTATCGCGAATTGCGCAAGCCACGCTCGGTCCCGATTTCATGTCGCCGCCTAGATTGGTGAACCTGCCAATCGTATTATGTTTGTAAGTGACGTAAATTAAAATCCGACAGCAGCTGCTGACGAACTTGTTCAGCCGCCGGCGAAAGGGGAATCCGGTATGAATGCAATCACACCAGAAAATAAGAAACTCGGATTTGTGGGTGTCGGCTACATGGGCCGGCCAATCGCGAAGAGGTTGCTTGAGGCGGGCTTCAAGGTTACGGCTTACGACCGAGACCGCAGCAAAGCAAATGACCTGGTTCAGTTTGGCGGCACGGTTGCGGAGAGCATTGCGGAACTTGCCTCGAGCTGTGACGTCGTGTTGTCGTCGCTTCCAAATGATGAAGTTGTTTTGGACGTTTACAAAGGGCCGGACGGCGTGCTCGCGAATGCGCGTCGCGGCTCGCTGGTCATCGAACTGAGCACTGTGTATCCGGAAACCTCACAGACTCTCTCGCGGCTAGGTTCAGAGCGTGGCGTTGACGTCCTCGATGTGACTATTTCGGGAAGCGTTCCAGTCGCCGAGCAGGGAGCGCTGACTCTGTTCGGGGGCGGAGACGAACAATGGTTCGACGCTGCAGATTCCATCTTCCGCGCGATCGCCCGAAAATGGTTTCATCTGGGGTCGAACGGTTCCGGGGCGACGATGAAGCTTGTTGTGAACAGCCTACTGGGAATCGGAATGCAGGCGATTGCCGAGGCAGTCGCACTCGGTGAGAAATCTGGTCTAGATCGCAATCGTTTGCTCGACGTGCTGTCCCAAACCGCAGTCGTTGCTCCAGCGCACGCAGGAAAGCTCCAGAGAGCCACAAATAACGACTACACCCCTCAGTTTCCACTACGGCTTATGAACAAGGATTTCGGCCTGATTCTAAAACTCGCGACGGCAGTTGGTGCGCGGATGCCCGCGGCAGAGGCGTCTTTTGAGGTTAATGCGGCACAATTGGCGGAAGGAGCCGAACAAGATTTCTCTGCCGTAATTCTGCAGATGGAAAAGCAAGCTCATTTGGGTTCCACAAACAATGGACGGACTCGAGTCGCCGCAGCTTCGACGAAAAATCAGGTCTAGTTGGATGAAGTTCATCGCTTCTGCACCTATCCGTGGGAATGTGCGGAAGCGGTCCAACCGAAGGTATACGGAACTGAACAGCCGTTTGACGGCGAATCTGAGCGAGAAAATCATTTGTGAAGATTTTCAAGCACGGAGGAAAGGAGCAAAGCTATGGTCAAAATAGAATGGCTGGGTTGCGTATTGGCATTGATTGGGATCGTCGGCTTGACAGGGTATTCCCAGGAAAAGGCAAGTGAATATGTCAGCCCGTCGGAAGCCGTTCCAACGGGCAAGGCTCCCAAGATGCAGGTTCAATTGCTGAACCCTGGAGAACCGGCGAAGCAATATGCGCTCATCTTCTACCAGGGAGACGAGGCCTTTTCCGGACTGCTGGAGTTTGCGGAGAATTATCACGTCACGAGCGCGCATTTCACTGCGATTGGAGCAGTGAATGGAGCAACGTTAGGGTGGTTCGATCCACAGCGCAAAATGTACAAGAAGATTCCCGTCAATGGTCAGCACGAAGTGATTGGGATGAGCGGCGATATAGCGCTATATCAAGGAAAGCCCGTAGTCCATGCTCACTTGGTCGTGGGGAGTCCAGACGGAACAACGCACGGCGGGCATGTTCTCGAGGCGTATGTGTCGCCTACGCTGGAAGTGATGGTTACAGTCGATCCAGTAACGACGCAAAAGCGGTTTGATCCGGCAACGGATCTGACGTTGATCGATCCAGCTTTGAAGTAGCATCGCAATGTGCCTCGATTGTAAAGCAACCGCGAATGCAGGAAGTTGAGCAAGGACTTGACCCAGCCAAACGGCTTCGGCGAAATCTAAACAGATCGATCAGGAGGCTGCGGCGATCCCGGGTCGAGACAGCATAACCGGAGCGAAGGGGGTTGAGTGGGAAAGTGCAATGGAGGACCTAAATATGAACAGCGGTGAACGTGCCATTAAGGGAGAGGTCGCATACCGGAAACGAGACGAACCCCAGGGCGAGCACGGCTCACCGGTCAGTCGCAGGCAATTCTTGGAAGCTGCCGCTGGAGCCGCAGCCCTTGCAGGCTTCCCTCTGTATACGCCTGTGGCAGAAACCAAGGGAGATGTCCCCCGCCGCGTGCTCGGCCGGACGGGAGAAAAAATTTCGGCGATAGGACTCGGGGGATATCATCTTGGCAAACCAGACCTCGAGGAGTTGGAGAGTATCCGCATCATCCGTTCCGCAATCGACAATGGGATTACTTTTCTCGATAACTGCTGGGACTACAACGGCGGCGAGAGCGAAATTCGCGTGGGTAAAGCACTCCTGGACGGCTATCGTCAGCGAGCGTTTCTGATGACCAAAATCGACGGGCGCGACAAACAATCGGCTGCGCGGCAGATAGAAGAATCGCTTCGCAGATTGCAAACCGCGGACTGGCAGTGTGCGTACCTCCAGCACCGTGACCGCACTCTGCGAATCAGGGAACAGGCTTTCCGGAAGTTACCCTCCGTCGGATCATCGATCATTTTCTCGAAGAATTCTCAATCGCCGCCGCAGCCGAGTCCTTGGCGACCGCTCCATACTCCTATGTTTCGAAACCTGCTGATCGCCGATTTGGTTTTGCGTGATCGCATCGCCAAGACGCAATGGACTCCCGAGTACCCCACCTGATGGAGACAAGCCCTAGTCCTGACGCAAGACTCGGAGGGCGATTACGCACTGCGCAAATACTCTTGCATTCCAAAACCACAAGATGATAGGGACTCCGAATGCCACATAAACTTACGAAGATACTTGCCTCAGTTCCCAGCGATATTGTGATCGCGCAAGCCGCGACTCCCATCCCAATCAGCCGAATCGCCAGCGACGCAGGAATCCTTTCAGAAGAACTGGAGCCGTACGGGAGCACCAAGGCCAAAGTGCACCTCTCAGTTCGCGATCGCTTAAAGCACGTCACAAACGGCAAATACATTGTGGTGACCGCAATCACCCCCACCCCTTTGGGCGAAGGCAAGACAACCACCACCGTCGGCGTGAGCCAAGCCATCGGGGCACACTTAGGCAAGCGGGTATTTACGTGCATTCGTCAGCCCAGTCAGGGACCGACGTTTGGGATCAAGGGTGGGGCAGCCGGCGGCGGCTACAGTCAGATCATTCCGATGGAAGAATTTAATCTCCATCTTACGGGAGACATCCACGCCATCACGGCTGCGAACAACCTGCTGGCTGCCGCCATTGACGCACGTATTTTTCATGAAAATTCGCAAAAAGACGAAGCGCTCTTCGAGCGGCTATGCCCGCCGAACAAAAACGGCAATCGCACGTTTTCCCCGGTAATGTTGCGCCGGCTGCATAAGCTCGGAATCGCGAAGTCTGATCCGAATGAATTGACATGCGAGGAACGTAGCCGATTCGCGCGCTTGGACATCGACCCGGAGAGCATCGCTTGGCGGCGCGTGATCGACACCAACGACCGCATGCTGCGCCAGATCACCATTGGGCAGGGCGCTGAAGAAAAGGGATTCACGCGCACGACAGGGTTCGACATAACTGTTGCAAGCGAAGTAATGGCGATTCTCGCGCTAACCACCGGGTTGAACGATATGCGCGAACGCCTGGGGCGCATGATGGTCGCGATCAGCAGGGCTGGTGAGCCGGTCACGGCCGACGATGTCGGAGTCGGTGGCGCTCTGACAGTCTTGATGAAAGACGCCATCATGCCAAATCTCATGCAAACTCTCGAGGGAACGCCGGCGTTCGTCCACGCAGGACCCTTTGCAAACATCGCTCACGGCAATTCATCGATTGTGGCGGACCAAATTGCCTTGAAACTCGTCGGGCCGGATGGCTATGTCCTAACCGAAGCAGGCTTCGGCGCGGACATAGGGATGGAGAAGTTTTGCAACATCAAGTGCCGTTATAGCGGGCTGATTCCGAGCTGCGTCGTTTTAGTCGCGACAATTCGAGCTTTGAAGATGCATGGCGGTGGCCCCAAGGTCACAGCTGGCCAGCCACTGGCCACCGAGTATTCGCAGGAGAATCTGGAGTTGCTAGAGAAGGGCTGCGCCAATCTGGTAAAGATGATCCAGAACGCCCGGGCGTTCGGAATCCCTGTCGTCGTGGCGGTGAATCGCTTTAATGACGACACGGCAGCCGAAATCGACCTTGTTCGACGCATCGGCGTGAATGCCGGGGCCGAAGACGCGGTCATGAGCAATCACTGGGCGCAGGGCGGAGCCGGAGCGATTGAGTTAG
>Ga0302324_100017140_pt1 | contig 14382 bp, 11 predicted proteins | sample Palsa_T0_1_FD_201949 | JGI IMG/M metagenome (GOLD analysis project Ga0302324, IMG submission 201949) | Peat permafrost microbial communities from Stordalen Mire near Abisko, Sweden - Palsa_T0_1 | ecosystem: Environmental > Terrestrial > Soil > Palsa > Peat permafrost | place: Sweden: Abisko... | reverse complement strand
CGTGTCGCCTTCAATGAGACCCTTGCGTTCCTTGCCCTGGGCGTCGAGTGCCGTGTATTCGAACGCGCCCACTAGTCCTCGCGGGTGACGCGCAGGACTTCTTCCAGCGTGGTTTCGCCGGCCATGACCTTGCGGCGGCCGTCATCGCGAATGCCGGGACCCGCACCCCGCGCGTAGCGCTCCAGTTCCTGTTCCGAGGAGCCGTCGTGGATCATGGTGCGCATGTGGTCATCTACGGAGATGAGTTCATAGATTCCCGTGCGCCCGCGATAACCGTTGCCGTCGTTGCTCGGTCGATACACCTGCACGGGGCCGCTCTTGGGGTCGAGGTTCAGCAGCCGGCGCTCGTATTCCCCGGCCGTGAACTTCTCCCGCGTCGCGGGATTGAGCACGCGCACCAGGCGTTGCGCCAGCACGCCGATCAGGCTCGAGGAGAGTAGAAACGGTTCGATACCCATGTCGCGCAGGCGGGTTACCGCACCCACAGCGGTGTTGGTGTGCAGCGTCGAGAGCACCAGGTGTCCGGTCAAGCTCGCCTGCACGGCGATTTGCGCCGTTTCCAAGTCGCGGATTTCCCCCACCATGACCACATCCGGATCTTGGCGCAGGATGGCGCGCAAGCCCCGTGCGAAAGTCATTTCAACCTTGGTGTTTACCTGGGTCTGGCCGATGCCATCGATGTAGTACTCGATCGGATCTTCGACAGTCATGACATTTCGAGTGTTGTCGTTGATCCGCTCGAGGGCGGCATACAGGGTGGTGGTCTTGCCGGAGCCCGTGGGTCCGGTCACCAAAATGATGCCGTGCGGTTTGTGGATGATTTCATCCATCGTTTCCTGGGTGCGAAGGTCCATCCCCAGGGAGGTCAACTCAATTCTGCCGGCCTGCTTGTCGAGCAATCGCAGCACCACGCGTTCGCCGTGCCCGGAAGGCAGGGTGGAGACGCGAACGTCCACGGCGCGGCCGGCAATGCGCAGCGAAATCCTGCCGTCCTGAGGCAGCCGCCGCTCGGCGATGTCGAGTTTGGACATGACTTTGATTCGCGAGACCACCAGCGGCGCTACGGCGCGCTTGGTCTGCAGCACTTCGCGCAGCACCCCGTCCACCCGGAATCGGATGACCAGCCGATTCTCGTAGGGTTCGATGTGAATATCCGATGCATTTTCCTTGACTGCCTGCGTGAGCAGCGCATTGATCAAGCGGATGATGGGGGCTTCATCATCGCTCTCGAGCAGGTCCGAAGATTCGGGTATGTCCTCGGCGAGGTGCGCGAGATCGGTGTTGTCGTCCAATCCCTCCAGCATTTGCATCGCCGCACCGGAGCCGGCCTCATAGGCGATACGCAGCATGGAATCAAAGATCTCGATGGATACTCTCTGGAGCCTCAAGGGAACGCCGACGAAACGGCGCACTTCCGCCAAACTTTGCGGCGTCACGCCAGGGCGGCACACGGTATCCGCCACCCCGTCGGCGATGCCGCGAATCAAAATGCCATGGCGCTTGGCAAACGGAAAAGACAGTTTTCGCTGCTGTTCAGGCTCTTGCAGCTCGGCATTCATGGCGGAGGAGTCCCAGGAGGTTGCGTCGCGGGCGGCGGCGTCAGGTTTGTCGCGGGCGTCGGCGGCTGGGGCACCGGTTCGGTTGCCGTCGTGGGCGGGTTCGGAATGGCGCCGACCGGATTCGTTTCCGAGGGTGCCGGCGGCGGCGGCAGCGCAATGCTTGACGGAATGGCCTCGATGGCCGGCTGCTTCTGTCCCGGCAACAGGGTAATGTGGCCGCCGTTCAGATTTTGCTGATTGCGTCTGACTTCGTTGTAGACCGCTTCGCTGGTGCTTTCCGTGGCATCCGCGTCGCGCATGATTTTGGGCCGGATGAATACCAGCAGGTTCTTCTTTTGACGAGATCCGCTGCGCGATTTGAATAGATTGCCGATGATGGGGATGGCGCCCAAGCCCGGTACCCGATCCTCACTCTCGGTGACGGTATCGGAAATGAGGCCGCCGAGCACGATGATGCCGCCATCCTCGATCAGCACGGTGGTCTTGATGGAGCGTTTGTTGGTCGAGATATCGGCTGAATCGGTCAGTTTCGCGCCCGGGGAGGAGTCTTCCTGCTCGATCTTCAACTGGACCGAATTACCCTCATTGATATGCGGAGTGACCTTGAGAATCGTGCCCACTTCCTCGCGCTGAATGGTGGTGAAGGGACTGGTGGTTCCGGAAACGCTGGCGGTCGCGCTGGAGAAGGATCCGGTGATCAACGGGATTTCCTGAGTCACCTTTACTTCAGCTTCCTCGTTGTTCATGGTGATCAGGCGAGGTTCCGAGATGATATTGCTGCTGCCATCGCTGCGCAGAGCCTGCACCAGCGCCGCGAAACTCACGCCCGTGCTCGCGATTCGGCCGACGCCGATGGTGGCACCGGTGCCCACGGTGGAACTGCTGATCGCGGGGACGCCCGTCGTCGTCCCAGGGGTGGTGGTGCCGCTCAGCCCGCTGGTACCGCTCAGGGCGAGTGCCGCCAAATCCACGATACTGGTACCCGAGCCGGGCAAGTTGATGATCCCCGCCGGGACGGTGGTGTTGCCTTGGCCGAACAGCAGCCACTGCACGCCGAGGTTGGAACTCTTGTTCACGTCGATCTCAACGATGATGGCCTCGACCTGCACCTGCGCGCGGCGGATGTCGATCTTGTCGATGACCCCCATCAACGACTTCATGATCTTCGGGGGGGCCGTGATGATGAGTGCGTTGGTCGGAATATCCGCCCAAATGGTGACGCTGGGATCGAGATTGGAGCCGCCGCCCGCTGTGGGGTTCGCCGTGGGCGGTCCGCCTTGCGCCTTGGCGGAGGCGGTGGCCTGGCCTTTCAGCTTGTCGGCGAGTTTTTCCGCGTCCGCGTAGCGAAGATAGCGGACTTGAATGTCGCCCCCCGTCGCCGAGGGCGTGTCCATATTGAGGATCAACGCCTTGAGCCGCAGGCGCTGCGCACGCTCGCCGGTCAACAGAATGCTGTTGGTGCGATCATCGGCGACCGCCTTGACCAGCACGCCTCCTGAATCGGCGCCCGCGCCCGTATTGAGCGAGGTGATGATTTTGACCACCTCGGCGGCACCGGCGTTGTGCAGCGGGATCACATCAAAAGGTTCATCGCCGGTGTCATCCATGCGCTGAATGATGCGCATGAGCCGGCTCACGTTACTGGCTCGATCCGAAATGATCAGCATATTGCCAGACGGGTAGGCTGCCAAAGCGCCGTACGTGGGAACCAGAGGCCGCAACATCTGCACCATCTGTGTTGCATTGATGTTTCTGAGCTGGATGACTTGAGTCACGATCTCATCCGACGAGGAACTCACATCGTTCGGCAGATCATTCCCCGGCAGTTGCTTTGCATCGGTGTTGGGAATGATTTTAATGATCTTGCCGGCCGGAATCGCGACGTAGCCGTAAACCTGCAAAACCGCCAAGAACGCCTCGTAGAACGCTGCCGCTGACAGGGGTGTGGCCGATATCATGGTGACTTTGGCGTTGACCCGCGGATCGATGATGAAATTCTTGCCGGTCACTTCGCTGACCGCCTGGATGATCTGGCTTAAATCCGCGTCCTTATAGTTCGGCGTGATGGTCGCGCCATCCTGAGGTCTGGGTGGCGGCGGCGCGGCAGGCAGAGTCGTGGACACCAACAAACCGGCCAGCGCCAGGACCGCTGCGAGCAGACACTGAGAGTGCGGCTGAGGCAGCTTGGCGGTCATGGGTTCTTGCATGCTGAACCGCTTCGACCGGTGCCGGCGCAATTCGTTTTAATTTTCATTGGTGCTGTTTGGCGACGGGTTCGGGGGCGGCGTTCCGGTGTCGGAAGCGGGCGGCGGCTGTCCGGGCGCAGGCGGTTGACCTGGCGCCGACGGTTGACCCGGCATAGGCGGTTGGCCGTGCAAAGGCACTTGACCCTGCGCGGACGGCTGATCCTGCGCGGGCGGCTGATCCTGCGTGGGCGGCAGGCCGGGCGCCGGAGCAGCTCCGCCGCTGGGGTCGCCCTCCAAATCCTTGGTCGCCTGTGCTGCTACTTGTGCAATGTTCAACGAAATGTCCTGCTTCTGGCCGCCGCGCTCGATGGTTACGGTGACGCGGTCGGAGGTCTGGATGGTATTGAAGACTTCCTGACTGCGCTGGGGATCGTCGAGCGGCGTACCATTGATCGCCGTGACCAAATCGCCGGGCTTCAGACCCAGTTTGCCAAATATCTGCCGATTTCGTCCCGGATAAGCACGAAAGCCTCTCAGTTTTCCAGCCGCGTTGTCGTACGAAGCCACCGTGCGCATCACCTGATCGAGAATGCTCGGGTCCTGTTGGACCATTCGACGGATGTTATCGACCGCGGCGACGGTGCGGGGGTCGGCGCCCGGACGGCGCATCCCTGGACCTGCGGGGCTTGCGGCCAGCAGCCGCGGCAACAGCAGAGTCTCGAGCGCGCCGCCGCGATCGAGGATGACGCGATCCAGATAAACCGAATGCAGGGCCGCGCCGCCCACGCGGTCGCCGACCGAGTACACCTTCGATGGGCCGCCCGCGTCGCTGATGATGGCCACACCATGTTTTGGGTCTTGGGTGGCAATCGTGCCCGCGAGCAGCAGATTGGCGGAGCTTTGGGGCGCATTGGAAGGGTCTTGACTAGCCGGATCCGGCGCGGCGACGCCGAACAAGTGGGCCGAAATCACACTTTGAATGTCGACTCCGGGGTGTTGGGGGCGAAGCACAAAGCCCGGCTGGACCGCCTGTGGGGATTTTAGCGGCTTTGACAGCAACGAATAGGCGATCGCGCCCGCCTGCAGCACGATAAGCGCCCCAAGTATTAATGAGACCAACCGCGGCCCGCTGGCCTGAAGGCGGGACAGCCATTCATTTGTGCGTGTATCGAGCATGAAGGTCCGCGCTTAAAATCGAGGGCTGCAATCATACGGGCTCTGCGCTTGGCCGCTCAAGCATTTGTTTTTACTTGTGAAAGTAAGTGACAGCAATTGGCGACAGGGAACCTTTGGCAATGGGATGATCCGGCGTCTCTTGTAAAGCGCCGCAACGCGCCCTATAAACTCAAGTCTCATGAGTGACATTGAACGCGGCCGGGATGGAACGGGCTTGATCGTCGAGGAAGCGGCGCCCAAGCTCAAAAGACCTCCTCTCTATCAAGTAGTTCTCATCAATGACGACTACACTCCCATGGAGTTCGTGGTCGATATCCTGCAGCGTTTCTTCGCAATGGACCGCACCAAAGCAACTCGGGTTATGCTGGAGGTCCATACCAAGGGCAAAGGAGTCTGTGGGGTTTTCACATATGAGATTGCCGAGACGAAAGTGGCTCAGGTAATCGCGTATGCGCGACAACATCAGCATCCGCTGATGGCAACGCTAGAAGAGGCTTAAAGTGCTAAGTCAAGAACTTGAATTTTGCTTGAATGATGCGTTTGCCGGTGCGCGCGAGGCACGGCACGAATTCATGACCGTCGAGCATTTGTTGCTGGCGATTGTGGATACCCCCAAGGTCCGGGAGATCTTGAAGTCCTGCGGTGCCGACACCGCAAAGCTCAAGACAGAACTCAAACAGTTCATCGACCAAACTACGCCGCGTTTGCCCGCGGGCGAGGACCGGGATGTACAACCGACACTGGGCTTCCAGCGCGTGCTGCAAAGAGCCGTGTTTCACGTCCAATCGAGCGGCAAGAAGGAAGTCACCGTGGCCAACGTGCTGGTGGCGATCTTCAGTGAAAAGCAATCTCACGCCGCGTACCTCTTGAGCATGCAGGATGTGTCGCGCCTCGATGTGGTCAATTTCATCGCCCACGGCTTGTCGAAGGCAGGAGGCGAGGAGCGCAGCGAACGCGACGATGGTGCGGCCTCACCGGACGCGGAGCGCGAGGCGGATGGCAGCGGCAACGCCTTGGAGAAATATGCCACGAACCTGAACGACTCTGCGCGCAAGGGCAAGATCGATCCTTTGATCGGACGCAAACTCGAAGTCGAACGCACCATCGAGATTCTATGCAGGCGGCGCAAGAACAATCCGCTCTATGTCGGCGAGGCCGGCGTGGGCAAGACTGCGATCGCGGAAGGATTGGCGCGCATGATCGTCGAGAATCAGGTGCCGGATGTACTGCTGGACGCCACGATCTACTCGCTCGACATGGGTTCGCTGGTCGCGGGCACCAAGTATCGCGGCGATTTCGAGAAGCGGTTGAAGGCAGTGCTGGCCGAAGTCAAGAAGCAGCCGGGCGCCATTCTGTTCATCGATGAAATCCACACGGTCATCGGCGCGGGCGCGGCCTCCGGCGGCGTGATGGATGCCTCGAATTTGATCAAGCCGGCGCTCAACAACGGTGAATTGCGCTGCATCGGATCGACCACTTATAACGAGTATCGCGGCATCTTCGAAAAGGACCACGCACTGGCGCGGCGTTTTCAAAAGATCGACATTACCGAGCCGTCGGTACAGGACACCGTCGATATATTGCGCGGCTTGAAGTCTCGCTACGAAGAGCACCACGGCATCAAGTACGAGGACGACGCCTTGAGCGCGGCCGCGGAGTTGGCCGCGAGGCATATCAACGATCGCCACATGCCGGACAAGGCGATCGATGTGGTGGATGAAGCCGGCGCAAATCTGCGCTTGCAGCCGGTCGAGAAGCGGGCGGCGAGCGTTACCGTGACGCAGATTGAAAACGTAGTGGCGCGCATTGCGCGCATTCCGCCGAAGAATGTATCGATGTCCGACCGCGATGTTTTGCGCAACTTGGAGCGGAATCTGAAGCTGACGATTTTCGGCCAGGACAAGGCGATCGAGGCCTTGGCGGCCGCCATCAAGATGTCGCGCTCCGGCCTCGGCGACATGCGCAAGCCCGTCGGCTCCTTCCTGTTCTCGGGTCCGACCGGCGTCGGCAAAACCGAGGTGACGCGCCAGCTGGCCATCGCCATGGGGGTGGAATTCGTGCGCTTCGACATGTCGGAGTACATGGAGCGGCACACGGTTTCGCGCCTGATCGGCGCGCCTCCCGGGTACGTGGGATTTGATCAGGGCGGCTTGCTGACTGAGGCCATTGCCAAGCATCCGCACTGCGTGCTGTTGCTCGATGAGATCGAGAAAGCGCATCCCGATGTGTTCAACCTGTTGCTGCAAGTCATGGATCACGGCACGCTCACCGACAACAACGGCCGCAAGGCGGATTTCCGGCATGTCATCATCGTGATGACCACGAACGCGGGAGCTTTCGAAATGAGCCGGCCGAGCATCGGGTTCACGCAATCGGACAGCGGCGCGGATGGAATGGAGGCGATCCGACGGCTGTTCTCACCCGAATTCCGCAATCGACTGGACGCCGTCATTGCCTTCGGCAGCTTAGACCCAGACACCATCGAGCGGGTGGTGGACAAGCTGCTGGTCGAGGCGGAGGCGCAGCTCGAACAGAAGCGAGTGTCGATCTCGGTCGACGAGCCGGCGCGGCGCTGGATCGCCAAGCGCGGCTATGACCCGAAAATGGGCGCGCGCCCGATGGCGCGCATCATTCAGGAATTCATCAAGCGTCCGCTGGCTGAGGAGCTATTGTTCGGCAAACTTGTGAATGGCGGTCACGTCGAGGTGTCCTTGAGCGAGGATGGGGAGAAGCTCAAACTCGAGACGCGGGGGGCGGACCAGCCGGCTTTGTTATCGCACGAGAGTTCGGAGCCTTAGCGGCCTCGATAGACGATTCGGCCCTTGGTCAAATCATAGGGTGTCATCTCGACGGTCACTTGATCGCCGGTCAGGATTCGAATGTAGTTTTTGCGCATCTTGCCTGAGATATGCGCGGTAACTACATGGCCGGTCTTGAGTTTGACGCGAAATGTCGTATTGGGCAGGGTCTCGACGACCTCGCCCTCGAATTGAATAGCCTCTTCTTTTGACATGCGTCCTTATGGTATGCGGGAAACCGCGCGCATTGTGCATAAAGCACCTTGTTAATGCAATTTACGAGACTTCACGCAGCCAATGGCCTCGCGGCGAGCGCCGGGCGTGTTGGCGAAGCAAGACCACAAATTGGCCGCGGGAGACCTCACGCGCGCCCAACCCCGCCAAGTGTGCGCTCGCCACCTGGCAGTCAATGACCTTGATGTCGCGTGCGCGACACTCATCCACCAAACGCGCCAGCGCCACCTTCGAGGCATCGCGCTCCAGACTGAACATGGATTCGCCGAAGAATATCGACCCCAACTGAATGCCGTACAGGCCGCCCACCAGTTGCTCCGCGCGGTACGTTTCCACCGAATGGCCAAACCCGAGCTCGTGGAGCTGTTCGTACGACTCGATCATTTCGGCGTTCAGCCAAGTGTCAGGCCCCGAGCGGCGCGGCGCGGCGCAGCCCCGGATGGTCTCAGCGAAGGCATGATCGACCCGTGTCGTGAAAGAACCGTTGCGCAGGGTCCTGCCCAAGCTTCGCGAGCATTTGAATTCTGCCGGAAACAGCACCATGCGCGGATCGGGCGACCACCACAGAATTGGCTGTTGCGCCGAGTACCACGGAAACACCCCGCGTTCATAGGCCGCCAGCAAGCGCGCCGGACTCAAATCTCCACCGGCGGCAAGCAGCCCCGGCGGCTCGCGCAAAGCCTGATCCAAGGGCGGAAACCAGTTCGGATCCGCCTGTTCTCCCAACCACACGAGTCTGCTCAGAATCGCAACTCCTGCTCCGAGTTCTGGTGGTAAGGCACATGCTCATTGATCGCGGCGGCGTAATGATCGACGCCTCGCGCCTCGCGCTCTGCGAAGTCGCGAATCGCCGCCGCGAATCTTGGGTCGGCGATGAAATGCGCCGAGTGAGTCAGCGTCGGTACGAATCCGCGCGGGACTTTGTGTTCGCCCTGTGTGCCCGGCTCGAAGCGCTGCAGCTTTTTCTCGATGCAGTACTCGATTCCTTGGTAGTAGCAGGCCTCGAAATGCAAGCTGTGATAGTTGCCGCCGGCTCCCCAATAACGGCCGAACAAGGCATCCTCGCCGACGAAAAAAATCGCCACTGCGATCGGTTCCGGCCCCTCACGCGCGATTTTCAGCATGAGCTTGTCCGGCAGTGCGGCGGCGATTCGCTTGAAAAAATCCAGGTTCAGATAGGGTTCATGGCCATGACGATGGAACGTGTTTGCGTAAAAATCATAGACAGTGTTCCACAGCGTATTGTCCATCTCACTCCCCAGCCGGGTATCGAATACGATGCCGGCTTCCGCGACCCGTCGGCGCTCGCGTTTTACCTTCTTGCGTTTTTCCGCGGTAAAGGTGCTGAGGAAAGACTCAAAGGACTCGTAACCCTGGTTGGACCAGTGAAACTGGCAGTCGCGCCGCAAGATGAGTCCGGCCTCCTCGAGACGCGCCGCGCACTGATCGGTGGGAAAAAGAATGTGCCAGGATGACAGGCGCTCGTTTCGTGCGTAGTCCGTGACAGCGCGCACCACGGTCTTGGATATTGATTCGGCATCGCCATCGCTGCGGAGCAACAGGCGCGGTCCGCAAACAGGGGTGAAGGGCACCGCCGACAGTAATTTCGGATAGTACTTGAGACCATGTTGGGCGTAGGCGCTGGCCCAGGAAAAATCGAAGACGAACTCGCCGCGTGAATGCGCTTTTTTGAACAGCGGCAGCGCCGCCACCGGCTTGGCCGCAGCATCCTCGATGATCAGGTGCTGGGGCGCCCAGCCGGTGCGCGGCGTCGTGCACCCGGATTGCTCGAGCGCCAACAAGAATTCGTGCCGCAGGAAAGGCTGCGAGGAACCTGCCAGTGCGTTCCAGCTCTGCGCATCGATTTGCGCGATGCTGTCTAAGAATCGCGCAGCACCTCGAGTCACGCGTGGGCAGCGCGCGGTTTGGCGTGCGGCTCGGCCTCGAGCCGCTCCATATATTTGTCGGCATCGAGCGCGGCCATGCATCCGGTGCCCGCCGAAGTCACGGCCTGACGATACACATGGTCAGCCACGTCGCCGGCGGCGAATACTCCGGGAATGCTGGTCGCCGTTGCTCCGCCATCACTGCCACCCTTGACCACGATATATCCGCCGCGCATCTCGAGTTGCTCATCGAAAAGCTGGGTATTGGGCAAGTGGCCCACCGCGATAAATACACCGTCGACCTTGATCGAGCGGGTAGCGGCTCCCGAGGCGGCCCGCAGACGCACGCCCGTCACCCCAGTATCGTCGCCGAGAATTTCTTCGACATCGTGATTCCAAACGATACTGGCCTTGCCCGCAGCCGCCAACGCGAATAGGCGATCTTGAAGTATTTTCTCGGCCCGCAGTTTGTCGCGGCGATGCACCAGCGTGACGTGGGCAGCAATGTTGGTCAAATACAGTGCCTCCTCGACCGCCGTGTTGCCGCCGCCGACCACCACGACCGACTTGCCGCGGTAGAAGAAACCATCGCAGGTTGCGCAGGCCGATACCCCCTTGCCCCGATAGATTTCCTCGGACGGCAAGCCCAGGTACTTCGCCGATGCCCCAGTCGCGATGATCAGAGCGTCGCATGTGTACCCGCCGTTGTCGCCGAAAAGATGAAAAGGACGCTGGCGCAGTTCGACCCGATTGATATGGTCGAACACAATGTCGGTGTTGAATCGTTCGGCGTGGCGGCGCATGCGATCCATGAGCGCGGGGCCTTGGAGATGCTCCACATCGCCCGGCCAATTATCCACATCGGTGGTGGTCATGAGCTGTCCGCCCTGTTCCAAGCCGGTGATGAGAACCGGCTTGCGATTCGCCCGCGCCGCATAAACCGCGGCAGAGTAGCCTGCAGGTCCAGACCCTAGAATGAGGAGTGGACTGTGCCTGACAACGCTCATGTATAATTTGCCTCTCGTCGTGAATTACGCCAGCGAATGGTCGCCCGCGGGCGCTCAAGGTTAGCTGACCCATGGTAAGTAAATCTGTGGGCTCCAGCCAGTTCCTACAAGTCCACTCGCAGAGCAACACCCCGGGGTGTTGTTGCACACTGCGCCACTGGGTTACTATTACATAATATTCAATTAGTTAAGAAGTAAATATCATTAAAGGTCTAGATCTGTCTGAAGCACCCGTGGCAAAGAAGCCCAAGCAAGCCGCAAAGCTTTCTGCGGCCGTGGCACGGTCGTTGCGCGAGGGTACCTTGTGGGTGCTTGGCGCGCTCGGACTGATTTTGCTGCTCGCGCTGCTTTCCTATCACGCTCACGATCCGGGCTTCTCGGACACCGGTGAACCGGGACCTGTGGGCAATTGGATTGGGCCCGTCGGCGCCTGGCTCGCCGGATTTTTCCTTTTCCTTTTCGGGCGCCCGGCGTATTTGTTTCCGCTGATGCTGGCCTACGCCGGCTGGCTGGTGCACAAGGATCAATCGCTGCCGGATGCGCGTTCGCGCATCAACACCTTATTGCGTGCGTTCGGATTCGTTCTGACGCTGGCCACCAGCTGCGGCCTTGCCACGCTGCACTGGAACGGTTCGGCGCTGCCGAACAGCGCGGGCGGCGTGCTCGGCGAATTAGCCGGCAGGGGCAGCGCCCATGGATTGAGCTTTCTCGGTGCAACGCTGTTGTTGTTGGGATTATGGCTTGCCGGCGTGGCGCTATTCCTGGGCGTCTCGTGGTTCAAGATCATGGATACGCTCGGCGCTTCGGTGTTGACTGCGATCGAGTGGACCAGAGCCCGCATCGAGCAGCGGCGCGAGCTGGCCTCGGGTCAGCAACGCAAGCAGGCGCGCCAGGAAGTCGTGCGCGAGGAGCAGAAAAAAGTCGCGGGCCGCGCGCCGCCGCGTATCGAGGCGCCCGCTCCGCTGCCTCAGAAAAGCGATCGCGTCGAACGCGAACGTCAGGTGCCGTTATTCGATGCGCCGAAGTCGAGCGAATTGCCCGCGCTATCGCTGCTCGACGAGCCGCGGCCGCGCGAACAGTCGTACTCGGACGAGGCGCTGGAGGCGATGTCGCGGTTGGTGGAGATCAAACTTCGAGATTTTGGAATCGAAGTGGAGGTCGTCGCGGTGCTGCCCGGGCCTGTGATCACGCGCTTCGAACTGCGCCCGGCGCCTGGAGTGAAGGTCAGTCAGATCAGCAATCTGGCGAAGGATCTGGCGCGGGCCCTATCCTCGATCAGTGTCCGCGTCGTCGAAGTGATTCCGGGCAAATCCGTGGTCGGCCTGGAAATCCCGAACGAGAAACGTGAAATCGTGACCTTGGGCGAAATCATCAAGTCCAAGCCCTATGACGATGTGAGTTCGCCGCTGGCGCTGGCGTTGGGCAAGGACATCGGCGGCATCCCGGTGGTTGCGGATCTGGCGCGAATGCCGCATTTGTTGATTGCCGGCACCACGGGGTCCGGCAAATCGGTGGGAATCAACGCCATGGTGTTGAGCCTGGTCTACAAAGCCACGCCCGAACACGTGCGCATGATCATGATCGATCCGAAAATGCTGGAGCTTTCCGTTTACGAGGGCATCCCGCATCTTCTGTCGCCGGTGGTCACGGACATGAAGCAGGCTGCCAATGCGCTGCGCTGGTGCGTAGCTGAAATGGAGCGGCGCTACCAGCTCATGTCGGCGCTCGGCGTTCGCAACATCGGCGGTTTCAACCGCAAAGTCAAAGATGCTGCAGACGACGGCAAGCCCATCAAGGATCCGATCCGCATGCAGAAGATCGCCCAGGGCGTACCGGGGGTGGTTGCCGAGGACGTACCCGACCTCACCACGCTGCCCTTTGTGGTCGTCATCATCGATGAGCTCGCCGATCTCATGATGATCGTGGGAAAGAAGGTGGAGGAGTTGATCGCCCGGCTTGCGCAAAAAGCCCGCGCCTCTGGAATTCACTTGATCCTGGCCACCCAGCGCCCCTCGGTTGATGTCATCACCGGTCTCATCAAGGCAAACATTCCTTCGCGTATCGCATTCCAGGTGTCGGCCAAGGTGGATTCGCGCACCATCCTCGATCAGAGCGGTGCCGAATCGCTGCTCGGGCACGGCGACATGCTGTATCTGCCCCCCGGAACCTCGATTCCGACGCGAGTGCACGGCGCCTTCGTTTCGGACCAGGAAGTGCACCGCGTAGTCGCGGGTCTGAAATCCGCTACCCCGCCGGTTTATATCGATGAAATCCTGGAAGGCCCGCGCAATCCCATTCCCGGATTCCCGTCCGACGATGAAGAGGAGGGCGAAGGCGGTGTCGCCGATGCGGAGGCCGACCCGTTGTACGATGAGGCGGTGCGAATTGTTACTGAGACCCGCAAAGCCTCGATTTCGGGTGTTCAAAGACGCCTCAAAATTGGCTACAACCGCGCCGCGCGATTGGTCGAAGCGATGGAAGCAGCCGGTCTCGTCGGACCCCTGCAGTCCAACGGCAATCGAGAAATTTACGGTGCCGCGCCGCCCGAGGAATGAGAGCCATGAGAAAACACAATTATTCGGCCTTCGCTCTCGCCACTGCGCTGCTGCTGTGTGCCGGCGCGGCCGCATCCGCATCTCCGGCGGCAGATGTCGACAAGTACTTGAGCGGCCTGTCGACGTGGTCCGCCGATTTCACGCAAACCATCGATGATGGCCATGGCAACGTACAGCGCAGCGCGGCCGGCAAGCTGTATCTGCAGAAGCCGGGGAAATTTCGTTGGGACTATACGCAGCCCTCGGAGCAGTTGATTTTGGCGGACGGCAAACAGATTTGGTTCTACGACAAGGACCTTCAGCAGGCGAACGTGCGCAGCATGGATGCGACTCTGGCGAGCACGCCTGCGGTGCTGTTATCCAGCGGCGGCTCGGTCTCGAGTCAGTTCGATGTCACCGCGCTGGCGCCGCAAGGCGGCCTCGAGTGGTATCAATTGATACCAAAGAACGCGGATACCGATTTTCAGCTGGTGCGAATTGGATTCGACAAGGGTCAGCTGGCCTCGATGTTCCTGGCCGATAAGCTCAATCAAGTCACTCAGCTGACCTTTACCAATCCCAAGCGCAACGCCAAATTTGCGCCGGATCTGTTCTCGTTCGTGCCGCCGCCGGGGGTCGATGTCATCGGGCGCGGGGCCAAGTGACCTTAAGCGACGGCACGTATCGGCCCCTGGCTGATCGACTGCGCCCCCAGTCGCTCGATGAATACGTCGGGCAGTCCCATTTGCTGGGCAGCGCAGCGCCGCTGCGCCGCGCACTCGAATCAGGCCATCCGCATTCGATGATTCTGTGGGGTCCGCCCGGAACCGGAAAGACCACGTTGGCGAGATTGGTTGCCACGGGTGCGCGCGCTGAATTTGTCGGATTATCGGCCGTGCAGGCCGGCATCAAGGACATTCGCGCGGTGGTGGAGCAAGCGCGCCGCCTGCGTGGTACCAGGGACACGGTGCTGTTCCTCGACGAGGTACATCGCTTCAACAA
>Ga0302324_100017137_pt1 | contig 14383 bp, 11 predicted proteins | sample Palsa_T0_1_FD_201949 | JGI IMG/M metagenome (GOLD analysis project Ga0302324, IMG submission 201949) | Peat permafrost microbial communities from Stordalen Mire near Abisko, Sweden - Palsa_T0_1 | ecosystem: Environmental > Terrestrial > Soil > Palsa > Peat permafrost | place: Sweden: Abisko... | reverse complement strand
TGGCACTCGGCCTCTCCGGCTTCGAGACCGGCGTTGCCGTTATGCCGCTGATCGAGTGCGAAAACCTCGACGCCCGCATCAGCAACACGAGGCGCCTGCTCAAGACCGCCGCCCTGATCATGAGTGTCTTCCTCATGGCTACCAGCATTGTCACCACCCTGCTCATCCCTGCGGCCGACTTCCAGGAGGGCGGCCCGGCGAACGGCAGAGCCATGGCCTTCCTGGCCCACCGATATCTCGGCAACGGCTTCGGCACTCTCTATGACGCGAGCACCATCCTTATTCTCGCCTTCGCCGGCGCTTCCGCCATGGCCGGCCTTCTCAACCTCATCCCGCGTTATCTTCCCGGCTTTGGTATGGCGCCCGAGTGGGCTCGAGCCTCGCGTCCGCTCGTTCTCGTCTTCCTGTCGGTGGCCTTCACGGTTACGCGTCTCTTTCACGCCAACGTGGATGCCCAGGGTGGGGCCTATGCCACGGGCGTGCTCGTCCTCATCACATCCGCCTCCTTCGCGGTCACCATCGCGGCGCGGACTATACTCTCGCGCCTTGCCCTCGGCATCGTATCTCTCGTCTTCATCTACACCACCCTGGTCAATATCTACGAGCGTCCGGAAGGACTGAAGATCTCCTGCATCTTCATCTTCACCATGGTTTTCTTGTCGCTGGTTTCGCGGGCCTTTCGCTCCACCGAGCTGCGTATCACGGTTTCACTGGATGCGCTGGCCCAGGAACTGCTTGCTGAAAGCGCAAACGAGACCATCCGGCTCATCGCCTGGAATCCCCGACACACCGCAATCAAGGACCGCGAGCAGGCCAAGACGGAGTTGCGGCAGCTGCACGGGCTGGTACACGACGAAGCCATCTACTTTATTGAAGTGGAGCGCGGAGACACTTCCGAGTTCACCGAAACGATTGCCTTCCAGGGATCCCGCGACGGTTCCAATCGCGTGCTCCGTGCCCGGAGCGCCGCTGTTGCCAACGCCATCGCGGCCCTCCTCATCCAAGTGAAGCAAACGGCGAATTGCATCCCCCACGTCTACTTTCACTGGAACGACGTTGACCCCATCATCAACCTGACGCGGTTTATCTTCCTGGGCGAAGGGGATACCGCCCCGCTGACCCACGAGATCCTCCGCCGCGCCATCAAAGACCCCGCCCAGCGCCCCGTTGTCCATGTAAGCTGACTCGCCGTTGCGGTTCGCCGGTCGATAACCCTAGTAGATCTGCATGCCCATCGGAAAAAGCGGCCGAATTTGTTTACCGCGGAAACTAAATTGGGTAAAACCGCATCGACTCTAGTGAGATTCCATCTTGAGTACTGTAAGAAATGACGTTGGGGAAGGCCGGGCCACGCAGAACCCGCGAAAGCGCAAAGCCTGGCGATGGGTGATTTGGATCACGCTAATCGCCTTGGTGGTGCTTTTGGTGGTGGGCGAAGTGATGTTGAAAAGAGCAGAACCGATCCTGAAGGGCCGGGTAATCGAAACCCTGAGCACCCGCTTCAATAGCCGCGTGGAGCTGGACGACCTGCAGGTTTCGGTGATTAAGGGCTTGGCCGTCACCGGGACGGGTTTGCGGATATATCCCCCTGACGATGTGGTAGCTGCGGGGGCTAAGGATCCGCTCTTCGCGGTGCGGCAATTCGAGTTTCATGCCCGGCTGATCGGTTTGTTTCTGAAGCCGACGCACGTCGGGGCGGTGCACGTGCAGGGTTTGGTCATCAACATCCCGCCCAAATCCATGCGGCAACAGAACGCCGCGAAGTCACGGCATCAAGGCAAAATCAAGATCCTCGTGGATGAGATCGTATGCGACGACTCTCGGCTGGTGATTGGCACCGACAAGCCAAATAAGGATCCCAAGATATTCGAGCTCAGCCGCATCGTGATGCATGACGTGGGCCCGAATGCTCCGTGGCCTTATGATGCGCAGCTGATCAATGCGGTGCCCAAGGGTGAAATTCACGCAGTTGGCACCTTTGGTCCCTGGGATACGGAGACCCCGGGCATCTCGACGGTGACGGGCAAGTACACCTTCCAGAATGCTGACTTGAACACCATCAAGGGGATCGGAGGCATACTGCACTCCGTAGGGGACTTCACCGGCCGGCTCGACCGGATCGAGGTACATGGAACCGCGGATGTTCCGAATTTTTCGCTGGATACCGCAAACCATCCCGTCCCCCTGCATACGCAATTCTCGGCGCTTGTCGACGGGACGACGGGCGACACGTATCTGCAACCCGTTGAGGCAAAGCTGGGTGAGTCGAAGTTTTCCTGCAGCGGCGAAGTGGTCAATGTGAAAGGAAAGGGGCACATCATCGACCTCGACGTCGATGTCCCCGCCGGCCGCATACAGGACTTCCTGCAATTGGCCGTCAAGACGCAGCCGGTGGTAATGACGGGCGTGCTGGCCATGAAGACCAAGCTGCACATCCGTCCAGGCAAGGAAAGCGTGACCCAAAAGCTGGGGTTAAACGGAGGATTCACGTTGACCCAAATGCATTTCACGAATCCGGATATGCAGGACAAGATCGACATGCTGAGCCTAAGGGCGCAGGGAGATCCGAAGGAAGCCAAGCCTGGAGCAGAAGATGTGAACTCGCACATGACCGGAAAATTCCAAATGGGCGATGGAAAGCTGACTTTGCAGGACCTGCTCTACACCATGCCTGGGGCGACGGTGCGGCTGGCGGGTGTCTACACGCTGGACGGGAAGAAGTTCGATTTCAGCGGCAAGGTGAGGACCGATGCGAAGCTATCGCAGATGGTGTCCTCGCGCTGGAAGAGCTGGGGCTTGAAAGCAGTCGATCCCTTCTTTCACAAACACGGCGCCGGGGCGGAAATCCCCGTCAAAGTGACCGGCACAAACACCGCTCCCAAATTCGGCCTGGACATACGCCACAAAGACAAGAACCCCCAATGAAGATCGCGCCACGTCCCTAACGATAGCGGATGACCTGCGGCTCTATCCATCCCCTGGGTGACGCTGCTGAGGTGAGCGTTGCCCTCCCCCCTTGTCATCCCGACCGGAGCGCAGCGTAGTGGAGGGACCTGCGGTTCTGTCTATCAGCAATCAATCGGGTGCCCCTCGCCTCAGCGTAGAGGGGCCGGAAAGAGTCTTTTTTCGAATGCTTTTACTCCATTTGCGACGGTGCAATTCTTGGGATTAGAGCTTTGGAAAGGCTTCGCCATCTTTTTCAGCCCATGTACGCTAAGGCGAACATGGGGCACCCGTCCAGGGGTTAGGGCCTTGTGTGGCTTGAGTGGGTTCTCACGCAGACTAGGAAGTGCTGGGTAATCAATTCAGAAGCGGCTCCGAGCGCCGTAGGTCCGGTTCACTCCATCTCCGGGTAAGGTCCCTTGCCCCCCTGGGCGATGAAGAGATCAATCCGGTCCTCCAACACCTGCAGTGGTACAGAGCCCATAGCCAGCACCGTGTCGTGAAAGGCGCGGAGGTTGAACTTGCTCCCCAAAGCCGCTTCCGCCTTATGCCGCGCCTTCCAAATAGCCATCTCGCCCAGATAGTACGAGAGCGCCTGGGCCGGCCACGAAATATACCGGTCCACTTCTGTCTGAATCTCGTGGTCGGAAAGAGCCGTGTTCTCCCGCAAGAACTGTTGCGCCTGCTCGCGCGTCCAGCCCTGGGAATGGATGCCGGTATCCACCACCAACCGCGCAGCGCGCCATGCCTGGTAGCTCAACATGCCGAAGGACTCATACGGAGTGTGATACATCCCCATTTCCGTGCCCAGCCGTTCGCAATACAGCGCCCAGCCTTCGCCGTAGGCATCGACATACACCTGCCGAAACGCGGGAAGATTCTTCTGCTCCATGTTGATCGGGATCTGGAAGGCATGTCCGGGCGCCGACTCGTGCAAAGTCAAAGCAGGAAGGCTGTATAGCCCACGCGACGGCAGGTCATACGTATTCACCAGGTAAGTGCCCGGACCGCCGCGAGCAGAGGTGTAGAAGGGCGCCTCGGCGGCGGGAACCGGAAGTATGGCAAAACGCATCCGCGGAAGATAGCCGAAATACTGCGAGGCCTTGCCATCAAATTCTTTGGCGATGAACGCCGCTTGCATCAATAGCTGCTGCGGCGTCTTGGCATAAAACCTGGGGTCGGTACGCAGAAAGTGCAGGAAAGCAGGAAAGTCGCCCTGGAAGCCGGTCTGCTTCATGGTCGCGACCATCTCCCCGTGAATCTTTGCCAACTCATCCAATCCAATCTGGTGAATCTGAGAAGGGGTGAGATGAGTAGTCGTGTTCTCCAGGATCTTGGACTGGTAGTAGGCCTTGCCGTCAGGAAGAGATTCCGCCGCCAGGTTGGTGCGTGCGCCCGGAATGTACTCCGTTTGTATGAACTTCAACAGTTCCATATGTGCCGGAATTACCGATTTGCGAATCGCCTCCACGCCCTGTGCCCGCAGCCTGGATTGTTCGTCAGCGGAAATCGACGCCGGCATATTTCTGAAAGGGGTGTAGAAGATCACGTCCTCGGGCCTCTTCGCGTTGGTGACCGCGGAGAGTGAAGCGTCACGTCCCATCAACGTCACCTTGGGCGGCGTGAAACCGCGCTTCAGGCCGCTGCGCATGTTCGCGATTTGCTCGTGAAAATATCGCGGGATATCGTTCAGCTGCGCAATGTAGTTGGTATAGTCCCGCTCCGTATGAAAAGGCTTGAGAGCGGTTACCGTCAGAATCGACCAGAAGGCGGTGTCGGCATTCAACGGCTTTTCGTATTCGCGAAATTTCTGCCGATTAATCAGGACCTCGATCTGGGCCCGGTAAATGGCGTAGTTCACCCGGTCCGCCGGGCGCAATGAGTTGAGCTGGATCGCATCCAGTTGCTTCATGACTCCCCGCCAATGTTCCAGCCGGGCCTGCTGTGTCGCTGCCTCTACCCGCGGAAGTTGCGGGCTAATCTCCTTATGGGCCGCAGTCTGATCCTCGTCCTCCTCAAGGCGTTGCGCCTCGCGCCAGGACCACTCTTGGGAATAGAGAACCTTGAAGCGGTTGTCTGTAGCGGATTTCACCGCATGAGCCGGAAGCGAGACAACCAGGATCAGGGCGGAGTAGCCGAGGGCTGGCCACAAAGTTTTCAGGGTGCTCAAATCCTTATGGATGGCGTTGTCTAAAGCGGTTCAGTCATTGTAGATCAGGCCATGCACCGCAACCAGAAGTACGCTCAACCCTGGCAATACGCCCACCGCGAGAGGCGCGTGCCGGAAGAGCCACCCCGTCAGCACAGCCGACAGAAAATAGACCGACAACACTGCGGCCTGCAGCCCCAGCCGCTTCTCCAACTCGACTTCCTGCCCAGGCACCTCCTGCTTCTCATGTCTCGCCAGCCGCACCAAGCCGCCTAGCATCGTGGTCCATGTACCGGTGATGTACGTGGTGACGATGCCGGGAATTTTTAACTGCACCATAGCGCTGCTTTGCATCCCGATCGCGAGCGCTACAGTGGCCAGCAAGAGCTCAAGGCTGGGCGAATGGCTGATGTTGAGGTGAATCCCTATCCAACCGGCCTCCGCGGCCAGCAACAGGAGTGCTTCCAGCATCAGGGTCCAGGAGATCGCCTTCGACCAAACCATGCCCGGCTGTACCTTCGCTGTCAAAAGCGAACCGATCATCGTGCCCGCTGAATAGCTGCCGAGAGAAATGAGAGGATGGAGCAGATCGCCATGGGGCTGAAACACGGCAAGACCCAGCAGTACCGTGTTGCCGGTCATGTTTGCCACAAAGGCATGACCGAAGCCGAAATAGCTCCACGCGTCCGCCGATCCCGCCGAAGCGGCCAGGATAAGCAGACGCACGTCTCGTTCGATTGAGGCCATTCGTCGTTACCCTCTCCACATGGGAAGGGGGTTCTCAGAGGGCACGCGCAGCAGTTTTAGCAGCTCATGATCCGGGCTGTATTGGCAAACCGGGTCGATGGCCTCGGCATCCCCGGTGAGTAGAAATGCCTGGCAGCGGCAGCCTCCAAAGTCACGCTCCTTGCGCGGACAGGCGAGGCAGGTGTCCGACATCCACGAATCCCCTCGGAAGCGGTTAAACGCCGGGGAAGATTGCCAGATCCACGAGAGATCATGGTCGCGCACATTGTCGAAATGCAAATCGGGAATGACCGCGGCTGCGTGACAGGGCATCGCCTGGCCAACCGGATCGATGAGCATCATCTGTCGTCCCCACCCGCCCACACAAGCCTTGGGGAAGCTGCCAAAGTAATCGGGGAAGACGGCTTCCAAATGGATCTTACCCTTCAGTCGTTCTTTGGCTGCTTCAATGATCGGTAACGATCGATCCACTTGTTCCTGGGTGGGCATCAGGAGAGAGCGGTTCTTCAGCGCCCAGCCATAGTACTGGACGTGGGCAATTTCCAGCCGGTCGGGAGCGAGATCCTCCGCCAGCGCGATAAATGCCTCCAGCCGATCCAGATTCATGCGGTGGACGACCAGGTTCACTGTGAACGCCAGAGGAAATTTCTTGAGGATGGGAATCAGCGCCAGCTTCAGCGCATGGGCTCGGGTTCCCGCGATGTGGTTCGCGGTGGTCTCGTCCAGGTCCTGAAAGCTGAGTTGCAAGTGTTCCAGGCCGGCGTCGACCAGCGCAGCGAGACGCTCTTCGCTAAGTCCCACGCCGGAGGTGATCATGTTCACGTACAGTCCCGCAGCGCGGGCTGTGCTGATCAGCTCGGCTAAATCTTTGCGGGCCAGCGGTTCGCCCCCGGTGAGATGCAAATGCAGAATGCCTAATTGAGCCGCTTGCTCAAAGACTCGCTTCCAGTCGCCAGTCGAAAGCTCCTCTTCCCCTCGTTGCAGTTCCAGCGGATTAGAGCAGTAGAGGCAATGCAACGGGCAGCGGTGCGTAATCTCGGCGATGAGCGAGAATGGCTTGGCGACCGGCGGTGACTGGCTGTTAACTGGCATCCCGTTAGACGCGCACTACTCCGCGCTGCTCCATCCGATCCAGCAGGCTGAGGACATCCTGCTGAATATCGTCGCGATCTACGCCTTCGTATTGCTTGAGTAGTTCATCCACAATGGCCGCGACGCTATGCTTTCCATCCAGGTGCGCGAGGATGTCGCGTGCCGGGCCCTGCAGCTTCAGGGTTCCCTCGGGGATCAGCATGACCGCTTCCGTCGGGTGTAAGCGGCACCCGGCCGCGAGCCTTGGGGTGGCATTCAAGTCCATTTCAGCCTCTCTCCGCATCGGGAACGAAGCATCCAGGCGGTATGTTGCCGGGAACCACGTAAGCGTAGTCGATTGCGTCGAGCTGCGCCCACAGGATCGCGCATTTCCGTTCCAATGCCCCGATGACCTGCTCCTGCTCTGCCCGAGTCGCGGCGTGGGCGCAGACATAATCCAGAGCGAATGCGGCGTCTTCCGGCGCCTGTGTCAGGCGGCCCTCAAAATAGCTCAAGCCATGAACGAGATAAGGATAGTGCAAGCGAAGCTGATCCATGCGCAGAGAGATAAGGCTGCGCGAGAACAGCTCGGTCAGCGAAGAAGCGACGGCTATCAGCAAGGGACTGTCGCGCACTAAGGCAAGATAGGCATCTACGGCAAAGATCACACCCGGCAAGACGCCGGTGCAGGGAATCACCTGGTCGCGCGATAGGCCAGTGGCTTCGGCCAGCTGTATCCATTTCTCAATGCCACCATAACCACTCTGGTCCCCATCGTGGTCAAGAATCCGTTTTCTCCAGGCGCGGCGAAAAGCGGGGTCATCGCTTTTTGCGAGCAGGAGGGAATCTTTGATTGGGATGCGGCTCTGATAGTAGTAGCGATTGAGCGCCCACGCCTGCAGCTGACCGCGCGTCAGCTCGCCCGCGTGCATACGGAGGTGAAAGGGATGGAGATGATGGTAACGGCTTTCTCCTACCGCCTGGAGACGGGCGCGTAGCTCCTCCGGGGAAAGAAGGCTGCCACCTTCGCGAGCCTTGGCTGTCAGTTGAGTTGCCATCCGTCCTCTCCTATTTTCCAACCCGCATCGCTTACATACTTGTACTCGGGACCTCGGGTATCAAGTACCGGGTTCGTGTTATTGATATGAACGAAGAGGCGCTGCCGAGCGCTTATGCCGGCCAATAGGGCGATTGTGCCATCCTCGCCACTCATCGGCACATGACCGATCGAGCGTGCCAAGGGCGTTCCGGAATGAGTGCGGCTGAGTTCAGCATCGCTCCAGAAGGTGCCATCTACCAGGATTACGTCGCAGGAATCATAGATCTCGCGGATGGCCCTCGTGACTTCGGGAAGGGAAGGCGTGTAGGCCAGACGGTGGCCATCGGCTTCCAACAAAAGACCGAGCGACGACTGACCCGGCTCGATTGCGTCAAGCTCATCGGCGCCAGACGCACGCGCATAATACGGAAGAGATCCAGAGAGGGCTATGGGTGTACATCTCACCTCATTGCCCAATGGAAATGCCTTTCCAGGATGTATTTCCACCCAGGTTAGCTGGTTGGGCACTCTTTCCAGCATGCGAAAAAAACTGTTCGCTTCGAGCGTACGGCGGACCAAGCCGGTGGAGTAAATCGTAAGCGGTTGAAATTCCCGCAGCAGAAGCAATCCAAGCACCTGATCCAGATCGGCACTGGTGAGGATGATTCCTTGAATGGGGGTATTTCGCTTGCCGTGCAGAGCTTTGGGCTGGAGTTCCGGGTTTGACTCGATCTGGAACCTGAGATCCGGCGAAGCGTTGATCAGGTACCACTTTTCAGCGTCCGTGGAGAACGCTGCTTGCAGCTGCAAGCGAGGCCGCACGACCTCAGGGAAATTTCGGCACAGATCGCACAGAGTGCAGGCACAGTTCCACTGGGGAAAACCGCCGCCTGCGGCGGTCCCCAGCAGCTTGAAGTTCATTAAGACTTATTCTGCGGGAGCGTAGCAGTTGATCTCGCAGCCAAGGCTTACTTCTTCAAAATCAGGGCGGGTCCAGACTTTCGTGGTCATTTCAATCTCCCTTTTAGTAAATGAACTGCCTATTGCTCATCCTGCTGTTTATTATATCCGATGCCCGTCAAGAGCTACTTCACTGGTAACCCGGGCTGCGTGGTTACCGTCCGAAGGAATAGGTCACCTTGAAGACCCCCGAATCGATGCCCGGGTTTTCCGCGACATTGCCGGCGTTGGCCAGATGATGGTAGCGGTACTCGAAGCGGCAGGAGCGCGTATGCGTCTGAAACCACTCCACGCCGCCCCCGAATTCGAAGGTGTAGTTGAAGGAGGAGCTATTGAATACCGGTATGTCTCGGGGAGATACGGCAAAGCCCCCCAGGCCGGTCACGAAGGGATGCATGCGCTTTCGCGGGAAGAAACCGAGCTTGTAGCCGAGCGGGCTGAAGGCGCTCACATAGGTGGATCGCGTTCCGCCTATGTAGGTTGCCGTGCCGGCGTAGACCTGGTTCTGGGTTATCAGAAGCACGTTCAATGGTGTCCGGCTCACCGGCTGATCCACGGGAACGGGTGAAGTGAAACTGACAACTCCCGAATAGGAAGGCTGTTGCGGAAACTCCAGCCTGAAGCCTGTCATCGTAGGATCGGTTACAGACATCAGGGGGCGAACCTCGGCGACCCACGCACCCGACAGGTTGTTGGCTAGGAAACTACGTTTTTCAAAGCCGAGTCCGATTGCGCTGATCTTGCGCCCGTCGGCATATCCCAGCAGCATGTGACTGGAATCGTTGGAGTACTCGACAAATCCACTAAAAGCCCGGTGGTTGGAATAATATCCGCCGACATCCTGTGCCCGGGTTACCGCGCAAGCGGCCGACGCCATCAGCAGGCAGCAGGCTGTCTTACGTAACCATCGTTGGGCATGCTTGATTTGCAACATCCGATTCTTCCCCCGAGTCATGAAACGCGCTTGTGCGTAAATATCCGTAGTTCACGTAATCGCGCGGTGGGGGGGAACCGGGCATTCTCCTGTTTTTTGACCCGTACAGAAGGGACGGTATGGCAATCAATTCCTGAATTTCTCGATCAGCCCTCCGGGGGGAAGGGAACCCATATCGAGAGAATGTCTAAGGTACAGTGGCAGTTCTAATATTGGTTCTATCCAGCTTTTCTTCTAGAGATCTGGGGTGATTTCCTCTGCCTGTACCCACGATGCAAGGCAATCGTAGCATCGAGGGCATACCCTTCTGATCCCCCAACCGCTGCACCAGCGCGAAATAGTCACCTTGTTTTTTAAACTTTGGTGTGGTTGGTGGATCCGGGCTTTTCACTTTTGTTGTAGACACAGCATCGCGCTACCGCAATTGGGTAGGTCCGGGCTACACAGCTTGCGTGACTGGGCAGTTTAGTGCGTGTGACTCTGGCCATCCACCTCCACCCATGCCAAGGTGAGCCGCCGCCCTCAAATTTGTCATCCCGACCGGAGCGCAGCGACCTGCAGTGCGCCTTTCCCCCTCACAACTTCGAAGGGTCCGGGCTAAAGCCCGGCTACCCAATATCGACTCTTCCCCCACCTGCTAAAGCACCGCCTGGTAGAGGGCACACACCTCGACCCGGTTGGGAAAGGCCCACGCCTCATAGTCCTCGTCGCTCATCATGAACTCCTCCCGCCAAAGCCTGGTCAACCAGGGAAGCTCAGCGAGCATCAACTCCAACTCCGGGTGGATATACACCACGTACAGCTCGCGCGGCTGCTCTTTGAGCGAAGCTTGCAGGTTCTGGAAGACCCGCTCCATGACCGGCCGCGTGAACGCGTTCCAGATGTAAACGATCAACGGTCCAGGTGGCCAGGAGAACTCGGTCGCATCACCCGCCATGGAGATCACTGGCGGGCGAGGAAACAGACCACCCTTCGCTAGCGCGTAACGCGCGATGTTATCCCTGGCAACGCGGTCCAGCTTAGGAGAGAGCTCGACGCCAATGATCTCGCGAAATGGATAATCGGAAGCCAGCAGCAGCGCGCGCCCCTTGCCCGATCCCAGGTCGACGAAGCCGAAGCGCTGATAGTCCACATGCAGGCGCTCCAGCATCGCGCGCATGATCGCGTGAAACACCGAAGGTGCTACGGCAAAGTAACCATTGTTATAGAGGTCATGCCGGTGGCCGGAAGGCAGCTCGTAGATCAGCCCGCTGGTCTCCACGCCGAAGCGCTCATCGAAGGGATGCACCGCGCGAAAGCTGCGGTACTGGCCCTGCTCCATCCGCGGCCATGCGTCCTTCTTCCTTCGGCCCAGTCCGCGCCACAATCGCGCAATCTCGTCTCTCATCCGGTAGCGCTTCTAATCCAGTCCCAGCTTCTTCCAGATTTCGTCCACGCGCGCCTTGGTGGCTCCGTCCATGGCGATCATTGGCGGCCACGGCCGGGTAAAGCCTTCCGCCTTCCATTTGCGGGTGGCGTCAATGCCCATCTTGCTGCCGTAGTTAGGCAGGCGCGACGCGTGATCGAGCGAGTCGACCGGGCCTAGCGTGAACTGGATGTCCCGCTCCGGATCGATATTGTTGGCCACGCGCAGCGTCACCTCGCCCAGATCCTGAACATTGCAGTCCTCGTCCACCACGATGACGCACTTGGTAAACATCGCCTGGCCCAGCGACCAGATGCCGTGCATCACTTTGCGCGCCTGCCCGGCATAGCTCTTGCGGATGGCGACGATCATCAGGTTGTGAAACACGCCTTCCACCGGCAGGTTCACGTCCACAATTTCCGGTATGGTCAGCTTCATCAGCGGCAGGAAAATACGTTCCACCGCTTTGCCCATCCACGCATCTTCCATCGGCGGCTTGCCCACGATGGTCGCGGCATAGACCGGCTCCTTGCGGTGGGTAATGCAAGTGATGTGAAAAACCGGGTATTCCTCCTCCATGGTGTAGAAGCCAGTGTGATCGCCAAACGGGCCTTCCATGCGCAGTTCGTCCAGCTCCACATAGCCTTCGAGAACGATCTCCGCATTCGCCGGTACTTCCAGATCGACGGTCTCGCACTTAACCAGCTCCACTGCCTGCTGGCGCAGAAATCCTGCAATGACGAACTCTTCCACCTCGGGCGGCGCGGGCACAATGGCGGAGAAGGTGATTGCCGGATCGGTGCCGATAGCGACCGCAACTTCGAGCCGCCGGTCGTTCTTCCCGGCCAGCGCGATAGCCGGCAGACCACCGAGCGGGTCTGCCGGGCGGGTGGTTCCTCCTGCGGTTTCTGCCATCACCCGCACGCGTGCGGCGCTTGCATCGCCGGAAGCATCGGCGACAGCCGTCGCCCGCAGCCGCTCGCGCAGGTGCTCCGCAGCCACCTTCTGCCGCTGCCAGTGCATGCCTGTGGTTTGTCCGTCGAAGACCTGCATGCGGTACATGCCCACGTTCCGTTTACCGCTTTTGGGGTCGCGGGTAATCACGCAGGGCAGGGTAATAAAGCGCCCGCCATCGAGCGGCCAGCACTGGAGCACGGGAAAGTCCAATACGCTGAATTTTTCCCGCAGGATAACCTGCTTGCAGGGTGCGTCTTTGGCCGCAATGGTGCGGGGAAAAAACCGGCCCACTTCTGCAAGCATGGGAAGCATCTTCAACTTCCCCAAAAGGCCTTCGGGCGATTTGAGCTGGAGCAGGCCCTCGATGCGTTCCGCCACGTCATCCAGGCTATCCACATTGAGCGCCATCTTCATGCGCCGCTCGCTGCCGAACTGGTTCATCAGCACCCGGCTGCCCGGATACCCTTTTACGTTCTCAAACAGCAGCGCCGGCCCGCCGGGGGCGCCTTTCGCTCCCTGACTCACGCTACCCGGCCTGCCCGACTTGGACACCCGGTCGGTAATCTCGGCCATTTCCAGAATGGGGTCCACGGGCTCGTGGATGTGCTTTAACTCGCCTGCTTTATCCAGCGCCTTGATCCAACCCCTGAGGTCGTCGTATGCCAATGCGGTCTCCACGCCCCCGAATCTGCGGGCGCCTCATCACCATACTATCCAGCAGAAGAACCCCACCGGGCTTCGTGGGAACCCGGTCTGAAGCGAGTCCACCAGGCGCGACCGAGAACAGCCGAGGATGTAGCCCAGGATTTGACAGCACGAACCGGTCCTGAGGAGCCTGCCCTGAGCTTGTCGAAGGGGGCGGCTGAAAGTCAGAGCTGTCCAAATTAGCGCGCAAATGCCGACTTGCCACAGGCAAGTCGGCTGCGCGGGATGACAGATTAGAGGGCGGCGGCCCACCTTGGCATTGGTGGAGATGGATGGAGGAGGTGTAGGGAGTTGTTAGAGGGAAAGGCGCACCACAGGTCCCTCGGCTACGCTCGGGATGACAAATTAGAGGGCGGTGGCCCACCTCGGCATTGGTGGAGATGGATGGACGGAGCTGTAGGGAGTTGTTAGAGGGAAGGGCGCACCGCAGGTCCCTCGGCTACGCGCGGGATGACAAATTAGAGGGCGGTGGCGCACCTTGGCATGGTTGGAGGTGGATGGACAGAGTCGAAAAAGAGCTACTCCCCCCGCATCCACCGGTCCATGAGCGTCTGGGCGCAGCGAGCGCCACATAAGTGCCGGACCTTGGCAGCATGAGAGAGCAGGACATTCCATGGCGTCAGCTTTAGCATTGGCTGCTCAGGAGCCTTGGGAATGAGGGCTGCCGGCTCGGTCAACGCCAGCCACCAGTCCTCCGCCTCTCCCCTGGGATTGCCGCAAACATCGCAGTGGTACGTCTCTGTAAACGCCATACAAACATCTCCCGATCTTGTCCGGTTCGCATTGGAGGTTTGGGCTCCCGGGCGATACCTCGAAGCAAAGGAAAACTACCACGAGCGTCTCCCAGGGGCCAATCCCCGGAAGTGGTAATCCTGCTTTTCGTTCATGCTCGGCCTGATCCGAGCTGGCCTGGCGGTGGCTTTCCTTGCCGCAGCATCCCCATTTCAGGGATTTCTAGGGCAACGTGCGTCCTGGCCGAATTGTCATCGATCTTTGCGCAAATTGCCTGCCTTGGCAGGAGTTCTCTTCGCAGGCGTATCGACTTCGTTACATCGAGCGGGTGAAGGCCGCGGGAGAGGATGGAAACCGAAGCGTTTTCAGACGGGAAATCAGGCAATACTTGCCGGCTGATCCTCGTACTGCTGCAAAGGATAGCCAAGCTTTTTCCACTGATCAAACCCCCCGAGCAAGGGACGGACACGATAGATTCCGTTCTGCCGGAGCTTCATCGCCATCTTGGCGGCTGTGGCTTCGCTGGGGCAGGTGCAATAGAGGATTACGTCGCGGTCACGCGGGATTTCGCCGCTGCGCTGCATCAGCGTCTCGGGTGAGAGCCGGATCGCGCCCGGTAGCACCCGGGGGTCGGGCAGGTAGTCGAGCGGGTGACGCAGGTCAACGATATATGGGCTCTGGCCGCCGTCCAACATCCGCTTTAGCTCCGCCGGATCCAGGCGCGAAGTGCGAACCTGCTGC
>Ga0302324_100017134_pt1 | contig 14384 bp, 11 predicted proteins | sample Palsa_T0_1_FD_201949 | JGI IMG/M metagenome (GOLD analysis project Ga0302324, IMG submission 201949) | Peat permafrost microbial communities from Stordalen Mire near Abisko, Sweden - Palsa_T0_1 | ecosystem: Environmental > Terrestrial > Soil > Palsa > Peat permafrost | place: Sweden: Abisko... | reverse complement strand
GTGTATATTGATATTGCTCTGGCCAAAACACCGCGCGCGAGGAATGTACGCTACCGTTACGGTTACATTAAGTCGCGATGAAATGGAACGCAGGCGCCTCGAAGCTGCTGAGGACCTGCAGAAGGGAATCACGCAAGCCCGGGTGGCCCGCAAGTTTGGGGTCAGCCGGACCACGGCTTCCCGCTGGTATCGCACTCTGGAGGGGCAGGGTTTGGAGCGCCTCCGCAAACGCAAGGCGCCTGGACGCCCCAGCCGGCTATCCACCAGCCAGATGGCGGAAGTACGCGAGATGTTCGCCGCGGGCCCTCGGGCGCACGGCTTCGAAACGGATCGCTGGACCACCGCACGTCTGGCGCACGCCATCGAAGCGCGCTTCTCCATACGCTACGATCCGGATCACGTAGGCCGGCTCATGCATCGCCTGGGCCTCCGCCCAAAATCGTCTCCGGCAGCGGAGTCCCTGCACGAGGTCTACGATGGCCCGCCTGCCGGTATGGAAATGCACACGTAGTAGCCAGGGGGCAGGCAGGCGCGGGGCCCGCTTACGAGCGCGAGATCTTGCGGGCCCGCAGGAACGAAGAGATGCCAAATCCGCCCAACAGGCATACGCCGAAGGCCAGCATCACCAGCCGCAGGACCGAGCCGAAGCTGCCGTCAAATTGGCGGATAGCGCGGAAACCAGAGAAAACAAAGGCGGTGGCCATCAGCACGAAGATGAATCCGATCAGTTCGTGCCAAAGAGTGTGGGCCGGTTTTATGACCGCGGGTACCACAAAACCCAGGAACCGCCGACCCTCTTTGTAGAATCGCGCTCCGTCTCGATAAATGTTACGCCTAGGCACAACATCACTATGTTATCAAAAGTAATGGTACCTGTTGGTTTCGGTCTGGGATGCCGATAAAAAAAATGGATGGAGAGCTTGTGAAGCCGTGTTGGCTCCACTACAATCTAAACGGGTACGGCGGTTGCGATCTGAAAATGCAACGAGACGTAATCGAGTCGCATCCCACAATATAGAGGGAGGTCGTTGTGGACGAGCCATTGAAGAACCTAATGCAGGAACTGGGGAACGCGATCAACGACTCGCTCTCCGAGTCGGACCGCATCGCCGAGGCCATCGGCGAGATCAAACGCGCGGGGTACGACGTTTTTCTGGTGCTGGAAGCCACGATTGGCTTCAACAAGCGCGATGAAGGAGACGAAGTTGCCGAGGATGAGCCGGCCTCCGAGCCGGAGCGCAAGCGCGGGTTCGAGAGCGCCGGAAAAATCAAATTCACGACGCAGGATCATCGCTTTCTGAAAGCCCTCAAGATCGCCGTCGACGACGAAGTCCGCTAACTATCCGCACCGTCCCTGGCTCGCCGACCTCGCGACCGGTCCTACTGCACCCTGAAGGGAGCCTCGTCGCTCGCTGCGGGAACCATCGTCCCAGTCCCCTGTACGCGATTCACACCGACTGCGGCGTCCGCGGGAACCGTAAAGTTGCCACTGCTGAAAGTTCCCGTTATATCCGCGGCCACCGTACCCAGGAAACTGCGCGGATTCCCCCAATAGATCTGCACCGTGTCGAATGCGGCGTATCCATACCCGGAGAGCGTGAATGTACTGCCGCGTTTCCCGAAAACCGGATTCGCAATCAATTCGGAGGTAACCGAGAAACCTGCCGCGCCGATCTTTCCGCTGGTCCTGCCGGCGGCCAGAAATATCCGATATCCAAATGGAGTATTCGGAAGTTCCCGGGAGGTCACCGTATTGCTAAAGGACCCGCTCGAATCGGCTTGCGCCCATGTCAACTCGGCCGAGCCGATGCCGTTCTGAAAGATTTCCACATCCTCGTTAGGGGCGAACATGCTGCCGCTAAAACCCAGGCTCGTTCCATCCGCGCCGGGGCCGGGGTGCCCAACGGTGCGTTCGGCGATCAGGTTGGCGCTCAGAAAAACCGCCTCTCCAACCATGCCGGCGCCAAATTCCGTGAACCACAACGCGCTGTCTGGTCCCAGGACGATCCCGGTGGTTCCGGTATTCTCGAAATTGATTGGCGGCGCCTGGAAATCGGTGACGAACCCGGCCGTGGTTATCCGGCCGATCGTGTTGCTTAAGGAGTCGGTGAACCATAGCGCGCCATCCGCTCCCACCGCGATCGCCAGGGGAGCGGTACCGAATGCATGGTACTCAGTGGTCGCGCCTGCCGTAGTGATGCGCCCAATTGTGTTGGCGCAGCCTTCGGTGAACCACAACGCGCCATCGGAGCCGGTTACAATCGCTTGCGGGGAATTGGAAGTGCAAATTACCTCCCACGCGCTAATCGCCCCGTTAGTGCCGATGCTCCCAACCTGGGTGGATTCGGTAAACCATAGTGCGCCATTCGGACCCGCCGTAATACCGGACGGATACGCGCCGTAAGTGTTTCGATATTCCGTGATCGCTCCAGCGGTGGTGATACGTCCGATCTGGTCGGCGGCATATTCCGTAAACCAGAGCGCGCCGTCCGGTCCAAGAGCGATACCGTATGGCTCGCTAGCCGCCGTGGTCACCGGAAATTCAGTGACCACTCCCGCGGTCGTGATGCGTCCGATTTTATTAGCGGCGGATTCGGTAAACCAGAGCGCCCCATCGGGGCCCACCGCGATTCCCTCGGGAGCGCTATTCGGCGTGGGAATGGGATACTCGGTAAAGGCGGCCGTCCCGATCATGCGGCCGATACTGCCGCTGCCCAGGGTGTACCAAACCGCACCGTCAGGTCCCAACGTAATCGCATTTGGGCCACTGATATTGGGAGGCCCGACGGGATAAGCGCCTATGGCGACGTTCTGGGCCGTCGCCATCGCCGGCACGCTCAGTAGCAGCGCTGCAATTCGACAAACGTTGACGGTCGGGATTTCCACTTTGGCCTCATAACTGCGGCTTAGCGGGATCCCGGCGACACCGACCCTGATGGAATTGTAGCGGCCAAGGATCCGGTTTGGATGGCAAGCACCGTCGTGGACGTGCCATCGGAATAGCTCATGCTCGCGTTGCCGGGCGCCAGCACGATAGCGCTAAATGGGTGCAGCAACTGGTTGGGAATCGTCCCTGGCTGCATGGCGATTGGGGCTTTGATCGTCAGACTAATCCCCACTACTTTGATGGGCGCCTGCATGGAGAACAAATCATATTGGCCAGGGTTTATCGCCTGGGTGATGCTTGCCTGGCTGCTTGCGATATTCACCGGCGTGGGTCCCAGCAATCCGGAATGGACAGTTCCAGTAAGCTTCAGGTTGCTGTAAACCGCCCAGTTTGGCCCGTTCTGGCTAGGCGCAGTAGAAGCGCTGACCGCGATGCTCACCTCGAACGGCTCGCCCGCCAGCTTCAGCGTATCGTCCCCACTGGTTGGCGTCGACGCGAAAGTCCCGGAGGCCGCATAAGTGATGATCGGGGCGGTTTCCGGTTTCGTTCCGGCCGCCATTTTATCTGATATCGAGAAACAACATAGTGCCGCTAAAGCGATCAAGCTGAATTTAGCGAGAGGTTTTCTAAGAGTCATTGTGTTATTCTCCCGTTACAAAGGTTACAGTACACTAACTGGTTAGATCGACTTGGAACAAATAGCGACCGTCTGCGTAGAGTCCCATCAATAAAGGCGGATGGCGGCGGCAATCGCGACGGGGCCGCCATGTGAGAGCTCTCTGGGCAGAAGCAAAGCCGACATGTTTCAGCAGGATAACAATGCCCGAGAGTTTTGTAAAGATCTTTTGGGTGTATCCACGAAAAGGCCGTACCAGTACGCCATTCGATGGACCCGGTCACCGCGCGCTTACGCTTTGGTCACTCTCAAGAAAAGCCGGCAATCTCACTAACTCGATTAACTAACTCGACTAGCTCGCATAGACCCGCCAGGTTTTTTCGATAGCTTCCGCCCACGTGAACTGTGCGGCGCGCGCCATACCGCGACGGCAAAGTTCCGCCCGGCGCGCCGGATCCCGCGTCAATTCCACCAGCGCGGCGCCCAACTCTTCGACGTCTTCCGGATTCACCAGCCAAGCCGCGTCTCCGGCCACTTCGGGAACCGCCGAGCGATTCGACGCGATCACCGGCGCTCCCGCGGCCATGGCCTCCAGTACCGGCATCCCAAATCCTTCGTCCAGCGACGGAAATGCGAACACCATGGCCCGCGCATACCAGCCGGCCAGTTCGCTTGCCGGCACATACCCCAGTACCCGAATCCGATCCCGGCTGCGGGCCGCGTCGATCTTTGCCATAATCTCCGCCGCGCCGTATCCGGCCGACCCGGCCAGCACTAGCCGCCATTCGCGATCCACGCTCTCGAACGCCTCAACCAACCGCGCGATGTTTTTTCGGTGCTGAATGGCTCCTACATGCAGAATGATTTTCTCCCGCGCCACACCTGCGATCGCCCCCGCCCCGACCCCGTGATGCACCACGCGCACGCGCGCTTCGTCCACGCCCAACAGTTCGACAACCTGGCGCGCCGTGAAGTGCGACACCGCGATAATGCGCTCGCTCCGGTTAGCCGCATCCCGCGCTTGCGCCGCGAACCGCTGGCGAAATTCCGGCGTGGAGTAATCTCCCGTCAGCACAAACAGATCGTGGAAGGTGGTTATGGCCTGCCGCAGGCGCGCGTGCGGCAGCCGTTGATTGAGGCCGTGAAAAACGTCCACCGATCGCGGCGCGCGCGTCTCGCTCAACAGGAACCGGCGGGCATTGGCGGGCAAACGTTCGCCGAACGAGCGCAGGAATCGATGCGGACGATAGCAGAACGCGAACCGCGCTTCGGGGTGCGCCGCCGGAAGACCCGCCAGCATCTCGCGCGAGTACACCCCCACGCCGGACAGGTCCGGGCCCACCCCATAAGTCGCATCTAGCGCGATGTTCAATTCTCGATTTTATATTCCTTCAGCTTGCGGTACAGCGTGGTGCGCCCGATGCCCAGCCTGCCGGCCGCTTTCACCCGGTCGCCGCCCATCTCTTTCAGGGCTCGCAGAATGGTCTGCTTCTCCACTTCCGGCAGGAACAGGTCCGTCGCGCGCGGCGGCATATGCACCACGGGCAACGGTCCGGCTTCCGATCCCGCGGCGGCAGCGGAGGTCAACGCAGGGTCGGCAGCCCGGTGGTTCTGCAACGCGGAGGGCAGGTCCGCCACGTGCAGCCAGGGGCCCGTGTTCAGAGCCACCATGCGCTCAATGGAGTTCTGCAGCTCGCGCACATTGCCGGGCCAGTCGTATTCGATCAGTGCGTCGAGCGTTTCCGGCGTCAGCCTGTGGCTTGCGTCGAACCGCTGCAGGAAATGCTGGACCAGTTCCGGGATGTCTTCCCGGCGGTCGCGCAGAGCCGGCAACCGCAGGCTGACGATGTTCAGGCGGTAGTAGAGATCCTGGCGAAAAACCTTCCGCTCCACATCGCACGCCAGGTTGTGATGCGTGGCGGCGATCACCCGGATATTCACCTTGTGCTGCTTCAACGATCCCACCGGCCGGAACTCGCGCTCCTGCAACAGCCGCAGCAGCTTCACCTGCATGTCCAACGGCAGATCGCCAATTTCGTCGAAGAAGGCGGTGCCCCCATCCGCCACTTCGATCAGGCCCTTTTTGGCTTCCGCCGCTCCCGTAAACGCGCCTTTGGTGTGGCCGAACAACTCGCTTTCCACCAGCGGCCCTACCAGCGCACCGCAGTCGATCGGCACGAATTCGCCGCTCGGGTTGGCGTAGTGGATGGCGCGCGCCACCACCTCCTTGCCCGTGCCGCTCTCGCCCAGCAGCAGGACCGGGGCGCGCGTACGGCCCAGTTTCTCGATGAGCCGGCGCAGTTCGCCGATCTGGGGCGACCGCCCAATCAGACCCGTTGGGCCGTGCGTATTCGTAACCCCCATCGGACTATTCTGATTACACAGAGTCTATTCGAACTACAAGTGCCGATGTGATGGAACTATTCTCGCTCCGGATGCGATCGGCCAAAGAAGTGGCGCCATTTTGGGTGGGTTCCGCCCCCACCACCACGTGCCACATGCCCGGCGTGTCCGCTCGCACGACCAGGCGCGCCCGGCCGTACTTGGCCTCCATGGCGCCGCGCAGGCGTTCGGCGTTGTCGCGATTCCGGAAAGCGCCCACCTGCACCCCGAAGTAAGCCGGGCCGGCGGCCGCGGGCACGCTCAGAATCTCAAGCCGCACCCGCGCCGTGCCCGGACCGATCATCTCGATGGCCCGCGCCGCGGCGTGCGACAGGTCGATCACCCGCCCATCCACGAACGGTCCCCGGTCGTTGATGCGCACATCCACCGCCTTATCGTTGTCCAGATCGTAGACCCGCACCACGGTGCCAAAGGCCAGCGTGCGGTGCGCGGCGGTCATCTGCTCCATGTCGTAGATTTCGCCGCTGGCCGAGGCGCGCCCATGGTAAGGGTGGCCATACCAGCTCGCCAAGCCCGTTTCGCCGGATTCAACGGCGGCAGGCCCCGGCGCCGGCGGGGCGGGAGAGGTCGGCGGAGCCGCGGGCGGCGGGGGCGGGTTCTGCGCGACTTTGTGGTGATGGCACCCCGACAGCAACGCCACCGCCAACGCAACCAGAACCGCCTTGCGCATCTGCTGTGATACTAGCGTGTCCGTTCATCCCGGCGCAATATCGCCGGCGTGGCGCCGGGCTACGCCCGGCGCATCGCCATGAGTGGCGACGCGGCACGCAGGGTGCGTGCGCCACATCAGTGATCCAACAGCAGCATGAAATGGCCAATCTCCAGGAGCCGGCTGAGAGCCGGCTGCGGGCATGATTGCCCGCCCTACGGTGAAACGTAGTTCAGCCTGCCGGGCAAATTGCGCGGTATAATTGTGCCCTTGAATGGACGGGCCGAATACTGGCGCGTTGGACGCGGTCCGCGTAAGAATTGTCGGATTCGCGACATATCTGGGATGTGGGGACGATGCCGAGGATATTGCCCAGGAGACCCTGCTGGTTCTACATAACCGGTATCCCGAGGTCGCGGATTCGGGCGAGATACTCAAACTCTCCGCCCGGATCTGTGCGAACCTGGCCATGAACTGGCGGCGGCGCAAGTCGAATGCCAGCCGCGCGGTGGAAATACCCGAAGCCACACCGGACCCCGCGGGCCGGGATCCCGAAGCCACCCTCATCGATAAGCAGCTTCAACAGCTCTTACTGCAGGCCATCCGGCAATCCGGCGAGCGCTGCAAAGAGTTGTTGCGATTGCGTCTGAGCGGCGTTAAAACGAAAGACATCGCCGCGCGCCTCAAGGCTAAACCCAGCGCGGTGGACACTGCGTATTTTCGCTGTCTGCAACGCCTGCGCAACGCGATGGGAGAAGTCCGGTGAGCCGCGACGGGGCCAGACAGTTATTGACGGGCTACTTTGACGGCGGCCTGTCTGCCGGCCAGCGGCAGCAATTCCTGGACGCGATCCTGGCCGGCCAGGATCTCTACAACGCATTCGCGGAAGAAGCGGTCCTCGCGGAACTGCTGCAAGACGCAGATTTTCGCGCCGATGTGCGCGTGGCCGTGGCCGCCCCGCGGGTCCCGTTTTTCGAAGGCTGGCGCCACGGATGGCGATGGGCCCTGGCAGTCGCGATGGCAGCCCTGGTGCTCATCCTGGCGATCGGCGTTTATCGCGGCAGGTCCCAGCGGGAAACCGTCGGCGATGCGATCCCAGCCGTGCTGACCATCCCGCTCACGTCTACCGAGCGTGGCTCAAATGCACCCAAGCACGCGATTATGGTCGATGGCTACCGAACGGTCCGGTTACTGATGAACGTCCCGGAAGGTTTGTACAGAAGCTACCGGGCCACGCTGCGGGGGGCCGGGTCGTTCGAGCGGAAGTTCCACGACCTCCAGCCGCGTGGCGGTCCTGGCGCCCGGCATCTGGAGTTGGACCTACCGGCCAATCTGCTGCAAGCCGGAGATTATACCGTCGAAGTCCTCGGCGCGACCGCCTCTGGCGGCCTTGAACCGGCCGCAGGCTACGATTTCGCGGTCATGCGGAAAAAGCGACTGAAGTAGGTGATTTAAATGAAGCGTTGGTTGATTGGCAACAGCTTGCTGTTGCTCGCAACACTTCTAGCCGCCTGGGGCTTGCGTTCCCTTGTCGTTCGGACGCGTGTGCAACCGTCGGCGGTTTGCGGCGTGGTTGTTGAGGAGGTGCAGCGAGGATCGGAGGCGGATCGTGCGGGAGTCAAGCCGGGCGATCGAATCACAGGCTGGCAGCAAGGAGCATTGGCCGGGACAATTGGGGCGCCCTTCGATTGGGACGAGTTCGAGACCGAGCGCGCCCCGCGGGGGACTGCCACACTGCGCACGCTGCGGCACGATAGCGACAGCACCTGGACACTCCGCAATGGCATTACGGGTGTCAAAGTACGTCCGGCCCTGCGGCCCGACCTGACGGGGCTGTGGCAGCAGTGCCGGGCCCTGGAGAAGAGCGGCAAGTTGCCGGAGGCGGTCCAGGCCTGGCGCCATCTGGCTGGCCGGGTTAGTCCCGGCGACCCGCCATGGCTGCCGTCCTGGATCGAATATCAACTGGCGCGGGTGCTGCTCCAGCGGGGCGCATTCGCCGAAGCCGACGCGGCTTTTCGGCAAGCGATCCAACAGGCACCGTCTGGTTCAGCAGAGGGCATATGGCGTCTCATGTACGAGCACTGTAGCGTTTTCACGGCCCAGGGCGACTGGAAACGCGGGCGCGACTGCTTCTTGGAGGCCTTAAGCCAGGCCCGGAAGTCTGCGCCCGCCAGTTTGGCGGAAGCGATCTGCCTGAGCCAACTTGGCAATTCCGCGGCAGTAGCCGGTGATGAGGATCTCTCATTGCAGTATCATGAGCAAGCATTGTCGCTGCGCCGGAGATTGGCTCCGCGCAGCCTGGACACTTCCAATTCGCTCAACAATCTTGGGCTGCGGGCGGAGATCCGCGGCGATCTGCTATTGGCGGAGCAATACCACCGGCAGGCGTTGGCGCTGCGGCAGGAAACGGCCCCGGACAGTCTGCCGGTGGCCGCCAGCCTGAACAACCTGGGCTTGATTGCGTCGGACCGCGGCGACCAGGAGCGCGCAGAACAGTATTATTTGCAGGCGCTGGCCCTCCAGCAAAAATTGGACCCCAGCGGCCGGCAGGCGGCAGCCATGCTTTCCAACGTCGGTATAGTGGCATCCAGCCGGGGAGATCTGGCACGCGCCGAAGAATATACGCAGCAGGCCCTGGAGCTTGCCCGCAGGGCGCCTCCGGACGAACTGAATATGGCGACGGCCCTGACCAATCTGGGCGATTTCGCCACCCGCGAAGGAGACTTGGGCCGGGCTGAGGCATACCTGCGGGAGGCGTTGGCGATTCAGGAGCGGCTGATTCCCATAAGCCGCGATTGCGCCATGAGCCTGAGCAATTTGGGCGACGTAATCAAGGAGAGCGGGGATCCGCGCAAGGCCATCGAGTATTATGAGCAGGCGTTAGCGATCCATCGAAAGGTTGGCTTCATCAATTTGGATTGCGCGACGACCGTGAACAATGCCGGGATAGCGGCCTTGGCGCGTGGAGATATTCGGGGAGCCGAGCGGTACGACCGGCAGGCCTTGGCGATCCGGGAGAAACTGGCGCCGGGCAGCAGCGACGAGGCCGAGAGTGAGCACAACCTCGGACTCGTGCTGCGACGGAAGGGGCAGTCCGCCGCGGGGAAGTACTTCGCGCAGGCCGTCGAGTCCCTGGAGAGTCAGATGGTGCGGCTGGGAGGCAGTCAGGATGTGCGTGCCGGTTTCCGGGCCAGATATGCGTCCCTGTATTCCGATCTGGAAGATGCGCTGCTGTCGCAGAACCAGCGGGCGAGCGCTTACCGTGTTACGGAGCGCGGCCGCGCGCGATCGCTTCTGCAGATGATGGCGGAACGGGACCTGGTTTTCGCCTCCGACGTGCCGGGCGACCTGCAGCGGACCCGCAAACGCAACGCCGCCGAATACGACCAGGTGCAAGCGCAGATCGCGGAGTTGAATCCCTCCAAGGATCGACCGCGCATCGATAAATTGCTGGCCCGCTTGCGCGAACTGGGGACGCAACGGGAGCAGATCGCCGAGCAGATCCGCAGGTCGTCTCCACGGTTTGCGTCTCTCCACTATCCGCAACCGCTGGACCTGGCGGCTACGCGGGAGACGCTCGATCCGGGCACCGCCCTGTTGTCTTATACAGTCGGCGGGGAGCACACCGTGTTGTTCGTGGTGCAGCCCAAGGACAGCGGGCCGGCGTTGGCCGTGTTTACGCTGCCGGTCAACGAGAAGGAGCTGCAGGCCAAGGTGCAGACGTTCCGGCGCTCGATCGACGATCGCCGGCAGCCGGGCGACCGGGAACTGCTGGCAGAATCCCGGCAGCTTTACGATCTGCTGCTGGGGCCGGCCGAGGGGGTGGTGGCCGCCAGCGAGCGCCTCCTGATTATTCCGGACGGGCCGCTGCAGGTATTACCGTTTGCGGCGCTGCGGCGGAGCGATTCCCAGTACCTGGTGGATTGGAAACCGCTGCATACCGTGGTATCGGCCACGGTCTATGCTGAGCTGGTGAAGATGCGCCAGCCGGCCGGGAATCGTCCGGTGGAACTGGCCGCGTTTGGCGATCCGCGTCCGCCGGCCATCGGAAAACAGGGCTTGGAGCGCGGCGGAAACACGGCACTGCGCATCGCCACGGAACGCGGCTTCACGTTCGGCCGGCTGCCGTTCAGCAGGCGGGAAGTGGAGGAAATTGCCGCGTTGTATCCGGGGCGCAGCCGGACCTATCTCGGCGCCGAGGCCACCGAGGAACACGCCAAGGCGCTCGGCAAAGACGTCCGGTATATTCACTTCGCCACGCACGGGCTGCTGGACGAGCTGTTGCCGCTGAACTCCGCGCTGGTTCTGACGATTCCGGACAAAGTGGAAGAGGGTAGGGATAATGGACTTTTGCAGGCGTGGGAGATCTTCGAGCAGGTGCGGATCGACGCGGACCTGGTAACGCTATCGGCCTGTAACACGGGGCTGGGCCGGGAACTGAAGGGCGAGGGTTTGATCGGACTGACGCGCGCCTTCCAATACGCGGGGGCGCGATCCATCCTGGCTTCTACCTGGAGCGTGGACGACTTTCGCACGATGCAGTTGATGGAGCGTTTCTACGCCGAGTTGCAGGGAGGCAAGAGCAAAGACGCCGCGCTGCGGGCCGCGCAATTGCAATTGGCGCACTCGCAGAGCTCATCGGCGCCATACTATTGGGCCGGATTCTCACTTATTGGCGACTGGCGATAAGTGGGGCAGCGCCTCGCGCTGCGGCGGCGTCCCACGCCGCCTGAGCGGAGGCGGCCTGGGAGGCCGCCGCAGCTCAAGGAGCTGCCCCACTTGCTAACTTACCGGCAAAGATGAATTTTAGTAAGATCCGCCCAACCAGCGACATTGTGAGAGCGGAGGGATGTGATGATCTTGCACTCACTGCGCACAACGTTTATGGTTCTGGCGCCCGCTTGCCTTTTGGCCCAGACCGTCAATTTCAAAGACATTAACCGCGACTATTCGGTTGGCTCCGTCGGCGTAGCGTACGTCAACAACGTGGTAACAGGCGATTTCAACGGAGACGGTAAAGCGGACCTGGCAACGTCTAACTTCAATACGAACACCGTCTCAGTGCTTCTGGGAACGGGTACCGGAACGTTCCAGCCAGCCGCCTCATTCGCGGTCGGACCGGGGCCCGAATTCATGGCCGCCGGCGACTTTAACAACGACGGCAAGCTGGATCTGGCCGTTCCGAACTATCAGAACAGCACCATCTCAATACTGTTGGGCAATGGCGATGGCACCTTCCAGGCCCAGGTGCAATATGCGACCGGCGATGGGCCCGTGGGAGTGGCTGTGGGCGATTTCAACCGCGACGGCAACCTGGATTTGGCGGTAGTGGACTACGCCGGAAACAGCGTCTCGATCCTGTTAGGCAACGGGGACGGCACGTTCCAGCCCCCCTCGCAGCCTTACTCGGTTGGAAGCGCCCCCTCGTATATTATCGCCAAGGACGTAAACGGGGACCATAAGTTGGACCTGGTCGTCTGCAACAACACCTCGGATTCAGTCTCGGTTCTGCTGGGAAAGGGCAACGGGACGTTTGGACCGATCATTAGCACGAGCACGGGGCCCACCGGCAGCAATCCGCGATCCGTGGCGGCGGCCGATTTCAACGGCGATGGGAAGATAGACCTGGTGGTCGCGAACCAAGGCGCCAATGAGGTCGTGTTGATGCTGGGTAACGGGAACGGCACATTTGGCGTGCCTACCAACGCGGTGGCCAGCACCGGACCCCAATATGTCGCCGCACTGGACATCAATCACGATGGCAACCAGGATGTGGCTGTCGCCAACCAAGGCGACTATTCCGTGTCGATTGCGTTGGGCAATGGCAACGGCACCTTTGGACCGCCGATCGATTTTGCGGCGGGGGACGGGCCAGGTTCGGTTGTCTTTGGTTATTTCAACGCCGACACCTTCCTGGACGCGGCTGTCAGTAACTACTACTCCGCCAACGTTTCGGTGCTGTTGGGCAACGGCAACGGCACCTTCCGGCAGCCGCCCTCGGTAGTAGTAGGCAACGACCCCGCTGGCGTTGCCGCGGCCGATTTCAATGGCGATCACAATAACGACCTGGCGGTTGCCAACCAGAATGACAACACGCTTTCCGTGCTACTCGGAAACGGCGACGGTACCTTTCAGGGTCAGGTTGTTTACCCAGTCGGAACGTCGCCCGCGGGTGTAGTTGCCGCGGACGTGAATGGGGACGGCAAACTGGACTTGATTGTGAGCAATTACGGCAATAGCACAACCAGCAGTACCTGGAATATTTCGGTGTTGTTGGGGAATGGCAACGGGACTTTTCAGGCCGCCGTCAATTATCCAACCGACAATGGATCGCGCGACCTGGTCATCGGAGATTTCAATGGCGACGGCAAACCCGATATCGCTGTCGCCAACTACTTCGCCAACGACGTGTCAATCCTATTGGGCAACGGCGACGGGACGTTTCAGCCGCCGGTGAATTATCCCGCCGGAACCAATCCCGCCGCCATCGCCGCGGCCGATTTCAACGGCGATGGCAAGCTCGATCTGGTGGTGGCCGCCGAGGGTTCCAACGCCGCCATGGTCCTGCTGGGCAACGGCGACGGTACCTTCGGGGCTCCCGTAAGCTTTGCGGTGGTGGGCAGTCCCCTGGGGGTCGCCGCGGGCGACGTCAATGGCGATGGCAAGATCGATCTGGTACTGAGCAACTACTATTACCCGGGATACACTTCGGTGCTGCTGGGTAATGGCGACGGAACTTTCCAAGCGGCTCTCAACCTGGCTGGGGGTACCTGCACAGGAGTGCCCGTGATTGCAGACCTCAATCAGGACGGCAGGCCCGATATCGTCATCTCGGACCGCTGCGCGGACCAGGTGATCGTCTTTACCGGTAACGGCAATGGATCGTTTCAGGGTCCGCTGTTCTTTCCCGGCGGGATAGACACCGATCGCATCGCGGTGTCGGATTTCAACGGCGACGGCAAGCCGGATCTGGCCGTCTCGGATGCTAACTTCAACACGGTAAACCTACTGCTAAACGACACAAGCAAGACGGTCACGGTCAGCGCCATGGCTGAGATCTCCGGCGCGGGTTATAACGCCGTAAACACCAGCGATGGCACCGGCATCTTGCCGCCATCGATTGTGATACCGGCGGGCTCGACCTCTATGGCGTTCTCGGTGGTAGGCGGATCGAAACTGGAGTTGCCCGGCTACCCGGCGCCGCCGTGCACGGCTGCCTGCATCACGATCAACCTGCAAACCGGTGACAACTACAACGACGCCGACGGGGTGGGATCGGCGGAAGGTATGAATATGGCCGCGGTGGGCTCCATATCGGGCATTACGGCGCCCACCTCCGGCTTCCTGACTGGCGTGTTCGAAAACGGCGCCACACCCAGCGGCAACCCTCCGCCGACACTCAATTTCAACACCATCGGCACCGGTTTCAGTACACTGGCACCGAAGCTGAATCAGCTATTCTTCATCGGCGACGGCCTGACAGGAGACGGCACGGGTACCAAACAGCATTTCAAAGTTCCGGCCGGCGCCACGGTCCTGTATCTGGGCATCGTGGACGCTTGTGGATATGTTGGCGGCCCCGGCTGTTACTTCGACGATGTGGGCGATTTCGTGGTGAGTTACACGATTCAATAACACGTGCAAAAGAGACACCCATGAGAATCCGGAGTACAGCCGTTTAGTGGAGAGTCATCGACGGGTCTGCATAAATAGTGGGGCAGGCCCGTGGCCTGCGCGGGTCCCCTGGACCCGCTCGCGGGGCTTTAGCCCCGCGTCTGCAGTTTGGACATTTTGCGGACGTGGCGCAGGCAGAAGTGCCTGCGCCACGT
>Ga0302324_100017132_pt1 | contig 14385 bp, 8 predicted proteins | sample Palsa_T0_1_FD_201949 | JGI IMG/M metagenome (GOLD analysis project Ga0302324, IMG submission 201949) | Peat permafrost microbial communities from Stordalen Mire near Abisko, Sweden - Palsa_T0_1 | ecosystem: Environmental > Terrestrial > Soil > Palsa > Peat permafrost | place: Sweden: Abisko... | reverse complement strand
CCCGGGGATCAGCTCGCGGGGGAAATAGGTCTTCTGGATGAGGTTCTGGTTCCCGAGCAAGGACCCCATCGACTCCTGGATGCTGCCCTGGAAAAAGTTCCACGGGAGCATCGCTGCGAGGAGCATCAGGGCGTAATTGTCGAGCCTGCTGGGCACACCAAGGGGCGGCTTGATCTGCAACAACAGGGAGAACACGACCGTGTACACGGCCATGTTGGCGAGAGGGTTGATCATCGACCAGCCCCAGCCGATGACCGAGCGCTTGTACTTGGAACGGAGCTCGCGAAGAGTCAGGTTGTAGAAGAGCTCTCTGTATTCTCCGTACTCACGCAGTTTTATGCCGGTATGCGAAGTCGTCGTAGTCGTGGCGCCGCGACCCGAACGCCGCTGCGAGCGGGAACCGTTGCCGTTGACGCTCGCGTTCACAGTGACCTTTGGCGTCTCCACCCGGTCTTTTACGGGGCTTTTTAGCGGGCTCATGGTTCAGTCCTGAAAAGCAGCCGGTTGCGGTTCAAGTTGGGATTGTAATAGGGGTCGCAGGATGAACGCGGGCGCCAACGCTCGTTGAACAACGGTGCGTCCTCGGGGTCTTCGACGAGCCCCCGGGTAGACCCCTCGGCGTGGTAGAGCTCGGCATCGGGTTCGAAAACAACCTGGTAACCGGCTTGGTGCAAGCGCAGGCAGAAGTCCACATCGTTGTAAGCCACCCGGAGCCGCTCATCATAGCCGCCGACGCGCCAATAGACGCCCGGACGGGTTGCCATGCACGCTCCGGTTACCGCCGACACGTCCCGGAGCAGGTCGCCCATACGCCACCAGTTGCCCCACTCTATCGAGTTGGCGTGCCCGCGCCAGGCCCCGATCAGGATGCCTTCGTGCTGGACATCGCCGTTCGGGAACCGCAAGCGAGGCCCGACAGCGCCCACCTCGGGCCTCATGGCCTGCTCGATCAGCCTGTCGAGCCAATCGGCGGTCGCGACTTCGGTGTCGTTGTTCAAAAAGACCAGAAGATCGCAGTCCACGCTGGCGGCCGCCAAGTTGAGCTGGCGGGGGTAGTTGAACTCGTGCGGGTAGCGCAACACCTTTCCGGGCAGTGTGGCCAGGAATTCGAGCGTGGCGGCGTCGTCGCTCTGGTTGTCGACCACCACGAGCTCGTAGTTGCCGTACACCGTGCGCCCAAGGACGCTCTCGATGCAGCGGCCAAGCAGGTGGCGGCCGTTGCGGGTCGGGATGATGATGCTCACCTTGGGTTCGCCGGACCGCCTGAACCTGACCCGGTGGACGTCGAACCAGGCCCCCTCCTCGGTCCACCCACCGGTCCCACCACCGTCTTCCCTCCGGTAGAGAAAGTCCCCGAGCGCCCGCTGAGCCGCCATCCAGGCCCAGGGCTTGTTGTCCCCCAAGGACGCGGCCGACTTCTCGTGCATACGCCAGCTGTAGAGCGAGTCAGGGATGTGGGCGATCCGGTCCGTCGCGTCGGCCGCCCTCAGCACCAGGTCGTAGTCCTGGCTCCCGTCGTACTCGGAGCGCATGCCGCCGAGGCTTTCGATCAACGAACGCCTGAGCACCAGGAGATGGCAGACGTAGTTCTGGCATAACAGCAGGTTGGGGGACCAATCAGGCTTCCAACGCGCCTCGGTGAACCGGCCGGCGGGGTTCAGCTTGTCCTCGTCACTGTAAAGAAGATCGAGCGTTGGGTCAGTGTTGAGCCACCTGACGACCTGTGCCAGCGCGTGGGGCTTCAAGACATCGTCATGGTCCAAGAAGGTGACGTAGTCGCCGGTAGCCATCGAAAGGGCGGCGTTCGTCGCCGCCGAGATCCCCGATCGCTCCTCCAGCTTGGTGACTACGATCCTCTTGTCACGTCGGGCCATGGACTGCAAGGCGGCCAAGGTTTCACGCCTGGTGGAAGCGTCGTCGGCCAGGCACAGTTGCCATTTGGGGTAGGCCTGTGCCAGCACCGACTCGACGGCCGCCTCGAGCATCCACGCCTCGGTCTCGCACACCGGCATGAGCACCGAGATGGTCGGCTGGTAACCCGCCGCGGCCGCCTCAGCTCCTATAGCGGCAACCACCTCGGCGTTCGGGCCGCGGCGCTCATGCCACAACTCGTAGCGCTCATCGTCGCTCAAGCTGTCAGGCACGAAAACCGCTGGCGGGTCGGCCACGGCGGCTGGGCGCAGGGGGACCCTCACCGGGAGAGCTGCCGGGTGCGTTGACAAGCGTTCCACGGGCCAGCGTGGCCCTTCGGGCGGGTCGATGCCGGCAACGAGGAGGGCGGCACGCAGGGCCGCCTCCCGTTCGGCGACGAGGCCGGCCAGGCGGACGGCCATCGCCGCGGAGAACTCCGCCCATGTCCGCTCGTCTGTGAGCAGCGCCCATCCGCGGTGGCCCATCGTGGCGACGTCGGCGACGACCGCCCGCGCCTCGAGGTCGGCGAGGTAGGTTCCCGTTACAGCCTTCTCTGTGGTCAACCAGGGAGTGCCCGCCGCCATAGCCGCCGGCACCCAGGAAGAGACGCTCGTACCGTGGTTCACCGGTGACAGGACGAGCCTGGCAGTACCTAGCGCACCGACGAGGTCGCCGCCCGAAGAGACCACTTCGGCTCCGAACCTGGCCGCCGCCTCGACCAGCCCGGGTGTCGGCCAGTCGCTGACGATCTTCACGTGCAGGCTCATGTCGCGTCGGCGCCACCCTGGTACCAACTCCTCGAGCGCCCGGACGGCCGGCTCCTCCGGGTCGCCGGAGACGTCAAAATTGTCGGTTGCTACCAGGACCACGCCCTCCCGGTCCGCGTAGCCCTTCACGGCACCCTGGGGAATGAGCGGGGGCCCAAAGCGGGACACCGCGAGCTCGGGGCCAAGACCCGCAAGCAGGCTGGCGTCCGCGGCGCTCACGCACCACGCCGCCTGCAGGCCTTCGACCTGATGGAGCAGCCGAGTCTGGCCAATCTCGGCCACGGTCTCGGCCCCCTCGGTGTGCCAGCTCGCGTCGCCGAGCGCTTGGGCCCGCCTGAACGGCAGGCGCTCGGAGTACAGGACCGCCATAGCCTGGGGCTGCGTCGTGCGCACGAGCTGCCACAAGTGGGTCGTCAGGCCCTCGTCACTGACGATCACATGGGAGTAGTGATAGCGGCGGTCCGCGCACCAAGCCGGCCAATCGACGGGCCCGGCTATGACCTCGATGCCCTGGCGCTGGTAATGCCCCCCGTAGCGGGGTGCGCCGAAACCGTCAGCGCAGGCAAGGGTGACGCGCGTCGCAGCACAGCGAGCCAGGGTCTCGACGACTTCGGTGAGCCCCTCGGCCCCCACCAAGGTGCCGGGGATCGTGCCAGTCACCACCAACACCCGCGTCGGGCAAGCCTCGTCGCGCTCCGCCCAGCGCCGGGGGCCCGCAGACCCGGGAGGCAACGGCACGCCTGCCGGAGCGCTCCAGCGCCACGACGGCTCGTAGACCGTGCGTAGGCCCTTCGCGCGGACGTGGTCCAGCACCTCCTGGGCCGACGGGGCCGAGGCACGTCTCTTGGTCGCCGGCAAACCATCGAGAGCGGCGGTGCTGACCGCGATGACGCTGGACGCGCTCCCGGGGACGTCCCGGCGGAAATTGTGCTCGGGCGACCCCAAAGCCGCTCCGACATTGAACGGTACTGCGGCTCCGGATTGCCCAAGGTAGGTACCCGCCTCGGCAACCCGTCCCCGCTCGTCGTAGAGGAGCGGCACAACAGCGCCGATGCCGAGAGGCCCGCAGAGTAGGTCGACGAGCGCCTGCTCGGGGACCGCTGCCTCGGGTGCTGTGCCGATCAGGGCAAACTGGCGGGGGGAGCTCAGCGTGCCGCCCTTCGCAGGCGCCCGTAGAACTCACGCACGGGAGCCAGCGCACGCATCGTCATCGTCGCGTGTATAGCCCGGAGCTCGGCCTGCTGCTCGGCGGTTTCTTCCTGAAGACGTCGCATTTCTTTGTCGGTCGCTTCGAGGCGCCTGCGCAAGATGACATCCTGGCCGTGCACCGCCTTGATGGCGGACTGGACGCTCGTGTGGGCGGTCCTTTCCAGGAGAGCTGAACGCTCGCCGAAGCGAAGGCGCTCCGCCGCGAGGCGCTGGCGGAGCGAGTCGTTGACGGCTTGGAGCTCGTGGAGGCGGGCGGTCAGGGCGGCCTGAGAGCCGGGGCCTCCGCGCCCGTCGGCGGCCAGTTCGGCCCCCCTGTTCTCCAAATCCCCAGCAGCCTCGTCGAGGGACTGGTCCAATGTCGCCTCCAGTCGTTTGAGCCCGGGGGGCCTACCCCGGCGGGCGAAGATGTTGTCGATCGTGGCAATCAGTGCAGCCGGGGCCTCGACGAGAGCACTCGCATCGCCGGTCCACGCAGCGAAGGCGCTGGCCGGGCTCTCTTCGGGCGCCACCGCCGCGTGCGGGACGCCGAGCGCCCAGGCAAGTGCCATCATCGAGCCGCTCTGGGCGACCACGACGCTCGCGCCGGCGACCGCAGCGGCCAGGTCGATCGGGCTCGTCACCCTGAGCGGGAGCCTCGGCCGGTTGGAGTACCCGGGCCAGTCTTCGGGCTGGTAACGGCCCTCCTCGGTCTCGGTCCTGCGGGCCTCGAGGACCGCCTCCACCGCCGGGTCGTCCGCGCAGAGCTGGCCGGGCGCAAGCCTGACTATCTCGGCCGGCCGGTCGTCGCCAGCTCTTTTCGCAAGCTGATGAAGGGCCAGCTCGAGGTCCGCCCGGGTTGCGAGACTGGCAGATGGCTGGTCGAGGAGGCTCCCCTCGACAAGGACGTAGTGCTTGGGGAGGCCCTCGACCACCCGGAGGTAGGCGAGACGAGCCTCGAGAGCAGCGCGGGGCAGGTGACGGGCAGCCAGCAATGCCGGCTCGGGCACGGCGAACGGGGGGCCGACACTCGAGTGCGGCTCCATCCCCCAAAGCTCATCTGGAGCTACGGCAACGACCGCGCTGCCGGCCTCGGCAAGGCGTTGCGCGACCTTTGCACCCGCGCCGTTGGGGCTACCTGACGCTACGAAAATGTCCACACCGATGACGTCCTCGTCGGCCCAGTCCAAAGAGAGGCTCACGGCAGCTGTTTCGCCGGTGAACCCAGGATCCGCCCAGGACGCCAACGTACCTTGGACCAACACAGGCGACATCCCCGGGCAGCGCGCGCTCAGCTCTGACCTGAGCAACAGGCCGGACAGAGCCGCGAGGGGGTCGCCTGGCTCTGCTCCCGCCCACCAGCCGACGCGCATATGCTCCAGGACACTTGGCAGGCCCATTTCCCGCAGATTACTACTCACCATGACCTGAATGGCTCCCTCTGACAGGTCCTGGAGGAGGAACTACGCTGCCGGATGATGGGCCCCGACCCCAGCTCCGCTGGGACCACGCTGGTCGACGCGCCCGGCTCGGGGGCGACGGGGCCACATTTAGCTTTGCCAAGGCCTTGGCGCTCGCATGGCCGGCGCCCCCTTGCCGACGCAGCAACTGGCGTCCATTTCGTGAGCCTCGTCGGGGCGTTCGCATTTTGGGCCTGGCTCGACAGGGGGCTTTGGTTTTTCGGTGACGAGTGGGATTTCCTCATAACCCGTGGGCTTCGCTACAGCCCGACAAACCCCGAAAGCATCTGGTTCCCCCATAACGAGCACTGGTCGACGCTGCCGGTCCTACTTTGGCGGGGTTTGTTCAGCGTTTTTCATTTGAGCAGTTACTGGCCCTACATCGTGCCTGTGCTCCTCGCCCAGGTCGGGGTCATGCACCTGACCTGGCGGCTGTGCCGGCGCGCCGGCGTGGCCCCCTGGGTGGCGACCGCTGCCGTGGCGCTGCTCGGGTTGCTCGGGGCCGGGGCGGAGGACCTCACATGGGGCTTCCAGATCGGCTTCGTCGGCTCTGTTCTCTTCGGCCTACTGGCCTTCGACCTGCTGGACCGGCCTTTGGCCAACCAGGCGGCTCACCGGGCGGGGACGCTTGCTTCTCTGGCGCTCCTCGCCAGCCTGATGTGCTCGACCATCGGCGATGCGATGGTCCTCGGGGCGGCGGTGTTGTTGTTCGCGCGCAGGCCAAAACGGGAAGCGGTCAGGGTGCTGGCGCTGCCCGTGATGGCCTACGCCCTGTGGTTCGTGGTCGTGGGGCGGCTGGGACTGACGGAACACTCCGACCAGTTCCCGCTTGCCACATGGACAGGCGTCCCGAGCTACGTGTGGAGCGGGCTGTCGTCGGCCCTGGGCCAGGCTTTCAACCTCGAGGGGGCGGGCGCCGCGATCCTGGTCGGCCTGGGAGCCTGGGTCGTTTGGAGGGGCGGATCTCTTTGCCAGCACAACCCCGCGCTCATCGGGCTCTGCGCCGCCGCAGTTGCCTTTTACGCGCTGACTGCTGTCGGCAGGGACGGCAGTACGGTAAGCCCCGGGCTGTCCCGCTATGTGTACGTCGGGACGGCCCTGCTCCTACCGGTCATCGCCAAGCTGCTGAGCCCTGCCGAGCAGTCCCACGCGGCGGGCTGGGCAGCGGTGGCGCTCCTTGCGTTCACCGCCCTGGGCAACGTGGGCCAAGCGCAGAGCTGGGCGACCTCGCGTGTCACCTTTACCTCCGGGCTGAAAACAAGTGTGCTGGCGGCAGGAAAACTGCTCGGCTCTGGCATCCAGGACGTCTCGGGGCCGGGTGCAGCTCCGATCGGCTTCGACCCGAACCTTTCGGCATCTGCCCTGGCGGGCCTGCAGCGCGCCGGGTGGCTACCTCACGCCGCGCTCACCCCGCTCGAACTCGTCAATGCGCGCACCCTCCTCGCGGTCGGAGATTGGAACGGGTCGGCCACTTCCCTGACGAGCCGGGCGCTCTTCACCGGACAGTTTTCATATGAAAAGAACAGTTTTGCGCGTGCGCTAGTTGGTGCCGGCAACTGCATGACCTTCGTGCCGAGGGTGACAAGCCCTCCATTCCAGGTGTGGCTCCGCATACCCCCGGGTGAAAAGGCAGCGTCCCTACAGGTGAGCGTCCCCACCCCCCCAGCGGGGACGGCAGAGTACGTCGCCGCGGTGCTGGCGCCGCCAAGGGGGCCTTCGAGCTCGGTCCCCGTGGAGCTTGCGGTCCCGGCCAATGGGACCGGTTACCTGAGCGACAACGACCCGGGGGCACAATTGGTGATCAGCTGGACCGGAGGCACGCCCCTCACCCTGTGCGGGCTCGCCGCAGCCAGTTGAGATGGTCATCTAACCCTGACGCGCCTCGCGGTGGCGCGCCGAACTTGGCCGGGCTTTTGTTCCCTGCCGCGACAGGGTCTCTGAAATCCCGCCCCAGCGTGGCTGGCGTTTACGCGGCCGGGTTTGTAGCCATGGTTTCCTTGGCGCTGCTCCGCCAGTCGGGCTTGCCCGCTACCTCTACGATCTGGGCCGAAGACGGGCGGATCTTCTACGCGCAAGCGCTGCGCATGTCCTTCTGGGAGACGCTTGTCACACCCCATGACGGCTACGGTCAGGCTTTCCCACGTGCCGTCGTCCAAGTGGCGCGCCTCGCGTCTCCCGGCGACGCGGCGGAAATACTGGCCGTCGGTGGCGCTTTCAGCCTGGCCGCCGTCGCTTGCCTGATCTTCCACATGGCAAGAGGTCACGTCGGCTCTCCCGCCCTGCGCGGCCTACTCGTGGCGGCAATGGTCCTCCTGCCGGTGGCAACCGGGGAATTGCTGGACAATGTCGTGAACGTGCCGTGGTGGCTATTTTTCGCCAGTTTCTGGGCGTTGCTCTGGCGGCCTCAGTCTGCGAGCGGCCGCGCCTCGGCAGGTCTCGTGTGTTTCCTGGCGGCGGCCTCAGAGCCTCTGGTGGGCCTTTTCCTGCCGTTGAGCGTGGCACGAGCATTAGCTCTCCGCAATGCTCGAGATCAGGCGCCGACCGCTGGGATCATCGCAGGCCTGCTCTACCAGGTCCTCGTGACGGTGCGCTCGAGCGGCAAGATAGTGTCGAGCGCTGGGAGCGTTCAGGGCCTGGCGCAGTCGTTTTCGGTCCGGGTCGGCCTTGGCCTAGCCGGCGGCGAAAAGGGCACGGACTGGCTCTTCATGCATTCGCGGCCAGTCGCGGTTGGCCTGGGTGCGGTCGGGCTGTGCTCGTTGCTGGCGGTAGGAGTGTTCTTCAGCGGTTCGCTGCAGGTACGGGTGTTTACTCTCGTAACAGCAAGCTTTTGTGTGGGTTGTTACGTGGTGCCGGTGTGGCTGCGAGGCCTTGGGCCCACCATGCAAGTCGCGAGAGTGGAGGTCGCCAGCCGCTATCAGGCCGTGCCTGTCCTGCTGCTGGTGAGCACCATCCTGGTGATTGCCGACCATTGGGCGAAGTCACGCACCGCGACCGCTCCGAAGCATGGCTCACCTGCGGGCGGCACCAGCCACGCCCTTCACAGCTCCCGGAACTGGCGCTCCGTGACGGCCGTTTTGGTTTGCGCCTGCCTGCTCGGGCCGACCTGGGCGGTCGACTTCCGGGACTCGAACCAACGCTCGGCCGGGCCGGCTTGGGGCACCCAGGTTGCAAGGGCAACGGCGCAGTGCCGGCGGGCGCCGAGCGCAACCGTCTCGCTGGCGATCGACCCGCCGGGATGGGATGTCTCGCTCACGTGCGGGGACCTGCTCAGCGGTCGCGCACCCTGGACTGCTAAGCGCGCCCGATAGACGGCTGCCCGCGTGTGGCCTCAATTACCCGGGCCCGGCAGCGGGGACGTCCCGGCCGTAAATCGTGCGCCAATCGAAGATCGGCGATGGGTCCAGCTCGCTGCTCCCGTCATCCAGGTGCAGCTTCTCGGGCGAAATAATGAGGCGCTCCGGCCACGAGCTCATGTTGTCGTAGTGGTAATTGCTCCCGCCACGCCGTAAGCCCGCCCGGTCCACCTCCAGGCGGCGGGCCATTTGGGCCTCGCTCCTCATCGGGTAATGCCGGAGGTTGAAAAGTCTCGGGTACCGCTCGCCAAGTGGGGGGTTGTGGTTGAACTGGCGGATATTGGTCGCTGACGCCCGCCATGATCGGATCCGTGGCCCACAGTCAGGAAAAAGGCTGTAGTGACGGACGCGCTCCACTGCCCGCTCGGCTCGTTGGTCGTCGGCCTCGGTCCACCAAAAATTGTAATTATTGAACTGGATCCAGTCATAACGAGACTGCGCCACCTCTTCGAGCCACTCCTTGTAGGTGCGGCCGCGGTCCGGGCCCTCCAGGAACTCGTCCTGGTCGGGCCACGAGACCCAGTCGTAGCGCTGCGCGTATTCTTTCATCAGGTGCTCCGACATCGCCGGGTACAGCCCGTAGAAATCGACGCTGCGTGGGATGCTCTGGAGTTCCAGCAGTTCACCGGACAGTGAGCGCAGGACCTCAGGCGTCTGGTCGGTCGAGCCGTGGTCCCAGACGATCAGGTCGTGGCCCTGCTCCCGAAGGTACCGGACGGCATCGACTACCAGGTCGCCGTCGTTGTAGCACAGGAGCACACCCAGGAGGCGCAGGGTTGGCTTGCGGATGCTGCTGTGGCCCCGACGCCACGGGAACAGTCGGGCCGTTGCTTTGGTCATCTGCGTTCAAAGGCTATCTTCCTGTAGCTTCGCTGAAGTGGGAGACAAATCACGTGGGGAGCCCGAAGCCCCGTTGCGGACGGAAAGCGCGGGGCAGCGGGTAGGCGTCGCGATACTCGGGATGCACCGGAGCGGGACGAGCGCCGTAGCTGGCTTCCTCGCCAAGGCCGGCTTCTTCGCCGGCGAGGAAGACGAACTGTTGCCGGCGGCTGAGGACAACCCGAAGGGCTTCTTCGAACGAGCCGACGTGAACGCCCTGAACGACGATCTCCTCGAAAGGCTCGGTGGCAACTGGGACAAGCCGCCTGGGCGCACCGTCGTGTCGGAGCGCACGCCAGCGTGGCGGCCCAAGGTCGAAGAGGTGCTCGGCGCCCTTTCGGCCGAGGGAGCTGGCCGCCCGTTAGTGCTGAAGGACCCCCGCATCAGCCTGCTGCTGCCGGCGTGGCTGCCGGCCCTGGACGACCGCTTCGAGATCATCCTGGTCGACCGCAACCCTATCGACGTAGCACTTTCGGTCCGCAAGAGGGATGGCCGCCCGCTCTACGTGGCGTTGGCCCTCTGGCAGCTCTACTGCACCGAGCTGCTCGAAGGCTTGGCCGGCAAGCGCGTGCTGGTTGTTCGGTACGAGAACTTCGTGGAGAGCCCGGCCGCCGGGCCACAGCTCCTCGAACGCTTAGGGGAGAGGCTCCCGGTGAACCTAGAGGCCGCCGGGCGGGCCAAAGGTTTTGTCTCAGGCGATATGCGCCATCACCAGACCGCCGCCCAGGATCCTGCTCACGAACAGGTCCTCACCAAGGCGCAGTCGGCCCTCTACGAGTGGATGCACGAACTGCCCGAGGGTTGGGTCGAGCTCCAGCCACCCAAGAAGCTCCGGGCCGAGCCCGAAGACGCTCTCGTCACGGTGGCCGAGTACTACGACGCTATGGGTGACCGCTACGGTATGGAAAAGGCGTACGACACCGAGCGCCACAGGGCCCTCCATTTCGAGCAGGCCACCGAGCTCAAGGACCACCACATCGAGAACCTCGAAACCGAGCTGCGCCACCTCCGCCGGCGGGCCGAGAAACAGGAGACCCGGGTTGCCGACCTGGAGACCGAGGTGGAGCAGCTGGGCAGTGCCAATGAGGCACTGCGCGCCGAGCTTCGCAACCTCCACGAGGACAGCCGAGCCGCGGCGAGCAACCTTGTTGCCGTGGCGAAGCGGGGCCTTTCGGGACGCGGCCCTGGCAGAAGGTAGGGCTGGCAGAGGTTAGGCCCGGCCAAATGTTGGAGGCCCTACCCGGCGGCCGCTTCGGGGCTGAGGCGGTCCACCACTAGGTCCGGCGCTCGCCTGGGCGATGCACAGAACTCGAGCAGGGGCCGGGCGCTGTGGTCCCAGGTATGCCGTTGGGCGACGGCACTGAAACGCTCGGCCGGCGGAGGGCTCGCCAGCATCCGTCCCAGAGCGTCCTCCAAGGCGCGGTCGTCTCCTGCCGGGACGGTGGCGCCGAGGCCGGCATTGGCAATTTCCTCGGCGAGGACGTCGCCTTCGGTTAGCACCATCGGGAGGCCCGCCCACAAGTAATCGAGGACTCTCGACCGGAACGAGTAGCGGGTCTCGATGTGGTCGAGGTGCGTGCTCACCGCCAGGTCGGCGTCCAGCAGGAAATCAGCCCGCTGCCCGTAAGGAACCCAGCCGGGGTTGAAGAACACGTGCTTGCCGGTGAGCCCAAGGCTCCCCGACAGCTCCTGGAGCTCGGTTGCCACCCGCATAGCCGGGATGTCTGGGTTGGGGTGCCGCATCCCTATGAACACCAGGCGCAGCTCGGGGACACGCCGGCTCAGGCGCGCGACAGCCCTGAGCAGTGAAATGGGGTCGAGCCAGTTGTAAATGCCCCCGCCCCAGAGCACGACCTTGTCACCTGGCCCGATACCCGCAACTTTGCCCCGCAGCCCGTGGCCCTGCCGCCGTGGAGGCTCGCTCGGAAGGCCGAACGGGACCACCGAAACCAGCCTGCCTAACAGCGGATCTCCTTCGTAGTTGAACGGGTTTACCCTGCCCACCGCCGCCAGGCTCCCGAGCCAGAAATCCCGTTGGCGTTCGCTCGCACAGGTGAAAAAATCACCCCTTCGCAGGCCGACGTTGATCACCCCGGCCAGGCGGGTCACGACCCGGTCCTGCTCGGATAGGCCGTCCCCACCCATCTCCAGGTTTTCCAAGTGGTACGGGTCGTAAATGTCGACGACGACCGGCTTGCTCGTTTCGCGAAGTTCCTCGGCCATGTACACGAGGCTGCTTGGAGCGAACGAGACATCCGAGCCCTCGACCAGGTCCCTGATAGCCGGGCCGGCCGCCAGTCTCAGCTCCGCATTTGGGTGGTTGCCCGAGACCGCAACCGTACTCGCGAGGACAACGTCGAGGTGCTGACCGAGGACTTTTGCCAGCTCCCAGGCCCGGATGGCTGGGCCGGGCATCTCCGGTCCAACGGGGTCGGTGGAGAAGACGACGACCCGAGTACGCTGCCTGGCTGTGAGCGTGTCCGCCATCGCCGTGAGGCTACTGGGCCAGGGCGGCGGGTGTAGCGGCGAGCGGCCGGGCGGCGGCAGGGGCTGCAGGCGCGCCGGGCGCGGCGGGCGATGACACGGGTCCTGGTGTTGACACCGGACGTGCTGCGCGCCCGGATGGCAGGGCCGGCGATGCGGGCGTGGCACATTTCCCAACGTCTGGCAGAAGAGCATGAGGTCCGCCTTCTCACGACATCGCCCTACTGCGAAGTGAGCTCCGCATCGTTCCTCGTCGCTGCGGTCGGCCCCCAAGGCTTGGCGGAGGCCGAGGCGTGGTGCGACGTCATGATCTTGCAGGGCTACGTCATGTACCACCACCCGGTCCTGGCGAGGTCCCAAAAGATCATCGTTTTCGATATCTACTCCCCGCTCCACTTGGAAACCCTCGCGCTGACCAAGGGAACCCCGGGCGAAGCGAGGGACGCACACGTGCGCCTTTCGATCGAGACTTTGAACCACCAATTGGAGCGCGGCGACTTCCTTATCTGTGCGAGCGAACGCCAGCGCGACCTGTTCATCGGCCAGCTCTGCGCTGTCGGGAGGGCGAACGCACTCACCTACGACCCCGACCCGACGCTACGCCGCCTGATCGACGTCGTCCCCTTCGGGCTCCCCGACGAAGACGCCGAGCACCGCCAACCCGCTGTACGGGGAGTCCTTCCCGGCATTGGGCCCGACGACGACATCCTCATTTGGGCGGGGGGCGTCTACGACTGGTTCGACCCGCTAACCCTGATCCGGGCGGTGGCGGGGGCCTCCAAGAAGAGACCATCGGTGCGCCTCTATTTCATGGGCCTGCAGCACCCCAACCCGGACGTGCCCCCGATGCAGATGGCGATCGACGCCAAGGCGCTGGCCGAAGAGCTCGGGGTTGCCGGGACTCATGTGTTCTTCAACGACGGGTGGGTCGAGTACTCCGAGCGCCAGAACTTCCTGCTCGAAGCAACCCTGGGGGTATCGACGCACTTCGAGAGCCTGGAGACCCGCTTTTCGTTCCGGACGCGTGCGCTCGACTACCTGTGGGCAGGGCTACCGATCGTGGCTACTGAAGGCGATTCCTTCGGCCAGCTGATCGAGGAGGAGCACCTCGGCTTGACGGTGCCTGCCGAGGATCCGCAAGCTCTCGAGGAGGCGATCCTGCGGCTCCTCTCCGACCCGGAAATGGCCGCGGCTTGCCATGCCCGGGTGGAAGAAGTGCGCAACGCCTTTCGCTGGTCCGTGGTCCTAGAACCGCTCGCCGCCTTTTGCCGGGAACCCCGCCGGGCGCCGGACCTCCTTGCGTCTCAGGCGATGAGCGCGGAGAGCGCTACCGGCGAGGCTCGGGCTGTTGGGACGGCGGCGGCGTCCGGCGAGGCTCGGGCTGTTGGGACTGCGGCGGCGTCCGGCGAGGCTCGGGCTGTTGGGACTGCGGCGGCGTCCGGCGAGGCTCCGGCTGATGGGCCGGCGGCGGGAGGGGTAGCCGAGTCCACGGCCGTCGCGGCGACGCCGGGCGGTGGCCAGCGCACCCTTATCCAGCTGGCTCGCCACCACTACCAGGAGGGCGGTCTATCCCAAGTGGCCAACCGCGCGGCGAACAAGTTACGGCGCTTCGTCAACAAGCTCTGACTTTGGCCCCCTCGGGTAGAAGTGCGGGATGGGTAGCGTGCGGTCATGACCATCGCGACACGCCCACTAGGCAAGACAGGGACGGATGTGACCATCCTCGGGTACGGGGCCATGGAGCTAAGAGGACAGCCCCGAGGACCAGCGATTGACGACGAGGACGCTGGGCGCCTGCTCAACGCCGTTCTCGATGGGGGGGTCAATCTGATCGACACCTCGATCGACTACGGGCGCAGCGAGGAGCTGATCGGCCGATACGTCGGGCACCGGCGCGACGAGTACTTCTTGGCCTCGAAATGCGGGTGCCTCCTTAGCGACCCACCCCCAGGCGCGACCCCGCCGTTCCCCCATGACTACCGACCAGACAACATCCGGGCGGGGATCGAGCAAAGTCTGCGCCGCCTCGGTACCGACCGCCTCGACCTGCTCCAGATCCACATGTCACCCAGCCGCGAGCAGCTGGAAGCCGACGGCACCATCGAAACCATGCAAGCCCTGCGCGACGAAGGCAAGATCCGCTGGCTCGGAATGTCGGGCACGTTGCCCAACCTGCCCGACCACATCGCCATGGGCGTTTTCGACATCTTCCAGATCCCCTACTCGGCGGTCCAGCGTGAACACGAGGAACTCATCTCCCAAGCCGCAGCGACAGGCGCCGGCACACTCATCCGTGGCGGAGCCGCCCGCGGCGCTCCAGCCGAGGACAAAGGGTGGAAACAAGGT
>Ga0302324_100017127_pt1 | contig 14388 bp, 14 predicted proteins | sample Palsa_T0_1_FD_201949 | JGI IMG/M metagenome (GOLD analysis project Ga0302324, IMG submission 201949) | Peat permafrost microbial communities from Stordalen Mire near Abisko, Sweden - Palsa_T0_1 | ecosystem: Environmental > Terrestrial > Soil > Palsa > Peat permafrost | place: Sweden: Abisko... | reverse complement strand
CCCGAAATTAATTCTTCAGCCCAAGTGCCGCGATGGCATCGTGCAGGACGGACTTCTTTGTACCCGGATTCACTTTCCCCGCGTACTGAATACCGTTTTCAAAAACCATCGCGCTGGTTCCGTTCTCGCTGCCAATAACGGCGAACGGCGCCCCGGTGCGGAACGGGAAAGCGAGCACGAAGTCGAGACCAACCCATTGACCAATTGCCTTCGCGAGTGTCGTGTCGGCGAATTGCACGGAGCCGCCCTTGCCAGGAATCTTGCCCTTCTTGTCGAGAACACCGGCATCATTTTGCACGCTGGTGCTGGCGCAGGTCACGCCGCCATGATGCACAGCGGCAAAGAGGCCGCCGCCGGAGTTGGTGATCACGAAGTAGTCGCATTGACTGGCGCCGGAAGACGAATGGAAGTGAACGGTCGTGCTGGCCAGCGCGACACCCGAACCGGCCTTTGCCACAAGGACAGCAGCAGAACACATGAGAAGATACTTGTTCATGAGACTCCCCCTTCTTGGTCTTGCGCCGACCGGCGCCGGTCGCTGGATATGACTCCAAATCAGAAGACTATCTCAGTCTGCGTCCATTTCCCATCCGCGGTAGTGTTAGAGTTTGACCGCTCGCGGTAGCACCCATCGCCGCCGCCGCGCACATGAGGAGATACTTGTTCAAGACAGCACCTCCTTGAGGCCTGCGCCGATCAACGTCGGCCGCGCATGAAATCACTGCGGATCGGGAAACTAGCGCATTCTGCGGCGATTTCCCATCATCGGTAGTTTGCAGTTTGACGGCCGTCGACGGTGGGCCCGATTATTTCGTCATCCCAGGTGCATGATTGCATCCGTCTTGAAGTCGGCCGGATCGCGGAGGATGCTGGCGAACAATCCGGCGCCGCCGGCTGCGCGCGCGATGACGCCCCGCAAACGCGGCGGGTTTCAGAGAGCGGGGGCGACGGTGAGACGAAAGGGGACAATTTGAGCACAACGAGATTGCGCGACGGACTTCCGCCGTTGCCGCAGCGTATAAGGAAACTGCCGATCGACGGGCGCGGATTTGTCGTGCCGTGGTTCGTGGCGTGGATAGACGGCAAGGCGGATTTCCGGATCATCCGCAAGGGAGGAATCGCCGCCGCGCATCATGACAAGACATGCTGGCTCTGCGGAGACAGGCTTGGCGTCTACCTGACGTTCGTCATCGGGCCTACGGACGCGATCAATCGCGCCGCCATGGAGCCGCCCTCACATCTCGCATGTGCCGAATTTGCAGCGAAAGCCTGCCCGTTTCTCACCGCGCCCATGGCGAAGCACAATGAACACAACATGCCGGAAGGAACGCAGGACCCGGCTGCCATCGGGCTGAAACGCAACCCCGGCGTGACATGTCTCTGGACGACGAAAAGCTATTCTCTCATGTATCTCGCCAATGGCGTTCTGTTTCGGTTCGGCGAGCCGGAATCCGTTTCATGGTGGTGTCGGGGACGCGCGGCAACACGCGCCGAAGTCGATGAGTCCATCGCGTCCTGGATGCCGTTGCTCGTGAAGGCGGCCGAAGATGAGGGCGTTGAGGCGGTCGCCACGCTGGCAAAAAACATCGAGCGCGCACAACCGCTTCTGCCCACGGCATGACCTCCCCGATTCCGAAGCAGGCAGGGCCATCCGGAGAACGTCGGTCGGCGATCCGCGCCGATTATTTCTTCAGCGCAAGTGCCACGATTGCATCGTGCAGCACGGACTTCTTCAAGGCCTTGGCGCCCGGCCTGACGCGGTCCAGCTGAAAGCCGCTGTTCACAACGAGAGCGCTGGTACCGTTCTCGCTGGCGATGACGGCGTAGGGGGAACTGCAGAACGGGGTGCCGAGATCCCAGTCGAGGCCGATCCACCCCTCGCCGGCCTTCGCGAGCGAGGTGTCGGCGAACTGCACGGAACCGCCGCCCGGGACCTTGGCCTTCCGGTCCTTCACGCCGGCGTCATATTGCAGGCTGGTGGTGGCGCACGTCACGGCGCCAACATGCACCGCGGCGTAGAGACCGCCGACGTTCTTGGTGATCTTGAAATAATCGCAATAGTCGCCGGCGAGAGCGGAATGGAAATGAACGGTCGTACAGGCAAGAGCACCGCCCGAACCAAGCCTTGCCGTCAGAACGGCGGCGGAACACATGAGAAGATACTTGTTCATGAAGCCCGACCCCTCGATGCTTGCGCCGGCCAGCGTTGGTCGCGAAGGAATTCACTCCGGATTGCCAGAATACCTCGGCCTGCGGTGCTTTTCCAGTCGCCGGTAGCGTAGAGCTTGATGCCTGTCGGCGACTTCACGCACGCCGATTATCTCTTCAGCCCAAGCGCCACGATGGCATCGTGCAGCACAGACTTCTTCGCGCCCCGCTTCGGTGTGCCCGGTTCCTGGTAGCCATGGTCCACAACGAAGGCGGTGACGCCGTTCGTGGCGGCGATGAGGGCCCATTTTGATGTACGGATGCCGAACGGTGACTGGAGATCAAAGTCCAGACCGGCATAAAAGCCTTCGGCCTTCGCGAGCGTGGTATCGGCGAATTGCACGGAGCCGTTGTCGCCAGGAATCTTACCCTTCTTGTCGAGGACGCCGGCGTCGTACTGCACGCTGGTGCTGGCGCAGGTCACGCCGCCATGATGCACTGCAGCGTAGAGACCGCCCCCGGAGCGGGTGATCACGAAGTAGTCGCAATAGCTGCCGCCAGCAGAGCTGCCGAAACGAACCGTCGTACTGGCTCGGGCAACGTGACCGCTCACGGCAGCACCCATCGCAGCCGCCGCACACATGAGAAGATATTTGTTCATGAGGCCCCCCTGAGGCTTGCGCCGAACGACGTCGCGCGCGCAAACGTTTGCTCCCTGTCGCGACACTAGCACATTTCGGAGATTTTCTCAAAGATCGGCAGCGTCCTAATTTGAATTTCGGGACAGTCGAAATCCTTCAAATCCGTATTCGCCGGTCTGAAAACTGGTGAAAATACCTCCGGATATTCAGCTACCGCCACGGGTCGCCCGGCGTGGTCACGTACGCCTTCCAGAGGTATCCCCACGGAAGCACGAGCGGCACGATCACGACGGCCGGGAAGATGCTCCAGAACGAAGCGGCGGTGTGGGGATCGAGCGTTTGGCCTACATACGGAGGGAGCCACGCTGCGAGCACCCAGATGAGCTTCCACGTGAACTCGAAGATCAGCAGCGGCATCATCCTGACCGGATACCGCACGCCGAGGAGAGAGAGCAGCGTCAGCGCGCCGAAGAAGCTCGTCCCGACGCCATGCCAGAAGTCCCACGGCTGCGTGTGATGCAGGATCGCCGGCCACGTCAGCGAGCCCTGCCACAAACCAAGCACGAGATACAAAGCCCTGAGCACGTAGAGGCGCCAGAGCGGAAGCTCCGGCCTGGATCGTATCTGGGCCATGCGGTCCTACGGCCTCATTTGCCGACATGTTTCATTTAAGTCGTAAGAACCCTCGCGTCCAGCTCACTTCGCCTTCGCCTCCGGCACGATAGCCGCCATTACGGCGTCCGCTGGCGACTTGATCCCGCCCGCATAGAAGCGACGGTTATCGCTTCCCTCGACCGGAGGCGGCGCCTTGGTGCGAAGCGCGTTGCGCTTCACGGCACCATTGAAAGGCATGCGGGCATCGAAAGCGGGATCAGCCCAGAACAGCTTCCACGATGCTGCTCACGCCGCGTCCGCGAAATCCGCCAGCTGGGCTGCAAGCGCGCGCGCGAAGGCGGGTCTCGCCGTGCAGCGCCCGATATAGGCTGCAAGGCGTGGGTCGCCGGTGACGATGTCCTTGCCGGTGAAAATGCGCAGCACCGACGACATCATCAGATCGCCCGCCGTGAAGCGATCGCCATCGAGAAAGGGCTTCTCGCCGAGCGATTTGGAAAGCGCGGCCAGCCGTCTCTGCAGGAATTCGAGCGCGCCGGGGCGGCGCAGCTTCGCCCATTCCTCATTGGCATAAAAGGAATCGATCGCTGCCACATTCATCACGAAAGGCTCGATGGAGTTGAGTGCGGAGATGAGCCACTGGATCGCGCGGGCGCGCGCGTATGCCTCCTTCGGCAGCAGCGCTTCACTGCGCTCGCCGATGTAGAGCACGATGGCGCCGGTTTCGAAGAGAACCAGCCCGTCCTCCTCCAGGATCGGCACCTGGCCGAACGGTTGCAGCCCGCGATAATCGGCCTTGTCCTGGTCGCCCTGCGCGAGAAGCCGCGTGCGATAGGGCAGCCCCGCTTCTTCGAGAGCCCAGCGCGCGCGCAAATCCCGCACCTGGCCTTTGGCAAAATCCGGCACCCGGCGAAAGGCGGAAATCGTGATCATGTCGTGTGCTCCCCTTGCGTGTTGCGCGCGGCGCGCCCGCCCGAAAGCTGCCTCAATGCATCGGCCGTCCCGATGCCGATGGCGTTCGTCAATGCGGTCTGCGTCGTGCGCCAAACCGGAACGGCGCGCTTCAATGTCTGCCGTCCGTGCGCCGTGATGGAGGCGATGCGGGCGCGGGCGTCATCGCCGGCGCGGATGGCGACAAGCGACTGCTCTTCGGCCACCGCGAGATTGCGCGTCAGCGTGGTGCGATCGGCGCCCATGAATTCGGCAAGCGCGCCAATCGACTGCGGGCCCTTGAGCTCCAATGTCGCCAGAAGCGTAAACTGCGTCGCCCTGATCCCGTGGGGCCGCAGCGCTGCGTCGAAGTTGCGCGTGATCGCGCGCGCCGCGCGCCGCGACGCAAGACAGAGACATTGCGCCGTCTCGATCAGGCCCGGATCGGCTGTCACGCAATGCGTCTTCCATCTGAGATCAGCGCCCATCGCCGTGATCAGCCGCCGGGTACCGGCATCACCGGCATCACCTCCACGCGATCGCCCGGAAATATCGTGAAATGCGGATGCTTTTCGAACAGCTTCGCGGCCGCTTCGTGGCTGCCGGCGCGCACCACGACAAAGCCTCCCAGCTCATTGCTCGAATCCTCGACGCCGTGCTGCGTGATCCTTTTCGTTTTACCCAGCGGGCCGCCCGCGGCGACGATCGCGGCACGATGGTGTTCCATCCAGGCCTTCCACGCGGCAATTCCCTCCTGTTCCTTCGCGCGACGCTCGCCTTCGGGAAGCGCAAGCCACGCCGTCATGCGCGGGCTGGTCTTGCCGCCGAGAAAAACAGCGAGAAACGTATCGGGCGAGCTCATGCGGTTCCCTTTCCGTTGTGACGGCGGCCGGTGTTCCGCAATAGGTGTAGATACACGCTTTTGCATCGTCAAGACGGACCGCGCCCGGATCCGCGCGAGCGGACTGACGCGGGGAGCAGACACGCTTTGCCGGCCGTTCAGGCAATCCCGATTGCCTGAACGGCATCACTGCGCATGTCGCGGGAGGGCCATGACGCCTGTAAGCACGGGACATCGCGCCGACAAGGAAGCGACAGCAAAGCGACAAATAAACGCCTGCCGAAATGCATGACGGAGACGACAAAACGACAGCAAAAAGAAGACATGCACCGCATGCGTTGAGGGAGCGCGTTTCGGACGGGGCGGGAATGGGAAACTCGCTGAAACCGGCGCGAACCATTTCGGTTGACAGATGACCGAAATTGCGGCACACTGCTCTCACGTTGGGACGATTCGCAGCGGAGTACGAAAAGAACCGGGCGAGAAAAACGAAAAATCCCTCAGCATTTCCCGTGCTGAGGGATTTCGCAGAAAGCCCTGGACCTTCTAGTACTTCAGTTTGAACACGGTCCCGCAACCGGTGCCGTTTTGATTGCAGCCGATGTCTCCGCCCTCATCCGTCGTGCCGAACAGATTGCCCTTCTTGTCTGCAATCACCCCGCCCGTCGGATCCGAACCGTCGGCGTCGCCGTGAAAGGAGTGGAGAACCTTCGTTGTGCCATCCGGCATCACCTCGAATACAGTGCCCATCTTGCTCGCGCCGCCGTCTGCGGCTGTGCCAAAAAGATTGCCGGATGTGTCGACGTACAGGCCGATCGGCAGAAATCCGTCCGTGCCGACGAAGCTGTGAAGCAGCGAAAACGAGCCCGCTTCCGTGAGCCTGAACACGGTCCCGCAACCATGCGTGTGGACGTTGTATTTCGCGCAATTGCCGTCGCCACCCAGATTCGTGGTGCCGTACAGGTTGCCGTTGCCGTCGCCCACAAGCTTGAACGGATACCGGCCATCGCTGCCGCTGAACACGTGAAGCAGGGTTTCCTTACCGTCCGGCGCAATCCTGAATACCGTGCCGCAACCGCCATCCGGGCACTGGGCGCCGCCGTTCTGCGTGGTGCCGTAGAGGTTGCCGGACTTGTCCATCACCAGTCCGGAAAATGGAAAGTGGCCATCCTCCCTGCGGCCCTTGAATGCATAAAGCACCGCTTCGGTCCCGTCCGGCGCCAGCTTGAAGACGGTGCCGCAACCGGAACCGCCGCAATGCGTGTTGCCCCCGGCCGACGTGGACCCGTACAGATTGCCCGCCTTGTCTGCGACGAGAGACGCCGTCGGCGATGCGCCGTCGCTGCCGCCGGCAAACGAGTGCAAAACGGTCTCCGTGCCGTCGGGCGCAATTCTGAACACTGTTCCGCAGTAACGGGGGCCGCACGTGTTGGCGCCGCCGAACCAGGTCGTTCCGTACAGGTTGCCCGCCTCATCGATCAGCAGCCCCGCAAGGGGCATTGCGCCGTCGGTGCCGCCGGTGAAGCTGTAGAGGACGGTCTCCGTTCCGTCCGGCATCAGCCTGTAGACGGTGCCGGCTCCGAAAGCGCCGCCGGACTGCGTGGTCCCGTAGAGATTGCCGGCCTTGTCCATGGTCAGGCCAGCATAAGGATTGGACCCGTCACCGGAGGTGTTTCCGAATGCGTGCAGGGCCTTCAAATTCTGCGCAATGGCGGAGTTGGTACCGGACAAGCCGCCTATGACGGCCACAACAAAAAGCAAATATCTGGAAACAAAGTGGGCTGTGGTTCTCATGGCTTGATCCTTAACAACTGGTTAACACTATCATGATACCTCCCGGAGTGATAGCCACCTTGAGGGTGACCGGGAGGGAACTCTTCGGCCTCAACCCGCGTCCAATCCTAAAACGGCCACCAGCCGTCCAGACGGACCGGCCGCAGGATCCGTGGGCGCGCGAACCAGGTCAGCCGATCCGAGACGCGCCGATTGAACGTGCCGCGCGGAAAGGTGCCGTTCTTCCTGCGGTCGCCAGCCTTCATTCCGGCCAGAACTTCAATCGCTTCGTCCACCGTCTCCACCGCAAAGACCGCAAACCTGCCGTCGCGTGCCGCAGCAACGACTTCGTCGCGCAGCATCAGGTTGACGAGATTGGCCTTCGGGATGATCACGCCGTTGCCCTTCGAAAAACCGCGCGCCGCGCAGACGTCGAAGAAGCCTTCGATCTTCTCGTTGGCGCCGCCGATGGGCTGGATCGCGCCGTGCTGGTTGATCGAGCCCGTGATTGCGATGCCCTGCTTCAGCGGCACATCGGCAATCGCCGAGAGGATCGCGATCAGCTCCGCAGTCGAGGCGCTGTCGCCATCGACGGGCCCATAGGACTGCTCGAAGGCAAGGCTCGCCGAGAGCGACAACGAACGGGACACCGCGTAGTGGCCGTTGAGATATCCCGACAGGATCTGCACGCCCTTGGCGTGGCTCGGTCCCGAGAACTCCGCGAGTCTCTCGATGTCTATGACGCGGCCGTTGCCGGGCCGCACACGTGCGGTAATGCGGGCGGGCATGCCGAACGCGAAACCCGCAACGCTCAGTACACTGATGCCGTTCACCTGCCCGGCCTTCGCACCGTCGGTGTCGATGAACACGATGCGCCGTGCGATGAGCTCATGCTCAAGCGCCTTGATCCTGCCGGCGCGGTCTTCCTTCGCGGCGATGGCACGCGCCACATCTTCGCCGCCGACAAGCGAACGGCCTGCTTCGCCCGCGAAGTGATCGGCCTCGCGCAGAAGATCGGCAAGCCGCCCCGTGCGAACCGAGATCTTCTCCGCGTCACCCGCCATGCGCGCGGCCTCGTCGATGATCCGCGCAGCACCTGTGCGATCGAGCTGCTTCAGGCCGTCGCTGCGCGCGACATCGGCAAGGAGCGCAAGCAGCTGGCTGCAATTTGCGTCGTCGCGATTGACGCTGGTCGAAAAATCCGCCTGCACCTTGAAGAACTCGGCGAAGTCCGGATCAAGCTCGCGCAACCGCTGGAACAGCCACGCTTCGCCGAACAGCACGATCTTCAGATCCAGTGGAATCGGTTCGGGCTTGATGCTGACGGCCTGGCTGCGGTCGAGGATCTCGGCGAGGTTTTCGATTCTGATCTGCGATTCCCGCAGCGCCCGCTTGAGCGTTTCCCACGACACGTCCTGTTGCAGAAGACCGAGCGCGTCGATCAGCAGAAAGCCGCCATTGGCCTGATGCATCGCGCCGGGCCGGATGAACATGAAATCGGTGATGAAGGTGACGAGCAGCGGCACATGCTCGACCTTGCCCACGAGATGGGACAGCGACGGCAGATCGAGCGTGACGACCGGCGCGCCTTTGGCGCCGGCATTGTCGACCACGAGGTTCACTTCATAGCGATGAAACGGAACTTCGCTGCGCTTGTCACCATCAGTGTCGTCCCGCGCGGCCGCCTGCAGCGCGTCCAGATGCGCGACAACATCGTGGAAGACCGTTTCCAGATGGGCATGGGCCTCGCGGTTCGGCTCGAACCGCTCGACAATCGGGGCGATCAAACGGCGCACTTCCTTTTCGCCGCGATCGCGATCGAGGCTGCGCATGCGTTCGACGGCGCGGGCGCGCATCTCGCCGATCGTCCGCATCGTCTTCTGAAGCTCGGCGCGCAGGCCGTGCGTGCGCTCCGCCAGCGCGTCACGGTCGGGTTTTGGAAGATTTCGATATTCGTCTTCGGACAGTTCGAGCCCGTCGCGCTGCGGCGTGAAGTCGAGCTCGTTCTCGCCGCGGTCGACGAGCGCGAGACCTTGGGACTCTGCAAGTTGTCTCAGCTTCTCGAGTGCGCCGTCCGCGGTTGTCCGATACTCTTCTTCGATCGCGCCGCGGGCCTTGCGATACTCCTCGCTTTCGAACAGCTTCGGCATCGCGGCCTTCAGCGCATCGACGAACTCGCCGAGCGCCCGCCTGAAGGCTGTGCCCTCCCCGGCTGCAAATTTGAGCGCGCGCGGCATATGCGGCGACTTGAAATTATGGACGTAGGCCCAATCCGGTGGCACGGGCATCGCTGCCGCCATGCGGTTGAGCGCGCGCCGGATCGAGGCACGCTTGCCGGAGCCTTGCGGGCCGGTGACGAAGATGTTGTAGCCGGGCTGAGCGATCTTCGCGCCGAAGGCGATCGCCCGCATCGCGCGGTCCTGACCCACGGGTCCGGCCGGCGGCGCAAGGTTTACTGTCGTCTCGAACGGCAAGCGCCCCGGTGCCGTCTTCAGGCACAGCCTATCCGGACCTAAAGGTTTCACCGCCACGCCCACGCCCCCAACCAATCCGCCCAGCCAGCAGTGTCCCAAAGGGAACTTTTTCTTAAACAAAAGCTGACAAGCGCGGTGCATGCAAGCCGCACGCCAGCACCAGAACGGCACAGTTGCGCGGGAAACGCGGAAATGCGCACCATTGCGCGCAGAAATCGGTCAAGTTCTACAATGTCATCATCTCCCCCCGCGCGCGCGTGGCAGCGCATGCTGAGTGGCCGCCGGCTCGATCTGCTCAACCCGTCACCGCTCGATATCGAGATCTCCGATATCGCCCACGGTCTTGCCCGGGTTGCCAGGTGGAACGGCCAAACCCTTGGCCCACACGCCTTTTCCGTCGCGCAGCACTGCCTTCTCGTCGAAGAGCTGACGGTCGATCTGAAGCCCAGGCTTGCGAAGCCTTTGCGGCTCGCCGCGCTCCTTCACGACGCTCCCGAATATGTGATCGGCGACCTGATATCCCCGTTCAAGGCCGCCGTCGGCATCGACTACAAAGATTTCGAACTGAAGCTTTTGGCAGCCATCCACATCCGTTTCGCCGTGCCGCCGCAATTGCCGAAGGAAGCCCTCGCGCTGATCAAGCGCGCCGATCTGATCGCGGCATTTTACGAGGCCACGCAGCTTGCGGGCTTCGGGCTCGAGGAAGCGCGCCGGTTCTTCGGGATTCCGCCGCGCAGCTTGCGTGTGCCGCGCCTCGTGCCGCTGGCAACCGCTGACGCAGAAAGCGAGTTCCTCGAGCGCTTTCATCGTCTTGCAGGCTGATATGTCGTCTTTCCTTCGCGCCGCCCGCGGAGTAGCAACAGCGACCGGAGATTGAAGATATGTCCACAATCCTCATCACGCCGCTTTCCGCGATCGAGGAAACGATACGGCTGTACCGGCCTTCGCACCTCGTCACGCTTCTGTCACCGGAGCACATGATCGGAACGCCCGAAGGATTTGCGAACGAGCGTCATCTGCGTTTGGCCATGAACGATGTGGCGGAAACCCGCGACAGCGACGTACCGCCGGCTGTCGAGCATATCGAAAGTCTTCTCACATTCGGGCGCAGTTGGCCCGCCAAAGCTCCCATTCTGGTACATTGCTGGGCTGGAATAAGCCGTTCCACGGCGGCCGCCTATATTCTTCTCAGCGACAGGCTCGGACCCGGGTCGGAGATGGAGATTGCACAGTCCCTGCGCTACCGCGCGCCACATGCCTTCCCGAATCCGCTTATGATCCGGCTGGCGGATACGATGCTTGAGCGGAACGGCCGCATGATCGAAGCGGTAAGAGGAATAGGGCGCGGCACAATTGTGGCAGTTGGCGAGCGGGTGGAATTGCCGCTCTCGCTCTCGGAGCCATGAGCGCCTCCACGTCCAGGAACGTCGTCACCATCGGCCTGAGCGCAGCGATTGTGTCGATGGATGCCGAGCGTCCACGCGTGCTCGTCGTCCATCACGATTCCTCGCCCGACGCGCTGCCCTTCGGACCTTTCGATCCATTGGGACATCGGACGCTTGAAAGCGGTCTGAGGAGCTGGGTGAAGGAACAGACCTATCTCGACCTCGGCTATGCCGAGCAGCTCTACACTTTTGGCGACCGCGGGCGGCATATGGTCAAGCTGGCCGAAGGGCCGCGCGTGGTGTCGGTAGGCTATCTTGCGCTCACGCGCGTGCGCACCGAATTGAAAGCGCCGGACACGCTCTGGCGAGACTGGTACGTGTATTTTCCCTGGGAGGACTGGCGGGCGGCCAATCCTCCCATCATCGACGACGCCATCCTCCCCGCGTTGACGGCGTTTATGAAGGCGGCTTCGACTTCCGCGGAGTGCGAGGTTCGCCGTGAACGCGTTCGTGTCGCCTTCGGCTTCGAAGGCCCCGCATGGGACGAGGAAAAAGTCCTCGAGCGCTACGAGCTTCTTTACGAGGCCGGGCTTGTGGAAGAGGCCAAACGGGATGGACGTCCCGGCGCTGTTCCCCTGGTCACGCCAGCGCTGGGCGCCTCGATGATGTTCGACCATCGCCGCATCCTGGCGACCGCCATCGCCCGGCTGAGGGGAAAGATGAAATACCGCCCGGTGATCTTCGAGCTGCTTCCGGCCAACTTCACTCTGCTCGAATTGCAACGCTCGGTCGAAGCGATCTCAGGCGTCCGCCTCCACAAGCAGAATTTCCGCCGCCTCGTCGAAGATCAGGGCCTGGTGGAGGGAACCGGGAAATCCACTCGAATGGCGCGAGGCCGGCCCGCGGAATTGTTTCGATTTCGTCGGGAAGTCTTGGCCGAGCGGCCCTCCCCCGGTGTCAGGCTGGGCGGCCGTCGCTTCGGCACGTGATTTCCAGGCAACCTTCCCGCGCTTGACGGATTTATGCTGATGTGTAGCATTAATGCGTTCCCGGCCCTTTACGGCCGGTCTTTTCACCCTATATATATGCTCAACAAGAGCATTAATAGGGCCGCTGGGGAGCGCAAGGAACATGACAATGACTACGGATTTCTCTGTATCTGCATCGGCCGCAAGAACGGGACGCGATATCTACGCAAAGGTCTCGCACGTCATTCCCGAGATCGAGTGGGCCGTACACGCACCGTATGTCAGCGCCATCAACGCACTCAAAAAGCAGAAAAACGCCGTCATTCTCGGTCACAATTACATGACACCAGAAATTTTTCACGGCGTAGCCGACTTCGTGGGCGATTCACTTCAGCTGGCCCAGGAGGCCGCCCGGACCGATGCGCGCGTGATCGTGCAGGCCGGCGTCCACTTCATGGCCGAAACTTCGAAGATACTCTCACCTGACAAGACGGTGCTGATCCCCGATACGCGCGCCGGCTGTTCCCTGGCGGCTTCGATCACCGGCGCCGATGTACGGCTTCTCAAGCAGAAATATCCGCGCCTCCCCGTTGTCACGTATGTGAATACGTCTGCCGAGGTGAAAGCCGAGAGCGACGTCTGCTGCACGTCGTCCAACGCGGTTGCGGTTGTTGAGGACATCGCCCGCGACTGGGGTGTCGACACGGTCGTCATGATCCCCGACGAATACCTTGCCCGCAACGTCGCCAAGCAAACGCCGGTGAAGATTATCGCCTGGAAGGGCCGCTGCGAGGTGCATGAGCGATTCTCTGCCGCCGACATCCGCGCGTACAGGGACGGAAATCCGGGTGTCGTCGTACTGGCGCATCCGGAGTGTCCGCCAGAAGTTGTGGCGGAAGCCGATTTTGCGGGCTCCACATCGGCGATGATCGGCTATGTCGGCCGGCATCATCCTGCCCGTGTCGTGTTGGTCACCGAATGCTCGATGAGCGACAACGTCGCCGTCGAATTCCCCGACGTCGAATTCGTGCGGCCCTGCAATCTGTGCCCGCACATGAAGCGGATCACGCTTCCTAATATCCTGCATGCGCTCGAGACGATGACATTCGAAGTCAAGGTCGATGCCGAGATAGCGGCAAGGGCAAGGGCCGCAGTGGAACGGATGCTGGCGGTCAAATTCTTTCCGCAGCGCGTGGCCGCATAGGAGCCTGCCATGCCGCGGCAGGTCGACAATGTCATTCATGTACCCGGCGCGCTGATCCTCGGCGCCGGGCTCGCCGGTCTCTTCACCGCCTTGAAGCTTGCGCCATTCCCGGCGTGCATCGTCGCCGGGGCGCGCGCAGGCACGACGGGCTCCAGCGTATGGGCCCAAGGCGGCATTGCGGCGGCCTTGGGGCCTGGAGACGACTGGACGTCGCACCTTGCCGACACGCTTGCTGCCGGCGCCGGGACGACAGATCGCGACGTGGCGTCGATCGTGGTGAGCGAGGCGCGCGGCCGCATAGACGATCTTCTGCGCTACGGCGCGCCGTTCGACCGCAATCCCGACGGGTCGCTCGCGCTTGCAAGGGAGGCGGCACACTCGGCGGCGCGCATCGTTCATGTTTCCGGCGACCGCGCGGGAGCCGAGGTCACGCGGAGCCTCGCCGAAGCCGCAATGGCGACGCCATCGATCGACATACTCGAGGGCTTCCACGCGCTGGAGCTCGCGATGGAGGATGGCAGGGTCACGGGCTTCTTTGCGCGCTATGGCAGCGGTACAGGTGCCAAGCTCGTTCTGTTTCGCGCCCCTGCCATCATCTTCGCGACCGGCGGGTTGGGCGCGATCTATGCGGTGACGACCAACCCGCCGGAATCACGGGGCGAGGGCCTGGGTATGGCTGCACGAGCAGGCGCCCTGATCGCCGATCCCGAATTCGTTCAGTTCCATCCAACGGCGATCGCCATCGGCCGCGATCCGGCGCCGCTGGCGACTGAAGCGTTGCGGGGCGAATGCGCCACACTGATCGACGAAGCCGGACGCCGGTTCATGCTTGCCATCCATGCATCGGCGGAGCTGGCTCCCCGCGATATCGTGGCACGAGCCATTCATCGCGAGATCGCGAACGGCCACCGCGTGTTCCTGGATTGCCGAACCGCAATCGGCTCGAGATTCGCAGATCATTTTCCGACGGTCTATGCAGCCTGCCAATCGGCAGGAATCAATCCCGCCGAGCAGCCCATTCCCGTCGCTCCGGCCGCGCATTACCACATGGGCGGCATCGCCAGCGATACGCACGGCCGCACATCCCTGCCCGGGCTCTGGGCGGTGGGTGAATGCGCCTCTACGGGTCTGCATGGCGCGAACCGGCTCGCTTCCAACTCCCTGCTCGAAGCCGTGGTCTTCGGGGCGCGCGTCGCCGAGGATGTGAAGAACTCCGTCGCAGCGAAATCGACCCGCAGCGAACCTCCCGCGCCGGCCAGATTTGCGGCGCCGCCGCCCCCCCGGGCGCTGCGTGAGGCCATGTCGAGGAATGTCGGGCTCGAACGTGACGCGCAGGGTTTGTCGAGTGCACTTGAAACGATAGGCGCCATTGAGCGCGCGAGCGGCGGCGAACCGTCGCTGCTCAACATGAC
>Ga0302324_100017121_pt1 | contig 14394 bp, 16 predicted proteins | sample Palsa_T0_1_FD_201949 | JGI IMG/M metagenome (GOLD analysis project Ga0302324, IMG submission 201949) | Peat permafrost microbial communities from Stordalen Mire near Abisko, Sweden - Palsa_T0_1 | ecosystem: Environmental > Terrestrial > Soil > Palsa > Peat permafrost | place: Sweden: Abisko... | reverse complement strand
ACAATGACAAGGACGGGACGAGAAGTGACCGCGTCGATTCGATTGGCTTTGCGAATACTGAAGCGTTAGGCCCGTCGGAGAAGTACTCTAACCAAGCCGAGGAATCGACGACGTTCATACCCGATCAGATTCCCTCGGGACGTCGGTGTCAATTCCCTTGAGCGATCCGCGCGCAGATTTGGTCGGTCGCACCGGTACCAATTCGATCCGCCCCCGATACTCAATGGCATGAAGCTTCTCGCCTGGCTTGATCCCGAGCGCTTCACGAATCTTCGACGGAATGACGATCTGGTACTTTGAGGATACAGTTATAGTACTCATACAAATCTACGATCGATCAAGATTACGTAAGACGATTTATCCAGACTAGCATGCCTCGCATTCGGTGTCACTGCGATTGCATCGGCAGTGATGTGGAAAGTCGCCTTCTGGAAGGCGTTCCTCCTTTCCGCTGAACGCAGCTTGGCCTAATCAGAGACTTATTGTTGCCGGGGTTTCGCGCACCGATTCATGAACCGCCCTGCAACATATAAGAATAACCCGGCTTCGCGGGATCGGGAGGTTGTCCGGCACCAAACGCTTTGAAGAAAGCTTGCCCGTTTTCATCGGTGCAGGCTGGACGCGGCTCAGGATCGCCGTCGGGATAAGGCGGATGGCAGATCCAGCCGTTATTTCCCTGGCGCAGCACGGTTTTGGCGCCGGAAGCGTCACGCGCAATCACGGTCGCGCCGGAAGCGATGGATGGCGGAGCCGCCGCAAGAGCGGCCGCGATCTGGGCTTGATCGAACCCGCTCTCGCTCTTTGCCGTCGCCGGCGCAGCCTCCATGCGGGTGCTGTGCAGGAAAGCCAGCTTCCAGCCGTTGCCCTGACGCTGCAGCGCTACCGATTCCAGCCAGTTGGTCGGTGTCGGCGCCGCGTCTCCGGGCTTTTGCATCTGCCCCCGGTTGAGGTAAGTGATCCAAGCCATGTCGCAATCGACATGCACCTCCGGATCGTTGATCGACCAAGCCAGCTTCATTCCTTGGCGATGCCACTCGATGAGGGCGCGCATGAGGGAGTCGCCCTCCCAGCGCTTGCCGCCGTCATAAGCGTAGAAGCTGCCGAGAACCAGATCGTGGAATTTGTCGAGATCGTCCCGGGCCGCCGCATCGAAGAAATCATGCATTGTCTTGACCACTGCGTCGGTGTCGCCGGGCCGAGGCCTGCAGGCCGCCGAAGCCGTGCTCGCGCCGCAGGACAAAAGAACCGCCATCAAAAGACAAAGGATCTTCATGCTGCTCCCTTTGAACCCGTCCGCAAATCCCGCGTCTCGCATCTCAGACCGAGAATAGCTCGGGTTATTCAAGAACACATCAGCCATTGATTTCAGGAGTTTGGTTATTCTAGAGCGATATTTTCAATTCCCATCGCCCGCCCCAATCTCTGCTTCTCTGCTTCCACACCAGTCAGTGCCAGCTAGTGGCGTCACGCTGTTGATTGGAGTCAAGGGTTGACGGCTATCCCGATGCTCGCTGCCACTGCATTGAGTCGCCTGTCCAAGGTCCAAAACTGGCATTCGCCGATTGCTACGGCAGCGAGCAAGTGAACGTCTACATACCCAATGCCTCGGCCGCAGAGTTTTTGCGCGCGGATGAAGGTCATGACTTCGTCGTGAAATGCGACCTGTGCCGACTCGCTCGGCCGTCTATTGAAAACGGCACACTCACAGTTTACCGGTTAGTCCGCCAAACCCATGACAAATGCCAAAGCGATATTCAGGCGCAAAATGTCCTTGCCGTCGAGATGACCGACTTGTCGTCCAATTCGCTCCCGACGAACGGTGACGGGCTTATCGGCCATCACCTGCGATCTAACGCGTAACCCGTTTTCCTCAGTCGGCTCAATGGTCACTCGGAAGTCAGGCGCATCGCTGCATTCAGAAGTCATTTGGCAGATCACCACCGATGCATGTGCGCCTGGGAGTGCGTCCGTCTGGACAATCACTGCAGGACGCGGTTTGCCATAGTCGCCGCTTGCCGCGACTGTCACCACATCGCCGCGCCTCATTGGGCATCGAATTCTGAAACCGACTCAGTCCATCGCATTGCCTCCAACTCGAGCGTGCGATCCAAACCCGCTACCTGCTTGGCGACGCGCTTGCGAACGGCCTTCGAGCGTGCATCGGGTACGATCAGGCGCAACTCGCGCAAGCCACGAGTGCGGCGTCGTTCGCGCATAGCCTTCATCCGTTCGGCCGTTCGTGCCATGGTTTCTCTCCGATGTGTAACGCGTTACACTGTAACGCGTTACGTGAGGTCAATCAAGCGAGGCACAGTTGCCGCCCTACCTGGAATAGCGAATCGAACCGCCTCCCGAATTTATCCCGTGGGGCGGAAGCCACCCAACGGCGATTTCCGGAAAAACGAACGTTGCACAATACCGTCCCGACCCACGCAATTCACAGAGCGCGACAGCGTGGGACAATCTTGACTTCAATTGGCACGGGTAGTACTTTATGACTACCAAAAACACACGCAGCGCTCTCCATGGCCGCCACAAGTCTCAAACTCCCCGAAGGCCTCAAGCGTCGAATCGAGCGACTCGCAGGTGCTGCCAATAAGACACCGCACGCCTTTATGGTCGAGGCATTGAGTCAGGAGGCGGATCGGGCTGAGATTCGCGAGCGATTCGCGAAGGATGCGGCAATCTCCGAGACCGAAACCATGGAGAGCGGCAAGGCTATTCCATTAGGTTCCGCATTTGACTATCTTGAGAGTCGCGCTGCAGGAAAGGCGGTCCGTCGTCCTCGAGCGCGCACATGGCGCGCGTCCAAATAACCGTCCGAGCGCTCGCCGACCTTGAGCGATTGTTCGACTTCCTCGCGGAACATAACCCAGAACTTGCGCGTGAACGGATGCTCAGTGTCCGACGAGCCTTCGAATTGCTCGCGGATCACCCGTTGCTGGGCCGACAAGCCGAAGACGGGCGCCGCGAACTAATACTGTCGCGGGGCCGCTTTGGCTACGTGGCCAAATATCGTTGGGTGCCCGCTGAGGACGTGATATTGATTCTGGCGGTTCGACATCAACTGGAGGCTGGCTACAAAGAAGAATAGCGATGCAGTTGCGCCGAGTTCCGTATGTCCCGCGGTCGATGTGTCCCTTCATTGCGCCGGCAGCACCTCCCCTTTGGGTTCGATTCCCATCGCCCGCTCCACTTCCGATTCGCGAGTCGTCTATACGCCGACAAATGCAGGCAGCGCTTCGAAGTTCGGCGCTGTCTTGTCCGGAAGCACGCCAAGGCGTTCCGTCGGCGTATTGAGCCGATTCATCCATATCGTCGGATAGCCGAAAGTTTTTGCGCCGACCGCATCCCATCCGCCGAACGCGACGAAGGCGATCTGGTCGCGATGCAGGCCAAAGGCATCGAGGCCCATCTGATAGGAGCGAGGGTCGGGTTTGTAGGCTTTCACGAGGTCGGTGGACAGCAAATGATCGAATACACCGCCGAGGTTTGAATTACGGATGGCGGCTTCCAGCATGGGCACGGTAAAGTCAGTCAGCGGTGCAAGGCCGAGGCCCTGCCTTTTAAGAGACTTGAGAATGGGCACGACATCCGGCCAAGCCTTCATGTTCATAAAACCGGCCAACAACTGCTGTCGTTGTTGCGTCGTCATTGGTATTTTTTCCGCGTCTGTCGCGAACGAAAGCGCCTCGTCGGTGACCTGGAGAAAATCAACGTAGCTGCCGACGATCGTGCGAAGCCACGTATAGTCAAACTGCCGACCGCGCCATGTTGCAACGAGCGACGCGCTTTTGCCCGGAAAGAACTGCTCTGCCAGCGCGAAGATGGGTCGCGGATCAAAAAGCGCCAAGCCATCGAATGCGATGGCCTTTATGCCGCTCGACGCCGACCAGGCGGGCAGGCCGTGGGCCACTGCAGCCGCTATTCCAGCCGCGAAGAAGGTACGTCGATCCATGATTGGCTCCGTGAGTGTAGGATTGGTGGTTCATACCGGCACGATATGGCACAGGGTGACCCTAAGTCCGCCATCAGCGATTAACTTGCACCGAAGTTGCTGTTCGCCACCGTCGCCTCCGCGTCATCGAGACCGTTCTCTCACTCGCTGCCAATGGTCGTGCTGGCTTGCGTTGGTTGGCTGCTCCAGAAGTCCGCGATCGCAAGAGCTTAACGTCGCATCTCGAACCTTTCTTCAACCGCAAAACGATGTCGCGAGGTGGACATGTACTCCACATGCAGTTAGTATGATGCACATGTCTAAGATGATCCAGTTGCGTAATGTGCCGGACGCGCTTCATCGCCAGCTGAAGGCGCGGGCGGCCCTAGCCGGCCTGCCGCTTTCCGACTTTTTGATCCGGGAGGCACGCAAGCTAGCCGAATATCCGACGCCGGAAGAGATGCGTGATCGACTCAAGGGCCGCACCGCGTACCGCGGCAAGATAGCGGCGTCGGACCTGGTACGCGCGGAGCGCGATAGCCGTTGATTGTCATCGATGCTTCGGCGGCCATCGAGCTCCTACTCCGCACCGAGCTTGGCGAAAGAGTTGAGCTTCGCGCACTGACCCCTGACGAGCGCTTATATGCACCGCACCTGCTGGATCTTGAAATCGCTCAGGTATTGCGCCGGCTGACGCACCTCAAGGAGATCACGGCAGCCCGCGCACGTGAGGCGCTTGATGACTACTCTGCACTCCTTGTGGAACGCGCGGCGCATCGAGAGCTCTTGCGGAGGGTCTGGGAACTACGTGATGCAATGACCGCGTACGATGGGGCTTATGTTGCGCTGGCGGAGGCGCTGGATGCCCCGCTGTTGACATGCGACGGGAAACTCGCGCGCTCACATGGACACCGCGCGGCGATTGAACTTCTGCAGTAATCATTTAACACATCGCGACCATGCAGGGAATTGGCTGGCGTTGGCTCGTGTGACGGTGTTTTTCACGGGATAATCGCACGCAGCGCCGGCCTTCGCCCGCCTCATTGGTCCGGGTTTCCTCGACCCGGTATCCCGTTTTACTTACTCTGCTTGTACACGTCACGGATGGCATCGACGACGAAACTTGGCTGATCGAACGGGATGTACTCTGAGCTCTGGTCGGAGAACAACTGTTTTGCGTTCGAAGATAGCTCGAGCCACCTTGCCTGTTCGCGCGCGACCTCTTGCTGATATTTTTGCTGCTCAGGATCGAGCGGACGTGTGGGATCGAGCGAGTGGACACCATGCTTGCCCGTCGAGAGCACACGGATGGGGCGCGTGCCCAGCGAGCGACGGTGCTGCTCAAGGTACGTCTCATCCGCGGGCACTTGCTCCATCTCCGAGATGTAGCTGTCATACATAGCGACTTTGGTCTGCGCAATTTCCAGCAGCTTGGCATTTAGCTCCGGCGACCACATCGCCTCCGGCAAGCCCCGGAAGAAGAAATCCTGCGCACAAGTGCGGGCGGGGCCGCCGGGACGAGTGGCTACTTGAGGCAGCGGCTTGCCAGAGGCGATCGCGTCGCGGCATTCGCGCATTGAAGCTACTAATTTGGCGTGCCCCCGCTGCTCTTCCGGGCTGCTGACGACGTCGGCTTCGACCAGCACCAGGGCGGCCACCTCTGCCGGGTAGCGCGCCGCAAAGGTACGTACGTTATCACCGCCGAAAGCGTTCCCGACCAGGATATAAGGTCCCCGGATACCGGCGTTGTGAAGCGCGCTGCGGAGCTCGGCCGCGATCCGCATACTCGTGCGGGGCATGGTGCCCGGATCACTGAAGCCTGCGCCGGCGCGATCGTAGCTGCAGGCGCGTGTCCACTTCGCGACCTCCGGCTGCACGATCGTCCATACGGGTGCCCAGTCGCCCCAGCCCGAATCGAACACAACGGTGGGGGAGCCTCGTCCCATGCAGTAGAAATTCAGCCGGGTTCCCTGCACGGTTACCAGTTGACCCGGCCGCGCGTAGATCTCGTCACCGGGAGCGGCGCTCGCAACGCTTAGCAACCCCGACAGACAAACCGAGATTGCTGCAGCGAGGGTTCTCATAGTTATCTCCCCGGAAGGCCTGTCTAGATGACCGGCGCAATCGGGTAAATGTTACGCTCGCCAACAGGAGCTGCGAGCCCCGCGCTCATAGATGGACTCACTTCCAGCCAGCGCTGGCCAATGCCAGCCTATGCGCTGAGTTGACCCGGGACTTGAGCGACCGCCCGTTCGACCAGATCGGCCGCGTAAGTCAGTTCGCCGAAGCGCGAAACGCCAGAGGCAAAAGCTCGGCTCGCCGCGCGCAAGGCCTCGTCACCAAGCATGTCCATGACCGCGCTGCTGATCGCGGCTGGCGGCGCGTCCGGCGGAAGCGTGCGTCCCAACCCCAGCGCCTCCACGCGCGCGGCATTGTCGTTCTGGTCGCGCCCGTTGGGTAGGCAAAGGGCCGGCTTTCCGGCCCCCGCGCTGTACATCAACGTGCCGAAACCCGCGTGTGTCACGACAAGATCAACTGATGGTAGAACTGCGTCATGCGGAACAAAGGACCGTGCCTCTACATCATATGAAACTGACAATGCGTTGGGTGCGATGCCCCTGCCGGTCGTCACGAGAGCCTCAATCGGCAGAACCGAGATTGCTTCGCAGATATTCCGCAGCGTCGATTCCTGTCCTTGAAACATGCTGCTGAGACTCACGAGAACGAACGGCCGATCCGGAAACCGCCGCGGCCAGGGACCATGAGCGACTGGCTCGCGGATAGGGCCGACGAAATGGATGTGAGAAGCGGTATTCGGTTGCAAGACCTCGTCTTGGCTCTTGCCGAAGTCCCGCCGCAGCAGCTTCCAGGTGTAGATATCCGTGGCGACAATGAGGCGGGTGATCTGCCGCTCCCGCTCAAGCTCGCTCAGACTGCTCTGCGTTGAACCAAATCTTTCCGCAACCCATGCCCGATGCTCGCGCCGTCCCTGTGCCAGGAGCGGGCGCAAGGCAGAATGCCGTTCCTCCTGGGCCAGGAAGCGCACAACCATGTCGCCCACCGCTTCGTAGTGCGCGATGAGCGCCAAATGCAGTGTCCGCATACGTCAATAGCGAGAGATTCTTGGGCGTTCGCGAAAAGCTCGATGCCGTGTACGCACTGAAAGCCGATGACTCCGCTGTGGATTCACTTCTCGCTAAGGCCCAAGCACGCTCCCTGCCGAAAGAGAAGTGGTAATGCGTCGCGGGGAGATTTGGTGGGCGTCTCTGGGAGAGCCTCAAGGCTCCGCGCCTGGATTCCGAACGCCGGTACTAATCGTTCAGTCTAACGAGCTCAACGAAAGTGCGATCCGTACTTCGATCTGTGCCGCGATCACATCGAATATGCGTCTGGCAGATGCTCCAGGCAACGTACGCATCACCCGACGCGTCAGCGGCCTACCGCACGACTCAGTGGTTAACGTGTCGCAGCTAATTACCTTGGATAAAAAAATGCTGACCGAGAATGTGAGTCGATTGCCTGCGCAGTCACTTCGCGACGTGGAGGCGGGTATAAAATTGGTGCTGGCGCTTTAAGCGGTGCGGGACGAAAATGTAGTCGGCAACTACCAGCGAGACTTCGTCCTGCCCAGCACTGACGTCCGCTTCTCAGTCGGCAAAGCCGGCGAGCCGCAGACCCTCGTACAGCGGCTCGTAGCCGGAGAGGTCCGCGCCAGGCTGTATCCACTTCTTGATCTGGGCGATCGTCTCAACGCCTGGCACCGAGGCCTTGAAATCGGCGATGGCCGCTTTCGCCCGCATGAGATCGCCGAGCTTCGCATGCGCCGCGGCCAGCGTCAGGCGCACTGGGCCGGTGAGCCCGTTGCGCAACTCCCGCTCGTCGTATTCGATCGAGGCCTTCCGCGCGAGATCTGCCGCCGGAGCGTATTCGCCGAGCGCGTAATGGATGCTCGCCAGCAGCGCGACCAATGTCGGTCGGCCAGTCGGGTAGCGACTCAGCGCCTCATTGGCGAGCGGGAGCGCCTCGGCCGGCCGGCCGAGCTTGAGCAGGTCCCGGGCCTTGACGATCAGCGGAGTGGTGCGTTCGGGGTCGCGCTTTAGGATGTCGTCGGCCATCAGCAGCGAATCCTCATAGCGCCCGCGCAGCTCGAACAGCAGCGTTTTGTAGTCCAGCAGGCTCAGATCGGTGGGATCCAGGCTCAGCCCCTTGTCGAGCGCGGCGGCGCCGATCGCTTGCTGCTCGGCCGGGTTACTCGACCAGCCGTAGACGCAATTGCAAAGATTGACCGCCGCGGTGAGCCTGAGCGCCAGACGGTCCTCCGGTGCGAGGGCGAGGGCTTTCTTCAGCAGCTCGGTGGCCTGTGTATAGGCGCCCTTGCCGTCCTGATCGTGATGATCACCCCAGTCGACGTAGGCCCGAAACGACAGGTCGCGCACGTCCAGCGCGTCGACCGGTGAGGCGCGCATGCGCTCGACCTCGGACTTAAGCCCCGCCAAGACGAGGTGACCCTGCGCAAAGTCCAGGCGGCGGCGCACGGTTGCATTCAGCGGCCCGGCATCGACGCTGACTTCCTGCGTCTCGAGCACCCGCTCAGTGCGCCCGTCGATGACCGATAGCGCGAGCTTATAGCCGGGCGACTGGGCAGCCAGGAGGCCGCGAATCAGGAAGTGCACGTTCAGCGTCTCAGCGAGCTCCTTGTTGCCGGACAAACGCCCCGCGGCCTGTTCGACGCTTGCGCGCGGCGGACTGTGAACCCCAAGGCTGCTCTCCGCTTGCAGCGCTATCGTCGCGTCGGTGAGCGCCTTGGCCGTCCGCGCACCGGTGGGATCGTCGGCCGGTGCCTGAAACGGCAACACGGCGAAGGTCATGCGCCGGTCCGCGATCGAATACGGGGCCGGCGCCGATACGCCGTTCTTGCCGTGCATCAGCATAAAGGTGCCCACCGCAGCCACGGCGAGGCCGGCGACGAGCACCAGCCACAGCGTCTTTCGCTGGCGCTTGCCGCTCGCGGCCACGGCAGTCGGTGCAGCTGCGGCGTCGCTGCCAGGCACCGGCGCTGGCGGCGCTGCGACGGGCCGCGCTGGTTCGACGGGACTCTTCGCCGTCAGCGTTCCCGATTCGAGCAGACGCTGGACGCGCGCAACGAACGCCGGCGGCGCTTCGCCGCTCGGCAGCTTGGTCCACTGGACCTCGCGAAAGCGCTCCGGTACGCGCGGGTCGGAGTCGGGCACGTCGTCGATGATCACCGGCACCAGGAACGGCTGGTCGGCCGCCATCAGGTGCGAGCGGTCCACCGCCAGCTTCCATTCGAGGCGAAAATACCCTTCGCCGCGCGAGCGCGTATTGTTGGAGATCAGCGGCACGAACAACGCGCAGGACTTGATTTGCCGCCGTATCGTCGCGTCCCAGGCATCGCCGCCGCGCAGCTCGCTCTGATCGAACCAGACCTCGATGCCGGCGGCGCGCAGCACAGCACACAGCCGCTCGGCGGCGTCAGTGTCCTGCGAGGCATAGCTCAGGAATACGGCTCGGGTGGAATCGTTCATGCGCTTTGCTTTTTCTCAGTCAGTGCAGGGAATAGCGGCAGCAGCGCTTGCTACGCCGGCCTGCGCACTATGGCCCGAGTCCGGGAACTTGGCCGTTATAATCCGCCACCCAGGTATTTGAAATCAATTCAAACTCGTGCCGGGCCGGCCTTCAACTGTCTCGACGCGGCTGGATTGTGTCGCGAGGTCGCCATTCCGGTGTCAAATTCATGGGCTGGTTGCCAAGTGTCAGGACTTTCGCGAACATCCGGACCAGGTAGTGGGGACCTTCTACATGGACCAGTACGGTGGCGAGGAAAGGATTGGCACGATCGCGCCCATGCTATTCGTCAGCTACGCCTCGCAAGACATCGCGGTCGCGGACACTGTTGTCGAGGTGCTCGAGCGCGCTGGCTTGAAGTGCTGGATCGCGCCGCGAGATGTCGTGCCCGGAGCCCTATACGCCGACGAGATCGTTCGCGCGATTAATGAAGCCCAGGCCGTCGTCCTCATTCTTTCCGCATCTGCGGTTGCTTCTACCCATGTAGGCAAGGAGATCGAACGCGCCTCATCCAAACGTCGCCGGATCGTGGCGCTGCGCACAGGGGCCGTATCGCTACCCAGGGCATTCGAATATTTCTTGAGCGAATCGCACTGGATCGATGTCGGCTCCGGCGGCGTGGCTGCGGCCGCTGCCAAGCTGGCGGACGCCATTCGGCATCACACGGATCCGTCCCGCTCGGTCGAAGCGCCGGTCCCTTCGACCAAGCAATCTGCGTCTCGCAAGACTGGGGTGCCGTGGACAGTCTGGTTGCTCGTCACCGGCGTCGTGGTAGCTTCCATTGTGGCCTATCTTGTAGTCAACCATTATTGGCAATCAAAAGCTGCGGTCGTTGGCGCCGCTGCGATAACGCCTACAGTCGCACGCGTACCTCTGGCCGCATCGATCGCCGTACTACCATTTTCCGATCTTTCTGCCGAGGGCAATCAAGTCTACTTCTCGGACGGTGTTTCGGAGGAGATATTAAACGTACTTGCCCACGTCAAGGGACTCAAGGTGGCGTCGCGTACGTCCTCCTTTCAGTTTCGAAAGTCGGATCTTGGTATACCTGCCATTGCCGCGAAACTTGACGTCCGACATATCCTGGAAGGCAGCGTTCGAAAGGCCGGCAACACGGTGCGCATCACGGCGCAGTTGATCGATGCGAGCTCGGACCAGCACGAATGGTCACAAACCTTCGATCGACCATTGACCACGGCAAATCTTTTCGCAATCCAGGACGAGATTGCCAAAACCATTGTTGACCATCTGGCCGCAACGATAGGCGGCACCGTGAATGTTGCCGAACCTGCGGCGCGCAAGGCCGATACGGCCGACCAAGACGCCTACGAGCTGTATCTGAAGGGCCGTTCGCTCTTTGTCGCCCGATCGAAGCAGAATTTGGTCAGCGCGGCAGTCGCATTGAAGGCAGCGGTCGCGAAGGACCCCAAGTTTGCCCGCGCCTGGGAGATGCTTGGCGCGGTGTTGGTACTAGAAAGATCCTGGGACGTGGGTGATGAACGCGACTATCAGGCTGGGGCGGAAGCCATTGATGCGGCGATCCGCCTAGACCCCAATTTGTCGTTGGCGTATGCGGTTCGCGCCGAGGTCAAAGAGTACACCGTCCCAAGTCGCGGCGCGGTCGCGTGGGAAGAATCATCAGATGACTTGTCGCGAGCCATCGAGCATGACGGGACCAATGCCACTGCGTATCTATGGCGGGGGGAACAATACGCCACATTGGGGTATCTCGATCAAGCGAAACAAGACTATCAGCGCTCTCTCGAGATCGATCCTGCGTACGAACTCGCGCGTCGGCATCTTGCGCTCGCGTCCTTGTACGGCGGGCAGACAAACGAGGCACTGCGCCTCCTCGAAGCAGGATTGGAAAATGGCTATCCCTTCTTGGGTGATGTGGTGTTGACGCCTGCCGTCGCCGCGCGCGGCGATCGCGTCGGAGCGCTCAGCTTGTTGGTCTCAACTTATGTAGACGACCCGGAACTGATTCGCCCGCTGTTTCGAGCGCTAACCGAGCCGACGTTCGGCGACCGCGATCGAGAGGATGCAGTTGCGCTCGTCAAGGGCGCGAAGAACAGCAGTGAATTCGTCCCTATGGCACTGCTGATATTGAAGGCTTATGACCAGATCGTAGCCGTCGATACGGATCCGCCCATTTGGTGGGATCGCGCCGACGCCGCATGGCTCCGATCCCGTAGTAGAAAGCTGGCGTTCGAACATTGGCATATGCCCGACTACTGGCGCAAGCATGGTTTCCCGCCGCAATGCAAGCCCTTAGGTGAATCAGATTTCGAATGTCGGTGAAATGCTGTGTGCTCGCGTTACGGCGCTGGATGCAAGGTCGTGTTGAATAGATACTGGCCCCCGAACTCGGTCTTGTCGCCCGCCTTTTTACCCCACACCGGCTGCAGGCGCGCTGACAGCGGCTTCTTCCATTTCCAGGCGAGTGCGGCCACATCTCCCAGAATGCGGCCCAACTGTTCGACACTCACATCGCCGGGCAGCGGCAGTGTGTCCAATCCCGTCCCGCAGACGGCGGAATAGGCCAGTAGATCGTCGGTATGATAGCTGCCTTCGGCCCAGCGCTGAGCCAGCAGCTTGTCCTCCATCACGGGAACCATCAGTCCTGAATAGCCAATCTGCTTCACCGGCACGGCCTTTACTGCGGTCGTGATGGCCAATGCCGCTGTCAGCGTGCCGCTCGAGCCGAATTTCGCACCGGTGTAGGTTTCAATGGCAGCTCCAATCGATACGTCGCCGAGCGGTGCCGGGGTCGGATCGACCCCCATGAAGGTCCAGCCTTTGGCGCTTGCGACCCGTTCGCCGATGGTCTCGGCGACTTTCGCATGCACCGTGAGCTGTCTCGTCAGCTCGGTAACCGACGCCGGAAAATCGCCGTGGGTGCGCGCGAAAACCTCCTGCACGACATTTGCGCCTTCGAAGCCGATTGACAACTGCTTGCCAGGCCCATCGTGCCAGGTGCCAGGATAGAACGGCCCATAGGCCTTTAGCATGGCGGTGGCGGTAAACTGGAAGTCGCCCTGGCTGTGCGCGCTGTGCTCGCTCACGTAATGAATCAGGGCGGCCGTCTCTTTGATGACTTTCCAATGAATCCCGTCATCGCCGGCGATCATCGTGTTGATCTGCACACTCGACAGCGTGGAGAGTGCCTTCTCAGCCAGCCGCACCGTGCTCGGATCATCGTCGTCATGCATCATTGCCGGTCCCACGCTCGGCAGGAATTTTTCCTTCGCGGCAAGATCGTCCAACCGTTTGAGAAAGCTCAACGCCTGGGCTTCCGACTGACCCTTGACCAGTTCGGCGAGCGGCTGTGTGACGATACGCAGCGTCTCGGTTTCGTAGCCCTGCTTTTCGAATTCTGCCTTGGCCGCGAGCAGTACCGCCAGCGCCTCGCCGACCTGTTGATCCAGCGAGTCGGCGTCGATGCGCACGAACGCCGTGATCGCCCTGACCTTGGGCTTGGTATAGCCCGATGTGCCATTGGTTGCGGCCTGAGCGGTCAAAAACACGCCAGCCAAACCGAGTATTAACATTCCTCGCCAGATTGTTCCAAACAAGGCATCCCACTCCTGTCGCTGTTTTCGAGCGTGATCTCCACGTGCAGTCTAACAAGATTGTTATGCAGAACGCGCTGATTGACGCCAGGACATGGTCAGACCGTCCGTTCCAGGTCCGCCGCAGGCCATCGTCCCCGCGTTGTACGAAGCGGGAAGGGCGCGAATCGATCATGGTGCGATGAGGGATAGGGTCGGGAAGTACGCGCGATAGCGGCCCACGTCGCGCGTCAGCAAGGACCATTGCATTACAGCTGCGTGCGCGCCGATGTAGAAATCTGGCAGCACGCTGCGTTTGGTTCCCCTGCCGCGTCTATATCGGAGAAATGCCTTGCCTGCGAGGAAAAGAGCCTCCCGGGGTATGTCCTCGACTGTCAGTGATGTCTCCTTGATGACTGCCTCGAGTTCTTCGATCCGCGCGAAGCCGATGGAGAGCTCAGAGTAGATGATGGGATTAATCGCGAGCGTGTCGGTCGCGCTGGCGGAATCCAATTGGTCTTGCGACCAGTCCGACCACTTCGCGTCCTCTTCGAAAACATCGAGTAGAACGTTCGTATCGACCAGAATCACGGAATTAGTCGGCCCGGGTCAAAGCGAGAATGTCCTCAGTTTTCATGCGTACAGTCGCTCGTCCCCGAAACTTAGCGAACTTGCTGGCACGCGGCTTCGCAGTGACCCTGGCGGCGCGGATGGCGATTTCGCCGTTGTCCAATCTTTGAAAGGTCACAGGCGCTCCGGCTTTCAGACCAAGATACTCGCGGACCTTCTTGGGAATAGTGACTTGCCCCTTGGATGTGAGGTTGCTGGCCATGAATGTGTTACCTATTAAACGTTGGTATTACCTTAACGGATTCAGCGCCCAGAGTCACGTGGGGCGAGCCGATTCGAACCTCGGACGCTGTTCGTCGTCGCGCGTCTTTCCTCAGAGCACACGCAGCTGTCCGATCCCGCGCTGTCAATGCCAAAGCGCGAGAACAACTCCGATCACTGTGAACTGCAGTGTATGGTACCCACCGTCGATCAGAAATAACCTGAGGCTCCGGCGAGCGAATAGGTAGTTGATCCCGATGCTCGAGGCCACCCAGCAAAGTCCGGCCGAAAAGCCCGCGCCCAGCCCGAGTGGCATCGAGGGCCTCGGCCCAAGGAAAAGAGCGAACACAAATGCCGCGATCAGACTCAATAGTAAAGTCGTGCCAAAAATCCTTATCATGTTGCTGTTGGCGAGCTGTTGGTCGCTCAGCCCCACTTCGCGTTGCCACGCTTTGCCGAACAGCAGCGGCGAATACCACAGCCCTCCGA
>Ga0302324_100017119_pt1 | contig 14395 bp, 19 predicted proteins | sample Palsa_T0_1_FD_201949 | JGI IMG/M metagenome (GOLD analysis project Ga0302324, IMG submission 201949) | Peat permafrost microbial communities from Stordalen Mire near Abisko, Sweden - Palsa_T0_1 | ecosystem: Environmental > Terrestrial > Soil > Palsa > Peat permafrost | place: Sweden: Abisko... | reverse complement strand
AACTCCTTGCTTCCCTGCTTCAATACGATGTCAGCCGAGTTCGGTCCAGTCACTTTCACCTTTGCGATGTCAAAGTAGGCTTGGCCAGTCACCTTATGCTCAGCACCGTCTGCTTTCACCGTGTACGGTGGATTGCAGCTCGAACAGGTGTATTCGCCTCCGGCGAGGAGCAGAATGAGTGGTTTCCCCGTCGTTTTCAGGGATTCCATGTTCGTCTTCCAGGTGCCGTCGAACCCGGTGCCAGCGAGCGCCGCCGCGGGAAGCAGCAGTGTTGGGAATAGAAGCCTCATCGCATCTCACCTCTATCTGTTGTTCTGCTTAGTGGGGCACGGGGTCGTCCCCGAGTCGACCATCGTAGATCGTTGACGGCCAACGATCTTTGCTGATCCGAGCGTAGCGCCGCGTAGGTCTTACGCTGAGACAGCAGTGACAACTTACGACCCAAAGCGGTAATCAAGCATGACCGCGCCGGGAGTACCGAATTACCCTTGGGCTTGCGGCGGCACTTTCATGCTTCCCATGACAATGCGAAAAGCGATGAGTATCCACATGCAGGCGTAAGGCCAGATCTTTGGGTTCGTCGGCGCAATCATGCTAGCGAGGCAGCGGCTCAGGAGCGGTGCAAGTCCACGCCGAAAGCCGTTGACGGACGTCGGCACACCCACCAGTCGCGCCAGAAAAAGCATGTAGTGGCGCAACTCAAACGCGACCAGAATGGTCACGATATCTAGCCCGAGGGCGTCGAGTGCAGGAAGCACGAAGGCTGCTTCTGGGAGCGTACAGATGAGCAGGACTCCGGCTACTACCAGAAGGAACAGGACTCGGTAAGCTGGCGCCTTGATGAGCGGCGATCGAGTCGCCCGCACGAATGTCGCGACAGTCATCCACGCCGTAACGAGCCAATTCACGGGCCGCTCCTCGCCAGATCTCTGCCAGGTTTCGACGAGTCTACCGTGGTCTGCCGCCGTACGCTCTTGGCTGCACGCGGACCCCAACTAAGGACCCCGCCTGACTAAGGACGGTCCATTCCGGCGACAAACGTGCCGTTTTATACCGAAGTGGTCACTGCCCGCCTTTGATCCTAATGAGACGATCGTGACCGGCGGCTATTGGGCGGGGAAATTGTCCTTAGGAATCCGCAGTCTTGGACGACGGTTTGCCGCACACGTTAGCCTCTGTCTGCTCAGTCTGCCGCGTATTCATAGTATCGCGATGAAGTCCGGCTGGCTTCCAGCAGCAAAGGGTGAGCCGGCTATGGCGGTGAGGCTGCCATTTGCGGTATCTAGCTTATATCCGGCAATATTTGCCGAAACGCCATTTCCTACGTAGAGAAATTGATTGGATCCGTCGACCGTTACGGAGTACGCATTACTTCCTGACGCGACGGGGAAACCAGCGAGCGCTGTAAGCAAACCGGTCCCATCAATACTGTACCCGACCAGGCCTGCGCCCGTCGTGACGTACAGGTGCGAGCCCGTGCCATCGGTTCCGATGTAGTTAGTCACGCTCACGGCAAATGGAGAACCGCTCAGCGCGGTCAATGCTCCCGTATCCGTATCAACGCTGAATCCGGAGATCGTTGAACTATTTCCATCGAAGTTGGCCGTGTAAAGAAACTCGGGACCATAACCAAATGGTCCGAATGGCTGGAGCACGAGACTATGAGGGTTGCCACCGGCGGCAAAGGGCGATCCGGCCACCGGTGTCAATGCACCCGTTTCTGCCGATCGCAAACACGGATATGTTGTTGGAACCGCCGTTGTTTGCCACAAACAAGAATTGTCCGGAGTTTAAGTACTCTATTGAAACAGCCGATGGGCCGCTGCCGGTGTTGTACGTTGCGGTTGACTGCGGCGTCAACGCACCAGTGCTTGCATTAACTACGTATGCCGAGAGGTTGTCAGAGCCGTCGTTTGCAACGTAGAGATACGCACCGGACGTGTCGAACGCTAGGGCTTGAGGATCCGTACCTGCAGCGAATGGTGAGCCCGGGACCTCGGTCAACGCACCACTAGTCACATTGACCGCATATACCGATATGTTGTTGGAAATCTCGTTAAGAACGTAGACGTATCGTCCATCCGGCCTGGCCGCTGTTGCGTAGGGCGACGTACCTGTGGGGACGGGCGTCCCGATCGCGGTGAGCGCGCCCGTCGTCGAATCGATCGAGTACACCGAGATGGTGTTGTCCCCACGGTTGCCGCATAGGCGAACCGCCCATAACAAACGACCGCAACGTCGGTGACATTTGCGCCATCGACCGTGCCGGAACCGTTACCTGCGACCACGCAATTCTGCGCGGGCGAGGAGGGCTGCGCTTTCACTGTCACTGCGTAAGCAGCACCGTTAGCGAGAGCAGCCGTGAAGGTAAATGCGCAGACCGTGCAAACCGCGAGATCATCGCCGGCGTTGTTCTGCAATACCAAGCCCGAGGCAGGGAGTCCCGTGACCGTGCCGCCGATTGTGTACAGAGCGCCAACGCCACTACCAACGCCACCACCACCAGCGCCACCACCACCGCTGCCGCCACCACACGAGGTGAGAGCCACCAGTAAGAGCCCTATGACTGTGAAATGAGCGACGTCGCGTAGACTTGTTTTCAAATGCCACCCTGTTTCAAAACGCCGCGGTCGCGAACCGTGCCGGCACTACCCTTTTACCCTACCTACGCGTCGCTTCGGCGCCGCAGCACAGATCTACAAGGCAGGGCCGCTCCGAGGCCTCGACAGTATCCAGTTTAGAAATTGCTTCGGTTCCACCAGGGAGCTTCAAGTAAGGTCTTGCTGGCACGAGCCGGCAGCAAGCACATGGTCATTCAAAATTTGGGATAGTAGCGAGCGGCAAAGCACGGCAGCCGCTCGGAATGGGCAGCGCGCTGTACAATGCCGTCAATTGCCGCCCCTAAACTACGTGCGAGAATCGTACCCGGTTCGAGTTGCGACAGAGTACGGCGCGATTTGGACGATCCAAAGACCAACCGAAGGAGTCCGCCGATGCCAGGCGGCACCGAGGACCCACTCGACTCTTGGAAGAAAATCGCGTCGTACCTGAAGCGTGACGTCACGACGGTGCAGCGCTGGGAACGTCGTGAGGCGATGCCGGTTCACCGCCACCTGCACGACAAGATGGGGTCGATATTCGCATTTCGCTCGGAACTCGATGAATGGTGGGAGAGCCGGCGCACTCCACTGACGCCGTACGGCGCCGGCCAAGGCGAACGCTCGCCTCCTGCTTTGAAGACCGCCAAGAGCGCGTCCCGACCCTCGGGGCGGCGAATAGGTCTCAGCAACGCCGTGCGCTGCCCGCATCGCGTGCCGTGGATAGCAACAGTCTTAGTCACCCGAAAAACATGGGGATGCTCGGCGATAAATCATCGGGCCGCTAACTCTAGCGAAGATCCCTATGACACCGTCATTTAGAGTGATTGACTCAAAGCTGCATTTGGCTCTCGCGTTTGCCATGCCATGGAACGGGACGAGCATCATATTTGTGACGCTCTCTTCACTCTTGCTTGCAGGTATCGAATCGCGCAGCGTCCTGCTGCCGATCAGCCTGATCGGAACATTCTTCCTCGCCTCCTGGCTCTTCAACTACGCGTTTGAAGTGCTCGATCACGCAGCGAATGGTAGTGTCACCGCACCGATCGCTTCGATTGAAGTGCTCAGCCCGTTCCACTGGCGGCCACTCGTCATAGTGGCAATCTGCTTTTTGATCGTAGTGCTAGGATCGAAACTAGGCGCAACGGGCAACGTCATCATTATCCTACTTTTGTTGCTGCTGCCTGCGTCCATAGCAACATTGGGAGTGGGGGGCAGCGCCCTTCAGGCCGCGAATCCCTTTACCCTTTGGCGCATCACAGTTGGCATGGGCGCTTACTATTTGCTGGTTCTGGCCGTGATCGGCCTGTTTGTAGCCCTCACGGTGACCTTGCAAACGGTGCATCTCTGGGCGTTTGTGCGGTATGTGCTGTTTGAAATCGGCATCCTGACCGTCTTTGCCGTGCTCGGTACCTCCGTCTTCCTACGGAGAATCGAAGTCGGCTTCGAGCCGCGTTCAAGTCCTGAGCGCACGCTGGAGCGCGATGTTGGCGAACACCAGCGGCAGCTCGATGAAATTCTCGACGAAGCTTACGGCCAAGCGCGCCTTAAAGACTATGAGCGCGCAGCGTCCATCATCAAACGACGGCTATTGAATACGGACGAGGTAGGCATTCCCAATGACGTCAAAGTCATCCTCCAGCGCGTGAGGGGCTGGGGTGATCCGGCTGCTTTCAATTTCATCGAAAGAGCCATTGGTGCGTCAGCGGGGAACGGAGACCAACCGCCAGCGAGGCGCTGAGCATTTAGCGGTTTGCTTCTTAGACCACAGCGCTGCCCGCGCCGAGCCATCTTGACAGGGCGCCCTGCTAGTATAATTATTACGGACTGGTCTGCACTGCAAACCACAATCCTCCCGAAGCGGTGACATGTCTGACCCACTAGCTGAGGCCCGCATTCGGACGCAGCGCTACTGGTTCCGTGATGGTCTAGAAGAAATCACCCTCGGCATTATCTTCTTGATCATGGGCGGCTGGAGCCTGGCGAGAACCAAACCATCGTGGTTTAAGCCCGCTACTCTGACTTACATACTGCTGTGTGGCGCGTTCGCGATTTTTGTGCCGCGCGTTAAGGCTGCAATGCGCGAGCGCATCACCTACCGGCGCAGCGGATATGTGGACCAGAACGGATGGCGGAAGCATCGCGTCGCGCGCGGTATGGTCTACGCATTCGTTGTATGCGTCGCGGTGCTCACCCTCCGTTACTCAGGCCGAGCAGGCGTGGATCCGGCGCGTATGGTTCAGTGGATGCCGGCCGTGGGCGGCATCGCGATGGGCGCGGTGTGGGTGTACGTGCGTGTGCGCCAGGATTTGCGACGGTTTCTCGTCGTTGGTGTGTTCGCCATGATCCTAGGTGTTGCGGTGTCTATCGAGTATCCACACGACCTGGCGTGGGCTGTCTTTATCATTGGCGTTGGCTGCGCGTCGCTGTGTTCCGGAGGAGTAACGCTTCGGAACTACCTGCGGACCGCGCCTCACCCTGCAAACGAGACGTGAATAGCCGCCTTCGTCAGATTGCAGAGCTCGACCGTGTGATTCACGAGCCAGCGCGTCTCATGATTGCGGCGATGTTGTACCTCGTGAATGAGGCCGACTTCCTTTACCTGCAGGCTCAAACGGACTTAACGAAGGGGAATCTCTCGAGCCATCTGGCGAAGCTTGAAGAGGCTGGATACGTGGCGATTGAGAAAACTTATCGCGGCAAGATTCCGATGACAGTCTGCCGCCTCACGAAGAAGGGTCGCGCGTCTTTTAAGGCCTACGAAACTGCCCTGCGAGGGGCATTGTTTTGATTCCCGCGACTGGCTCTATCCGATTCGAGCCGGACAGCGGATATAGCGACGGCCGCTTTGGTCGAAATCGGCGGCCGCTGACGAAGCTCCCAAAGTGGCCAGCCCAGTGCGTAGCGCATAAAGCTCAGCAGCCGGATCCGGAGCTCATGCTCTTACGGCTTGGGTCTCCGTAGACAATAAAGCCTGGTGCAACAGCTCGGCGCCCAGCTGAGAATCCAAATTATCAACGGCATCACGAAGACGCCCGAAACGCACCGCCCCCATCAGCTTACTCAACGACGAGGATAACAAACTGAATCGATCTATGGCCGCGAGATTCTGGCTTTCGAGCAGCGCGCACAATGCATCGATGTCGCCGGGACCGATGCTCCCGAGATTCGTCAACTTGAGGCCGATATCTGCGTTCGGTTCCGGTTGTCTTTCCAACATGAGATCTGCCTCTTCGCGCACCGTTGTGAGTGCCAATGCCAGTTGTCTTAGTATTCGCTCCACGACGTCGACCGGTCGACACTCCTCGATTGCTTCCTCAGCTTCCCCCGCGAGCCGCATGATTGTAGTGGCGCCGATCACTCCCGCACTGCCTTTTAGCTTGTGTGTACGCCGCTTAAGTATCCGCAAAGTCACGCAGCACTCGAGCCAGCAGCGATTTGAACAGTCCCAAGTCATCTCCGAACATCTGACGAACGACACCGGCATCGACGGAAGACATGAGCAGCCCGTCGGTGGCCAGACCGGCCGATTTTCCATCGAGGATGGCTATTGGTATGGGCTCACCTCGTGCCTCTTCCACGAGCCTGCGCAACTCAACGCAACGGCGCCGGAGCCCCGCCCGCGGGAAGGCCACCGCAGTGATCTTCAACGTCAATAAGGATGCGATCGCCGACCGCGTAGGCCCTCAACGAAACTGCGGTCTTACGTCGGGTAAACTTGAACGCGTTATCCAGCAAGGCCAGATCGTTATGGTAAGTCCATTCCGTCACCGAATCCGCGGTGGCGTTGTCCAGGCAGAGGTTGAGTGTTCGAAATTCAGCAACCTCGATGGGCGCACCGTGTTCGAGAGCCGCCTCCGTTATCGCCTGGCACAGATCACCGTACTCGCGAATGACCTGCTCAACCGTGTATCCCCGCTCGGATAGCTCGCGCCCGTGCCGCGTCGCCGAAATGCCCATTTCTGCCACGACCGATTTGCTGCCGCTGTCCGCTGCCCCGGGGAGCTTTTTGCTTCGCGCTGGCTCCGCTTGAAGAGTCTCGATCAGCTGGTCAAGGAAGTCCGGTATTCCGGTTATTCGCTTCGTCGCAACTGCTTTAGGAGCAGGTCTTTTAGAGACCTTTACTCTGCATCGCTCGATCAGTTCGGCCCGCCGGGCGATAAGGAAATTCGTGTAGCATTTCAGCAGCATCGGTTGAGCCTAGGCGACTATCCGTGCGCTCGCGAACGTAGCTGCGGTGCGAGGCGGGATGTGTGACGCGATCGAGAGTGCCGCGAAGCCCCAGGAGGCGGTCCTCTTAAGCCGCGCGGCTGGTGCTTGGTGCGGGTCGCCGGCTCGTTTGACACTGCGCCAACTCAGCTGTCAACCTAAGTTGCGAGCTGCACGATAGGGAGTTTCGGCGCGCGATTCAGGGTGGCGACAGCCCTTCGATTTGTGAAGGCAAACAGGGGCGAATCGCTTCTGTTTCTCTGCAGGCCCGCGGTCCGTCCAACCAGTCGCTCCAGCCGGCGAGCACGAAAGGCGAGCCCGGGACTGAACTCGGGCGTTCGAGGGCTAGGCGCTTTTATTTTTCCGCCCGAAATGAAAAAAAGCGCTGGTCCAACCAGCGATAAGGTTCCCCGATCGCGAATGCCTACGCCTCATTCATGGGCCGGAGTACGATCTCGCTACGAATCGTGAACGTTTGCGGCATCGGGCTGCCCGCGAAGTGAAATCTGACGATTTTCTCCGGCATCGAAGCGCTGACGAGGTGTGGCAATCCGCGGGAGATTTACTTTAGTTCGGCCGCTTTACCAGAGGTTCCAAGACGCGAAGTCTACGGCTTGGATCGCGAGCGAAAGTTAGTGAGTTTCCTGGCGATTCGAGATTCGTCACTTCCGGAAAAAACTGAATCCGAACATAAAGAGCGAGCGCATAGGATGTTGAAAAGCCTCTGGGTCACACTGAAACAAACATTCTGGGCGTGGAATGACCATGAAGGTCCCAGGCTCGGCGCAGCCCTGTCCTTTTACACGATGCTGTCACTTGTCCCTCTACTCATCTTGGTCGTTGCAATCGCCTCTCTGATATTCGGACATTCCGCGGCGCAGAGAGAGATCATCGCCCAAGTCCAGAGCATCATGGGCGCAGAGGGGGCAAAGGCGGTTGAGACGGTTATTGAACACGGCCAAAGACCGACCGGCGTATTCGCATCCGTCGTCGGTGCGATCACGTTGTTAGTCGGGGCATCGGGGGCCTTCAGTGAACTCCAATCTGCGCTGAATAAGATCTGGAATGTTCAACCGAAGGCGGGAAACGGTATCGCAAGTCTTATCACGGCACGTCTTTTTTCATTTGGAATGGTTCTGGCCATCGGCTTTCTGCTGGTTGTTTCTCTCGTAATTACCGCAGGATTGGCGGTTCTGGGCAAATTCTTCGGCGAAATCCGGCCAATGTCAGAACTTCTCATGGACACGGTCAACTTTGTGGTTTCATTCGTCGGCGTCTCCGCATTGTTTGCGCTAATCCTTAAATACCTGCCCGAAGCGAGGATCAAGTGGAGAGACGTGTGGGAGGGGGCGATCGCGACGGCTCTGCTCTTCACCATTGGAAAGTCACTGATCGGCGTTTATCTGGGTAAGGCTGCTGTCGGTTCGGCCTACGGTGCCGCAGGCTCACTAATCGCAGTGATCGCGTGGGTTTATTACTCCGCGATGATCTTCTTTTTCGGCGCGGAGTTTGCGCATGTACGCGCTACTGTGCGCCAAAGCGCCCGCGCAGGGAAAGCAAGCTCCGTGCATTGCTGACGCGCTACAGGGGCGGCCGCCGTACGGAGACAGGGACTTAAACGTTCCGCCGGCGTCTTGCCGATTTGCGGGAGCCGCAGCGATTGTCGTTCAGAAGTCTCTCCGCTCGATGGCGCGCTTGGCGCCTCTGTGTGCGCGCAATCGCGGGGATCCGAATGAGCAGTTCAACGTCGCATTTCTGCTGACGCTTAGACGCACGTTGCCGGCTCGACAATCCTCCAATCCGCCCATTCTTCCGCGGATATGTCTGTTACCGCACAGAACGATTCCCAGCTCAGGCGCAGCCTGCGATTGGAGAAAGTTAGGCCTGAATCCGGGGAAGTACTGGTTACTCATGCCTTCTTGACGACTGCATGCTGGTTGGAGGGGATTTATGCGCGATGCAGCAAAGCAGTTACCCGTGAGACTGGGAGACAGTCGCTGGCCAAACCCGCAGCCGGACAGTGGCTTGCGCAGCGCTCTGAGTGGCACGGCGCATTCCATTGACGACGATGGCGCGCAGCTGCCCGATTGCGAACTTCGCTCGGCCCGTCTGCCCTTCGCCGAGAACGGCATACTCCCTGTCGAGCTCGAGAGGCGCAAGTTTATGGAGCCCAGCTGCGCCGAACCGCCGACGCAGGAGGAAGAAGGTCGCAACAGCCATCTGGCCGGGGTTCGCACCGGTTTCATCGCCAGCGCCGTCAGCGATATCGTGCGCCAGAATTGGCCGTTGCAGCAAGCGCGGTTGCAGGTGCAAGAGCTTGCTGCTGCCAATCTCCGTAAAGACGAATTTCTGGCGATGCTCTCCCATGAGCTGCGTAGCCCACTCTCGTCGATCCACCACGCCGTGCTCCTTCTGCGAAGCCAGATGGACGACGCCCGCGCGCAACAGCGTATGCGAGAGCTGATCGAACGGCAGCTCGGACGAATAATGCGACTCGTCGACGACCTTGTCGACGTATCGCGAATCAACAATGGACGGTTGCACCTGCAACGCGAGCGAGCGGACCTTCGCGGCATTGTGAATAATGCAATCGAAACGCTTGAGTCTGATCTCAATGAGCGCAATCATCGGCTCACTACCGAACTGCCTGATGCGCCGGTGTGGGTGCAAGCTGACCGCTGCCGCCTGGAGCAGGTATTCGTGAACCTGATCGCAAACGCCTCGAGATATACGGATGCAGGCGGGGAACTCACAGTGAGGATGTATGCGACAGACGGTGAAGCCGTGGTTCGCATCCGGGACTCCGGGATCGGCATCGCGCCGCACGTCTTAGCTCATATATTCGATATTTTCAAACAGGGGAATGAAGCCGATCCGCGCTCCAAAGCAGGGTTAGGCGTCGGACTCGCAGTGGTGCGCAAGCTTGTCGAATTGCACGAGGGGAGCGTGACCGCAGCCAGTGGCGGATTGGGGCAGGGAAGCGAGTTTACCGTTCACCTGCGGGTGTTACGCCTATAATTAACTTCGACGCTGCGGTGCCGGGAGCAATTCCTGGCGCAACCCGATCCCCGCCGGGACTCGGTCGACGATATGGTTTGCCCTTGTCTTGTCGTGGCGTTGAGGTCTCGTGGTTCGGTCGCCGGCTTCAACGCACGCACGAGGACCCGTCCCGGATCGGGACGCAGATACAGACCCTGTCGGTTCAGAAATGTAGTGGGGTGTGACAAGGGGCTCTCGGCTTGACTTGGACGCAAGTCCAGCGGGATTCAGAGGCTCAGCGCGCGCAGTGGCGCCGGCTTGAGACGATTGCCATCGGCGCGAGCAAGATACGTACTGCCGCCAGGCAGGACACGTCGGAGTAAAGGGCTCTCCGCCCCTCGCCAGTGAGGCGCACCCGTTCGCGAACTGCCTCGGCGCAATCGAAACGCCGCCTGCCTTGTCGGCGTCCGCTGGCCACGCTGCCTTCGCAATACGACTCAGGCTCTACGCAGTACGAAAAAAATTAGAGCAACGACCAGAATGGTTCCGAGTATGCCGCCGCCGATGTACATGTTGATCCCCAAGTTGTTCGTCTAAGCGGACATTGGACATCAAGAGGACCAAGCAGTCGGGACGCTACCGCACACAGCGGCGCCGGGGTGTCGTTCCTGCGGCTGGCATCTCGTCCAAATCAGAACTTAGTCGTCCTGCTTGATCACGATATCGCTATGGACGGACTTCACGTGTTCAGTATCGCGCGCAATGGACACGGCCTTGTCTATCGCTTGCTGGACCCGGCCGCCGCAGGCGCGATGCGCGGAATCGCGACGGAGGGAGTGGGAGAATGTTCGAGACGCCCTGAGAGATCGAGCGAAGGATTATTTGAAGTCAAGGGGCCAGACGCTGTTGTAACGGGCTCGATCGCCTGGGGGAGGCAATGTAAAGCTCTGATAGGGGCGCCATCTGTCATTTGCGAGAGTGCGTCGGCTACTGGGGCGCATCGAGCTCTATAGGCGGATTACCGATCGGGTGTCCGTGTCCTTCCGTACAGACTTGGCGGGCACGCCGCCCTAAATTTGGTTTGTGGTGCGTGTAAGAACGGCGCGGTACTCACCTGTCGATGTAATAGAGGGGTATCCCTCTAGGTCACATTTCGGGATTGCAACGATTCACTACATCATGTCGGCCGTTTTGCCGGCATGCATTATCAGGAGCAGGCTATGAACGTAAACAAGGACCAGCTTAAGGGTCGAACCAATGAAGTGGAAGGCAAGATCAAGGAGGTCGCCGGGAAAGTTACGGGCGACAAGAAGCTAGAAGTGAAGGGCAAGGTTCAGGGAATCGTCGGCGAGGCTCAAGCAAAGTTCGGTGACGTCAAGAAAGACGAGAAAGACTCCTTCAAGAAGGGTACCTGACTTCCGTCCATCAGTCTTCGCAGCAAGTGAATGGCTAGCGGGCAATGACTCTCGCTGTCTCTTGTCCATGCGCCTGATGACCGGGCGCATGGATTCTTGAGTTCACGCCAATCCAATGTAGGGAAGAAATCGCCGTGAAATATTCAAGTCTTATCGAGTTTTCATAGAAGTGGGGCAATATATGGACGCGCAAACCCAAGTTTCTGGTACCACAGTCGGTGCAGGTCCGAAGGTGACGCAGGTCGCAGCGACCGTCTTTGTGCTGCCGCCGTTGCCCTACGCCGAGAACGCGCTCGAGCCGGTCATCTCGACGAAGACGCTTCGGCTGCACTACGGTAAGCACAACAAGGGATATGTCGACACCCTGAACCAGCTCGTCACCGGCACGCCGTTCGCTGACATGTCGCTCAAGCAGCTCGTTCTTTCCACAGCGGGGAAAGCCGAGTACGCCCCGATCTTCAACAACGCGGCACAGGCTTGGAATCACGCGTTTTATTGGCGCAGTTTGAGTCCAGGAGGCGGCGGCGTCCCGCCGCTCGCCCTGAAAACGCGCATCGACTCGACATTTGGCGACCTCGAAACGCTCAAGGAGGAACTCAGCGCGGCTGCGACGACGCTGTTCGGGTCTGGCTGGGCATGGCTGGTTCTCGACGGCGCCAAGTTGCGAGTGGTGAAGACGGGAAACGCGGAGAATCCTCTCACCGCATATACGAAACCGCTACTCACGATCGACGTATGGGAGCACGCCTACTACGTTGACTTTGAGAACAAGCGCGCGGACTACGTGAAAGGTGTAATCGACAAGCTCATCAACTGGGAGTTTGCGGCCGAGAATCTTAGCTCAGCCTGAGGAGCCTCAACACGTTCTGGACGCCTTTGAGGACATCGCGATGCCGTCAGTTCGTTGCGCCCCTGCCTTCTTTTTTCCCTAGCGGTTTTGGCCTGGTTGCGTTGTCCGCAAGCCATGGCACGCGCTGCAGCGATTGCGCGAGCTGTGCACCCATGCTAGCGGTACCGGTGTCCTTGCCTTGAGGGATACTTGAGTTGAGCGCTGCCTATTTAGCGTCGGGAGCGTAAGCAGACTGAGGCAATCGAGAGACTTGTTCGGTCACCTGTACGTTTAAAATCGACTCACTGAGTCGCCGTTCGGCAGGAGACGGTCGCTTTCCTTTTTGACCACGGAATAACACTCGCAACACAGCTGTTCCAGCTTGGGGCGGTCGAGTACCGTGATGTGCCCCCGGGCGTAGCGGATTACGCCGAGCTTGTCCAGCTTGCCAGCGGCTTCGGTGACACCTTCGCGGCGCACGCCGAGCATGTCGGCGATAAGTTCCTGTGTCATGGTCAATTGGTTGGATGACAGGCGATTCAAGAGACAGCAGCAGCCAGCGGCACAGTTGCTGGTCCACCGAGTGATGGCGGTTGCATACGGCGGTCTGCGCCATCTGCGTGATCAGGGCCTGCGTGTAGCGCAGCAGCAGAAGCTGCAGCGGCCCATTTCGATGGAACTCGTCCTTGAGCCGCTGTCCGATCAGGCGATAGGCGTTGCCGACGCACCGTTGAGCAGCACGTACAGCAGCGACACGATGGAGTCGGTCGGAAAATAAACGTGGCGCAGGACATCGCCGGACTCGTACAAGACCTTGCCGAGCGGCATCGAGACGAGATCCAAGTGCGGATAGATCCGTTCGCGCTCGGCGGGTGATAGCGCAGCCAGCAGGTGATTCTGCTGCGGTTCGTGAGAGCCGGGCATTGGAGAGCCTTACGCTGGGTAACCACGGCGGTATTCAGCGCACAAAGCATAGCTCAACAGTCGCCCCTTTGCGCGATGCGGCACACAGCGCCCTGCGCCGCCTGGGGGGTAGCAGCATCATAGCCCGAAAGATCAACTGCTTGGGTGCTATGCGGGCCGACACCATTCCGAACATAGTCGCTCACGTCGATGGGCCTGCCGTTCTTCGGAATCGCCGGCGCAACCGCTTCGAGGCAACGCGCTCGTCCGTGAGCGCGTTGCCTCTCTGCATCTAAAACCCCCGCGAGCAAGACTTGCTGCTCTTGTGAGGTAATGGAAGGCTACGCACTGAAGGCCTTGAACTCTGTGCGGCAACGTACACAGGCTACATGAAGCCTCGACTCCCGCTGGGCCAGTATGCGAAGAAGCGGGGAACGAAAAACGAGCGATGGCGCCGCAGACAATGCGCAAAGTCTCCATGGACGCCTTGTCTGTTTTATCCAGCTGACCTTCAAGCATGGCGCGCTCCCTGGAAAGGGTTTCCGTCAGGCTCTTCACGACCTCGCCAACGAGCTCATCTCCTTGGCGAACCGCCTGTCTCGGGTCATCGACAAACCTCTTCGAACGGCCATCCCAGCGCGAGCGAAACTCTTTGGCCACGGGCAGGAACAGCGGAGCGAGCTCCCTGTCTTCAGCCCCTTACATCTGCGCTGTAGCTGTCGAGCCCCGGCTCGTTGAGATCTCGCTTAAGCTGCTGTTTGCAGGCGGAATCTGCGCGAAGGCCGCCGGATCGGGCCTGCTTTTTCCAGCTCTTGTTTCGTGATGGCGTTCATACGTGCACCGCCACTTGCTTGGGTGAAGGCGCCTCAGGCTTAGCTTCTCGAACCTCGAGCATGTCATCGAAAAGGACGCGGTAGTGCACGACTGCTTTGCGCAGCTCCTCAGTGTCGGCTTCGCCGCGCTCATCGCGCACCGCGATCGCCTGCGCCGCCCGGTAATTCTCTACGACGCTGGGATGGTCGACGGAGATATCGGCGGCGCGGCGTTCGAAATCACCCATGGGGTAGCCACGCTTAAGCATCAACTCACGAACCAGCTGGTCCGCTTGGATGACGACCCCTTTGGGGTTATCGACGAAGCGGCCCTGCAAAGCGTTCCACGCCTGGCTGAACCTAGCGGCCTCCGCAGGCGCCAACGGTGCGATCGTGAGGTGCTCAACGCGCTTTTCGCGGACCTTGAGTTCCGATTCGGCCTTGGCGCGCCCTCCGAGTTCACCGACAGTTCGTCCGTATTCCGGACCGAACCGTTGCTGAAGTCTCGCGGATTGTTTTCTCTTTTGGGAGAAAGACCATGCTGCAAGTGTAAGCAATGCAACGACCACGACAGCGGCAACGATGATCCATTGCAGGGGAATAGTATTCATGGGTCTGTCCTAATGGGTGTTCGATCGCTGATCAGTCTGT
>Ga0302324_100017117_pt1 | contig 14395 bp, 10 predicted proteins | sample Palsa_T0_1_FD_201949 | JGI IMG/M metagenome (GOLD analysis project Ga0302324, IMG submission 201949) | Peat permafrost microbial communities from Stordalen Mire near Abisko, Sweden - Palsa_T0_1 | ecosystem: Environmental > Terrestrial > Soil > Palsa > Peat permafrost | place: Sweden: Abisko... | reverse complement strand
ACCAATGCATGGGCTACACGGTGCCGTACACGTACAACCAGCCGGGTAATCTGCGGTTCTGGGAGGAGCGAGACCCCTACACGCAGCGCTTGGCCGCGATCAAACAATATTGGCAGATCAGCGAAGGGACGCGCACCATTTGGATGGACGATCGCGCCCACCCGCCGGCCTACGCTCAGCACACGTGGTCGGGATTTTCGACGGGTAAGTATGAAGGAAACAATCTAACGGTCTACACAACTCATCTCAAGCGCGGCTGGATTCGAGCCAATGGAATACCCCAAAGCGATGAGGCGACGGTAACGGAACATTTCATCAAGCATGGCGACCGGATCACCTATTTCGCCGTGGTGAACGATCCGGTCTACCTAGCTGAGCCGTTCAGTCGAGCCTATACCCTGGGCCGCAACGAGAAGGAGCCGGATGCGTGGCTGTACGCCTGCGATGACGGTGAGCAGATTCTGGGCCGGCGTGAAGATCAGGTGGACAGCTACTTCTGGGGGCAGCACCCGTTCCTGCGCGAGTTCGCCAACAAGGAGCACATCCCTTTGCTGGCGACTCTGGGCGGACCGGAGACGATGTATCCGGAGTTCCCAGCGAAATACAATGATCCGCAGGCAATGGAGGCAGAGGCCAAGAAAGAGCTGACACCTGCCCAGGGGCCAGAGCACCCCAACCGCGCGGCCGATCCGAATCCGCATGACGGTGAAATTCACGTTCTTCCCGTGCAGGGAAACGTTTTCATGCTGGTGGGGGACGGCGGAAATATCGCGGTGCAGGTGGGCGATGAAGCTCCGCTGGTGGTAAATACAGGAGCCGGCCAACTCGCCGACAAGGTTATTGCAGCCATCCGCAAGTTGACCGATAAGCCGATACAATTCATCGTCAACACAAACTTCGCTGTGGACTTTACCGGCGGGAATCTGAAACTTCGCGCGGCTGGCCATGATCCAAGCCTGGAGGGATCGTTCTTCTCAGGGCAGTTCGCCGACGCTGGCCGCAGCGCCACGATCATCGCGCACCAAAATGTCCAAAACCACATGCTCGCTCTGAAAGCGCCGAACGACAGTATCCCCACCGATACATTTTTTCAGGGCCGCAGGCGAAAATTTCATAACGGAGAAGCGGTAGAAATGTTTTACGAACCTAACGCAATCACCGACGGCGACAGCATCGTGCATTTCCGGCGTTCCGATGTGATTGCGGCCGGAGATATATTCTCCACGACCTCATACCCTAGGATCGACCTGAAGAATGGGGGCAGCATTCAGGGAGAGATTCAGGCGCTCGACAACATTCTGGACCGAACTGTTTATCAGCACGATGAAGAGGGCGGCACGCTGATAATCCCGGGGCACGGGCGTCTGTGCGACGAATGGGAAGTCGCCGAGTATCGGGACATGCTGGTGATCGTAAAGGATCGCATTCAAAACCTGATCAAGAGCGGAGCGACCTTGGAACAGGTGAAGGCAGCACGAGTGACGGCCGATTACGACGATCGTTTCGGCGCGACGTCGGGTGCCTGGACCACGGACCTGTTCGTGGAAGCCGTTTACACTAGTCTGAAAAGTCCGCCCAAATCGGGCGCTGGAAATTAAGGAGATATGCCTTCTACCATTAACGTCGCTGTAATTGGAACCGGCTGGTGTGGAGGCATCCGCGCGCAGACTTGCACGAAAAACCCTTTCGTACAAGATCTGCACATTGCCGAGATCAAACCGGAACGGTTACAGGAAGTCGCGGACCTGACCGAACCGGCTTCTGCGACTGCGGATTACCGGGTACTGCTAGCCGATCACAGCATTGATGCCGTATTCATTTCCACGACGCCGGAACCTACGCATTATCCGATCGCCAAGGAGAGCCTGCTGGCCGGCAAACATGTCTTTCTGGAAAAGCCGATCGCCCTGGAATTGGACGAAGCCGATGAGCTGATCTCACTGGCGCGTTCGAAGAGCCTGCTGTTCACGATCGGCTACTCGCAGCGTTTCAACCCGAAGTTCGCCTACATCAAGCGATCCATAGACGATGGCAGCATCGGGCAACCGGTGACGGCATTGGTGAGCCGTCACATTACGCGCAACCTCGGCAAGAAGATCGGCGGACGCGTAAAGCTGTCGCCGGCAGCCATGGAAGCCACCCACGATATCGACTTCGTGCTCTGGTGTCTGGCTCCTCGCAAGCCGGTCCGTGTCTACGCGCAGGAGGTTCGCAAAATCATGGGAGATCAGTACAACGTGCCGGACTGCGTGTGGATTGTCGTCACCATGGACGATGGCACGGCTTTCACGATCGGAGCGGGATGGGTGCTTCCGCCGGCTTACCCCAATTTTTCGAGCTGCTGGATCGAGATGGTGGGCACCGAAGGAGCGGTGATGGTCGACGATACGCACCGCGATGTTTACGTAACCACTATGCAGAAGGGAATCCAGTTCCCGATCTCTTCGATGCCGGGAGAAAGCGTGGGACACGTTTACGCCGGTCCAATGGCCGCTGAGACGATTCACTTCCTGGAGTGCGTTGTGAACGGTCAGCAACCGCTTGTGACGCCCGAGCATGCTCGGATGGTAATGCAGGTGTATCAGGCCGCGGATCTTTCCGCCGAGACCGGGCAGCCGGTCGAGATCGCGGCTAAGGAGCATCCCGTCCCGGTCCCGTCTTTAATTTAGGCGAAGATCTTGAACGCAAATACCACGACCGCTCCGATCTCGCCGCACTCCGGCCTTCACGTCGCGCCTACCAAAACACGCTGGCTGATTCTGTTCCTCATCAGCCTCATGTACCTCATTTGCTACATGGACCGCAGCAATATCTCGGTGGCGCAGCCCGAGATTGCAAAAGCCTTCGGCCTAAGCAAGACCGCTATGTCGCTGGTCCTGAGCGCCTTCACCTGGTCCTACGCCCTGGGGCAAATTCCGGCGGGATGGCTGGGCGACCGGTTCGGTCCCAAAAGGGTCCTTACTGCGATCATGTCCTGGTGGTCGATTGCCGCCATGATGACCGGGGCGGCGCTCGGGTTTGGCTCGCTGTTTGCAGCGCGATTCTTTCTCGGCTTAGGCGAAGCTGGTGCGTTTCCAGTGGCGAGCCGCGGAATGCAGCTCTGGTTTCCACGATCTGAGCGGGGCCGCATCCAGGGCACCACGCATTTCTTCAGCCGCTTTGCCGTCGCGATCACGCCGTTGGTAGCCGCGAGTATCCTGCTCGCCTTCGGCTGGCGGGCCATCTTCTATCTCTTTGGATCGCTCGGCCTGATCTGGTCGGCAGTGTTCGCAGTCTATTACCGCAATCGCCCTGAAGAACACTCAGGCGTCAACGCCGCCGAGTTAGCCGAGATCCGCGGGCCGAATCCGTCTTCGACGGAGCGCCAATCCGTCCCCTGGAGACGAATCCTGCGCTCATCCAATATGTGGTATATCTCGCTCGGGTATTGCTGCTTCTTCTTCGGAACCAACTTCTATCTCACCTGGTATCCAACCTACTTGCGCGAGCATCGTCACATTAGTTTGCAAGCGCTCGGCCTACTTGGTTCCATCCCGCTTTTTGCGGGAATGGCTGGCGATCTGGTTGGCGGCTCGCTGTCCGATTTTGTCTTCAAGAGGACGGGGAAAGCGCGGTTCGCCCGCAGCATCGTTGCCGCACCGGGGTTCCTTCTCTCGGCTGTGTTCCTGATACCCGCGGCCACAACCGGGAACGCTATCGCGTCGGTCCTGTGTCTGGCGGCATCATTCTTCTTTTTGGAATTCGTTATCGGTCCTGCCTGGGCCGTTCCCATGGATGTGGGCGGCCAATTCAGCGGCACTGTCACTTCCGTCATGAACATGGCAGGAGCGCTGGCTGCATCCTTCACTCCACTGATTTTTGGTTACTACTTCGGGAAAGGCTCCTGGATGGTTCCCTTCTTCATTACGTCAGCCGTCATGTTGCTCGGCGCGGCAATTTGGACGTTCTTGATCAATCCGGAGAGATCCGTCGTATGAAAACCATCCTCGCGTTGTTGACGCTGTGTGCTCCAATGCTTCATGCGCAAGGGAAGTGGGTGGACATCGCTCCTTTCCCAGACCCGCGCGAGGAGGTAATGGGCGAAGCCGCGAACGGCAAACTGTACGTCTTCTCCGGCCTGATCCCTCTATGGCATCCAGCGGGCCTGGTCTATGAATACGATCCTGCCACCAACCGGTGGACCAAGAAGAAACCAATGGCCCTCCCTTCTCATCATGTGGCGTTCTGCGAGCACGACGGCAAGATTTATGCATTCGGCGGCTTCGTCTATCCCGATCCTCCTGCTCCGGCAGGCTGGGTGCCAATCAACAACGCTTGGGAGTATGATCCCCGGAACGATTCCTGGAAGGCGCTAGCTGCCATGCCGACGAAGCGCGGAGCGGCGGTGGCCACGGAAGCAGACGGCAAGATCTACGTCATCGGCGGCGCGACGACTGCGCCGGGCGCCAAGGAACCCTACATCAATTTCACAACGCGCCAGAACGTGGTGGGAACAGTGGAAGAGTACGATCCAAAAACCGATACCTGGCGTACGCGTACACCCATGCCTACGCGACGGAATCACATGGGCGTCGGAACCGTGAATGGGAAAATTTATGTCATCGGCGGCCGTGTGGGAGCTGCTTTCATTTCAATTGCCTCAGACATTTCCCTGGTGGAAGTCTACAACCCGGCAACAGATACATGGGAACCACCAGGAGCCCGCATGCCAACAGCACGCAGTGCGGTGGCCTCCGGCGTCCATAACGGGAAGATTTATGTTGCGGGCGGCGAGTGGCAGGACACTGTAGTACAAACTGCGTTCCGCGTATTCGAGGCTTACGACCCAGCCACCAACACGTGGTCCACCCTCCCGCCCATGGCGACGCCCCGCCACGGCGTGGCAGGCGCCGTAATCGGCAACCGGTTCTACGCCGTAAGCGGCGACGTGCAATCCTCGGGGACCGGTGTCGCGGTATCTACGCCCGCTGCCACCGCATTCGAGTTCATCCAGTAGTCACCGAACTTGCCTTACCAACGGTCTGCATTGGAATCGATTCCAATTCCGGATCGTTCGGGCCAGCCATGGTTCATGGCCGATTTCAGGATCTCGAAAGATTGCGGCATGGCGCGCTGCCGGACGTCCGAGACTTCCAATGCCGACGCCCCCATCGCACGAATTCCCCTGGTTTTGTATCCTGGATACATTCGGCGGAATGCATCGCTCTAGCCGATGGATCGGGCTTATGGATTTCGGCGGCTTAGACTTAAATCTGTTAGTAGCTCTGGACGCGCTCTTCGCTGAGCGTAGCGTTTCTCGCGCGGGTGAGCGACTGCACTTGAGCCAATCGGCCACCAGTGGCGCGCTAGCTCGTCTGCGTGAAGCCTTTCATGACCCTCTCCTCGTGCAGGTAGGACGAAAGATGACCCTTACGCCGCTGGCCGAAGGGCTCATTGAGCCGGTGCGAGACTTGCTCATCAGGGCCGAGTCGATCACCAACAACAGCCCGGCATTTGACCCTGCCACTTCGTCTCGAAAGTTTCGATTGCTGATGTCCGATTACGCGCAAACCGTAGTAATGACTGAAGCATTGCCGAAGTTGCAGGAACTCGCCCCTGGCATAACCATCGAGATGATCCCCATCGTGGGCGGAAACGCCGATGAGCTCGAAAGGGGAGAACTCGACCTGACGCTTGGACCAGCCAGATATCTCGTATCTGGACATCCATCGGAGCGCCTCTATGAAGATGAATTTGTGTGTCTCGGCTGGTCCGGGAACAGACAACTCGACCGGGATCTCTCGTTAGATACTTATTTGCGGCTGGGACACGTCGCTGTCAGGTTTGGAAAACACCGTGAATTGCCCACCTTCGATGAGTGGTTCACAGAGCAACTGGCCCACGATCGAAGAATTGAGGTGGTTACGACAGCCTTCAATCTGGTTCCACAGTTGCTCATCGGCACCTCACGAATCGCTACAGTTCACCGGCGACTCGCGATGTTCTATCAGCGACTTTTGCCGTTGCGCATTGTCGCGCCGCCCCTGAAGATTCCGAAATTCGAGCAGTTTATGCAGTGGCACAGGTCGCGCGACCGCGATCCTGGATCCATCTGGCTGCGTTCCGTACTAAAGACTGCAGTTGCGGAGAGTACCCTGAATAAGGAAGCGATGCCTCTGACAAGTGCCCGACACGATAAACAGACCTCCAATGGTAGGGTCCATACGAAGACTTCCCCCCGTCGAAATTTGCGTTAGAGGTTTCGGAAGGGTTCGTGGGATCGAGTTCTGCCGCCGTTATTTGCAGTCAAAATTGGCCGCGTCGTCCTGCGAGCCAGATCCACGATAATGCGGATACGTAGGATATGCGCAGACCGGCCGGCTCACGCCCGGAAAGGATTTACCCCTCGCAACCATGTGCTCGGGAACCTGGTCTTTCTCTGTCCACTGAACCAGCGCGGTCAGCGGATCGAAATCGTCCAGCGCCGGGCCGCCGCCGCAGTGGTTCATCCCGGGCACCTCGAAGAAGCGAACCCACGGCATGGTTTTGTCCAACCCGCCGTTGTCGCGCACCACATGCTCGTAATAACGCGCCGTATCGTAGGCCGAAAAGAACGGATCGCTCATCCCGTGGATCAGCATCAGTTTGCTGCCACGGGCGGAAAATGTCGAAAGGAATGTTAACAGCGAGTCCTGCAATACGCTGGTATCGTTCAAGCGAGCCGGGTCCGTATCGAAGTTGAATTTCATCGGATCGAATAGGGGATCAGGAGGCGTGAAGAAGAAGCCCTTTAGTCCGCTGAACATCAACGTTACGTCCGCGGAATTGGGAGTTGCGGTTTCCGAAGTCCCCAACTTTAGCGCGCGCCAGCCTGGCGCCGCAATACCGGTATCATACGGCCAGTCCGAATACAGCGCTTCGCTACGTGAATTCTTCGGGCCCGCGAAGACTTTTTTCAGAGCCACCACCTGATTCGCGGAAAGACATGCGTCAGTCTTGCTTCCCTTACAAGTCAGTCCTACCGGATCGAAGTGACATTCCGCTGTGTTGAAGATGAGGCCGTCCTTGACGCCATCGTTCGCATCGCAAACCCGAGCCACCGCACTTGCCAACAATGTCAGATCCGCATTGGAGAATGCCTTGGAAAGAATCGCCCGTCCCGCAGAATCCTTGGGGGCGATTTCGGAGAACGCGATGGTCTCCCACACAGAGCTGATCGTGGCCGTGCCCACCCGGGCGGCCGGGGCCACCGACATCACACCATCGAATGCAAGCGGAAAACGCTGCGCGGCCAAAAGAGCTTGCCGGCCGCCGTTGGAACAACCCATGAAATAGGACTTCTTCCACTGCTGGCCATAGTAGCTGACGATCATCTGCCGGGCCACCTCGGTAACCGCCATAAAACCGCCGTAGGCTTGATCCACGCGGGCCTGCTGATCGATACCGAATGAGGCGTCCGCTGCCGCGCCGATCGGTCCTCCTTGCCCTTGATGCCCTGAGTCCGTTGTTGCCACGGCGAACCCACGCGCCAAGGCCGGCATCGCTGTGGAACCCGAAATCGGGATCGCGCCAGTTGCAGGCCGGACCACGCCATCCATGCCGCCACCACCCTGGAATAGGAAGCGCTCCGCCCACATATCCGGCAGGCGCAGTTCGAAGCCGATACCAAACTGCATTCCTCCGGCGCCAATTCGTTTGTTGATTGTTCCCTGTACCAAACAAAACGGCGGTAGCGTGTCTGTGGCCGGCACTGGCTCGGCTTTAGAAAGCTCAACGCCCGGAGCGTTAAACTCGAGCAACTGTCTGCAGGGGTGTTTGGGCGAGACCGTCTGCGCCTGGCAAAGCGCGGTACAGGCCAGCAGGACGACTACTAGCAACGCGGGATGTGATTTTGAATTCATGGTTGTTCAGGCTGTGCGCAGATGAATGATCCGGCATCCCTAGCCGGACCTCCTACGTACTTCGGATACAGCGGATAGTTACACAATGGCAGGCTCCGTCCTCCGCCGGTTACCGTTAATTGCTTCGGCGGCGCCACCTTTTTCTCTACCCAATCCATCAAATATGGCAGCCGATCATATGTATTCGGAATCGGCGCAGCTTCGATCGTTTTTCCGTCACCATCCGTCGTATAGTTCATGCCGCTCAAACCGTGGTTGGTCTGAGGAATGACGAACAATCGGGCGAACTGACCGACCTTTTCTCGCCCCATGCGATCGATCACCGATTGAAAATAAGCTAGCTGGGCTCCCGGGGACGCCAAGGTGTCGTTAGTCCCGATGGTCACGATCATTTTCCCACCGCGAGCGGCGAATTTGCTGAGGTCGGGGTTGGCCGCATCCAACCATTCCGACAATTCGACCCGGCGCGGATTCCAACGGCCGCCTTCGACGTAGTCGAGCGGATTCGCGTTCAGATCCTGCATGAGAAAACCGGTGACACCGATGACTCCCAGGTGACGGTGCATCTGTGCATCGGGCCCGGCGCCTTCCTGTCCGCGAAAACGCGCGGACAAGATTAGACCGGATCCGCTCGGATCGGTGTTCGGCACCCACATTCCAAACTGTTTCACGCCGTTGGCCAGCGGCGTAGCAAATAGATAGGGACTGTAGACCATCTCCAGGGTCGAAATCTGGCCGTCAGTCAAACATGCCTTGTCGGTCGTATCCGCGGGATCGGGATCACGGTTGTCAGGGCAGCGCTTCGCGGCCCAGGGATCGCGTCCTTTCTTGCCTTGTTTGATATCGAAAAGAGCGCGGCAGGCCATGTAATTATTGATGATCCCGTCTGCGAGTCCATCCAGCTTGTCGCACTGCCGCATGAATTCGCCGCGAATGGCGTTCACTTTGGCGGGGGTGACCCAGTTCGCCTGCGGCTTTTCCTGAATTCGAATCAATTCCGGCGCCAGCATCAGCGAAGAGAAGCTGACGATCGGCACGTTCGCGATGATGCCGTCGTAATCGGCGGGATACCGCTGAGCAACGGTCAGGGCTTCCCGTCCGCCTTGTGAGGTTCCGAAGAAGTAATTGAAACGAGGCTTTGCTCCGTAAGCGCGCTGGACCAGCACCATCGCGGCGTCGTGAGTCTTTTTGAGTTGCATGTAACCAAGGTTCTTGATGGATTCGTCGCTCAGTGCCCAGTCGGCGGCCGTCATCCCGTGGCCGGAGTCGCTTCCGTAAGTGGCAAAGCCGCGCTCGAGCAGCCCAGGACCGGTGGTCACACCGAAGGTCATTGTGAGATTAGGAATCATGCCGTTCATGCCGCCACCACCCAGTTGAGCGGCTCGCTCGCTCCACTCTGACGGCAACAGTACTCGGAAGAGAATCGGCTTCGCTTTTCCGCTGGTCTCGACCGGCGCCATCGAGCCGTCGATGCTGCAATACGTAGGCAGCGGCGCTGCAGGGGCCTTCCAGACGGGGGCGCTCAGAGTTACTGCCGCAATCGGCTCACCGATCTGTTCAACCGGAATTGAAGTGCCCAACTTTTCCGTGGTGCAATCGGCCTCAGCCAGCTTCTGGGCACCCGTCTCCGCGCATAATACTCCGGTGGCAGCGCAAAACGCGCAGATCAACCGTAAGTTCATGGGTCCTCCTAACCTCGCTTTCCGAGATGGTGATCGAAGAACTTGACGATCACGTCGTAACAATCGCGCGATTCCGGCACATCGGGATTATAGAAGAATCCGTGAAAGAGCGCTTCCCAGACGTGCAGCTCCGCATCGACTCCGAGCTTCACCAACTGAGTGTGGGTATAGAGGGCGGCGCTCATCTCGAAGCCGCGAGTGGCTGTGATGATCAACGTAGGCGGAAACTTCGCCATGATTTCCGGCGAGTTGATGGGGGCTACCATAGGATCCTTTGGATTGGTGCCCGCCAGATATCCTAGTCCGCCTGACCCTCGGTTCGCTGGAGCGTTCTGTTTGGGCGGCGCCGCCATGATACGCGCCTCACCTAAAGGTCCGGCCGTGTAGGCCGCGTCGCCACCGAAGCCCGCCGCGCCAGTAGGAGAGCCCGCTCCAGCGCAGAAGATCCCGACCGCTCCGGGCCTGGGCAGATTGTGTTTCTCAAACCAAGCTACCGACATGGCCGTCAACATCCCTCCCGCGGAGCATCCGTAAATGCCGATGTCCTGCGGCGCGTGGTCTTTCAGGAGCTGCTGGTACACGGCGGCCACATCTTCGCTCGCGGAGGGAAACTTGTACTTGGGTCCTTCGCGATAGTCCAGACTGATGACGCGAATTTTGCCCAAGGCAGCGATCGGAATGGACTCCAGTTCGGCGCACGCCGGCCAGCATCCGGAAAAGCCGCCGCCGTGGAGATCGATCAGGATACGATCGCGGTTCGCGGCTGAGATCCCCGCCTTGGGCGTGTATATATACGCGTGCACACCTGCAATCTTGGTGTCATCGCGCTCCACGGGATAGAGAACCTTCTGCCGCTCCAGATAGCCTCTCATGAAACGCGGCACGCCGTTGTCCTGCGCGACCATGTGCGGGTTCTGCATGTCCTTGAGATGTTGGGTGACGTAGGCCTTGGCTTCCGGGCTGAGGAAGCCAGACATCGGCACGGTCTGAGCAGGAACGTGAACCGTGCCATCGTCGTCGATCACCACGGCATTCTTGGCAGCGCGGTCCTGGGCGACGAGGGGCAGCAGGCCCAGACTCAGGAACATCGAACCCAACCGGATTTTCCATCTCAGTAACATTCCCGCGCTCCTATTTGAGAAAAGTGGACAGATTGATCACGTCCGCCATGGCCCGATTCCCGGCGTCGTTCGGATGCACATGGTCGCCGGAGTCGAAATCCGCGAGCAGCCTTTCGGGATTTGCCGGATCGCGCGTCAGGGCGTCAAAATCGATGACGGCGTCAAACGCCCCGCCGCTCCGGATCCATTGGTTCACCGCCTGGCGGACCGCCTTCCCGCTCTCGGCATAAGTAGGCACGCCTTCCACCGGCATGATCGTTGCGCCTGCCACCTTGATACCTTGCGTGTGCGCTCTCTCGATGATTTGCCGGTATCCCCAGATCAAATCCTCGGCTGTGACGGCTTGGCCAGGCGGAATTCCCGGTATCGCGGAAAACGTGATGTCGTTGATTCCTTCCAACAGAATCATCCAGTGGATGCCCGGGCGCGCGAGCACGTCGCGGTCGAAGCGGGCCAGCGCGTTTGTGCCGGCCACGTCACGCAGCACCCGATTTCCGGAAATCCCCAAGTTCAATACGCCCAACATTGCGGTGGACTTGTTGGATGCCAATCTGGTGGCCAGCAACATTGGCCACGCCTGATCTTTATTGGCCGTGGTCGCAAAGCCGTCGGTAATGGAGTCCCCGAAAGCCACGATTGCCGAAGCAGTCGAAGGCGCCAGAACGTCGACGCCCGTGAGCCAGAAATATGCGGTCGTCGTCGCAGCTGGATTCAACGTCGCATCTGCGGTGGCGTCCCCGCTCGCAATGTAGGTCGTGTGCAGGCCCAGAGGGTGCACCGTGGGAGGTCCGGTATCTTCCGGAAGGTAGAGCGAGATGGCTAGATCCGTGAACTTGGGAATGTCCAGGTCCACTGGATCGCTCACAACCAACGCGCCCGGTGGAATGGTGAGCGACGCTCTACCGCCGAAGGTCAGCGCACGGTCCGATGCGGGCAAAACGGCAGCGTCTTTCTGGCGGATAGCGATGTGGGCAGTTCCGATGGTAAGAGCCGGATTGCCGAAAGCATTCGATAATTGCACCCGAACGCGATGGCCACCGATGCTGGTGCGGACAACCATCCGCACCGTTTGGTTTTTGAATGTTTCTGGAATTTGTCCGATAGGTGAGGGGCGCTCGGGCGCTGCCGCGGGACGCGGAGGAGGAGCGCCAAGCGGTGCAACGGGAGCAACAGCCTGAGCGGTCGCCCAAGTGGCGACCCAGTGTTCCCCAGAGTTGGACACAGTCTTCTTGTCAGCACCGGAGGTGCACAGGCAAAAACTCAACAACCATAGGGCGGTGTATTTCATCGTCTATTTGCCGAAGTGCCGGTCGAAAAAGCGCGCAATCACGTCGTAAACCTCGCGGGATTCGGGAAGGTCGGAATTGTACCAGAAAGCGTGCGGCAGCCCATCCCATACATGCAATTCAGCGTCGATTCCGGCCCGCACCAGAGCGTTGTGCGAATTGATCGCAGAGCTGTATTCCATTCCCCGGGTGCTGGTCACGAGTAAAGTCGCTGGAAATTTCGCTACTAGTTCCAGCGAATTGATCGGATAGGCCAATGGGTCTTTGGGATCGACGTTGCTCAAATATGCCGGGCGGAACTGCGCCGAATCATCGGAGCCTGGTCGTCTGGGCGGAATCGTGAACCCATTCAGCGGTCCGGCAATAAAGCTTGCGTCGCCCCCCGTTAGCTCGCCGATTGATGCGCATAGAACGCCGATCGCCGACGGATTCGGGAAGTGATTCTTCTGGAACCAGGCGATCGACATCGCGGTCAGCATTCCGCCCGCCGAGCAGCCGTATAAACCGATGTGCTCGGGTCGGTACTCCTTGAGGATTTCCTTATAAACCGCCGCGACGTCTTCGCTGGCTGCTGGAAACTTATACTCGGGTCCCATGCGATAGTCGATGGTGACCACCTTGATCTTCTCGACGGACGAGATAGGAATGGACTCGACCAGCGCCGCTGTCCGGGCGCCCGATACAAAGCCGCCGCCATGGACATTCAAGAGAATTCGATTGCGGTTTCTAGCAGCAACGCCGTCCTTCGGTGTGACGATGTCCGTATAAATCCCGGCGATCGTCTTGTGCTCTACATTCACGGGGTATCGCTCGCGAATCGGCTTCAAGAACCAATTCATGATCTCGTCCTGTCGCGCGCGGTACCCCTCAATATCTTGTGCGGGACTGGGGCCTCCCGAAAAGGGTTTGTCTCGCAACAAATGAAGCATGTAAGAACGCGCTGCCGGACTCAGGAAGCTCGAGAGCGGCACTGAGAGTTCGCTGATATGCAAAGTTCCGCTCGGATCGACCGCCTCACGGTTCAAGTTGTCGGCGGATTGGGCGTTTGCACCGTTGATAACCAAGCACACGGCAATCACGAAGGGGAAAACGCATGGCTTCATCGCGTAGGTGGCCTGTATACCTGACAGATATCTAAAACTACGGCTGCAAAGAATGGCAGATGGAAATATATCGCCGCCCGGCGGCGCCTGTCAAGGCCATTTTACATCGGCGAACTCCAACCTGTATTATCAGGTCGTGAATCATCCACCTTCGCTTCCAAAGCATGAAAGGGTTCGGAAAACGCTCGCGCAAGCGATCGCGTCCGGGGAGTACGAAGCGGGTCAGCGACTGCCCAGTGAATCGGCACTGGTAAAAACCTTTGGGGCCTCCAGGCCAACGGTGAATCGGGCGCTACGCGAGCTTCAGCTGTCCGGCGTTATCGAAAGACGCGCCGGATCGGGCAGCTATGTTCGCGCCGATACGGCGGCGCGCGGCTTCACGTTTGGGCTGTTGATCCCGGAGTTGGGCCGGACGGAAATCTTCGAGCCGATATGCCGCGGAATGGCCGAGGCTCAGCACGGCAGTCATCACGTCCTGCTATGGGGAAGTTCTTTGGGCGATACAGCCGACGTTGAGAGGCAGGCCTCGCAAGCCTGCCAGCAACTGGTGGCCAAGAAGGTATCCGGCGTTTTCTTTGCGCCCCTGGAACTGACACCGCAGAAGGACGCCATCAATCGGAAGATCGCCAGGGTATTCGACAAAGCCGGACTCCCGATCGTGCTATTGGATCGGGATCTGGTGGCCTATCCGGCACGAAGCCAGTACGACCTCGTCGGTATCGATAATCGCCGCGCCGGATATACCATCACCGCTCATCTGCTGCGGTGCGGGTGCCGGCGAGTCATGTTTGTTGGCCGTCCAGGGTCGGCGCCCACGGTAGACGCGCGCATCGCCGGGTTTCGCGAGGCTCTTGGGGAAGCAGCCGGGAATCTGGAGACCAGCGTCTGCCGCATTGATCCTCAAGATAAGGACCAGGTCAAATCGGCACTCTCCAAATCCCGCCCCGACGGCATTGTATGCGCCAACGATTTCACGGCGGCGCACCTCATGAAAACCCTTACCGAGCTGGGAGTGAATGTGCCGGGGAAAGTGCGCCTGGGGGGAATCGATGACGTGAAGTACGCGAGCCTGCTATCCGTCCCGTTGACGACGATCCATCAGCCCTGTGCCGATATGGGCGCGATTGCCGTGAGCACCATGCTGGAACGTCTGCGAGATCCGAAATTGCCGGCACGCGATATTCTGCTCGACTTCCGATTGGTCATCCGCGACTCTTGCGGCGCTCGAAAAAGAAGTTGACAGGTATTTTGCGACCAACCATACTGGCTGTTGCTCCGATGGGGAACCTGACAAATTGCCATAATCTGTCTTTACAGGATGGC
>Ga0302324_100017116_pt1 | contig 14396 bp, 11 predicted proteins | sample Palsa_T0_1_FD_201949 | JGI IMG/M metagenome (GOLD analysis project Ga0302324, IMG submission 201949) | Peat permafrost microbial communities from Stordalen Mire near Abisko, Sweden - Palsa_T0_1 | ecosystem: Environmental > Terrestrial > Soil > Palsa > Peat permafrost | place: Sweden: Abisko... | reverse complement strand
AGCACTGCATATACTGACGGAGATGCGATTTTTTCTCGGGATAATTGTGGGCGTCATGGTCGCAGCAGCTGGTCTCTTCGCCTATCTGCGGGAGGGCAATCTTCCCGTCGCCACTTCCGACAAGCCGTTTCCCATGGAACGCCAGATCACCCACAGCGCACTCGATGCCCGTATCGAAAAGGAGCTGGTCAAGACGCCGCCCATCGCGGCTGACGCAAGCGCATTTACTGCGGGCGCGGCCATCTACCGCCAGCAGTGCGCATCCTGCCACGGCGTCCCCGGCAAAGATTCCGCATTCGCGAAATACATGTTCCCCGACGCGCCGCAGCTCTTCGTCAAGCATCATCATGGCGATGTCGTTGGCGTCAGCGACGATCCGCCGGGCGAGACCTACTGGAAGGTGGCCAACGGCATCCGCCTCACCGGCATGCCCGCATACAAAAATGTCCTGAGCGACACGCAGATGTGGCAGGTCTCCCAGCTTCTGGCCAACGCGGACAAACTCCCCGCCGACGTCCAGGCCGCCCTCGCCCAACCAATGCCCCAGCCGTGATTCAAGTCGCTAGCGGACCGGCGTCTCCGTATGTGTCAGCTCCAGCCAGCGGCCATCCTGCCGGACCCACACAATCGTCAAATAGATATGCTTCGGCGCCGGCTTGCCGTTGCAGCTCGTGTCCTGCGTCACGGAAAAAATTGTCTCCACCGCATCCTTGCGGATCGGAATCAGCTTCTGGCGATCAAACGACCAGCTGCGCTCCTCACACACCGCCGAAAACTTCAGCAGCTCCTCAGCGCCAATCGTCCCGTCCGGATCGATAAAAACGAAGCCGTCCGCAAACGCGCGCCGCACCCCAGGCAAATCGTGATTTTCGAAAGCACGCCAGGTCGCGTCCTCCGTCGCAGCAAGCTCCTTCAGCAGCGCCGCGTCGCCGGTCGACGGAGCGGCTGTCGTCTGACTGCTCCCGACGGCCGCACCCACGACAGTCAGCAGAACCACCAACCATCTCGTCATGACGCAATCCCTACTTCAATCTGTAAGTAATGCCGGTAACGAACTGGAACGAGTTCCTCTCGGCAAGGTCCTGCGGATCGCCGAGGTAAGTGTCCAGGGCGCTGGCCGTGAAGCTGAACCGCTTGTACACAGGAAAGACCAGCCCCGCCTGCCCAACCACCGAGAAATCCTGAACCGAATTGAAAGCCGGAATCAGCTGCAATTGCTCGTTGAACGTAAATAGTTTGAACTTGCGGACGTAGTTCTCAGCGACGGTGGCGCCAATCAAATTGGTATTCGGATTGGGCAGCGTTCCCATCGGAGAATTAGGTACGACAACGAAACTCTGCGCCTCATATTGCGCCTGCGCCTTCATGTCGAGCTCCTGCTTGGCATCCTTCACAACTGTTAGCCCGATGCCGCCGCCGTAAATCTGCTGAAAGCCGAGACCTTGCGACAGGTTGTGATCAAACGATGTGTTCACCAGCGCATACGCGCGCGGCGAGAAATAGAGGTCGTGCTCCGCGTCGGCGTGGAAGATGGACGTCTTCGTCTCTGGCGCGCCGGATTGCGTGATGTTGCCGTAAGTTTCGAGCACATTCACAATGTCACGATTGCGGGGATCCAGCCAGCTGGCGCTCGGAGCAACGCGAACCAGGTTGACGACGCCCGTGAACGTGACGGAATTCTGCGTCGCACGAACCAGCGTCGCGCCGCCGGTCAGCCCGCCATTCCAGTCGCCGAAAATGCCGGGTTTGCCATGGAGGTCCTTTTCGTACGTCGGAGCATCCAGAATCAATTCCGTGTCCTTGGTCGAAACTGTCGCCGGCGGGCCGCCCTCGCCCTGTACCGTCACCGTCTGATCCGCCATCGTAATGGTGCCCTGGGGAATGCGCGCCTCATCCAGCTTCCGCCAACTCTTCGCCTTGAATCCCTTTTCCAGGACCGCGTAACGGCCGCTGGCCCGCAGCTCCTTGATCTTGTCCCATCCCACCGTAATTTCGCCGGCCATGTCGCTCTTGAAGATGACATTCGCCCCCGTCGAGCTCACAAATTTTCCGGTCAGCTGATCGCCATTGTTGAAGACCAGCACGTCTTTGGCCGCCTCCGCCGGCTTGTCCGGAGTTTCAGCAACCGCACACTGCAAAACCGCGAGACTAACAACAAAAAGGGACAAAAGGAGACAGAGGCGCCGCATCATGAAAACTTCCTCCAGAACTTTTTTGGGAATCATGTGACTGTCGTGACTTTGGGAAAAACCGGAGTACCGTGAAGAACCGCGGCGCTTCATCCGAAATTCTCACTATGCGAGCACTGAAAAGTATCCAACACTTCCTGGCGGCCCTACTCGGCTCCTCTGAACACAGGCTGCACGACGAACTACTTCGCAAGTATACCTTGCCGGAACCCGGCTCCCGCCGCCGCCCAGCGCGCAGAACTCTATCTAAATCTTCACCAACGGCCTTCGTAGGCCTGCACGCGAAAGGCGTACACTTGGGCGAAAGCGTCTCCTGAGTTTGCCGGGGGCCCTTGCAGAATGCCCCCGCCATGGAACTTCTTCGCGCAATCCGCCGCTTCTTTACCTCGCTGCTGGGGATATCAAACCCGGAAGACATAAAGCAGCGTCCGCGGCGCTGACGCGGGATTAAAATGAAGCCATGGCCATCACGCGACAACAGGCGCTGGACCACTTTACTTCTGACGACCTGATCGGTCTCGGCATGGAAGCCGATGCGGTGCGCCGCAAACTGCACCCCGAGGGCGTGGTCACCTACATCATCGACCGCAACATCAACTACACAAACTTCTGCACGGAGTACTGCACCTTCTGCGCCTTCTACCGCCCGCTCAAGGGCAAGCTGGCCAGCGAGGGCTACATCCTCGACTTCGAGACCATTTACGACAAAATTCGCGAGACCCTGGAGCACGGCGGCACCGGCGTCCTCATGCAAGGCGGCCTCCATCCTGACCTGAAGATTGAGTACTTCGAGCGCATGTTGCGCGGCATCAAGCAACGCTTCCCCACCATCTGGCTGCACTGTTTTTCCGCGTCAGAAATTCTGGCCATCGCCGAATACTCCAACCTCGGCGTCCGTGACACCATCGCCCGCCTCCGCGACGCCGGCCTCGATTCCATCCCCGGCGGCGGCGCCGAAATTCTCGACGACGAAGTCCGCCATCGCATCGCCCGCCTGAAATGCGGCACCGAGGACTGGCTCCTCGTCCATCGCACCGCCCACCAGCTCGGCATGCGCACCACCGCCACCATGATGTTCGGCGTCGGCGAAAGCTACGAGCACCGCGTCAATCACTTCGAGGCCGTCCGCCAGCTGCAGGAAGAGACCGGCGGATTTACCGCGTTCATCCCGTGGTCCTTCCAGCCAAAAAACACTGCCCTAGGCGGCCGCGGCTGGGACGAAGCAACGTCAGTAGAATATCTGAAGGTGTTGGCCATCTCGCGCCTCTACCTCGACAACATCGAGAACGTGCAATCCAGCTGGGTCACGCAAGGCCTCAAGGTCCTGCAAATGGGGTTGCGCTTCGGCGGCAACGACGTGGGCAGCGTCATGCTCGAAGAAAATGTCGTCCGCGCCGCCGGCACGCAAAATTGCACTACCGAAGAAGAGCTGCGCCACATCATCCGCGACGCCGGCTTCCGCCCCGTGCAGCGCGACACCCTCTACCGGACGATGTTCCTGAGCTAGCGCAGCGCCTCGCCAATCGCCTTCTCCGCCAGCGGCGCCATCACCGCATAACCCGCGTCATTCGGATGCACCCCGTCCTTGCTCAAATTTTCCGGCAGGCCATGCCGGCCATCCTGCATCGCCGAGTAGTAATCGAGATAAACATAACCATGCGCGGCCGCATAATCCCGCAGCCATTGATTGACTGCAGCAATCTTGGTCACCGGCTCCATCCCCGAACGCCACGAGTAGTCATACACCGGCAAAATCGACGACAGCACGACGCGAATCCCTCTCGCCTTCGCCAGCTCGCACATCGAAGCCAAGTTGTCCTCGATCTGCCCCAGCGTCTCCGGCCCGGTATTCTGCGCCACATCGTTCGTCCCTGCCAGGATCACCACCGCACGCGGCTGCAGCGCAATCACATCCTGCCGAAAGCGGACCAGCATCTGCGGCGTCGTCTGCCCGGAGACGCCGCGATTGATATACGGCTTGCCGGGAAAGTAAGTGAACAACGGCCACCCCTCCGTAATCGAATCGCCATAAAAGACGACACGCTTCTCCTCCGGCGCGGCAGCAGGCAGCACCGCGTTGGCCGCGCGATAGCGCTCCAGCTGCGGCCAGTCAGTCAGCAGCTGATGCAACCGAGCATCAGGAATCGCCGGAGGAGCAGCCACCGTTGTTGCAGTCGGAGCGATCGCGGTAGTTGGCGAGGTCCCAGAAGCGGGTGCGGTCGCCGAATTCTGCGCGCTGGCCACACCCGGCAACATCGCCATCAATAAAACGAGGAACACTTCACCAGCTCGGCTCATCGCATCCACTCTAATCGACGGGCGCCTGCACCGCGAAGCTCCCGTTTTGCCGCGCAACAGGGCGCTCCGACGCATGCCACGGTACAACTTCCGTGTATACATCGTTCGTGCTCAGACCCGGCGAAGCGCGCCGCCAGAAATTTTCTGCGCATCGCTGCCTCAGTCGATTTTCCGCGATAGTGCCAGCAAACATCGCATATTTACGCCGATAACGGCGCTCAGCAATCGCCGAAAGTCCCGTTAACGCAGCGGTTACTTAACCGCAATCCCTGCCATCATGCAACTAATTTCTACTAGGTAAATACGCGAGGACTGCCCCATACTTGTGGCTGCGTAGCCCCCTATTCGCAGGAGCGATTTCGATGGATCCTCAATTATTGGAAATGTTTGCCCAGGCCCGGGCGCTGGTCGAAGAAGACAGCCGTCGCAAGGCCGAAGATGAGCAGCGCCGGCGCGAAGCCGAGCGCGAAGGTTTGCTGCAGGATCTAGCGCGGCGCGTCGAGGCCGCGTTCGATTTCACCAGCCGTGAAAAGCTGGACCTGGATCCCCGCATGGATGTGCTGGACGGCCGCGGCGTGCTGGAATTTGTCGTCCGCAGCATTCGCGCCATCTTTATTCTGTCGCAGGCCCCAACCGGGAAGTGGGGATTGCAGGTTGCAGAAGACAATCAGCCCCTTGCCTTGCTGGTCGAAATGGAAGGCGGGCAGGACACCAACTCCCGCCGCCTCGCCGCAGCCCGCATCGTCACCACCATCGGCGACTGGGCCGCAGCCAAGGAGCAATCCACCATGCCCGCGCAGCCCGCAGGACAGCGTCGCGCCGCACCGGCTCCAGCTCCCCCACCGCCGCAGCAGATGAAACCGCCGCCGACAAAAACTCCGCCGCCGCCACCTCCGCCACCGCCTCCGGTTCAAGAAGGCCAACGCAAGGCGCCCCCGGTGCCGCAGTTCGGCAAAGTCTTCGGCTACTAAAACTACATCTCCACCTGGCAACAGCAAGCCCCGCTCCGGGATACGGAAACGGGGCTTCTTTTTTGCGCTCGAATTAATAAATAATGATCGACGAAATGCGGTCGTTCCACGTGTGACCGCCGCGGAACGGCAGACGATGCAAATCAACCACGCTGCGGCGCACCACCGCGTCGCCATTGCGGAAGTTGCCGTCGTTGAAAATGCGAACCACCGACCCGCCGAAAATCTGGATCGAGGAAATGCGATTGCCGAAGCCAGGCGGCAGGTTCGGATAGCTCTCGCCCTTGTTCATGCAGAAGCGGTTGCCGCGAAATCCGCCATCGGTAAAGAAGCACGCACCCGCCCGGGGAAACGGCCGGCGATTCCAGCCCTGGTCCCACGCCGGCGGCGGCGGATAGCCACCCGGCGGCGGCGGCGGCGGCGGTCCTTGCCACTGCGGAGCAGCCGCGGCCGCAGCAGTTTGCAACGGCGTCGGCGCAAGTAATAGGCCGCCGACCAGCACCACGGCCAGCAGCATCAAAACTGTTTTACGCGAGAATTGAGTCATGCAACACCTTCCGAATTCGGGGATGGCTACGAGACGGCATCCTACGTCTCGTGACGACCCCGGTCAACCGTGTCCGGTTCGAAACAGATGAAAGCTCCGCGAGTCGCGTAAAATCTGGATTGCATGACCGCTGCCGTGTTTGCAGGATCGATCATTTCGCGAGCAGCCATGGCGTGGCTGTCGTTGAACTCCCCGCAGCACGGCATCCTGCATTATTTGAAACAGCAACAGCGCACCAGCAAAACATTTCAGGGAATGTACCGCTGGAACGGCTTCGACCTCGCGCTCCTGCTCCCATATTTCCTCGTCATGATCGTGCTCGCCTTCTACGGCCTGCACCGCTACCAGCTGGTCTGGCTCTACTACCGGAATAAAAAGAACGCCACCAAGAGCGCGCCACAGAATTTTCAGAACCTGCCGCGCGTCACCATCCAGCTGCCGATTTATAACGAGCAGTTTGTCGTCGAGCGCCTGGTCGCCTCCATCTGCGCCATGAATTATCCGCGCGAGCTGCTCGACATCCAGTTACTCGACGACTCCACCGACGAGACCAAAGCCGCAGCCGCAGCCGTGGTCGCGAAGTATGCCAGTGGCGCGGCCACCGGGCGCCCCGAGCCCATCGTTCACTTGCACCGCACCAATCGATTCGGCTACAAAGCCGGCGCTCTCGATGAGGGACTCAAAACCGCGCGCGGCGAATACGTCGCCATCTTCGACGCCGACTTCACTCCGCCGGCAGATTGGCTCACGGATGTCATCCACCACTTCGCCGAGCCCGACGTCGGCATGGTGCAGACCCGCTGGACCCATCTCAACCGCGACTACAGCTTCCTCACCCAGGTCGAAGCCATCCTGCTCGATGGCCACTTCGTGCTGGAGCACGGCGGCCGCAGCCGCGCCGGCGTCTATTTCAACTTCAACGGCACCGCGGGCATGTGGCGGCGTGCTGCGATCGAGCAGGCCGGCGGCTGGCAGCACGACACCCTCACCGAAGACACCGACCTCAGCTATCGCGCGCAGCTGAAAAACTGGCGCTTCAAATATCTGCAGGACGTCGAGTGCCCTGCAGAGCTCCCCATCGAAATGACCGCCTTCAAAACCCAGCAGGCACGCTGGGCCAAAGGTTTGATCCAAACATCAAGGAAAATCCTGCCGAAAATTCTCGGCCGCGACGACGTCCCCTTCCGCACCAAGCTGGAAGCCTGGTATCACCTCACCGCCAACATCAGTTACCCGCTCATGATCGTGCTCTCCGTACTGCTCATGCCGGCCATGGTCATCCGCTTTTATCAAGGCTGGTTCCAGATGCTGCTCATCGACTTCCCGCTTTTCCTGGCCAGCACATTTTCCATTTCTTCTTTCTACCTGGTCAGCCAGAAGGAACTCTTCCCCAAGACATGGCCGAAGAAGCTCATCTATCTGCCCTTCCTCATGTCGCTCGGCATCGGCCTCACCCTCACCAACACACGCGCCGTTATCGAGGCCCTGTTCGGCGTCAAGAGCTCTTTCAAGCGAACGCCGAAATACAGCGTGCAGAAAAAAGGTGAGAAGTCGAACGCCGCAAAGTATCGCAAGCGCCTCGGATTTGTCCCGTGGCTCGAACTTCTCATCGGCTGCTACTTCGCCGTCACCATCTGGTACGCCATCGCCAACGAGAACTACTTCACCGTGCCCTTCCTCCTGCTCTTCGTCATCGGCTACTGGTACACCGGTCTGCTCAGCCTGCTGCAAGGCCGCTTCGAGAGCCTCCGCTGGGGTAACGTCAACACGGACGATGAGTCCAGCCCGAAGCCATTTCCTGTCGGCGTCTGACGGCCGATTCTGCCAGAACGCTGCACAAACCGCTAGAATTCCTCTCATGCGCCGTCCTTTGCTCGCTCTGCTAATTTGTCTCAGCACCCTCCCATTCCTGCCAAGCGCCTTCGCGCAGGAACTCTCCAAACAGCCACTGTCGGTTTACTCCGCGCGGCGTCATGCCCTCGCCGACCAACTGCCCAGCAACGGATGGGTGCTGCTCTTCGCCGCCGAGGAGCCGCAGCTGGACTTCGACGCCTATCGCCAGGATCCCGATTTCTATTACCTGACGGGATGGAATGAACCCGGCGCCGCCCTGCTCATCGCCGCTCCAACCGAGGCGAAGGACGATCACCCCGCCACCCCGTATCGCGAAATTCTATTTCTCCCCGAGCGCTATCTACGCTTCGAGCTCTACACCGGCGTCAAAATGGACGCCAACACTCCCGACGTCACCGCGAAAACTGGCGTCGCCGAAGTAGCTCCGCTGGCCCGCTTCTCCGAAGTTGTGGTCAAGGAGGTATTGAATGGCTATCGCAATCGCGTCTACCGCGGCTTGAGTCAGCAGGACTCGCCGCAGGCCGTGACCACGATGAATGCATTGGCAGTCACGCTCGGCATGGATAAGTCCCCACCGTTCGGCGATGCCCACGACCAGGTCATGGCATTGCGCTCCCGCAAAGACGAAGGTGAGTTAGCGCTGCTGAAGAAAGCCGGCGACGCTTCCATGACCGCGCAGCGCGCCATGATGAAGTCCGTCAAACCCGGCGTCACCGAGCGCGACGTCCAGGGCATAATTGTTTGGAAACTGTTACAAAATGGCTGCGAACGCGTCAGCTACGCCCCCATCGTCGGCTCCGGCCCGAACTCCACCGTCCTCCACTACTCCGCCAACACCCGCACCATGCAGTCCGGCGACGTCGTCGTCGTCGACGCAGCCGGCGAGTTCAGCATGTACGCCTCCGACATCACCCGCACCGTCCCAGTCAGCGGCCACTTCACCGACCGCCAGCGCGAGATTTATAACATCGTCCTCGGTGCCCAGCGCGCCGCCGCCGAAGCCTTTGTCGCGGGCAAATTCATCATGGGCGACCCCAACCATCGCAAGCCGTCCGATCCGCCATCCCTCGACCGCGTCGCCTACGACTACATCAACGCTCACGGCAAGGACCTGCATGGCCAGCCGCTCGGAAAGTATTTCATCCACGGCCTCGGCCACTCCGTCGGCATCGACGTCCACGATCCGATCGATTACCAGAAGCCGCTCGACAAGGGCATGGTCTTCACCATCGAACCGGGAATCTATATCCCGGAGGAGAATCTCGGCGTCCGCATTGAAGATGTTTTCTGGGTCGACAAGGACGGCAAGCTTCACGACTTCATTGCCGACCTGCCGCATACCCCGGAGGATGTCGAAGCCGCAATGAAAGCCAAATAAGCGCAGCCGCAGTTACATCTCAAACAGCGTCGGATGTCCGCGCTGCCGCTCGATCTTGCGATCTTCCTCCTGGCCGGAGCGTACCAGCCAGTACATCGCGACACCAACCTGCAGAACTCCGAGCGTCCGAGCCAACGCCGGACGCTCCGAGATGTGACCAAGGAACTGCTTCCACTGCCTTGGCCCCACCCACCACGCATCGGGTTCGCGGTGGGGATGCACGATTGCATAAATTCCATCGCCGATAAGCAGCATCGCGCCAAGTCGCGCGAGCTTGGATCCTTGCATCGGAAGTGTCACGTTTTTCAGCCCCACGTTGTTCACCACCTGAGCCCGACCGTCACAGGAATAAATTGGCTGTAATGGCCGGGCGTATCTACCCAAAGATAGCGCGCCTCCGTATACAGCGCCAAGTGGTTCGACGGATCCGTCTTGTAAGTGAATCCGAAGCCAAGGTTCGCCCCCGCCTGGTTGCTGCTGAAGTGGCTCACGGTATAACTTTCGCCCACCGGGTAGCACCCATAGAACGGATCGCAATAAATTCCAGTCGTGTTGTTGGTAAATGAAGTCAGCGCGCGATAAAAGCCGCCGCCCCCAATCACGTAGCCGCCAAATTTCCCGCCATTTTTATAGCGCCAGATCGGCTCCAGCGTCGCGGACCATAGATGCGAATTGCCATCATCCGTCCCCGCTTCGTTGATCACGGCATTCGTCAGCCCGAAGCGATTGAAGCTGTACTCCGCCAGCACGCCGAACTTCGGAACGAAGTTATACCCCGCGCCAACCGTGATATTCCACGCCGTGTTCACAGTCTGCCCCGCACTGGCCAGCGGCTGCGTGAAGCCCGCGCCGGCTTCCCAGGTCACTTTATCCATCCAGCCATTGGACGAGCCGTTGTGATAGCCGGACTGATATTGCCCGCCGCCACTGCGTCCCGCGTTGAAGCTGTCCGAAGGATCGGAATTATTGAGCGCCGGACGATCCAGCGAAGAGGAATATTGCGTGGCACGCGCAAGTGACGTCGCAGATGAGTCGTCAGCTTGCGATGCGGGAGCGGTCTGCGCAACAACGGTGGAGGCGGCGAGGATGGTCGCGAAGCCGGCCATCAGGAAGCGGTTGAGACACTGCATGGGGAGACAACCTCTTTCGGAAAATTGGCCCGCGAACAAATGGCCTTTATATATAGACACAAGAAAAGGCCAGACAGTTGCGCCTGGCCTTCGTAGTTATTTTGATCAGACTAGTGGATGTCGAACTGCTCCGGATGCAACGTCGCATCGCTCTTGATAATGATCGTTTTCCCGGCCATCTCTTCCATGTCCTGCAGCCAGCGGGATCCGTTCGCCTTCAGCTGCTTGACCACCTCCGGATGCACCCGCAGCAGAATGTCGTTGCGCTCGAGATGCCGATGCATCTTGCGCAGCTCAACATAAATCTCGTTGCACACCGTCGTCGGATTCTTCACCATCCCCGTGCCCGTACACGTGATGCACGGCATCGACAGCGTCCGCTCCAACGATTGCTTGACCCGCTTCCGGGTAATCGCGACCAATCCAAAATCGTTGAACTGCAGCACCTTCGAAGGCGCACGGTCCGTCTTCAGCTGCTCTTCCAGCGCGGCCATCACCTTGTGGCGATTGCGTCGCTCGTCCATGTCGATGAAGTCAATCACGATAATGCCGCCAAGATCGCGCAGTCGAATCTGCCGCACAATTTCCGGGATCGCATCCAGGTTCGTCCGAAGAATGGTGTCTTCCAAACGCGCCGTCTTGCCGACATATTTACCGGTGTTGATGTCAATCGCGACCAGCGCCTCCGTCTGATTGATCACGATCGATCCGCCAGACTTCAGCCACACTTTCGACTTCAGCGCCTTGTTCACCTCTTCCTGGATTCCAAATTGCTCGAACAGCGGCGTCTCTTTTGTATAAAGCTTGACGTGGCGCACCAACGACGGCTGGAAGCGATTCAGGAAGCGCAGCACACGCTCGTACTCGGCTTCTGAATCCACCCAGATCGCCGAGAAGCGGTCCGTTACCTGGTCGCGCAAAATGCGCTCGACAAGATTGAGGTCGTGATAAATCAGCGCCGGCGGCTTTGCATTCTCCGAGCGCTGCTTGATCTCCGTCCACAAGTTGATGAGGAAGCGAATGTCAGACCGGAGCTCCTGCTCCGTCGCGCCGCCCGCAGCAGTGCGAACAATAAATCCGCCGCCAGCCTCGGCCTTTTCGCTCAGTAGAATCCGCTTCAACCGTTGACGCTCTTCGTCAGACGCAATCTTTCGCGACACGCCGATGTGATTCACCGTCGGCATGTAGACCAGGAAACGCCCCGGCAGCGCAATGTGACTGGTAATGCGCGCGCCTTTTTTCGCGATCGGCTCCTTGGCTATCTGGACGAGAATTTCCTGCCCCGGCTTCAGCAATTCAGTGATCGCCGGCAGCGACATGGTCTGCGCACTTTGCCGGCGATTGCCGCCTGTGCCGCCGCGACGTCCACCGCCACGCCGATCATCGCGACGCTCCGGCTGACGCTCTTCACGAGGCTGCTCAGCTTGGCGATCGACACGCGGCTGGTCTGCCACCTGCCGATCAGCACGGCCGGATTTCTCGCCCTGACCGCGGCGTCCGCGCCGTCCCCGTCTCTGCCGGGGAGCAGCATCCGTCGCCGGCGTCTGCGCCGTCGCCGGCTCGCCTTCCGTTTCAGCTAAAGCATCGGCGCCATCTTCTTCCTCGCCTTCTTCATCCGTCTCGGAGTCGTAAACGAAAGAGGTGCGCTCGTTAACGTAAGTGTCGCGCACGAACTCCCCAATGTCGGCGCCCTCCATCTGCTGCTCCAGCGTCTCCTCGACGAGATCTTCGGAATCATGCTCCTCACCGTGACCACGCAGCGGCTCGAAATCATATTCCTCTTCGTCAATAACTTCTTCTTCGACCTGGCCACCAGCGCCGGGCGAAAAATTGTGACGCTGGCCGGTATGCTCAGCATCCGCCTCGTCCTCGACAAAGTCCGGCACTCCCGGAAAAACTTCGACCGGCGGTTGCGCGTGCGAGGTGAACTCGTGTGCCGTGTCGTGAGCCTGCTTGCGGCGAGCCGCATCCTCCGGCGTCGTGCCAGTGTGGGGATCGTGCTCCTCAGTAGCCGACTTCGACCCAAACCACGGCAGCCGAAATTCACTCGGCGGATTCGGATCAACGCTGTGCGAAGCTGAAGCATTGTGCGGCTCCTCTTCTTCCGGAGCCTCAGCAGTTTCTTCCACCGTGTCCAGCGAATGTTCCGCGACCAGGCTGTCATCCTGCCGATGGGCAGCCTCGTGAATCTCCGCCTCACTCTGCTCAATCAATTCGTCTTCGTCGATCTCTTCCTCAACGGGTTCAGTTGGCTTTGCTTCCGGCTCAGCCGCATGCTGTGCCACCGGTTGTGATTTCGCGCTGCGATGCCGCGACAGCGACTCTCCCGGCAAAACCAGACTCCCGTCCCAGGTAATCGGAGTTTCAATCATCGTGCTCGGCCGAGCACTCGGCGTCCGCGCGGGCGCAGAGCTCTTGCTCTCCTGCCCAGCCGCAGATTTGCCTCCACTGTATTTCGACAGCGACTCACCGGGCAAAACAAAGCTCGGCGCGGCGGCCTTCAAACCGCGACCACCTCGCGCAGCCCGCGGCGCTTCCGGCTCCGCTTCTTCTACATGCGCGGGCTCGGGCGCAGACTCAAACTGCGCCTGTCCGGCCCCGATCGGAGCGTGCCAGTCATCGGACGGCTCCTCCGGCGCATGCTCATACTGCGCCGGCGTCTCCCAGTCGGGCGATTCCGTCGCGGTGACAAAATCATCGCCATCGCTGTTGATCTCAATGGTGTGGCCAGTGCGCTTGCTCTCGGCCGGCTGCGCTTCGGATTTCGTTGCCGCGCCTTCGCCAGCTGCGCGCTCGCGTCCGCCACGGCGGCGCCCTCGACGGCCACGCCAGCGCCGCGATCCAGCTCCACCCTCTTCCGAGGACTCGCCTTCCGCACCGGGTGCCGCTTCAACCGCGTCGGTCCCAATCTCAGCCGAATCATCCGCAGTCTGCTCTTGCGGAGCGGCATGGAGCGGAGCCCGCCCGGCCGCCGGCAGAGCAGTGCGCTCGAATTCGCCGGAGTCATCCTGCTCTTCTAAAAAGTCGGTGACATAAAGGAACGCGTCGCGTTCAAGGCCGACGTCGACAAATGCGGACTGCATTCCGGGGAGGACGCGTGTCACCTTGCCCTTGTACATCGAGCCGGCAAGCGTATATTCATTTTCGCGTTCGTAGTGGATTTCGACGAGCTGCTCGTCTTCAACGATGGCAAGCCGTGTTTCGTGCGGCGTGCTGGAGATAAAAATTTCTTTGGTCATGCTGCGTTTTGGCCCGTCCTTTCACGGGCGGTGGCGCGGCAAAGTGACCGTGGCTCAGGCAGACAGCTGCGCAAGCCGCTCGCGTTGTATCGCGGGCGGAGGAAAGGGCCGGGCTGTGTTGCATGATGCAGTGTTTCGCGTCATCCAGATGCCTTTCGGTCTTGCACTTGCAAAGTGAGCAGGAAGTTGTGGCCACGCTTGCCTGCGCTGCGGGTTTCATCCCTGGAGCGCGAAGGCGGGGCCGTTTCCCCTTTCCTGCTTTTCAATTCTGTCTTTGTGCCCTTGCCCGGACGGTCTTTGCCTGCCGGGTTCGGTTGTTGCAAATCTTTGGTGCTGATTTTTCGTACGCCGCATCCAGCGGCTCTTCCTGAATTTCTCCGGGTTTGTTCTTGGAACGGGCTCCGGACGCCCCTCTTGCACAAATTTTACTGCGGATTCAGTTCACGAACCTGCCCATGCGGACGTTCATCACCATCCCAAGAGCCAGAAACGTAAACAGAACGGATGATCCGCCGTAGCTCATCAGCGGCAGCGGAATCCCGGTGACGGGCATCAACCCGACCACCATGCCGACGTTGACCGCGATCTGAAAGATAAGCACGGCCACCACTCCCATCACAAGCATCGAACCGGGAAGGTCGGCAGCGGTTTGAGCGTTTTGAATCAAACGCATCAATACAAAAAAGTATAGCAGGAGCACAAATACCGCGCCCACAAATCCATGCTCCTCGCAGAACGCCGCGAAGATAAAGTCCGTATACGGGATCGGCAAAAAGTCGCCCTGCGTCTG
>Ga0302324_100017115_pt1 | contig 14397 bp, 11 predicted proteins | sample Palsa_T0_1_FD_201949 | JGI IMG/M metagenome (GOLD analysis project Ga0302324, IMG submission 201949) | Peat permafrost microbial communities from Stordalen Mire near Abisko, Sweden - Palsa_T0_1 | ecosystem: Environmental > Terrestrial > Soil > Palsa > Peat permafrost | place: Sweden: Abisko... | reverse complement strand
CGAATGCTATGCCGTCGCGGGCACTTGCGCTTCGCGAAGAAACCGTGCCGCTTCTTCCGGCGGAGTGGGATTGATGTAAAATCCGGTGCCCCATTCGAAGCCCGCCACCTTGGTGAGTTTGGGCATCATTTCGATGTGCCAGTGATAGTGTTCATTGACTTCTTCGCCGATCGGCGACGTATGGATAACATAATTGTACGAAGGACAGGCGAGAACGGAATCCAGTCGAGCGAGAAACTCGCGGAGCAGCGACGCGAGTGCCGCGTACTCGGGCGCAGTGTGGTTCTCGAACGCCGAGCTGTGACCCTTCGGCAGAATCCAGGTTTCGAACGGGAAACGCGGTGCGTACGGAGCCAGAGCGATGAAATGCTCATTCTCCTGGATCACACGCGCGCCCTCTTCTCTTTCCTGGCGGATCATATCGCAAAAAATGCAGCGCTCTTTGTCCTCGTAATACCTCTGGCCATTGTCCACTTCCTCACGAACCCGCTTGGGGACGATGGGCAGCGCGATAAGCTGCGAATGAGGGTGCTCCAGCGAAGCGCCGGCCGGCTCGCCGTGATTTTTGAAGAGCAGGATATAGCGGAAGCGGTGGTCGTTTTTCAGATCCAGCATGCGGTCGCGGTAGGCCCACAGGACTTCCTCGACGGTCCTGTCCGGCAGAGTCGCCAGCGTTTTTGTGTGGTCGGGCGTCTCGATGATCACCTCGTGCGCGCCGATGCCGTTCATGCGGTCGAAAAGGCCGTCGCCCTCGCGTCCTAGATCTCCTTCAATGCCCAGCGCGGGAAATTTGTTGGGGACCACGCGCACGCTCCACCCAGGAGTATCCCGCTCGCCGCCATTGCGGCCGTAGGCCATGATTTCCGGCGGCGTCTTGGCTTCATGGCCGTAACAGAAAGGACAATTCGCGTTGCCCTTCTGCACCACGCTCTCGCGGACAAAATCACTCGGGCGACGGCCGCGATCAGTGGAAATGATCACCCATCGTCCCGTTATCGGGTCTCGGCGCAATTCGGGCAAAATCTTCCTCCAATAACACTCTTTACGAGGGAAAGGAATCCCGCAAAATCCGCGATTGTAACAATTAGTTTACTACGCGCAAACTGGTTTTGGCGATTCCTGCGGGCACCAGGCATGCGACATGCGTACTACCGCCGGAGTACCCCAAGCGGCATTGCTCCCGCCGAAATGCATGACGCGCTGTGTGAGCGCCTAGTCGCCGGAAAAGGCGCCTTTGTGAAGGCGCACAATGGGATACCGCCCCGGCCAATTTTCCAGGGCCAAAACATCGAAACGATAGCGAGCGCTCTTTAGCCGTCGCTCTCGAAGGAAGCGTTGGGCCATGCGGGACATTGCGCGGTACTTGCCATCCGTAATGCCAAGCTCGGGCCGGAAGGAATTCTCATTGCGCATCGTGCGGGTCTTCACTTCGATGAAAGCAAGCGTGGAGCCGTCGTAGCCAATCAAATCGATCTCGGCATGATCCCCCGCGGCGCGATAGTTGCGGGCAATCATTACATAGCCGTGTCGGCGCAGGTACCAATATGCGTACGTCTCACCTCGGACGCCGGTAAGGCGTCGGTGCGCGAATTTTGCCGTAGCATCATCGAAAGCAGTCGGAACCGATAAACCCCTTCGGGCGCCGAAGTGGACGAGCGCGAAGAATATGCGGGCAAACACGCCTACTTCAGCACCTCGAATTCAAATTCAATTACTTTCCCGCGCACGACATAGCACAAGTAAAACTCCCAGAAGCGCCGGAACCAGCGCGCATGGTTGACAAGAAATTCGAAGCCGAGAGCTCTCCAAAAATTCAGCAAGCGGATGTGCACGCGCTTTTCGCGCAGGCGCGCCTGCGTGTAGAAACTGGGCTCGCCGCCGTGCGGCCCCTGCGAATAAAAATAATAGAACGAAGCAGAATTCAAGTGCCAGCGGTGTGTGGGATCGCAGAAGGAACTGAAATCCGTGTAGTGCGGCGTCACCAGATAGAGAGTTCCACCGGGCCGCGTGACCCGGTGGAACTCCTCCGTGCTGGCTATGACGTCATTGACGTGCTCGATGACGTGAATCGCGCGCAGTTCATCGAACACGCTATCCCGAAACGGCAGCGCTCCGTGGTCAATATCGCAAAGCACGTCAGCCGCCGTTCGCGGATTCCTGTCGATGCCGGTGGATCCGGGAAACTTTGCCCGTCCACAGCCGACATCGAGAATTCGAGTCAATTCCGCCGCCTCCCGGTTTTGAACTGGATGGCGCTAAACCGTGCGTTCCACTTCAGCGATGCAGGTTTCGAGGATGCGCAGGGCGCAATCGGCCTGTTCCTCGTCAATCATCAGCGGCGGCGAAAGACGTACGCCGTTTCCGCCCGCCCCGAGCACCAGTAATCCATGTTGAAATGCGGCCTGGATGATTCTCTCGCGAATCTCCGGGGCCTTCTCCTTGGTTTTTTGATCGCGGACGAACTCAATGCCGATCATCAAGCCTTTTCCTCGCACGTCGCCCACGATGCGGAAACGCGCGGGCCAATCTTTCATTCGCGCAAAGAGGTACTCGCCCATCCTGGCTGCATTGGCGATGAATCCCCCCTCGAGCAGATTCATAGTAGCAAGCGCCGCGGCGATGCACACGGGGTTTCCGCCGAAGGTAGTCGCGTGTGCGCCGGGTTTCCAATCCATGATGCTGGCTCGCGCAATCATGGCGCCCAGCGGCATGCCGGAAGCGATGCCCTTGGCGCTGCAGACAATATCCGGCTCGATGCCGGCGTGTTCGAACGCCCACCACTTTCCGGTGCGTCCCATGCCGGATTGCACTTCGTCAGTGACAAGAAGGATGCCGTGTTTGCGGCAAAGGGTCTGAAGCTTTTGCAGGAACGGAGCGGGCGCGGGAAGGTAGCCACCCTCGCCCTGAATGCACTCCACAAAGACTGCTGCGACCTCCGCAGGGTCCACCAGCCTGCGGAATAGGGCATTCTCGATGAATACCATGGAATCTTCTGCCACGGTCTCGGGCGGAAAGCCCCACGAGCCGCGATAGGTATTAGGGTAGGGAGCATGGAATACACCGGGAACCAACATGCCAAATCCCGTCCGCTGCACGGATTTGCTGGCGGTCAGTGAAAGGGAGCCGAAGGTGCGGCCATGGAAGCAGCCGGTGAACGCAATGAATTTCTCGCGTCGCGTATGATAGCGTGCCAGCTTCATGGCCGCTTCCACTGCCTCGGTCCCGGAATTGGTAAAGAAAACACGCTTGGGTTCTGGCCCAGGCACGATGTCGCCGAGTCGGCGCGCCAGTTCGACGAGGCTGGAATAATAAAAATCAGTGCCGGACACATGAATTAGTTCCGCGGCCTGTTTCTGAATCGCGGCAACCACTTGGGGGTGACAATGGCCGGTGGACACCACGGCAATGCCCGCGGCGAAATCCAGGAAAGCGTTCCCGTCCACGTCTTCAACAACCGCGCCGCGTCCGCTCTTGGCCACCAGCGGGTAATCGCGGGTATAGGACGGCGAAAGGAATTGGTGATCCAATTTCACGATCTCGCGGGCCTTTGGGCCGGGCAACGGTGTTACCAAGTGTGGGAGCTTTGTTTCTGTCATTAACATGGCGTTCCTCCGGAACCGAAAACAACAGGAATTGGGCGCATGGCAAAGCCGTTGCGCAGAAACTGCGGAGGAAAAAGAAATTAATCTACGCCGAAGAGGCTGGGACGCTGGCTGGCGGGCAGGTCATGTGCGGCAAACCGGATTGTGATCAAGCGATTCATTTGCGTTTCCAGCGTATCCCGCCATCGCGAATGTCTTCAAGGATGATACCACTGTCGGCCAGCCTGCGGCGAATCTCATCGGAGTGCGAAAAGTCGCGCGCGAGTCGGGCGGCCTGGCGTTCGGCCACCAGCTTTTCAATGTTGGCATCGCTCAGTCCGGCGTCTTCACTCAAATATCCGAGCTGGCGGAGTTTTTCATCGTCATCATTCGGCAGGATGGCGAAGATGGCGTCGAATTTTCGCATCGTCTCAAGAATCTTGGGTACGTCATCGTTGCGAATCTCGCCGCGGTCGAGGGCGATATTCACGTCCCGCACCAAGTCGAAGACGGCGGCCAGGGCAACTGCGGTGTTCAAGTCATCGGAAAGGCCGGCATCGAAATCATCTTCGGCATGCCTCAGGCGAGCATCAATCTCTTCGGTGTGCCCCGAAGGAAGCGTCTCCGCCGCAAGCCGTGACACAAAATTGCGCAGCCGGTCAACAGAGCTGGCCGCCTGCTGCAAACTCTCCGACGTGAAATTCAACTGTCGGCGGTAGGGCACGGACGCCAGCAGGAAGCGAATCGTGGAAGGCCGGCTGCCCTTGGCCAGCAGGTCGCGAAGCGTGAAAAAATTTCCCAGCGACTTGGACATTTTCTCGCCGTCAATAATCAAATGCTCGGCATGCAGCCAGAAGCGCACGAACGGTTTTCTCGTCGCTCCTTCCGACTGCGCGATTTCATTTTCGTGGTGGGGAAAAGCCAGATCAATTCCGCCGGTGTGAATGTCGAGCGTCTCCCCCAGATAAGCCATGGCCATCGCGGAACACTCAATGTGCCAACCTGGACGGCCAGAACCGATAGCCGTCTCCCAATAATATTCGCCGGGCTTGGGCGCCTTCCACAACGCGAAATCGCGCGCGTCGTTCTTTTCGTAGCGGTCCACGTCCACACGCGCGCCCGCTTGAATACCACTGAGATCAATTTTCGACAGGCGGCCGTAGTGCGGAAACCCGGCAATGCGGTAATAAATCGAGCCTTCGCTGTTATACGTCAGCCCGTTGGCCGTCAGCCGCTCGATCAGCGCGGTCATTTGCGGTATATGATCCGTGGCTCGAATCAAGTGCTCGGGCGCTTCCAGGCTGAGCGCGCGCATATCTTCAACGAACGCTTCGATGTATTTGTCCGTGTATTCGCGTATGCCGATGCCCGCGGCCGTTGCATTCTGAATGATGCGGTCGTCCACGTCGGTAAGGTTCATGACCTGGTTGATGGTGTAGCCGCGCGAGCGCAGATACCGCCGAAGAATGTCCTGAAAAACAAATGTGCGAAAATTGCCGATGTGGGCAAAATCATAAACCGTGGGCCCGCACGTATACATGCGCACTTCGCCGGGATGAAGCGGTGCAAAGGGATCAACCCTGTTCGTCAACGTGTTGTGCAGCCTGATTTCAGCCATGCTTCCTTCGTAGAATGCGCGCAGGCAGTAGATCCTTACCGGCGGTATGAATGGTTCATTGTAGCCGAGGGATAACGAAACGGAAACACGGCGGCTCCATGGAGGCGATCCTCGATGGGATCATTTCCGACCGGCGTTGTCTTTCTCACAACTAACCCGAGCGCTTGTTTACAGCAGCACCGTTCCGTGCTATTTTGCTCCTATACCGCCATCTCAAGCGCCAGGCGGCAAGGCCCGTTGGACCTTGCGCCTTTTTGTCTGTAAATTCCTCCCCGATTTGTTTCACAATAGCGCCACGGAGCCGCGCCGCAGGGCGGAGCGGAAACGGCGCACGCGAGGATACGCTTGCTTAAACTGCGAAAAGTCGAAATATTGGGTTTCAAGTCGTTCTGCGAGAAGACGAATATATCGTTCAGCGGCAGCGGCATCACGTGTATCGTGGGGCCAAATGGTTGCGGAAAATCGAACGTGGTAGACGCCATCTCCTGGGTGCTGGGCGAGCAGAGCCACAAGATGTTGCGCGCCGAGCGCATGGCCGACTGTATCTTCAATGGCACCGTGAAGCGGCCACCGCTGGGGCTGGCCGAGGTAACGCTGACGCTAACGGACCCGGAACTGGCCGAAGCTGCTGCTCGCGTCCTGGAACATTCCGAGGACGAGACGCCATTCGCCGCATCCGAACTCTCAGGCCATGAATCCGCTCAATCGCTGGCGCCTGAAGCAGAACCGCCGTTACCGTTACGCTATGGCCGCCGTGCCGCGGAAAAATCATCTCTCGCCTTTAAGCCGGGCGAAGTGGTGATTGGGCGGCGACTGTATCGCTCGGGGCAAAGCGATTATCTGCTGAACGGGCGCGTGGCGCGCCTGCGCGACATCCAGGAACTTTTCATGGGCATCGGTCTGGGTCCGGACTCCTACGCCATCATCGAGCAAGGGCGCATTGGCCAAATTCTAAACTCGAAGCCCATGGACCGGCGCTCCATCATTGAAGAAGCCGCGGGCGTGACCATGTATAAATCCAAGCGGCGGTTGGCTGAAGCTAAGCTTGAGGCGTCCAAGGGCAATCTTGCACGGGTTAGCGACATTCTCTCGGAAGTGGAGAAACAACTCGCGTCGCTGAAAAGGCAGGCGAGCAAAGCGCGCCGTTACACAGAATTTCGCGATGAGCTTCGAGGCCGGCAGAGAAGGCTTTTTGGAAGCAAAGCGGCGCGGCTGCAGGGCAACTCGGAGCGACTGACAGCTCAGCTGCGCGAATCGAGCGATGCTGAACAGCATTGCTCACAAGAACTGCACGCACGAGAGGCGGAGCAGGAACGGCTTAACGCGCGAACCTATGAAATGGACGGCGAGTTGCGCCGCCTGCAAAATCTTGCCAATCAATGGGGCTTGGAATTGGACCGCGCCGAGAATCGAATCGCCTACGGCCGTGAACAGATCGTCCAGGCCGAATCGCGGAGGCAACGGCTGGCTGGCGAAGCGGACCAGGCCGATGTCCACACGCAGCAGTTAATGGCCGAACGAGCAGTTCGCCTCAGCGAGACTTCTGCGTTGCGCCAGCAGGCGGAGTCGATGTCAGCTCGGCTGCAACAAATCTTGGCAAATGCTGCGGAAACCGCAGCAGACCGCTCGGCCTTGGAAGCAAAGGTTGAAGAAATGCGGCGGGAAGCCGGTCGGCTGGCGGAACAAACTGCCCGCAGCCAGGTTGAGGCTGAGCAGGCACAGATTTCACACGCGCGGCTCACGGCCGAATGGGAGCGCCAGCGCGGAGCGCTGCAGGAAATCACGGCGCTGACCGGCAAACAGAAAGAGTTTGCGGAAATTTCCATGGCGGATTTCGCCCGGGCGGATGCACATCTCCAAGACACGCAGCGGCAACGTGAGTCCGCGCAGGGATACGCGGCCGCATTGCGGCAAGCGCTTCCGGATCAATCGCGCCGCGCTGAAATGGCGCGGGGAGAGCTGGCTGCGTCGCAGGGTCACTGCCGGTCCATTGAGCAGATTTTGAACGACCGTGCCTACACGGCGGAGGCGGTTCAGAAACTGTTTACCGCAAACGGACACGGCGAATCGCAGGGGTTTCGCGCGGTGGGGCTGCTGGCGGACTACGCGGAAGTCGCTCAGGAATACGAAACTGCGGTCGAGCAGTTTCTGCATGATGAACTGGAGTATGTGGTCGTGGAAACGTTTGACCACGCACGCGCGGGAATTTCGCTGCTGCGCGAGGAGATGGGTGGCCGCGCGACATTCTTCGTTGACTCGTTGCGCAACCTAAAATTGGAAGGAACGGACGCCGAGACGCCGACCGCTCCGCAAGGCGTCGTGGACCGCATGGATCGCCTGGTGGAATTTCGGGATCCACTGGGCCCGGCAGCCAAACATTTCCTGCCCAAGCTTCGGTCTGCATTTCTGGTGGAGACGGCGGCCACCGCCGAGCGATTGGCGCGAGAAAATATCCAGTACCATTTCGTCACGCCAGACGGCACCTGTTACCACGGGCGGATGGTGAGCGGCGGCCGGCCCGGTGATGCTGGTCCGTTGGCGCTGAAACGCGAACTGCGCATGCGACAGGCGGAATCCGCTGGCCTGCAGGAATGCGTGAATGAAGCACAAGCTAATTTGGCGCGACTGGAACAGGAATTGTGCTTGGCGGAAAGCGAAAATGAGCGGCTGCTGGCGAATTATCTGGAAGCGGAAAAGCAGTTGGTGACGACTCAACACCACAGCCGGCAGGTAAACGCGGAAGTCGAGCGACTGACAGCCGGGCAAGCGGCGCAGGAACACGAATGCCGGCGGTTGGCAGAAGAAGCGCGAGCGGCCATGGACTTGGCCACGTCCGCGGCAAATCGGCATGCGGAATCGAATGCGGTGCGCGTGCGAATCGAGCAACAAGCTGAAGACGGAGCACGGCAACTGGAGATGGTTCGGGAAGGTTCCCAAGCGCAACAGGAAGAAGGGAGCGCCTTGCGCGCGGAGGGCGCCAAGCTGGCTGAACGGTTGGCCGCAGCAGAGCAATTAGGGCGGAAGCTGGAGGAGGAAATCAGCGCGGCAACTCACCGTGCGGACGCGCTTCGCGAAGAGGCAGCGGCGCTGGAACGTGAGAAATCCGCGCTGGAAACGAATTCAGCCGAGCAGGCGCAACTGGCGGAGCAATATCGCGCGGAGAAACAACGGCTCGAAGAAGAAAAAAAACGTTTGGAAAATGAATGGGAGAGCGCCCGAAAGCGGGCGGCGGAGTTGGACGAAGCTGTCCGCTCGCAACGGCTTTCGCTGGAGGAATTGCGGACGCGCCGCGGCCAGCAGGAAGTGGAACGCGCGCGAAACGACGCGGATCGCGACCATCTGCGGCAAACGTGTCTCACTGAACTGAACATCGAGCCGGCGGCGCTCGCGGCCGAAAATACGGAGCCCATGACTCCCGAAGAACTGGCCACGGCGGAAGTGGAGTATGCGGAACTTCATGCGCGCATCGATTCCATGGGCCCGATTAACATGATGGCGCTCGATGAATACCGCGAATGCGAGGAGCGCAACACCTTCCTAAGCCACGAGCGCGCCGACTTGCTGCAATCCATCGAAAACACGCAGCAAGCCATTCGGGAGCTGGATGAAATTTCTCGCGAGAAATTCGAGCATGCCTTCGCCGCGATCAATGGGCATTTCGCGGAGGCTTTCCGCACGCTTTTCGGCGGAGGCACCGGCGAAATCCGGCTGATGGAGCCGGACAGCTCCGAAGATTCAGGAGTCGATATCGCCGCACAGCCGCCGGGGAAACGCTTGCAGAACTTGCTGCTCCTGTCGGGCGGCGAGAAGGCCCTCACGGCCCTCGCCCTCCTGATTGCCGTCTTCCGTTACCGCCCAAGTCCGTTCTGTATTCTGGACGAAGTGGATGCCCCGTTGGATGAAGCGAACGTGGGCCGCTTCAACCAGATGCTTGCGCTGATGGAGGAGCACACGCAGTTCATCGTGGTGACGCACAACCGGCGTTCCATGGAGATGGCGGAAGTCCTCTACGGCGTGACGATGCAGGAGCCGGGCGTCTCCAGGTTGGTTTCTGTCCGCTGGGACGAGGAAAAACGCGCCGCGCAGCCCGCCGCCGCCTGACCATCCATGGAGATTCCCCGGGAATTGTCCATTTCTCGCCCGGGAAAGTTCCCCGCTAAACCGGCCATTATTGTCCGCGGAGCCTTTCCGACTAGCTCCACGTACAAAACATTTCTCCGCGGCTGTTGACTTCCGCGTCTCCTGCGCTAGAATACGCGCTTCCCCTGAGAGGAATCGTTTCCCGTGACACGGACAAAAAACGAAGCCGTTGTTTCCCAAACAGATTTTCCAGAAGCCCGACTGCTGGCTCGCGGAAAGGTGCGCGACATCTACGAAGTGGACGGAGGCCTGTTGATTGTGGCCACGGATCGCCTGTCCGCATTTGACGTCGTGCTGCCCACTCCGATTCCGGACAAAGGACGCGTCCTGACGCAGCTTTCGCTTTTCTGGTTCGATAAGCTGGGCGATATCGTGCCCCATCATGTTTTGTCGGCGACGAATTTCCCTCCGAAGCTGACGAAGTATGCCGACATTCTGCGGGGCCGCACGATGCTGGTGCGCCGCACGCAGCCGATCCCCATTGAGTGCGTGGTGCGCGGGTACATCACCGGCTCGGGGTGGAACGAATACGTTGCCGGTGGCGCCGTCTGCGGCATACGTCTGCCGGCCGGGCTGCGCGAATCGGAGATACTGCCGGAGCCGATTTTCACTCCTTCGACGAAAGCCACCACCGGCCACGACGAGAATATTTCGTTCGATGAAACAGCGGCGCGCATCGGGCGTCCGCTGGCGGAAAAATTGCGCGAAGTGAGCCTGGAGATTTACAGGCGCGCCGCGGATTACGCCGCGGAGTGCGGCATCATCATGGCCGATACGAAAATGGAGTTCGGCATTGACGACGGCAATCTGATTTGGATCGACGAGGCGTTGACGCCGGATTCCTCGCGCTTCTGGGCCGCCGATCAGTTCATGCCCGGCCGTTCTCAGCCTTCATTCGACAAACAGTTCGTGCGTGACTATCTGAAGAAAATCGGCTGGTCGAAAGAGCCTCCGGCGCCAGAACTTCCGCCCGAAGTGGTGGCGGCAACGCGCGCAAAGTATCGCGAAGCGTATAAAAAATTGGCCGGCCGGGAATTGGACTAGGAATGGCACCAATGGCGATTGTTGATCGCCGGGGAAACCTTCTTGTGGAGCGTGCCTTGTGAAAGAACAACTGGAAGCGCTCATTGCCTCGATGGTCGAGCGCGGCATACTGCTCGATGAGGCTAAGACGGAATTCGAAAAGAAATTCATCGCCTGCGCCTTGGAGCGCACCAAGGGCAATCAAGGCAAAGCCGCACACAAACTGGGAATTCACCGCAACACGCTCAGCCGGAAAGTGAGTGAATATAAACTGGATGGCACCCGTCCGCGCCGCAGACGCCGGTAGACGAGTTTATCGTGGGTAGGACTGGCCCTATCAGGACCAATTGGCTTCCTGAACGATTGGGTGGTTCCCAGGATCGATCTGCTTCGTCATGTCTCGCGTGGAATGTGACCAGTGACGGCATCAAGGTTGGAGCGCCGTCAATGCGCACGCTGTTCCTCAGCGGCCTGTTATTGCTCGCGCCGATTGCGCTAGCGGTTCCGTTCCCTCAAGACACCGCGGGCCAGACGGCGGCTGGTGGGGGCGTGGCAACCAGCACAGCCCGTTTCAAGCTGTTGCGGACTGTTTCCGGGGCGGAGACTTCTCAATCCAATGGTAAGTTCGAAATCCAAGATGCACGAACGACGTTCTTCCTCCCCGATGACAAGCGCATTTATATGTACTTCGAATGGGAAGGCCCGATCGGTCCGCACCATTTCGAAGGGATATGGAGGGATCCGACCGGAAAAGTCAGCGTGATCTCGAACTTCGATTTCGTCGCCGCTCAAAATCGCTTTGGCGGTTACTGGACAATGGATCTAACCAGCCAAACGATGCCAGGTAACTGGACGATTGAAGCCCACGTCGATGGCGAGACAACTGGTAACTGCACGGTAGAGATCCTAGCGGCACCGAGACCAGCCGGAGCACCCGCTCCACCTGCCACGCTCTTGCCCGCGGAGTTGTATCAGCGCCTACTTTCAGCGACGGTGACCATCGAGAGAACGGACGCGCTCGGAAAGCGATCCAAAGGTCTCGGCTTTGTTGTCGCTGAAGGAATGGTGGCCACCGCGTTCCAAGTGATTGACGGTGCAACGATGCTGCGGATTACGCTGCCGGATGGGCAGACCGCGGATACAGACCAGATCGCCACGCACAATCGCCGTCAAGATTGGGCGATTATCAAGGTGAGCTTTGCAACCCCTCCAGCATTACCGGCCGCGCCCGCTGATTCCTGGTCGGTGGGAGACAGGTGTGCGTTCCTCCAAGTGCCGGAGTCTGGTAGCAGGATTTTGGATGAATGCACGATCGTGGGCACAAGTTCCACGCCTGAATCCGGCCCACGAATCAATATCGACAACGCTCCGGGAATCCAGAGCGAAGGTTCTGTATTGGTCAACGAGCGCGGGCAGGTTATTGGCATTATCGGTGGAAGCCTGATCCCAGGTGCTTCAGCATTACAGGATGAAGATCTTCCAGCCCTGTCAACGATCAGAATGGCCAACGCTCTCTACCATGGACCGATGGCTACTCCCTTCGCCGCAGTGAAGCTGTCGCCGGGTGAGGCATTATCCACGCTGAAAAACCTCGCAGAGAGTGGAGATTTTCTTCCCCTGGTCCCGTTTAATGGGAACCTCACCTCCGCGACAATGACTGAGCGTGTGCAAAATTCCGGTGGCTATTTGTTTCCCGCTGATGGCCGGTTCGATTTTTCCCGCAGTAATGAGAGCGCCTACGTCTTTCTTGCCTATGAATCGAAAGAGAAGTGCAAGTGTACGTTGCAGGCCGAGGTCTACAACCTCGACAATCGTCTGATGAGTCACGGTGCTCCAATGCCCGTCAATCTCGATAAGAACAAGAAAGTATTCTGGACCGTTTCGATCGCGCTCACGTCACTTCAGCCCGGGATTTACCGCGTGGATATCCTGCTCGAAGGCAAGTTACTTTGGCGAGATTTTTTCCGCGTCACGGATTGAATCGCCTGAAGCGATATCGAGGCTGCCGCGGACAGAACGAAATCCGTTCGGTTGGGTCGCCCACGAAAACGTCTTAGACCCCAGGATCAAAACCGCAGGGCTCAGACCGACCGGAATGTCCTGGTACACAGGCGCCAGTCAGATGCCATTCGGCGGACGGCTGCCGACGCCGACGAACTTGGTCTGGACTGGGCCGGCAGTCTTCACGAACGTCGCATGCGAATAGGCAAGCGTTGGGTCATTCAGTTCACCCATAAGTAATTCCAAGGGTCCGCCTGGAGTTGCGCAAAAGCCTCCAAGATGCTTATGAGGGTTTTTTATGCAACTGCTTTGTGCTGTGCTTACCTGCCTCGGGAATGTATTGCGGATCCACTTTGCCCTTGTCGAAATGCAGCATCAGTGGAGTGGGATCGTAGGACTCCAGAGTCGCGCCGAAAATCAGTTCATCGTCCTTCTGCAGGCGGGAAGCATCGGGTTGGCCTTCCACTTTCACGTCCAGATTGGCGATGGTGGCTGCCTGAATGGCATCATCCGTGTCCGCGGTCGCAAGAGCCAGTTGCACAGCATCCGTGCCGGGCGTTACGCCAATGACTTTTGCGGGAATCTGGGGAAACTGGAGGCCGCAGGCCGCCACCCACGTCGCGGTGGCTTTGTCGCCGCCAGCCTGCAGGCCAGCGATGATCGCAGGCACCGACCCCAGCGTCTGCCGCGTCTTGTTCAAGTCATCCACGCTGGGGATCGTAAAAGTGGCCGGGCGATCAGGCGACTTCGAAGCCAAATCAAGCAGGCTCTTCATCTGATCGTCAATGATGCTGTCGCATTGCGGCTGCTCATAATTGGCAATTTCCTTTCGCAGGTAATCGCGCACCTTGGCATCGTCCGGAACCTTCAAAGCGATCGCGCGCGCCAGCGCCCAGAAACCATCGGGATAGGCCGGTGGCGTCTGCTCGAGGTAGGCGACTCCCAGGCGGTAGTCGGACACCGCGTCGTTCGGATCTTGCGCCAAAGCTGCCTTGAAAGCCTGGGCTGCTCCAGCGTAATCCTTCAGAGCACTGGCCGTTACGCCTGCCACTGTGCTGAAGAGGATGGTTGCCGATTTCTTCTGTGCCGCGAATTTATCGTCGGCCATGTCTGCGGGCTTCTGCCACGCGTCGATAGCCTTCTGGCCGTCCGTGGCGGCAGCGCGCGCTGCGGTGAGCTGGTCCGAGGTGGTCATCGACTTATCATTCGAACTCCAACCGAGGTAGAAAGCTGTAGCGCGGCCAATAAAGGCGCTCAAGCGCATCGTCGTTTCCACCTTGTCGCCCAGCGCCAGGAGCTTGTCGATATATGCGATTGCGCGGGGAAAATCTTTGAGCTGGCCGTAGGTCTGGTATTCCGATTGATAGACGTACGGCAGCAGCGTGGAACTGGGAAACTTTGCCGCGAAATCGTTTAGCTGGCTGATGCGCTGCTGCGGGTCGGCTGTCTTCGTGGCAGCGATATAAGCGTTATATTCCGCCGGCGTGTAGCTGGCCTGCTGGTCGATGGCGACCGCCTGGCGCGAGAAAATCCCCGTCAAGAGCAGCATCGCGCACAATAGCGCGCCTGCGAGAAACCGGTTTCGAATCATGGCAACTTCGCCTCCTGGGCGTGACTGAGTTTGGGCTGATGACCGGCCCGGAATCCACAACAGGGTGGACGAGCAAACAGAAGAACCGATTATAGGGAAAAGCCGTGTAGCAGCGCAAGCGGATTCCCTTCGGCAAGGAGCGAGGGGGGACTGCAAGGCTCCGCCGTCCACGAAGGTCCGGTGCTATGATGCGCTTGGCGGTCAAAAGGCCGTCTGGAAGGAGCATCGAAATGGAGAATCCACAGCCCTTGGCGGGGAAAGCGGCCATCGTAACGGGCGCGAGCCGCGGCATCGGCTTGGCAATCACCCGCAGCGTCGGGCGGCTTGGCGCGCGCGTTAGCATCTGTGCGCGAGACCCGCAACGCTTGGAGAGTGCGGTCGAATCATTGCGAAAGGAAGGTTTCGAGGCTGACGGCTGGACCGCAGATGTTTCCAAACCGCAT
>Ga0302324_100017112_pt1 | contig 14399 bp, 9 predicted proteins | sample Palsa_T0_1_FD_201949 | JGI IMG/M metagenome (GOLD analysis project Ga0302324, IMG submission 201949) | Peat permafrost microbial communities from Stordalen Mire near Abisko, Sweden - Palsa_T0_1 | ecosystem: Environmental > Terrestrial > Soil > Palsa > Peat permafrost | place: Sweden: Abisko... | reverse complement strand
GACCATCACGTTCGACAGATCGTACTTGCTCCGGGATCCAGCATTCGATCTGCACCTCGATTTTCACGGCCACTCCCATACCGCTGGAGACATTTTCGTCTTTTGTCCGCAGCAGCGGGCGATCGCCACCGGGGACGCGATTCATGGCTTTCTGCCCAATATTGCGGACGGCTTTCCCCGAGTTTGGCCGGGCACGATCGATGCCGTCGGGCACGCCGATTTCCAATATCTTATGGGCGGCCATGGCCCGCTGCAGACGGACCGCACGGTGATGATCAGCCAGCGAAACTATATCGAGGAGTTGACGGGGAAGGTCGCGGAAGGCAAGAAGGCCGGCCTAAGTGTTGCGGAAATGCAGAAGCGTTTCACGGTGGCCTCCCTCAAGTCTCTACAGTCGAACGGCTATGCAGAGTTTCTGGTGCGGACCAGCGAGCAGAGCAACGCACATTTCGGTAAGATGCCTCCGCTGCAGGAGGGTGTCAACGCGAATATCCACCACGTCTACGCCAACCTCGACCGTGTCTAGTCGGCGTGTTTTCTCAATTGTTGCGCTGCGGCCGAATACAGGTAAAACCGAAGTGCCTGAAAAGTCGGATTTGCGGTAAATTGCTTAATGCGTCGGGAACTCGAACATTGTCTACCGGATGAATGGTGGACAACGGAAATGCCCAGGAAAATCATGCCCGCCAGCATCGCCCCAAACGTAAGGCTGAATCGGCTCACGATCTGCTTACGAACTGCACTGGTCGGGTATCCTTCACCATGAATCCGCCATGCTGGAAGCCACCAGAACAAGCTGATGTGTGTTCCGGGTTGAAGTTGGCGACTCTCTCTGCCGAGAGTCCAGATGGCCCGAACGGTGCTGCAGTAGCAGATCAGAGCCACACCCAATTAAAGCCAATCCCAATCACTCGCATGTCCTTCTAAGTGGACTGTAACAGCTGATTCAGGAGTAGAACCAGATCTGCGAAAAATGCGCGATCCTTCTGGGCGTCGCGGCTCTCACGCTTTGTATCAGGGCCCGACTTTAGTCAGGCTGCGGAAAAGTCCTGCTTTGTATCAGGGCCCGACTTTAGTCGGGCCATAAGAGGCCAAATATAGATGGGCTTTAGCCCCTGCGCCCTTTGCCGCAGGGTGAGGGAAGACGTACCTCAGGGGCTAAAGCCCAATTTATTTTCAATCCAGCTCCACATGGAAGCTACCGAGCACGCCTTTCAACGGGATCTTGAGCACGTTAATTTTCGAAACCTACGAGTTGGCAGGGCGCAATCCACTCTGCTGCTTCGCGGTGCAGATGTGATCGAGTTAACGGGAAGCGGCCGAGTCCTCGGGCTGCTTCCCGCAGCCACCTTCTCAGACCAGACGATCGCCCTAAAAGTTGGCGATCTTTTCCTACTCTCAACCGACGGTGTTACCGAGGCCTTCAACCCGGCGGGCGATGAATTCGGCGGGCCGCGGCTTGTCGCCGCGGCCCGAGATTCTGCTGCTAGTGCACACTCAATACCTACTGCGGTTATGCGCGCGGTCACTGCCTTCGCAGAAAACCAATTCCACGATGACGCGTCGCTGCTGATCGTCCAGATTCAGCCCTGAAAGTTGAGCCTCAGGCCACGATCTTGCTATAAGTGACATCTAGACTGCTATCTAGCTGTGAGGTTTACCGAGGATGACCCCAACGGGTGCGCACCAGATCACGGGCGACGACATCATCTCCGAGCTGATCCGGAATGCCGATGCTGGTTGGTTCAAGGTTCGCTACACCGTTCTCGTGCCCTGCGTTTTCAACGTTTATCTGCATCCACGCGACTACGAACTCGTGCAGCCCATCACGGAGCTCATTCGAGAGGAGGCTGTCCGTGCGCTCAAGGAACACCTCTCCGACTTGAACAAACCCCGTCCCGCGCGTTCATTCGGCAAGCGCTTCGGCTCAGCCGGTGAACCCCGCCCTGAATATAAAATTCTTGAGAAGGAGTGGGTGATCCAGTTCCACGGAGATCAGGAGGAGCGGCTCCGGCCTGGTGAAATCGAGATTTACTCGGAGTTGGGCAGCGCTCGTCCGAAAGACTTCGGAGCCGGCGCTATGACGACTTTCATTACCCGCCATCCCGCCGGAGACCCGGCGACAGTGTCCGAAAATAGCCATCAGCCTTCTGCAAGGGACATTCTGGCAAGATTGCGCTATCAGGACTCTGGAGTAGACAAGACATTCGTCATGACCAGCGATGAAATCGTGATTGGCCGTGGCGGAAAAGCTGTCTGGGTGGACTTGAAGCTCGAAGGCCCTCCGGATGTGTCGCGCGAACACTGCCGCATTCGACACGAACCGAAAACAGGGGCCTTTTTCATCAGGGATCTCAGTCAATTCGGAACCACGGTGAACGGAACTCCCATTCCCATAAGTGTGGATCTAGTCGAAGGTGGTGAGAAGGTCGACCGCAATCGCGAGGTGCTCTTACCATCGCCCGCAAGGATCACACTGGCCGACGTGTGCACGTTGGAATTTGAGGCACAGCCTTCGCAATGACCTCCACTCTGTTCTGGCTCCGCATTCCGTTTCTCGTCGGGTTCTTCGCTATCGTGGGTTTCCTGCTGTGGGCGTTCGTGCGCCGCCCCAACTAGTATATGGTTGCCATTTCGCAACTGCTGGTTGCCGGCTATTCCGACGTGGGGCGGCAGCGGACGGAGAACGAAGATCGCTTCTTCATCGATGCGCAACGTGGCATTTTCCTGGTTGTGGACGGGCTCGGTGGCCATGCGGCGGGCGAGCGCGCAGCAGAGATCGCGGTCGACATCATCTCCAGCCGGCTTTCCCGCCGCACGGGTGCAAGTGACAAACGCATACAGGAGGCATTCGCGCTTGCCAGCACAGAGATCTTCGACGCCGCCTCTCGCCACCCCGAGTGGGCCGGAATGGCATGCGTCGCCACCGTCGCGGTGATCGAGGAAGACCAGGTTACGGTCGGGCAAGTCGGCGACTCGAGGCTCTATCTTCTAACCCCAGGAAAAATAGAAAAGATCACACGAGACCACTCGCCGGTAGGTGAATTGGAAGACAGTCAAAGGCTCAGCGAAGACGCCGCCATGCGCCACCCGCGCAGGAACGAGGTGTACAGAGATCTGGGAAGTGCGGTTCACACGCCCAACGACACAGACTTCGTCGAGATCCATTCTTTCGCTCTCCCACATCCGGCGGCGCTGCTGCTCTGTTCTGACGGCCTCACCGATCAGATGACAGCGGCTGCAATCCGGCAGGTGATCGAGCGCCACGCAGGAGTGCCCGAAGATGCAACCCGCGCACTGGTGGAAGCTGCGAATGAAGCGGGCGGTAAGGACAACGTCACCGTGGTGCTGGTCGAGACAGACGACTACGCGGGAGTATCTGGTCAGCGTTCTTCCAGCCACTCTTCCCCCTGGACTTGGTTTCTTCTCGGTCTGCTCGCGGCGTCTGCGCTGTTCCTGGCGGCGCGGCCGTATTGGGAGCACTCCACATCTGGACTAAGGTTGAAGTTCGGGGTGGTCCGTTCCCCGCAAAACTGGACAGTCGGTCCCAATGCGATCCCGACCATCGGAGCTGCCCTGGACCAAGCCCGAGCTGGAGATACCATTCAAGTGAGTCCTGGCGAGTATCACGAAGACCTGCACCTGCGGAGCGGGGTCTCTGTAGCCAGCACGACGCTTCACGGGGCCCGAATCCTTTCGCCCAGCGTAGCGGTTCTGGCCGAGGACGTTCACAACGCACGTTTCGCTGGTTTTGACATCGCGGGTTCTAATAGCGCGGGGTTGGGCACCGTGGGCATTCGCATCGCAGGTTCCGATCTTTACGTCACCGACGTGCGGGTGAGCGGTATGCAAAACGCTGGTATCGAGATCACCGGCAGGGGTGAATCGGTCATCCGGGCGTCTGAGATTGCCGATAATCCTGGCGTGGGAGTTGCTGTTCACGAAGACGCTCGCCCCCGCCTGGAGCACAACCTTATCCGGCATAACGGCCATGGCCCGCCGACACTACCCGGTATCCTCATTGAAGGCGCAGCCGCTCCTATCCTCTTCGGTAACATTGTTGAAGACAGTGGGGCAGAGCAGATTTGGGCCTCCCCGTCTTTCGATGCAGGCAGTCTGCTGACGGACAACGTGGTGGCTCCTGAGACGGGCGATAAGCGTCATCAGCTGAAGGTAACGATGCAGTGAATGTGGAAACCGCAGGCCGCTTCACTCTGTACCGGAAGTTACCGGCCGGCGGCATGGGCCGCGTCTTTGAAGCGGAAGATCCGGTTGGACCACGCCGGGTCGCGCTAAAACTCATCGATCTCGGCACGGACCCCGATAGCATTCAAATCGTGAGTGCAGAGCGGCTTGGAGCGGAGTTGCAAACCCGGCTCTGCGCCATCGACAAGCGGGTCACCGCGATCTACGAATCCGGCGAGATGCCGCGCTACTTCTACATCGTGATGGAGTACGTCGACGGGCGCGACCTGTCGGAGTTGTATGCGGGCAATGGGCTCGAACCGATGCTGGCCGCTCGCATCACGCAGGACGTTCTCGAGGTCCTGGATCGTGCCCATAACTTTTCTACCACTCTGGATGGCCGCTCCATTCGAGGCGTTGTTCATGGTGACCTGAAACCGCGTAATATCCGTCTCACTCCGGCGGGCGAGGTAAAGGTTCTCGACTTCGGCATCGCCAAGGCGCTCTCGCTGACCCGCAGCTTCACCCAAAACGCTTTTGGCAGTGTGCAGTACTCGTCGCCGCAGCGGCTCCTCAGCGGGGAGGTGGACGCCGGGGCGGATCTCTGGGCTGCCGGCGTCATGCTGTACGAAATGCTTGCCGGTCATCCTTACTTCCAGGCAGAGAACGGTTCGAAGCTCGAGCACATGATCCGCAATTATGACCGTGTGCTGCCTCTCCCCGCAGCGTTGCCACCGAGCCTGCGCAATATTCTTGGCCGGGCTCTCCATCCTGAGCTGCAAGTGCGCTACCCATCCGCTCGGGAGTTTGCCGGAGACCTGCAGGCATTTCGCGATGGCAAAGCCGTATCCGGCCCTGCGGAGACGGACGCCACGCGCAGGGTGCCGCGCACTGACGACGCCACGAAACGGACTGCTCGACCCGCCGATGCTCCTCCGGTCGACGCGACTCGCAGGACCGCAGATCCGCCGTGGACACCCGTGGTCGTGCCGCCCGCGCCCCGCCGCAGGCTCAGCATAACGCGCACGCTGATGCGCTCCGTCGCCGTGTTGTTGCTGGCGATCATCCTGTTCCCGCTCTATCTACTGGTGAACGAGTACATGGTCTGGGGAAGCGCGCACCAGTTGGCAAGGGACCTCTCGAGTGAGAAACAGCAGAATCTGGACGCTGCCTGGAAGCAATACGAGAAGCTGTCCTCGCGTTCCCACTTTCCCATCAGCCTGTGGGCCGCGCGGGACGAGTTGCAGAAACACCTCCTCGCCGATGCCGACAGCACCATCGTCAGGTTCCGGTCTCCGGACGCGCCGCCTATATCCGAGACAGACTGGACGCATGCCCGTAACGACCTGTCGCGCGCGATCGAGCTCGACCCGGGCAATAAGACGCTCCACGCCAAGATGCGGCTGGTCGATGGTCATCTGGCTCGCTTGCGCGGTACCGCGGAACAGGATCCTCGACTGCTGGAAGACGCACGCCAGGACTTTCTGGCAGCGGCGGGTTCCATGAAAAAATCGCCCGACCCATGGCTCGGCTTGGCTCCGCTGTATATCTACTCCTTGCACGACCTGGTGCATGGCGAAGCAGCCATTCGACAGGCAGGCCGTCTCGGTTACGCGACCGGAAAGCGTGAAACTGCCGAACTCGGAGACCTCTATCGCTATCGTGCTGAACGCGCGATAAAGCTGGGAGATCAGGCGAACACAAAGACCGATACGGCTCGTTACTACCGGATGGCTGCTCCAGACCTGGCGCGTGCGCGCCGCCTGTATGAGAGCATTCTGCCATGGGACAGCGTAGCCGACAGCCTCAAACGGGTGAATGATTCACTTAACCGCATCTCAACCTTCAAGTAGGGCCGGGGGAACGAATGGCGGTAACTCGCAGCACGTCGGTCGAGCGGGCCCAGAACCGCCGCGAACTCTTCAAGGCAAGCGGCAGGGCGGCCGAGCGCGTTTTCTTGCTGCTGACCTCGGCCCTGATTCTTGCGGCGATCAGCCTGACGGCGGCAGCGAAGATGGCCCGCATGGCCAGCTTCGAAAGCGAGCACCTGAACCTCTCCACGCTGGATAGACGCGAACAACTCCTCCCCTTTTTGCAGTCGGTTTCTTCTTCCGCGGAACGCCAGTACATCGCCGGGAAGATATTCGAGGATGCCCGTAGCGGATCGGGTCCGGTGTCGCACGTAGGAGAGATCGGTCAGATCCGCGTTCCGATTCATGACGTGTTGAGGACACATGGACTCACTGATTTGCAGGCCCGTGCCCACCAGGTGCAGTCGGCACACCCCGGGACGGAAACCATCCTGCTGCTCAGCCCCGCGGAAGTAGCCCGGCTCAAACCACTCTTTGTTGTGCGCGACCGGTCGCAGTTTCGCAATGAGCTCATCCTGTGGTCTGTTCTTTTCTTCTGCGCCTTCTGGGCGGTCCACGTCTTCTGGGCGGTCCGCGGGCTGGGCGGCCCACAATACGTGTTGCCGTCTGTTCTGCTGCTGAGTGGCGTCGGACTGACGTTGATGATCACCCTGCGCGATCCCCTGCGCGACACGCTCGCCTTCTCAAACTTCGCCCAGGGTGTGGCGGGCGGCTGTGTGGTGTTGGCTCTAGCCGCCACCCTGGACTATCGCCGCATAGCAGGGAAGCTAAGCTACGTTTTTCTTATAGCCAGCTTCCTGCTCTCAGCCGCACTCATTCTTTTCGGTTCCGGACCAACCGGCAGTGACGCCAAGGTCAACCTGTTGGGATTTCAACCCGCCGAGGTCATTCGCGTTCTCATCGTCTTTTTTCTGGCCGGATACTTTGCGGAACGCTGGGAGTTCCTGCGCACGCTGCGCGACCAACGCAAGAGACTGGAAAAGCTTTCGCGCTGGGTGGAAGTGCCCAGGCTCGAGTACCTCCTGCCCGTGCTGGGCGGTGTCGTCGTTTCGCTTGCCTTCTTCTTCCTGCAGAAGGACCTCGGTCCGGCGCTGCTGATCGCGTGCTTGTTTCTCGCCATGTACGCCGTTGCCCGCGATCGGTATCTGTTTGCTCTGATCGGCATGCTCGTGATCCTATCGGGGTTTGCATCCGGCTACTTTCTCGGCTTCCCAAAAAATGTGGCGGGCCGAGTATCGATGTGGCTGTCGCCCTGGGATAACTCCGTGCGCGGGGGCGAACAGGTGGCGCATTCGCTCTGGGCGTTCGCCACGGGCGGGGCCTTCGGCACCGGTCTCGGACTCGGCGATCCGCAATGGATGCCCGCGGCTCATACCGATCTCATCCTGGCCGCGCTGGGCGAGGAATGGGGTTTTCTGGGCGTGTTTGCCGTGCTTGCGCTCTATGCCGCCCTGGTTTGGTTTGGCATTCGCGTCGCGCTCCGTGCGCGCTCCGATTACAACTTCTTCCTCGCGCTCGGACTGACCTTGGCCTTCGCTCTGCAGATCGCTTTGATTGCGGGCGGGGTGCTCGATCTGATCCCGCTTTCCGGTGTCGTCGTCCCGTTCCTTAGCTACGGCAGAACAGGGCTCATCACCAACTTCGCGATTATCGGAATTCTGTTTGCCCTCAGCAGGGAAGTGTCCCCAACGCAAGAGCAGACCGAGCCTTTTCGCGTCAGCACCAGGGCGCTCTCCTACGTGATCGCCGGCCTTGGCGCGTGCCTGCTGCTGAAGGCGTTTTACATCCAGGTCATCCACGCAGACGCCACTGCAGGGGCCGGTGCTCTCGCGCTCCAGGCGGATGGAGAGCGGCGGTACGAATACAACCCGCGTCTACTCGCTGTCGCGCACTCTATCCCCCGAGGCACCATCTACGACCGCAACGGAATCCCTCTTGCGACCAGCAACTGGAACGAGATTGCACAGAACCGCGATCGGTTCAGCGGCATGGGGCTCTCCGTTGGGGAAGGGCCGGCAGCGGGAGAAACTCGTTACTATCCGCTTGGACCAGCGGCCTTCCATCTGCTTGGAGACTTACGGACGCGTGCCAACTGGGCGGCACAGAACAGCTCCTACGCAGAGCGTGATTTCATGCGTACCCTGCAAGGCTATGACGATCGCGCGCGCGTCGTACGAGTGTTCGACCCGCGCACCAGGACCTCGCAGCCGATCATCCGATACGATCTTCGCGAGCTGCTGCCACTGCTGCGCCATCGCTGGCAACCCAATCATCCTGAGGTGAGGAAGGTTCTGGAGCGCGATCGTAATCTGCACCTCTCCATCGATGCTCGCCTGCAGTTGAAGGCAGCAGACCTGCTGGAAAACCAACTACGCCAGCTTGGCCGCACAAAAGGCGCAGTCGTTGTGCTTGATCCCGAAAACGGTGACCTACTCGCCTCCGTAAGTTATCCGTGGCCGAATCAGTTGCCGGATCAGAATGACGCCCTGCTTGATCGCGCGCGCTATGGACTCTATCCGCCTGGCTCCTCTTTCAAAATCGTGACGGCCATCGCGGCTCTCCGGAAGGATCCCAAGAACGCCGGCCAGACCTACGAATGCAAGCGTCTCCCTGATGGCCGCACGGGCGCCTTCATCCAAGGATGGAAGCGCCCGATCCATGACGACGTTAAGGACGCCGCCCCTCACGGAGCCATCGCTATGCGGGCTGCCATAGTGGTCTCGTGCAATGCTTATTTCGCGCAACTGGGCACGTATAAAGTCGGTCCGGAAGCGCTGCTGGATACGGCCACTCAGCTCGGCATTTCGATCGCGAACCCGTCGAATGTGAAGACTCTGCGGGCAGACATGCCGCAGACTTCCTACGGCCAGGGCCAGGTGGTGGCCACGCCCTTTCAAATGGCGCGCGTGGCGGCTACCATTGCCCGTGGTGGCTCGATACCTTTCGGCCGCTGGGTGACAGATTTGGCGAACCCTCGGCAGGATCCGCCGAAATCAATCATCACTCCGGAGCTATCCTCGCAGGTGGGTGAATACATGCGTGGCGTTGTTACCTCCGGCACCGGACGCAGTGCAAATCTGCCGGACATTCCCATGGCCGGCAAGACAGGGACAGCGGAACTGGAGCATGCTCCGTCGCATGCCTGGTTCGTCGGATTTGCCCCGTATGGCGGAGCACACCAGCTGGCGTTTTCCGTTCTGATCGAAAATGGACAATACGGCGGCACCGCGGCCGCTCCGCTCGCCGCGCAAGTGATGAAGGCAGCCAAGGCACTGGGCTACCTGCAAGGAACGCCATGAGCCGGCTGCACGATCTAGAGCGGCGGATCGATGAAATCCTGCGTGGCATGCTGCGCTCCTCGTCACCGGACCAGAAACGCGAACTGCTGGAGATTCATCGTGCCGTGCTCGACGACGTCGCTGCTCATGTGGATACGTTGCCGCGCGGTAAGCGGGCGTTCGCTTACACGCAGTTGGAAGTGCGGATCCTTCTGCCGGACCCGGTGCTTCGCCGCTCTTACGAGCTGGTCTTCGTCGAGGCCGATGCTCTCGCTCGGGACATCCGCCTTCGACTCGAGGATCAGCGGGTAGAACTCCCAGGAAACCTGGCTGTACAGGTGGAGCTGGTATCGGAATTGCCGCCTGATGTCGCACTCCGCGGCTTTGATGTGCATTACACCAGCATCTTCAAGCCGCAGCCATCGGTAGGGGCAAGGGAAGTCCGGCTTACTATCATCGCCGGGTCTGCCGAGCAGCAACAGCTGTGTCTAAAGAAGAAGCGCATTAACCTAGGACGTCTTTCTGAAGTTATCGACGCCGATGGGCGGCTGACACGAAAAAATGACGTGGCATTCCGAGACGACGGGCGCGCTCCCAATCTCTCCGTCTCGCGGGCCCATGCCCACATTGAGTTCGATCCTGGGGGAGATGTGTTCCGCCTCTTCGATGATCGGAGCGCCCATGGGACAACCGTCATCAGGGATGGGTCCGTGATTCCAGTCCCTGAAGGCCCGAGCAAGGGCGTCGCTCTCCGGCACGGGGATGAAATCGTGCTTGGACAAGCCAGCCTCCTCTTCGAGGAGCCGGCCGGTTAAACAGTCTCTAACTCCTCTTGCCCGAAGTCTATTAAGAATTGTTGATAGATGGGCTGGGCGAAAAGTGCCACCCCTCATGTATCAGAAACCCACCACCCCAGGGCCGAAATAGGCCCCAGGTGTCACCGTGGCGAGATTAATCGGCGAGTTGAAGATTAAACCGTGAGTCAGGATCTCAAGCCTGCGCCAGCAAATTTGCAGAGCTGCGCCGCCAGGAGAACGGGCTTCCGGGTCACGGGAGTCCTCCCTCGACACTATGTTCTCTTTCGCTCCAGTCCACGAATGACTAGAGCAGTTTTGCAATTGGTGTAGACCGAAGCGACAGGCCCTTCCGTGGTTTTCTCCCAAGGAAAACCACACCTCGCGATCTTTTTCAGTCCACAGTAATTGCGAAACTGCTCTAGCCTCCCCCACTGGATGCGCCGATAAATCCTATTAGGGGTCACAGACATCTCGGATGATGACGGGAAAATGCGAAACAGCATGGCCATATTCCAAACCCCAGTCGTAGCGGTCCTTCTTGTCAACCTCATGCCACCTATCTCAGGGGACTATTCAGATCGGTATTGATCCATGCAACGGAAGCAGAATGTCTCGTTTTGCCACAGCTCTGTGCGGTGCAACCGTGGCCGAGAGCCCCTGAAGGGCGGATCTGTGTGGGGTGTGCATTGACCAGGGCGGCGCCCGGCATGTCTCCCAGTGCGACTCTCCGTATGGCTCGTAGTCTTTTCGTAGCGGGCACGATCCTGGTGGTTGGTCATGTGACTTTACTCATCTTTGACCCGCGGGCCACGTTGCTGTCCAACCTGTTCATTCTCTTGTTTCTCCTCATGGGAGTCGCGGTGTGTCTGCTGGGCTCTTTGAGCGAACCGCCAGAGACCAAACAACTGTGGCTCTTATTTGGTTGCGGTTTGCTGCTGGCAGTGGTTGCTCAGACGGGATTCACGTACCACTATTTCGCGACCTATGAACAAACGCAGACCCGGGCCGTCAACTTTGACTTCTTCTTCTTTGCATGGGGAATTCCTATCATGCTGGCCATCTGCTCCAGAAGAACGGATGGCGGCCTTAAGGCCTTCGCTTGGCTTGATGGGGTGGAAGCGCTCATCGCAGCGTTGCTCGCATACTTGCAGCTTTTCTCCGCACTGCCGTCTCATGCCCATTCCAAAGCGATCTCCTCGACCAATCTCACATATTTAACCGATGCGGAAAATTGGGTTTTGATCGCCGCGGTGAGCTTGCGCTTCTTTTCCAATCCGAGACCGGCAAGAAGACGATTTTATCGTATCCTCGCCGTCTATCTGTGGGTCAACGGGATCGTGGTTCTTATCCTGGGATACCTCGAACTGAAGTCGGGATGGCGTTTTGGAGTGCAAGACGCCGCGTGGGGTATCCCTGAGTTGGCTCTCTTTGGGGCGTTTGTCTTGCAATACGATACCCGAATCGACGAGCGCGAAGTGAGCAGCGGCCAGCGAACTGTAGGGCTGTTGATCGATAACCTTAATCCGGTGTTATTCACGCTCGCTATCACAATTATGGGGATTGAGATTGCGCCGGACCACCCGTGGGTGGGATTCATCTGCATTTCCGCGGCGGTAGCCATCTATGGAGTAAGAGCAACGATATTGCAAGTGAGGTATGCCAGTTCGCAAGAGGAATTGACGAAGGCGATGATTGCGGCCGAGCAGGCGAGCCGTGCCAAGGGCCAATTCCTGGCCAACATGAGCCATGAAATACGCACGCCGATGAATGGCATTATTGGCATGACGGAGCTTGCACTCAGCACAACTTTGAGCGGCGAGCAGCGCGAGTTTCTGCTGACGGTGCAGTCCTCAGCAGATCGCCTGTTGACCATTATCAATCAAATCCTCGATTACTCGAAGATGGAAGCGGGGAAAACCGTTCTGGATTCGGTCGCTTTCCATTTGCCCAGCGTGGTCAAGGATTTGCTGCGGAGCCTAGCCCTCCTGGCCCACCAAAAGGGACTTGAACTCAACATTTACATCGCGCCGGATGTGCCCGCTAACCTGATGGGCGATCCGATCCGTCTGGGGCAGGTCCTGATTAATCTGGTGGGGAATGCAATTAAATTCACGGAGCACGGGGAAGTCTCCATGAATGTATCTGTGGAATCGGTTACGATCGGCCGCGTGTGCCTGCAATTTTCCGTCCGCGACACCGGGATAGGAATTCCGCTCGACAAACAGGGAGGGCTCTTTCAGGAGTTTCAGCAAGCGCACACTACAGGCCGGGTTTTATATGGTGGTACTGGACTGGGATTGGCTGTCTCCAGGAGCGTTGTGACCTTGATGGGAGGCGCGATTGGCCTTGAGAGTCAACCTGGAAAGGGCACAACCATAACTTTTACTGCTCACTTTGCCCTGGCGCCTTATGCGCAACCAGCGGTTGCAAGTGGATCGCACACACCGGCAAGTACGGTCACTCCACCAATCGCAGAGATGTCCGCCGGGTCACTATCGCTCAAGATCCTGCTGGCCGAAGACAACTTGGTGAATCAAAGAGTTGCTATGACTATGTTGGGTAAGATGGGGCATCGAGTCACGCTGGCAACGAATGGCCAGAAGGCTCTGGAGCAATGGAGACAAAGTGATTTCGATCTGATTCTGATGGATGTTCAGATGCCCGAAATGTCCGGTCTCGAGGCCACAACACAGATCCGCCGGGAAGAGGCTACAGGTGCTCACGTACCCATTATTGCTATGACGGCCTCAGCGATGAACGAGGAACAGGACCGCTGTCTAGCGGCCGGTATGGATAACTTTATTTCTAAACCAGTCAGTTATAGCGTCATCGTACAGGTGATCGCGGCCACATTAGGGCATAAAGAATTGAGTTGACTGTTCTACTGAGATCGATATCGCAGCGAGTGCTCGAACGTGCCGTTGGCATGGCGCTCGAGGTCGTGCGCGCCGTCCCGTTCCGTACGGCGATCTCGATGTTGATACCATGCAAGTTCTCAATCGGCACGGAAGCTGTATGTGATCCGACGCTAAAGGGGCGGCTTCTCTTTGCCAGGCCAAGCATCCTTAGCGGAACTCGGCTCGTCTATAGACCTAACCATGTCTGCGATTTAACCGTAGATGTGTTGGGGTGGAGAGATGAGCATTCCGTGGGGTAACGAGCCTGAGCAAGCAGAGATTGAACAGGAAGAGAAGGAACTCGAAAAGAACGGTTTGCACTTTGAGCTGAGCCGCCGCCGCTTCATGCAGACCGCCGGGGTGATTTCAGCCGGAATCGCGGTCGGACTTCCAAATGCTGCTGCTGCGGAGACGGCCGGATCGAAAACTCAGGTAATCACATTGACAGTCAATGGGCACTCAAAGGCACTTTCGCTTGATACCCGTACGTCTCTGCTTGATGCGCTGCGGGAATCCATGGAACTCACCGGCAGCAAAAAAGGTTGTGATCATGGGCAGTGCGGGGCATGTACTGTCTTAATCGACGGGCGCCGTGTGAACTCCTGCCTGACCCTGGCGTTCGCGGCGGAGGGCTGCGAGATTACCACCATCGAAGGACTGGCCGCCGAGTCCGACCCGAAGGACGCAAGCGAATTGCACCCGGTGCAGGCCGCGTTCCTCGAGCACGATGGCTACCAATGCGGATATTGCACCCCGGGACAGATCTGCTCGGCGGTAGCAGCAATCGAAGAACATAAGCGGGGGGCGCTATCGATCGTGAGCTTCCATACGGGCAAGACCGAGCGTCCTGAGATGACGGATGGTGAGATCAGGGAGCGGATGAGCGGGAATATCTGCCGCTGTGGCGCATACCCCAACATCGTAGCTGCGGTTCGCGCCGTGGCAGGAGCATCCGCATGAAATCTTTTAGCTACGAACGCGCGACAGCAACCGAAGGGGCGATCCACGCCGGAGCAACGAAAGGCGCGAAGTTCCTGGCTGGTGGAACGAATCTTGTCGACCTCATGAAATATGGAGTTGAGTCGCCGGCGACGCTCGTCGATATCAACCATCTCGAGTTGAAGCAGATCGTAACCGATCGCGATGGTGGAGTGAAGATCGGCGCCCTGGTGAGAAACTCCGATCTGGCCGATCATCCTTTAATCAAAACTCAATATCCGCTGCTCTCACAGGCGCTGCTTAGTGGAGCTTCCCCGCAGTTGCGAAACATGGCGACGACCGGGGGCAATTTGCTGCAACGGACGCGCTGCTACTACTTCACCGATATCAGCTTTCCGGCGTGCAATAAACGGGAACCGGGCTCGGGTTGTG
>Ga0302324_100017111_pt1 | contig 14400 bp, 12 predicted proteins | sample Palsa_T0_1_FD_201949 | JGI IMG/M metagenome (GOLD analysis project Ga0302324, IMG submission 201949) | Peat permafrost microbial communities from Stordalen Mire near Abisko, Sweden - Palsa_T0_1 | ecosystem: Environmental > Terrestrial > Soil > Palsa > Peat permafrost | place: Sweden: Abisko... | reverse complement strand
AGGGAGCCGACTGCCACACGCGGGGCGCGTGTGCTCCCCGGACCGCAGCCGTTCCATTGTTGAGCGAGGGGGATTTGGGGGAGCGCAGTGGTCTTGACCGTTCCTGTCGGCGTCACGCCAATTGAATCTTTCGTCCGAATATGCGCTGCCTCTAGGTGATCCTGCAGGCATGTAGCTGATGATTCGGGTTATTTTGTTTTCGGCATGCGGCGCTGTGCTCTCTTCGCCTTAGTGCGCGGGATGGCCGTGGCGGGCAGACGAAATGGGTAAAAAAAATGAGCCACCCTTGCGGGTGGCTCTGTGAGCAAAACCAAAAGAAGCTTATACTTTCCGGCGCAGGCGCATCAGGAAAGCTGACGCTCCAACGATACCGAGGGCAATTGTGCTCGGCTCCGGAACGGTAGTCGCCAGACTGAAGCTGGTCAGACCAAGACCAGGAGTAATTTCCACCGGGGTTCCGGTCGTTGAACCTAACGCAAGCTGACCGGTTGATATATTGTAACCAGCAGGGAATTGACCCGCCACGGCAGCGGCATAGCTGGTCGCCGTGCCTTGGCCAGTGTACCAAGCCGCCAATCCAACGTTAACCTCTGTCCCAGCCGCAAGCCCAGGAACTGGAGTGACTGTGGAGATGAAACTGATTCCACCGTCAGTAATGCCTGAAGTGGCTACCGGTGTTCCAGTGGTAATATCAGTGTAAACCAAGGTCGAACTTGTGTCAACATACAGCCCAACCTCAAAGTTGGCAGCGACTGTATAATCGTATCCACCAGGTCCGGAGGTCGGTGTTGCGCCAACTCCCGGTCCCGGTGATGCGCCTCCACCAATCCAACCACCCGTATATGTCGTGGTGCCAGCCGGAATATCCTGAGGAGAATACCCCGTGAATATCGTACCAGGTGTATTGACATCAGGGGAATAGAACGACGGACTCCAATCACTTTGGGCGTTCCAGTCGAGCGTTCCTTGGGCATATACTCCCATCGCGCCGGCCAAAAGGCTGGCAATGATTAATGACTTTTTCATAGCGTGTTTATTCGATTTTGCGTTGAGTTGTGTGTTGACTATAAATCACTGACTCACAGAGTAGTTTTCCACCCAATTGACTGCGGTGGTTCCATTGTTTTGGTACCAGAAACCCTGGCCAACATTAGGAACAGTGGGATCGCCGCCAGCAGTCCAGTTGCCGTTGTATCCGAACCCGTAATTACGACCAGTTCCGCTCTGGTAAATGGTGAAGGTGCTTGGATTTGTGAATACGAACACCTCATCGCCGATGTTGTAGTTTGTCAAAGTCATAAGGGAATTTGAGCAAACGTCGCCTGATGTCGGCAGAACCGATCCGACCATGTTGTATCCAACTGCCAGTGTGTTCGTCAGAGCGCCTGAAGGAACAGTGCCCACGAACGTTAAGGTAATGTTCGAGCTGGCAACGTTTTGAAACCAGCAAGCCACACCTGGAGCGAGCACATTGGTCCCACCGTTGGCCCAACCGTCGGCGTTCGTGGTTCCGCGGGGTCCGATGGCTTCCGCCTCGTCACTTCCGAGCGTGCCAGTGGCATTGTTGTAAAAGAATACAGAATCACCGGTATATGTGCCGGTGGCGTTGTTGAGCAGTGTGCCGACGTTGTTATTCGGGGACGCGATCAAGGGGCAACTGATCATGTTGAAGCCGGGTTCAGCGGTAATGTTGATGTACCCGACTGCGTTGAGTGAATACACATTGGTCTGTGCATGCACCGCAACACTGCCGAGCGCGCCCAGCAATGCTGATAGAAGTAATGTTTTTGTTCTCATAATTTTAACTTGTTTTAACGTTTGTTTCCGTGTGCGGGACGACTTTCTCAAATTGCAAAAGGTGTGTCAACCGTTTTTTGCATTTTGTCTCATAAAAAGTTGTTCTGCATCGTCGGAACGGATTTTTGACCGAATTGAGGCTGAAGGTCAACCTCTTTTTTCATTTTTCTTTAACTTTCTTTTGTCTTGGCGGTCTCATCATATTTAGCCAAGGCAAGATAAGCAGGATTTGGGCCATGATCCGACCCCCGCAAACCCGCCCAACTCGAACGAGTAGAGTCACTCATTTGGGTTCCTTCCTGCCTTCAATTGGAGTACAAACGGCGCGTTTAGTATTATGCTAAAGGCTCCCCCAGTCAATCCCTAAGGAATTGGCTCACACAAGGATCCGTCCACCAATCCCTTCGGGATTGAAGAAACGCTATCCTGTTTTTATTCTTTCCAGCAACACGGCAATCACGCAAATTACTGCGCCACAATGACTTTCAACGACTCTCCGGTTGGTAGGGCCGCAAGAGCGATGGCAGCGGCGGTCTGGCAGAGCGGGAAGGTGTGCGTGATAATACCCCGAATGTCCAGGCGGCGGGTGAAAACCAGGCGCGCAACCTCCTTTTGCAGGGTGTAATCGGAGGAGTAACTGCCAATTAAGTCTTTCTCCTCCAGGCAGATACATGATAAATCAACCTGGCTCAGGACTCCCATTCTAGTATGGGCGAACAGGAGGATTTGCGCGGAGCCGCGAACTAACTCCATCGCCTGGAGTAGCGCTGTGTCGGACGGAACAGCTATGACGGCGGCGTCCAATATTGGGACAACGGAATGAATCTCCTCGATGAGAGTGTCCTTTCCGGCGTTGAAAACGCGTGTTGCGCCCCATTTGAGTCCCAATTTGAGACGCGACTCCAATAGATCGGTCGCCATGACTTTCATGCCGCGCAGACTCAGAATCTTCGTGAACATGAGGCCAATGGGGCCTTGGCCCGCGACCAAAACGCTGTCGCCGCGCAATAAGGAAAGGCGCCTGACCGCTTTTAACACGGTGTTGACCGGTTCGAGCATCGCCCCTTCGGCAAATGTATTGCGAGCGGGGATTTTCACCACGCCCGGCAGGACGAAGGGCATGACGCGGACGTATTCGGCATAGCCACCGCCGGCGGGGTCGAAGCCGGCGGTGATACCGGTGCGCTTGTATCCGGCGCATTGGGCAAAGGCTTGGTGGCGGCAAAAGTGGCATCGCAAACAAGGCACATGGTGATGCAGCGCGACTCGGTCGCCAACGCGAAAGCCCCGCACGCGCGCGCCCATTTTAACGATGGTGCCGGCGGTTTCGTGGCCGAAGACCCGCGGCGGCGGCACGGTGCCGTGATGGATTTTTTTGATGTCGGTGGGACAAACGCCGCAGACGGCGACCTTGACGAGCAATTCGCCGGATTGGATTCGGGGAACAGGCAGGGTTTCGAGGCGGAGGTCGTCCGGGCCGCGATAAACGACAGCCGACATGGAGTCGGGCGTGCGGAATTCACTTCCGGTGCCGGCGCGGGAAGCCAGTTGCATGATCTCGGGGTCAATATTCATCAATTCTTGGACAATTCGGCGTCATCCTATTTTGCCACGAGGAGTTGTTCGAGCCGTTCCAGGCGGGATTTCAGGTCACGAATTTCCGCGTCTTTTTCATCGAGCTTTTGTTGCAGAGATTGATCGCGTTGTTCCAGCTTTTGATTCAGGCCCTGGATGGCGGCCAGCGCCACCCCGCCTTCATCGACCACAGCAATATGTTTGTCATCCGCGCTCAATGGGAAGGCAGCGTGAAAATCCTGCGCGGTTGGGCCGATATGCTGGACCGCTTTTGCATCGAACTTGTAATTCCATTCGGAAATGGGAAGGGCAACGACCTTCGCGAGCACTTCCGCCGGTTGGACAGGGGTGAAATTCTCCTTGGCATTGCGGTCGCTGGTTAATGCGACGCCATCGGCGTAAACGGTGCCTGTGAGATAGGTGGCCGTTTGTGTCCCCTGCGTGCCGATGCGTATGATGCCCACATCGGCTGCGCTGCCGTAATTCCCGATATCGATGTTGTCGTCGCTTTCGATGAAAAAACCGGCGCCAAAGCCCAGGGCAATATTGTTATTGCCCTCGGTGGCCTGCTGAAGCGCACCGACACCGATGGCGGTGTTGGTCGCGCCGATGCTATTGGCGTAGAGCGCCGCATAACCGATGCCGGTATTATAACTGGCGTCGTTGTACTCAAGCGCCGCGTAACCAATGGCGGTGTTGAACGAGCCGGTGTTGTTGCCGATGAGGGCGTCCGCGCCGATGGCCACATTGGTGGATCCCGAGGTGTTGTACAACAGAGTGCGATCGCCCATGGCGGTGTTGGCGTTGCCGTCCTCGTTCTGTTGCAGGGCAGTGTAACCCAGGGCGGAATTGGCGCTGCCGCTCGTGTCGAACTGGAGGGCTTGATAGCCGATGGCAGTGTTGTGGCCATTGCCGTCGGAGGTGATAGGGCTGCCGAGGGCATCGTCGTTCTCGAGCGCTTGGTAGCCGACTGCCACCAGGTCGTTGTCGTCGGTGCTGTTACCGAGGGCCAGAGAGCCAATGGCGGTGTTGTTGGTGCCAGTATCGTTTAAATAAAGCGCGGAAAAGCCCATGGCGGTATTGTTGGAGCCTGCGTCGTTGTTCACCAGGGCCTTGAAACCAACGGCGGTGTTGTCGGAGCCCGTAGTATTATACAAAAGCGCATCCACGCCGCTTGCTGTGTTCTTGGAGCCTGTCGCATTGAGCCCAAGCGCCCCGACCCCATCGGCGACGTTGTTGGACCCGCTGGTATTGGAATAGAGAGCTCCGACGCCATCGGCGGTGTTGGCAAAGCCGACAGTGTTGGATCCCAGGGCCTCGAACCCGGTGGCCGTGTTTTTAGCGCCGGAAATATTGTAATATAAGGCGAAGCGCCCCAGGGCGGTGTTTTCATTGCCGGTCGTGTTGTTGGCAAGCGCGCCGAATCCGAACGCGGCATTGTAAGCGCCAGTGGTGTCGCGGACCAGCGCCTGCCCGCCGGCGGCGGTGTTCTGAATGCCGGTCAGAGTTTGGTTGCCCGCGCCGGGACCGCTGAAGAAATTTCCGTTGGGACCGCTATAGAGCAGAAGGGAGTTGCCTGAGTAAATAATATCGGGACTGACATTTGTCGCCGGCATACTCAAGTTTCCCGTCAGGGTCAGCGACCCGACTGGAACGTTGCCGCTGTTGGACAGGCTGCCGGCCGATTCGGCGAAGATGGCATACGGGGTTGGTGTTAATTGCTGGCGTGGGAAGAGAGTGGTAAAGGTGTGGACGCCGTTGGTTGCCACGCCGACCTGAAGCCAGTTGGCCGCGCCATTGAACAGGCCGGGGCCAAAATCAATCAGGGCTGTGAAAACACCATTGGTGACACCCACAGCATTGTTCGTGACTGGGCCGGCAACAACGGCAGTGTTGTCGTTGGTGTCGAAGAGAGTGAACGTGAAATTGTAAGTGCCGTTGGCGGCAAGGCCGTTTTCCTGGAGCTGCCCTGCGTAGGTGAACGCGCTGCCCTGCCCATGAGCGCTCCTGGCGCCAACGAGAAATGCCAACGCGGCGAGCGCGGCAACCCAAAACCAGCAGCACCGCGCTGCGTGCTGAAAAATCCCGCGCGCATCACGCGAGGCAAGGTTCCTCGTCGCGTTGAATCCTGGTTCCGCGCGCGTGGTGTCTGCAATCCGTTCCCGATGTTCGACTGGGACATGTTCTCCGGGGAGGGCCTCGTGATTCTGATTGGGTTGGTCTTTCATAATGTTGCAATAGGACTATATTCCTGGCAAGTTATGGCCGTGTGGGTGGCGATTTTCGCGCACCCTAATTTCGGAACATGTTCAGCATAATGGACAATTAAACGCCAATGCAAAATAGGTTCAAAAGCATTGGCCTCGTGCTGCCGCTGGTTGCTTTCTGGCTACTGGCCGCAAACGCACCCGCCCAGACGCTCCACGCCCGGCTCTTTGCGCCGGAAATCCGGGCCTTCGAAGCGATGGACAAAACCAACCCGCCGCCCCGCGGCGCCATTCTCTTCACCGGCTCTTCCAGCATCCGCAAATGGACCACTTTGGCGGAGGACTTTAAAGGGCACACCGTCCTCAATCGAGGGTTTGGCGGCTCTCACCTCAGCGACCTGGTTTATTACACCGACCGCATCGTCATTCCTTACCAACCGCAACGAATCGTTTTTTTCGCCGGCTCCAACGACCTGGATGCCGGAAAAACACCGGAGCAAGTTTTCGAGGATTTCAAACTGTTCGTGCAAAAGGTCCGCGCGGCGCTGCCCAAGGTCGAGATGGATTACATCGCCATCACCACCAGCCCTTTGCGCTGGCGTGAGGTGGGAGAGGTCAAGAAAGCCAACGCCCTCATTTCCTCCTGGATCAAGACGCAAGACCACCTCACTTTCATCGATGTCTTCCCTGCCACCCTTGGGCCGGACGGTCAGCCCAAGCCTGAATATTTCCTTGCCGACAGACTGCACATGAATGCGCGAGGCTACGCCATCTGGACCTCGATTATTGAGCCTTATTTGAAGTGACCGGTGGCGCCTTTACGCGGCACTTTCGCCCACGCCCACCGCTTTATGTGACCATAACGCGACCGTGAACGGGAAAAGCTCAGCCTCCATCACGCCTTGCTTGACTGCCGGATCGCCATCCATCACCGCGCGCGCCTCCGATTCGGTTGACGCCACGAACACAACTATCCCGAAAACTCGCTGGTCGGTGTTCAACGTGCGGCCGACCATCAGCACCACTCCATCCTCCACCAACCTCGATAGGTAGGCGAAGTGTTCACCGATGATCGACACCTCCGCGTCCGTGGGGCCTTCAGTCAGGATGGCCGGCCGGACCGGTCTTATGCGGTAGATAAACTGAGGCATCAATGAAAATGGATTCGGCGATTGAGAATCATACAACAAACCATTGGCTCCATGTCTAAACCCTGCTGATTGAATATGCAATGCTTGATTGCGAATCGAGACAAATCTCTGAGCATTGCGAAATGTTTCGGGCCTGGCTGCCTCTAAAACAACTGCTCCATCGAAGATTCTCTCCGCGCTTCCGACCAATAACTCTCCGCGCCCTTCGGGCGGCGCAGACGCAACGGGTCCTTGCCCAGCATCCGCAAGACCAATCCCAGCGGCGTGACGACGAGGAAAAAGAGCACCGCCAGCACCGCGCGCCCCGCCACCTGGCTGAGGGCAAATCCCAACTTGGCCGAAAAGCGGTAATACCCCCGAAACCATCGTGGCTTTACCGCCGCCGCCACGGCCAGGGCGGCCAGTCCGCACAAAACCAACTCCCACGCCGCCACCGGCAGCACGCGCCGCCAGCGCAGCAGGCTGCTCAGCAGCGCCAGCCCCAGACAGCTCATCCACGCCGCCTTGCGCCATTCCTTCGGTTCCTCTTTCAATCTCAGCTTCATTTTTCGAACTCTGCACCTTCAATTCGCCATCCTGCATTTCCTTAGTCCGCTTGCGGCGCCACGCGCCGGTCGGCCGGGCGGGCCGGCTGTCCAGCTCGGTCGAGCAAAAAATTTCCCATCACCAGGTAATCCATCTCGGTGTGGACGAAACAGCGGTAGGCGTCTTCCGGCGAACAGACGATCGGCTCGCCGCGCACGTTAAAAGAAGTATTGACAAGCACTGCGCACTGGGTGGCGGCTTCAAAGCGCAGGAGCAGATCGTAAAGCAGGGGGTTGTCGTGGCGCGCCACCGTCTGGATGCGCGCCGAGTCGTCCACATGCGTCACCGCCGGCAGCGTGGAGCGCGCCTGCTTTAACAACTCCAATCCCGTCACCCCCGCAGGCACGGGCAGGCGCAAGGCCGGCAGAATCGGCGCCACCAGCAGCATGTAGGGCGATTCCTCAGTCAAGTCAAAGTATTCCGCGACCCGTTCGCGGCGCACGATGGGCGCAAAGGGGCGGAAGGATTCGCGGAATTTCACCTTCAGGTTCATGACCGATTGCATCCGCGGCGACCGGGCGTCGCCCAGAATGGACCGGTTGCCCAGCGCGCGCGGGCCGAATTCCATCCGGCCCTGGAACCAGCCGATGACTTTCCCGGCTTGCAGCAAATTCACGGTGGCCTCGAGCAAATCGTCAGTGGGCAGCCGTTGGAAGGTGGCCCCGTGATGGCGCAATGTCGCTTCAATTTCCTCGTCCGAGTATTCCGGTCCCAGGAGCGCGCCTTGCATCGCGTCGGCCTTTGCGCGCAAGGGACTGGTTTCCTTTCGTGGCGCGTGCCAGGCGGCCAGCGCGGCACCCAGGGCGCCCCCGGCGTCGCTGGCGGCGGGCTGGATCCAGATGCGATCAAAAATGCGTTCGCGCAGGAGGCGGCCGTTGGCCACGCAGTTGAGCGCCACCCCGCCCGCCAGGCAGAGATACTTTTCCCCGGTCAAAGCCCGCGCGTGGCGGGCCAGGCGCAACACGACCTCCTCCGTCACCGCCTGAATCGAGCGGGCGGCGTCCATGTGGCGCTGCTCGATAGGTTCCTCCGGGCGGCGGGGCGGCCCGCCGAAGAGGCGGTGGAAGCGGTCGTTGGTCATGGTCGTGCCACGCAGGAAATTGAAGCAGTCCAGGTTCATCCAAAAGGAACCGTCGGCTTTGAGGTCCAACAATTCCCGCAGGATCGCCTCCGCGTAGATCGGCTCGCCGTAAGGGGCCAGGCCCATGAGCTTGTATTCGCCGGAATTGATCCGAAAGCCGCAGTAATCCGTGAATGCCGAGTAAAGCATGCCCAGTGAATGCGGGAAGCGCAGTTCCTGCAGCAGTTCGATGGTGTCGCCGCGCCCGCGGCCAATCGTCGTGCTGGCCCATTCCCCCACCGCGTCGATGGTCAGAATGGCCGCCTCGGTGAAGGGCGACGGATAGAAGGCGCTGGCGGCGTGGGCCTGATGATGCGCCGTGAACTGAATCGGGCATTCGGCTCGCAAGCCCGGCAGTTCCTGGCGGATGGTTTTGCGCAGGTCCAATTTCCCTCCCAGCCAGTTGGCCACCACGGAGGGAAAAGTCCGCCATCCGCCCGGCGCCACCGCCAGATACGTTTCCAGCAGGCGGGTGAACTTGAGCACCGGCTTGTCATAGAACACGACGCAATCCAGGTCCCCGGCCTCCAGCCCGCCGTAACGCAGGCAAAACGCGATGGCCTGCCGCGGAAAATCCGGTTCGTTCTTGATGCGCGTGAACCTCTCTTCCTGCGCGGCGGCGATGATCTGGCCGTCGCGCAGCAGCGCGGCGGCGGCATCGTGGTAATAGGCGGAGATGCCTAGCGTCCAGTTCACATGAATGGATAGAGCGCCCAGGCAATGCCCGAGGTGGCGGTAAAGATGAGAATGGCGCCCAGCACCAGCAACAGGACAATCAGCGGAATAAGCCACCACTTCTTCTCCTGCCGGCAAAACTTAAGAAATTCGTTGAGCAAAGGCCACATGCTTTACTCTCAGTTTATATTTCAAAGTTCAAAGTTCAATGTTGAATTTATGCGCCCCAATCATTACGACTGGCTGACGCGCCGGTCTTACCCTTGGTCGAGGTTGAACCGTTCGCCGTCCGGTCGCTTGAGCAAGTTGGCGGCCTCTCAGACTTGGCCTCTCACTTTTTTATAACTGGCTACGATTTCGACGATGACCGTGGGAACGCGGCGCAATTCCGGCCTATGGCTGCAACACCAGGCGGAAGAACGAGGTCTGATTGGAAACGCCCACGTACACCGCTTGCAGATTGGCGACTACCCCCGGCGGATTGTTGGTCATGGTGGCCCAGCCGGATGCCAGGTTGGAACTGACTTGGAGCGCATAGTTGGTATAGTACGATGGCCAGGAGAGTGTCCCATAGGGAGGATAGAATCCCGCAACCCCGGGAGTCATTTGAATATTCAGTTGCGGCAGCGAGTAACGCAGCACCAGGATCTCCGTGGCCGCGCTGTTGGTCAGACCCTCGCTATCGTGCGCGGTGACGGTGATGGTATGATTGCCTTCGCTCAACATCTTGGCGTCGAAATTCAAGATGGCTCCGCTGCCCAATGCTCCGTCGCGGTTGGAAGACCATTGCACATTGGTTCCATTGAGCGTGCCGTCCTGCGAGTCGATGGCCGTGGCGTCGAGAAACACCTGTTGGTCCTCCGTGAAAAGCGTTCCGGCCGCCGGTGCATTGATGCCCACTGCGGGAGGGTGGGGTTGGACGGTAAAGGTGGCGGCCGATTGGGCGATGGCGTTGTTAAGGCCGTCGCTGGCGATGACGCGTATCAGCCCTTGGGTGGAGGCCGCCAAAAACGAGCTGTCGATGGCCAGGCTTTGCCCGGCCAAGTCCAATGCCAACGGCTTCCAGCTCGTACCGTCATCGGCGCTGTATTCGACAGTGTAGGCCAGTGTGTCTCCGTTTGGATCGCTCCCGACCCAGGCAATGTTGATCGTGCCGTTGGTGAAGTTTTCTCCGCCGTTGGGTGTCGTCAATGTGAGCGTCGGAGGAGCGGGGCTGGCGGTGAGCTTGGCCAGCAACGCGCCATTGTACATGAGCTGCAGCGATTGAATGGAGGGGTTGGCCGTCAGGAAAACAACGAAATAAGCGGTCGTGTTCGTTTCATTCTCGGCGAAGATGCTGGGTTGGATCGAAAACTGATTTGTCTCGAGCACGGTGTCGCTGTCGTCGAGGGCCTCGAGGACGAAGTTGGTGCCAGCGGCCTCGCCAGGCGGCGCGTTGGTCAAACTCAACTGAAGGCACGGAAGAAATTGGACGGCGCCCGTGTTGAAGTCCACCGTACCCTGGACCATCAAATAGTCCTCACCCACCACCACCACGCGGCCCCCACCACCGCCGTTTGGCCGTGGACTCCCCGGAAGAGGGGTTTTGCCAGTGTGGGCTCGCATGGGCGGCGTTCGGCCTCGGCGAGCGGGCTCGCGCAACGGGCTTGGCGGGCCATACGTGTAGTTGTTGATGCTGGTGAGCAACGTCGCATAAGTGACCGTTGAGGGCCAGCAATCCTCGTCGTCGGGACCCGCGGGGCGGCAATAACTCATCAAATCGAAGTAATAATTCTGATCGTCCGCATCGCTGTTGGTCGGAGCGACAACGGATTCCTTCGTGAGCGCGGCTCTCAATGTGAGCGTATCCAGGCCGTAGATCAAGGAGTTGCTGCCGCTGGTCGTGGGACCCAGGGTCGGAGCTCCGTGTCGATAGCCCTTAAAAGGCTGGAGCAACGGGTACACCCAATTAGTAGGCCCGAACTCATTATTTGTTGCGCCTAGAGCAACTGTGAATGAGTCTTCATCGAAAGTGCCAAAAATGGCGGCGTTGACGTCATGATAGAGTCCCAGGCAGTGGCCAAGCTCATGCGAAACGGTCTGCCTTCCCAGCCCATATTCCTGTGAGGCGACTATCATGGAGTAAGAAATACGTCCCGGAATAGCCGGGGTGTCACCGGTATGACTCTGGTAGTCATTTGGCTCCACGGCAAGGACGCCATGGTACAACCGAGGCCCCGGGTAATTCTCAACGCTGGCATATCTGAAAACCGCCGTCTCCACGGCTTGATCTGTCGGCTGGCTGCCCGTGGACGGAACAGACTGTGGAGGAGCAAACGTCGCAGCCACGTTCGACACAGGAAAGCAAGATAGAACACGAGCGGACAAGTTCGAGAGAGTAGGGCCATCGACCAGGTAAACATGACCGTTGTTGGAGGTCCAATTGACGGGGATGAATTCGATCTGCGGGACGGTGGCGTTGCTGAACGTCACCTGCACTGAGCAATTGCTGGAAACGACGTTGACGGGCAGGAGGCCGCCGGGCCAGGCCAACTGCAGAGTGATCGTCCCGTTCAGCCAAGCCGGTGGCAGGCGAAAACTCAAGCTGTCCGCGAACGTGTTGCGGACGACAGGGTCGGCCGCGTTATTGTATTGAACGTTGAGCGAGGCATCAGGATTGTAGGGCGTCATCGGCGAGTCGGGAAGAGGCCCGTTGGGCCCAGTGCCATAAAGCAGCGCGCCTGAAACCACCACCGCATTGAAATAGTCGGGCGGCAATTGCAGGTGAGCCAGCAGATAAGTCTCTTTGCCTGCAATAAGCGGGACGGTGTTACTCCAATCCTGAATGACCTGGGTCACTTCCAAAGCAGCCACCTGGACCACTGGCGCCAGACCAAACCGGAGCGCGCAATTGTTCGCATCTCCCACGTAAATGTTCCCCTGCTTGTCCACCGCCATGCCAATGGGACTGTCAAATCGCGCCAGGCTTCCTGTGCCGTTGGCATAACCGCCCAGAGGATCGGGAGGATCCTCGTCATCGAAGGAGGGCTGCCCCCCCAGCGTCGTGACCTGTCCTTGGGGCGTGATCTTGCGGATCTCGCAGTTATAGGTATCGGCCACATAGACGTTGGTGGCGCTGTCCACCGCCACGCCGTAAGGGAAAAAAACGTCGCGCCTGCCCCCGGCCCGTCCTCATAGCCGCCAACGGAGCCAGGTTGTCCGTCTATCGTTGACACACTTCCGTCTGCGCTCACTTCCCGGATCACGTTGTTGCCAGTGTCGGCGACAAAGAGGTTTCCGGCCTTGTCCACCGCGATGCCACGGGGCGAATTAAAGAGCGCCTGGTTGGCCAAAGGCGAATCCGCCCAACCGGAAACGCTGGGCTGCCCGGCGATAGTGGACACCACCCAATTGGTTCCTGCGCGGACTATTTTGCGGATCACATGGTTAAATGTATCCGCCACATAAACGTTGCCCAAGCTGTCAACGGCCACGCCTTCGAGATTACTAAACTGGGCATTGCTATTCGTGCCGTCGGCGAAGCTGCCCGCACCATCGATTTGAGCCTCCCCAATAGTGCTGAAAGCATAGGGAACGATGGTCGGTTGGGCGGGACATTCGACGGCGGCCAACGCGAGCGCCAGCAGCAAAAAAGGGCCTGCCTTGGCGGGAATGCGGCCTCCGGTGGATCGATTGAGAGCTTGACGTTGGGACCGCCAGCCTAAATTGATCTTCGCAAGATTTTCGGCATCGGACTCCGCGCTCGGCTGAACGGCGCGCGAAGACTCGAACCAAATCAGCCCCCGACCGCGTGTTGTTGAGTTTTTCATAAAATTCCACCAACTCTGCAGGCGCATTCATCTGTGCAATATTGGCTACTTGACAGCTTGGCACATCAGGCCTGCTAACTTATGTTTGATCTAAAGTTAATAGAAATCGGCTAGGCATCGGGGACATGTTTGAACGGGTTGAAGACCTTCAATCCGGGCCGCTGAAAATCACTCTCATTGCCCGTGACAATCGTCAATCCGTGGCGGCGCGCGGTCGCGGCAATGAAACTGTCTTCCACGGGCAACCGCCGGCCCGCCTGTTCAAACAAAAACTTTTGGTCGGCCCACACGTGCGCCGTCACGATGTTGAATGAGAGAATGCGTCCTTCCATCGCTTCGATGCTCTGCCTTAGCCAGCTTTGCAGACACGACTGGGTCCGGCCCTCCTTGCTGCGAATCCAGTAGGCTACTTGCGCAGTGACGACGGTGCTCGTGTAACATTGCGCCTGCTCCCTTTCGAGGCACGCGACGACCCCGCGATGGCCGCCGGACTTCACAGGTTGGCAGAGCACGTCCGAATCCACTAGCCAACTCATGCCTGGACCTTCTTCGGCAGTTCGCGACTTCGTAACGGCACGTCATCCATCGGAACCGGGCATTTCTTCCAGACCTCCAGCCAATTCGCCTTTCGTTTGACCCGACGGAGCGTCACCGTGTCCTCATTGGCGTCAAAAGTGGCATCGAATTGGTCGCCCGGACTGGCTGGCGCCAGCGTGGCCGGAAGGCTGAACCGGCGTTTGGCATCGAGCGTGACAATCATTGTGGGATAATCCCACATCGGCCCGCCAACGTCAACCCGTTCATCCGTCCCCAACCTGCTCTGAGAAGACCTCTTTTCGGAACTCACTTGCTCACAAAGGAAGAAAGGACTTGGGCGACGATGCGTTCTACATGCAGCTTGGTGGTGTCCAGAAAAGGAATTCCATTGTAGGAAGCGTGCCGCAAAATCAAGGGCAATTCGGTGCCGCCCAGAATCAGCCCTTGTATGCCATGGAGTTTTTGGAGGCCTTTTGCTATCTGCAAAAATCGCTCGCGTGTCTCCGGCAAAACCAGGCCGCTAATCAATTCACGCATGTATTTGTCGTGAATATAATATTGCTCCTCCGGAGGCGGGACGCTGAGCGCGATGCCTTCCCGCGCGAAGACATCCGCGTAGAACCGCCCCTGCATGGTAAAGCGTGTGCCAAACAAACCCAGATGTTGCAGTCCCATCGCTTTGGCTGCCTGGCACGCCGTTTCCACAATGCTGATCAATGGTATCGGCGAGCGGCCATGAAGCTCATCGAAGACCAGGTGCGGCGAATTCGCGGCCAGCACTGCGAAATCCGCACCCGCATCAGCCAGTTTCTGCACGGCTGTCAGCAGGTATTCGGTTACGGCCGTGAGTTCATTCCTCCCCAGCAAGTCCAGCATTTTCTTCACGTCAATACTGTTGATAAGGATCGAAGGGTAACTGCCATCTTTTTTCAGTTGGCGGTAGG
>Ga0302324_100017108_pt1 | contig 14402 bp, 9 predicted proteins | sample Palsa_T0_1_FD_201949 | JGI IMG/M metagenome (GOLD analysis project Ga0302324, IMG submission 201949) | Peat permafrost microbial communities from Stordalen Mire near Abisko, Sweden - Palsa_T0_1 | ecosystem: Environmental > Terrestrial > Soil > Palsa > Peat permafrost | place: Sweden: Abisko... | reverse complement strand
ACGTTCCCGCCCAGAGCCTGGACCTGCGGATGAGCCTCAACGGACTGAAAACAGGCATCCAGCAGCGCGGGATGCGCGCCGTAAGCACCTTGTTGCGAGCGGATTTTGCCAGGTAGCGCGACTTCGGCCAGCACGGTGCCGGTTGCGTCCTCGCCGGTATGCACGGCGCCGAGACCGGTGAACGCCGGACCGTATTGAACACCACGCTCGTCCATGCGCTTGCGCACCTGGGCGCCATCCTCGCTACGCGGATGCGCGGCAAGTAGCGCGGACATATCCTGCGCAGGTGGCTGCTCATCCTCTGCAGCATGGAGGACTGCGGCAGCTTGCCGCGCTTTTTCGCCCCCCTGATTGGTCTCCACGGTGAAGTCGACGACGCCCGGCGATGACAACGACGCCGAGGCGCCGATCGTGGTCTGCTCATCGAGCAGCAGCGCCTGCTCGAAGCGGATGTCGCGGACCTCAGCGGCCTCGCCCAGCACAGCCCGCGCGGCCGCCAGCGCCATTTCGCAGTAAGCCGCCCCCGGAAGCACAGCAATATCGCGGATCCGGTGATCAGCCAACCAGGGCTGGGCGGCGGTGCCGACCTCGGCCTGCCACACGTGGCGCTCCGGTTCCTCCTGCAAGCGCACATGCTGACCCAACAGCGGATGTACTGAAACCGTGCAACCACCACGTGTTGGGGAGTCCTGACCGTCGCGGCTCAACAGCAGCTGGCGGTGCGTCCAGGTCGGCAGCGGCGCATCCACCAGCCGCCCCGTCGGGTAGAGCACCGAGAAGTCGACCGCGGCGCCCGCACTGTGCAGATCCGCCAGGAATCCCCGCAGCCCGTGCGGCAGCTCTTGCTCGCGGCGCATACCGGCCACAGCAGCCATTGGCACGTCGACGCCGCGGGCGGTCTGTTCGAGAGCACGGGTGAGCAGCGGGTGGGGGGCCAGCTCCGCGAACACCCGGTAGCCGTCCTCCAAAGCGGCCTGCACCGCCGTGGCGAACCGCACCATGCGGCGCATATTGTCTGCCCAATAGCCGGCATCGCACACCGGCTGCTCACGCGGGTCGAACAGGGTCGCCGAGTAGAAGGGAACTTCCGGTGTCATGGGGCTGATGTCGGCCAGGACACCGGTCAGCTCGTCGAGAATCGGATCGACTTGAGGCGAATGAAACGCTACATCGGTGGGGACCTCGCGGGCCATCACATCACGCTGCTCCCAGGCCGCGACCAGATCGCGAACCGCCTGGGCGGCACCGGCAATCACCGTGGACTGCGGCGAGGCCACTATCGCCACCACGACGTCGTTGATGCCGCGGGCCGTCAGCTCCGTAAGCACTTGCTGAGCAGGCAGTTCCACCGATGCCGTGGCACCGGTACCGGCGACGCGGGACATCAGCTGTGAGCGGCGGCAAATAACACGCAGCCCGTCTTCCAGCGACAGCGCACCCGCGGCGACAGCTGCGGCGGCCTCACCGAGGGAGTGCCCGATGACCGCGCCCGGGCGCACCCCGTATGCCTTCAGGGTGGCGGCCAGGGCGACCTGCATGGTGAACAGCGTCGGCTGGATCCGGTCTTGACCGGTCACGATCTGCGGCGCCGACATAGCGTCGGTCACTGAGAACCCGGACTCGTGGGCGATCACTGGCTCGGCTTGCGCGACAGTGGCGGCGAACACCGGTTCGGTCGCCAGCAGCTGCGCGCCCATCGCCGCCCACTGCGAACCCTGCCCGGAGAACACCCACACCGGTCCCCGGTCATCCTGGCCGACTGCGGCCTCATACGGAGTATCGCCGTCGGCGACCTCGCGCAAAGCGTCGGTGAGCTCTGGCCGGCTGCTCGCAATGACGGCGGTGCGTACTGGGCGGTGCGCGCGCCGACGCGCCAGGGTGTAGGCCAGGTCCGGCAACGCCACGTCGTCATGTGCTTGCACCCAGTCGGCCAGCCGGCCGGCGGTGCGGCGCAGTTCGTCGGCCGAGGTGGACGACAGCGGGAACAGCAGTGGTGCCGTCGTCGCCGCTTCGGCTGAGATAGCCTCGGGCGCAGCGGCTTCGGGCGCCTGTTCTGGTGCTTGCTCCAAGACGGCGTGCACGTTGGTTCCCGAGAGCCCGTACGACGACACCGCCGCCCGCCGGGGATGATGGCTGTTGGTGGGCCACGGGGTGATCTCTTGCGGCACAAAGAGTTTTGTGTCGATGCGGGCCATCTCATCGGGCAGCCGGGTGAAGTGCAGATTCTGGGGAACCACACCGTGCTGAAGGGCCAGGATCGCCTTCATCAGCCCCAGTGGTCCCGAGGCAGACTGGGCATGCCCGAAATTGGTTTTCACCGACCCCAGCGCGCAGGGGCCGTCGACGCCGTACACGTTGGCCAGGCTGGCGTATTCAATGGGGTCACCCACCGGGGTGCCGGGGCCGTGCGCTTCGACCATGCCGACGCTCCGGGCGTCGACGCCCGCAGCGGCTAACGCTGCCCGATACGCCGCGGACTGCGCGGTCTCCGACGGTGTTGCGATGTTCACGGTATGACCGTCTTGGTTGGCGGCGGTGCCGCGGATCACGGCCAGAATCCGATCGTCATCGCGCAGCGCGTCGGGCAACCGCTTGAGTAACAGCATGACGCAGCCTTCGGAGGACACGAACCCGTCGGCCGCGACGTCGAAGGCATGACAGCGTCCGGTCGGAGACAGCATGCCCTGCGCCGACCCCGCGGCGGCCTTCCGTGGTTCCAGCATCACCGAGGCGCCGCCCGCGAGGGCAAGGTCGCTTTCGCCCTCGTGCAGGCTGCGACAGGCCATATGCACAGCGAGCAGGCCAGACGAACATGCCGAGTCAACTGTGAGCGCGGGACCGTGGACCCCCAGGGTGTAGGCGATCCGCCCCGACGCCATGCTGAAATTGCTGCCGGTGAACCCGTACGGCCCCTCCATGGCGGGGGAGTTGGCGGCCACCAACTGGTAGTCGAAATGAGTCAATCCCACGAAGACGCCGGTCAGCGAGTCGGCCACCGTGGCCGGAGTGAGACCGGCGTGGTCCACACTTTCCCAAGAGAGTTCCAGCAACAACCGGTGCTGTGGATCGAGCGAGGTCGCCTCGCGCTCGCCGATCCCGAAGAACTCGGAATCGAAGCCGGCAACGTCGTCCAGGAATGAGCCCCACTTCGACACCGACCGGCCCGGCACCCCCGGCTCGGGGTCGTAGTATTCCTCGGCGTCCCAGCGGTCGGCTGGAATCTCGGTGACCAGGTCATCGCCTCGCAGTACCGCCTCCCACAGCTTCTCCGGGGAGTCGATACCTCCGGGAAGTCGGCACGCCATGCCGATAACGGCAACCGGAGTGACCGGTGTGGTGCCCATAGTGGGTGAAGAACTCGCGGAAGCTAAGCGGTGCACACCATCATCGATCGCGCCGGATGAAACCATTTCGCCCCCTCATAGCAACGACTAAGTCGCCTGTCCGCCCGCTTGACTCGGCGTAGCACCTCCTTGACTACGCCGGAAGGGGCCTACGTCTGCGTCAATTGACGCCTAATTGGTGGAACATTATCTCAATCGGGATGTCAGTTCCTTCGACCTGACGAAATCGGCGCGTTGATCGGGCTCCGAAGCTATCGTCCTTCACTCTCAAATCGGGACCACGGCTCGGCCATCCCGACGACAATCTGCCGAGGCGGCGTGTATGGCTCCCGACCGTGGGCGGCGAGCATGTTGTCGAGCATCATGATGTCGCCCTCTTGCCACGGTATTGTCACGGTCTCGGCGTCGTACGCGGCGCGAAGCTCGTCGAGCGCCGCCGGCTCGATGTCCGCGCCGTCGCCGTAGTAGGTGTTGTTCGGCAGGTTCTCCTTGCCCATCGACAGCAGTGTCTCGGCCACCATCGGGTCCAATGTGGACACATTGAAAAACGTGAGATGGTTAAACCACGTCATCTCACCGGTCTCCGGGTGCGCCTCGGACACTGGTCGCCGCTGCCGAGTGGTTAGCTCGTCGTCCGCCCCCCAGGTGAAGTCGATGTCGTTGTCGGCGCAATAGCGTTCGACGGCAGCGCGGTCGTCGGTCTGGAATGCTTTCCGCCAACCGACGCCCATGTCGGGGCTGAAGTGCCGGACGTAGAGGTAGCCCCGTTCCTCCAGGCGTTCCCGCAGTGCCGGCGAGATGCGCTGGTACACGTTGCGGGAGTCGGCCACCGGAGTGGCGCCTCCACTAGCCGGCGGCGTTACGCAGTGGAAGAAGAGGCGTAGCGGCCAGTTGTTGCTGTAGGACAGCTCGTTATGCAGGGGGATCCGCTGGTGTGCGGGGTAGTCGGTTGAGGTGTAGATGTGGTCACCCAACTCGTGCCGAGGCGACGTCCCCTCCATATAGGGGAGGGGCTCGCCGGACACCGCCGCGATGAAGCTGCGGAACGTCTCAACCGACCCTCCGGTAAACCCGCGGAACAGAATGCCGCCGTGGCGTAGCAAAAGCTCGTGGATCGGGCGGCGATGTGCCGTCGCCCACGCCACCACGTCGATCTCCTTCGTCGCCGGCTCTATCACAAGGGGAAACGGCGGTCCCGGAACCAGCCGTGCCTCTGTTAACGTGAAAACGTCGGACTCCACAGCGATTCCCTCCTGCTCGACTGTTTATCTACTGAGGTTGCTGCCAAATTCCCCGGCTGCCTTCGTGAACGCGGCGTGAAGGCTACGCCACGACGGAGTGGCTGTGGTGCGTCAGGCTACCAGGCGGCCGCCCAACCCCCGGGCACTTCGATTCTGCCGAACCATCGCACCTTGCCGTGTCCGCCAAGCCGGCGGGTGTATGGCACAAGATGGATAGGCTACTTAACTTCTCTTTCCGAAGGTGCGGTGGCGATGGCCACGGTAACGTGATGCCCGTGGGGACTTCCATTTTGACCTTGCTGGGCGAACGCGCCAGCCTGCAGCCCGATAAAACGGTGTACACGTTCATCGATTACGAGCAGGACTGGGCTGGGGTTGCCGAAAGCCTGACATGGTCGCAGCTGTATCGGCGGACGCTAAATGTCGCAGGTGCGCTTCGACGGTGCGGCTCGACTGGTGACCGCGCTGTGATATTGGCACCACAGGGGCTTGACTACATCGTTGCGTTTCTCGGCGCAATGCAGGCGGGACAGATCGCGGTTCCGCTTTCGGTTCCTCTAGGTGGCGTCAGTGATGAGCGCGTTAGTTCGGTGCTGCGTGACGCGTCGCCGTCGGTCATTCTCACAACGTCCGCTGTCGCAGGCACCGTGGCTGAGTACCTCAATTCGCAGTCCCGCGCATCCGCTCCATCGGTAGTTGAGGTTGACTTGCTCGATCTTGACGCCCCGACAGGATCCGGCGCCAGCCGCGAGAATTACCCCAGCACAGCGTATTTGCAATACACGTCCGGCTCGACCCGCCAGCCGGCGGGGGTCATGATGTCGCACAGAAACCTTCTGGCCAACTTCGAACAGCTGATGGCCGACTACTTTGCGGACTACGGGAAAGTTCCCCCGCCAGGCACCACTATCGTGTCATGGCTGCCGTTCTATCACGACATGGGTTTGTATCTGGGAATGTGCGGGCCGATTCTGACGGGACTTCCCGCTGTGCTCACGAGCCCGGTGGCGTTCCTGCAGCGGCCGGCCCGGTGGATGCAGTTGCTGGCAAGCAATAGTCGGGCATACTCGGCAGCACCGAATTTCGCGCTCGAAATAGCGGCGCGAAAAACATCGGACGATGACATGGCCGGGCTTGATCTCTCAGACGTGCTTGTCGTCGCCACCGGTAGTGAACGGGTGCACCCGGCGACGCTGCAGCGCTTCACCCAGCGGTTTGCCCGCTTCAATCTGCGCGAGGCGGTGCTACGGCCGTCATATGGACTCGCGGAAGCAACGGTGTATGTGGCGACCCGCGGACCGGGTCAACCACCGGCTATCGTGCGCTTCGACTCTGAGGAACTGTCCGCCGGCCATGCGAAGCCGTGCCGCAGTGGCGGTACACCGCTGGTCAGTTATGGCTTGCCGCAGTCACCGCTGATCCGCATCGTTGATCCCGAGACAGGTATCGAGTGTCCAGCGACAACCGTCGGTGAGATTTGGGTGCACGGCGAGAACGTCGCGATGGGGTATTGGGGGAAACCTCACGAGACCGAAAGTACTTTCGGTGGAAGGCTTGTCGCTCCCTCGGCGGGCACACCCGAAGAGCCTTGGCTGCGAACCGGAGATTTGGGTTTCCTCTATGACGGCGAGTTGTTCACCATCGGCCGCATCAAGGATCTTTTGATCGTGTATGGGCGTAACCACTCTCCCGATGACATCGAGGCGACGGTCCAAGAGATCACGCGGGGTCGCTGCGCGGCGATAGCGGTTGCGGATGGTCACACCGAGCAGCTTGTCGTCATCATCGAAGTCAAGAAGCGGGGCGAGTCCCACGAGGAGGCAGCGGACAAGCTCGCCGTCAAGCGTGAAGTCACCTCGGCGATCTCCAACTCGCACGGTCTGAGCGTCGCGGATCTCGTTGTGGTAGCGCCTGGTTCGATTCCGATCACGACAAGCGGCAAGGTCAGGCGAGCGGCGTGTGTCGAGCATTACCGGGACAGTCAGTTCGCCCGCTTGGACGCGTAGGCATTACCGCGAGCGAGGTGGCGGGTGTGACCCTGCCGCTGCCGTGCCCGCGAGCCACCATGGCCGGCGAGCGCGACGATGTCCCGCCCGTACACGGAGTGCTCACACCATGACCGAAGCCCGGGTGCCCCGCCTGCCGGACGACGAGGCCAAGGCCGCCGCCGACGAAGCGGGCGTGCCCAATTACATGGCCGAGCTCAGCATCTTCCAGGTGCTGCTCAACCACCCGAGCCTGGCCTGCGCCGTCAACGACCTGCTGGCCACCATGCTCTGGCACGGCGTCCTCGACCCGCGGCTGCGGGAGCTGGTGATCATGCGCATCGGCTGGCTCACCGCGTCCGATTACGAGTGGACGCAGCATTGGCGCGTCGCACTGGGCCTGGGTGTATCGGCGGACGATCTACTCGGTGTGCGCGATTGGCACACATGCGCCGCGTTCGGGCCCGCCGAGCGGGCGGTGCTGGCCGCCACTGACGACGTTGTGCGCAACGGTGCCGTGAGCGCCGAAAGCTGGGCGGCCTGCGAACGCGAGTTCAGCGACCCGGCGGTGCTCATCGAACTCGTGACCGCCATCAGCGCGTGGCGGATGATCGCCTCGATCCTGCACAGCCTCGCGGTCCCGTTGGAGGACGATGTCGAAAGCTGGCCGCCCGACGGCCGGGCGCCCGACGCCTGAGCTCCTGATACCGTCGAAAGTGCTTCCGTCACACGATCTCTGGCCAACTACCGATCGGGCCGTCGAACACTAAGTCGGTTTGCGGAAAGTCTTCGCCGACGCACAACAGCGATTCCCTAGCCAGCCGTGCAACCGCGTATGTCTCCGTACGCGATTGACACGTCAATCAGTAATTCGTAGCGTCTCAGAAATGCGAACCAGAGTCGCTGAGATGCTCGGCGTCGAATTCCCGATCTGCGCGTTCAGCCATTGCCGCGACGTGGTGGCTGCGGTGTCCAATGCGGGCGGATTCGGTGTCCTGGGAGCGGTTGCGCACAGCCCGCAGCGCCTGGACACCGAGCTCACCTGGATCGAGGAGCAGACCGGCGGCAAGCCGTACGGCGTCGACCTGCTCTTGCCGCCCAAATATGTCGGTGCTGAGCAGGGTGGGATTGACGCCACGCGGGCCCGCGAACTGCTACCCGAACAGCACCGCGCGTTTATCGACGACTTGCTGGTCCGCTACGGGATTGCGGTGCCCACCGACGAGGAGCGGCTGCCGCCCGGTGACTTGAACATCTCGCCTAAGGGTTACCAGCCACTGCTCGATGTTTCCTTCGCCCACCGTATCCGGCTGATCGCCAGCGCGCTGGGGCCGCCGCCGCCGGACCTGGTGACCCGCGCCCACGACCGCGACGTGTTGGTCGCCTCGCTGGCCGGAACGACCGAGCACGCGCGGCGGCACGCCGCGGCAGGCGTCGACCTGATTGTCGCCCAGGGCACCGAAGCCGGCGGGCACACCGGCCAAGTTTCGACGATGGTGCTGGTCCCCGAGGTCGTCGACGCGGTGGCCCCGGTGCCGGTGCTGGCCGCGGGTGGCATCGCCCGGGGCCGCCAGATCGCCGCGGCGCTGGCGCTGGGCGCTGAGGGTGTGTGGTGTGGTTCGGTGTGGCTGACCACCGAGGAGGCCGAAACGCTGCCCGTCGTCAAGGACAAATTCCTGGCCGCCAGCTCATCGGACACCGTGCGATCGCGGTCGTTGACCGGCAAGCCTGCGCGCATGCTGCGCACCGCGTGGACGGATGAGTGGGAGCGGGCCGACAGCCCCGATCCGCTCGGCATGCCGTTGCAGAGCGCATTGATCGGCGACCCTCAAGTCCGCATCAACCGCGCCGCGGCCCAGCCCGATGCCAAAGCCCGCGAGCTGGCCACCTACTTCGTCGGTCAAGTCGTGGGCTCGCTGAACAAGGTGCAGCCGACCGCGTCAGTGGTGCTGGACATGGTCTCCGAGTTCATCGACGCCGTCGGGCGACTCGACGAGTTGGTGGACCGGTGAGCGGCGAGATCCGGACGCGTCGGCGGCCGGCGGTCAGCGACGACGACAAGCTGCTGCGGCGCGACGAGATCATGGCTGCGGCCAAAAAAGTGTTCGCGAGTAACGGTTTTCACTCCACAACAATCGCCGACGTCGCCAAAGAGGCGAATTTGGCGTACGGCTCGATCTACCAGTATTTCGATTCGAAGGACGACCTGTTTGACGCACTGATGTCGGCCGAGGCATATGCGCTAAGCACCCACGTCGCGGTCGCGCTGGCCGCCACCGGACAGCGAGCCGATAGGAGCTGGGAGCCACTGCGTGCGGCTGCGCAGGCGACATTCGAATTCTTCGAAAAAGATAAGGCGACCGCCAAGCTATTGCTGCGCGACGCCTACGCACTGGGCGAACGGTTCGAGACGCACCTCAACAACATCTACGAGTCGTTCATCGACGACGTCGACCAGTACATGACCGTTGCCGAGCAGCGCGGCAAAGTGATCAGCGCCCCGCCGCGGATGGTGGCCTACAGCGTGGCGGCGCTGATCGGTCAGCTGGCGCACCGGCGGCTGATCACCGACGACGGCGTCACCGCGGCCGACGTCGCCGATTTCGTCGTCGAGTTCATCGGTAACGGGCTGCGGCCGCGCAAGAGCGCGGCGGTCGAGCCGTGACAGGGATCGGACCCATGCCGGCTAGGCCCACGGTCAGCGAGCCGCGGCGTGACGAGATCATGACGGCGGCCAAGAAAGTGTTCGGGCGCAACGGGTTTGACGCCACGACGATCGCTGATGTCGCCAAAGAGGCCGGTCTGCCCTTCGACTTCGTCTACCAATACTTCGACTCGAAGGACACCTTGTTCCAGGCGCTGATCGCCGCACAGGAGCACGCCCTGCGCACGCACCTCGCGGTCGCTCTGGCCGCAAGCGGCGCAAGCTTCGGATACGCGGAGGTGCCGTTCCGCGCCACACTGCGGGCGATGATCGAGTTCTTCGACGCCGACCGTGCCGCCGCCAAGTTGCTGTTCCGCGACGCCTACACAAAGAACAACCGGTTCAACGAGAAACTCAGCGGCGTCTACGAGCGCTACATCGACGACATCGAAACCCTCGTCGTCGCTGCGCAGAGGCGGGGCGACATGGTGACTGCACCGTCCCGGTTGGTGGCGTACACCCTCACCGTGCTGATCGGACAGATTGTGCACCGTCGGCTGACCACCGACGACGGCATCACTGCGGCTGGGGCCGCGGACTTCATCGTCTCGCTGGTGATGAAGGGGTTGCGACCCGACAAAACCGCCTGGGCAGGTTACGGAACCATAACGGCTGGTCAGGGGTAATCGGTGTGGCGAATTGACCCGGGCGGAATGTTCGGGCATCATCGACAGGGTAAGCACCTCGTTAGGTGAGGCGTCTACACGGATATAGGCCACTGACCCCGAACGTCGAGAGACGCCCAGGGTCAGGACAGCTCCTCCCGGGTTAAGGGTTGAGCCCAAGTGGCTTCCGGATTTTCCGGATACGCCGTGTAGTGCCGAAACTCTGACGAGTGGGGTGCGGGTTCCCGATGTTGTCGGGCTCTGTATTCCTGCTTGCGTGCCAATTGTGCGGTAATCCGCACGTGCTGCGACCGCGAGGAGGTGAGGGACGCATGAGTTCCAGTGATAGTCCGGATCGATATCCGGGCGGTTCGTCCCGAACCGGCCTGCGGCGCGTCGCTTTCAGCTGAGCCTTTCTCGGCCCCAGTCAGCACGTCGCCTCATCGGAAGAGCGGTCTGCAAAGGATCTGCTCCACGCCGTTTCGGACGGACATCGAATCCCGTTGTGCCCGTTTGACTTTCTGCTTAGGAGGCGATCATGACCGCTGTTCTGTACGACGAAGTAGTAGCGGCGACGTCCGCACCCCGGCTCAGGGTGGTCCCTGACCCGACGCCGACGGCACCGCCGACGCCGAAGACCTCCAAGCGGTCTGACGTTCAGTTGACCGGCGCCGACCCGCTGGTCGAGGGCGCTGCTCGGCTGCTCTGTGTTCCGCTGCGGCAGCTCTACGCCGCGCTGTGGCGGGTGGGCGTCCTGGAAGTCGGCGCCTGAAGAGCGCTCCGGTGGCTACGTTGTGACGCTCCCGGTATCTGAAGGGTGGTAAAGCTTCGGTGCCGGGAGCGCTTCGTTACTGCTGCGCTGTGATGAACGCCGACAGTCCTTGTAGATAGGCGGCAAGGCTATGCCGCCAGCCGAGCTGGACTTGCCCGCCACTGTCGACGCTGATTTGCGCACCGACGTGAACGTACGGCGCGGGCGGCAGCAAGGGGACGATGTCGAGAAAGTTCACTACGCGGTAACAGCTTTCGATGGCAGCGTTGAACTTCTCGGCGAAGTCGCTCACTCCGACGCGGGGTCCGGCGAACGTGATCAGCCGCGGCTCGATCGGGTTCGGTGGCATGTTCCGGGCGATGTCGGGCGCCGCGAGAACGGCGAGTGCCGCACCTAGGCTGTGGCCGGTGATCAGGATCTGATCGCAGCCGGCCACCGCGGCGGCCAAATTGGTGGCGATGTTGTTGCGGACGAGCTGGTAGACCTCCTGAAAGCCGGAGTGCACCTGCCCGAACCCGCTGATCGGACGGTAGTCGTCGGGTATCGCGTCGATATCGGCGACCCACTCCGCCAGGTCGGAAGTGCCGCGAAAAGATACAAATGCGGTTCGACTGGCCGGGTTATGGCCCATCAACCCGAAGATGTTGGTGTTGTTGGTCATCGCGGTCACGGCGGGATGCGGGTTTGTCATCGCGGTGAGCACCACGGCGTCCGCCTGGATGAGGCTGGTCTGGCTGTATCCGGCCGGGAGAGCGGCGGTGTTGCCACCCATCACCGTGTAGGCCGCTTGCGCCAACGGCAGTGCGACGTCGCGTGCAAACGTTGGGTCGAAAGCCACAGCCGCAGTCTAGGCCGACTTCGGCGTCGCGACGCTCAACCTCTGTCTTGAGGCTTGTTGAGCCAGATGTACGCTAACGTGCGAAAAGCCTTATCACCGCTGAGGACAGCGAACCCGGCTGCGGCAGAGCCGAACTCAGGAGATGTCATATCGATGCCCGACACGCACGCTTTGGACCGCGCGATTGCTCTCGAAGTCGTCGACGACGATGTCCTCCGGGGTAGTACTCGGCCTGAGTGGGCGAACATGGTCGGACCCTTCGGCGGTGTCACCGCCGCGATCTTGCTGCGCGCCATCCAGGTGCATCCCGACTGTCTTGGTGAGCCGGTGGCGCTGACGGTGAATTTCGCCGCGCCCATCGCCGACGGCGACTTCGAGATTTCGCGCCGGGCGCCGCGCACCAACCGCACCAATCAACATTGGATCGTCGAACTCAGTCAGGATGGCGCGGTCAAGACCACCGCCACGGCGATATTCGGGATCCGCCGCGACACCTGGACAGACACCCAAGCCGTGCCACCAGCTGCGCTGCCGCCGGAGCAGATCTCGCCCAGCAGTCGCGAGAACTTGCCGGTCTGGATTGGTATGTACGACATGCGTTTTGCCGAAGGCTCGTTCTCCGGTGGGTCAGTGCAGACAGGTTCGTCCTCGACGACCACGCTCTGGGTACGCGACGCCGCGCGGCGCCAGGTCGACTTTCCAGCGCTCACCGCGATGTCCGACATCTTCTTTCCGCGAGTGTATTTGCGCCGCGGCGTAATCCCCGCCGGCACGATTTCCATGACCACGTATTTTCACGCCGATAGTCAGCGTTTGGACGCCCTGGGCGGCGACTACGTTCTGGCAACGGCGCGCGCTGACCGCTTCGACCGTGGATTCTTCGACCAGAACGCGCAGCTGTGGAGCCGTGACGGTGCGCTGTTGGCGACCACCTACCAGATCGTCTACTTCAAGGACTGACCGCACCCAGTGCTTCTTTTTGCTGACCCGCGCTAGTTCCACTGACACTAATTCTCGCGAGTCAGCGGGCCGGGATCGTCCGGCTTGCGGTGAACCGTAGAATTGCCCGTACGGCGTCGATCCGGCCATCACCGGGGAGCCTTCGGAAGAACCGCCGGCGGTAGCACTCAGCAGGCCCAGTAGAACCGAACGGGTAGGCCCGTCACAGCCGACAACGAGCGGCCGCGCCGATGCGTGGCAAGCGGGGTGGTACCGCGGCGCTTGCGCACCAGCGCGACGTCGTCCCCGTGCCTGAGAGCGGCACATGGAGACGACGCGCAGTGACCGAGAACACCTATCCGAAGCCGGCCGGCGGTGCACCCGACTTGCCGGCGCTGGAACTCGAGGTCCTCGACTACTGGGCGGCCGACGATACGTTTCGGGCCAGCATCGCCCATCGCGCCGACGCCCCTGAATACGTGTTCTACGACGGGCCACCCTTCGCCAATGGTCTGCCGCACTACGGGCATCTGCTCACCGGATACGTCAAGGACATCGTTCCTCGATACCGGACCATGCGCGGATACAAAGTGGACCGTCGCTTCGGGTGGGACACCCACGGCCTGCCGGCCGAACTCGAGGTCGAGCGGCAGCTCGGCATCACCGACAAATCTCAGATCGACTCGATGGGTATCGCCGCCTTCAACGACGCCTGCCGCGAATCGGTGTTGCGGTACACCGATGAATGGCGGGCCTATGTGACCCGACAGGCACGGTGGGTCGACTTCGACAACGATTACAAGACGCTCGACCTGCCCTACATGGAATCGGTGATCTGGGCGTTCAAGCTGCTATGGGACAAGGGGTTGGCCTACGAGGGCTACCGCGTGCTGCCGTATTGCTGGCGCGACGAGACTCCGCTGTCCAACCACGAGCTGCGGATGGACGACGACGTCTACCAGAGCAGGCAAGACCCGGCCCTTACGGTCGGATTCGCGGTCCCAGAAGGCGATTTGGCGGGTGCTCACCTCCTGGTGTGGACCACGACGCCGTGGACGCTGCCGTCGAACCAGGCCGTGGCCGTCAACCCCGACGCCACCTACGTGCAGGTGCGCGCCGGCGAGCACCGCGTCGTGCTGGCCGAGGCCCGATTGGCCGCCTACGCACGAGAACTCGGCGACGAGCCGGAAGTACTGGGCAGCTACCGTGGCAGCGACCTGGTCGGCACCCGGTATCGGCCCCCGTTCCCGTACTTCATGGACTCGCGCTTCAACGACTCGGCTAAAGCCTTTCAGATACTCAGCGCGGACTTCGTGACGACCGATGACGGCACCGGGATCGTGCACATGGCACCGGCCTACGGTGAGGACGACAAGGAGACCGCCGACAAAGCCGGCATCGTACCGGTGACCCCGGTCGACGCCAGAGGTCGATTCGACGTGACCGTTCCGGATTACCAGGGGCAGCACGTCTTTGACGCGAACGCGCAGATCATCCGCGATTTGAAGAATCACACCGGTCCGGCGGCCGCGAACGGTGCGGTGCTGATCCGGCAGGAGACCTACGACCATCCCTATCCGCACTGCTGGCGGTGCCGCAATCCGCTGATCTACCGCGCGGTTTCGTCGTGGTTCATCAAGGTCATCGACTTCCGTGACCGCATGGTCGAGCTCAATCAACAGATCACCTGGTACCCCGAACACGTCAAAGACGGTCAGTTCGGTAAATGGCTGCAGGGTGCGCGGGACTGGTCGATCTCACGAAATCGCTACTGGGGCACGCCCATTCCGGTGTGGGTCTCCGACGATCCGGCCGTTCCGCGGATCGACGTCTACGGCAGCCTCGATGAACTGGAGCGCGACTTCGGCACTCGGCCCGACAACCTGCACAGGCCCTATATCGATGAGCTCACCCGGCCTAACCCCGACGACCCGAGCGGCCGTTCGACGATGCGGCGCATCCCGGACGTGTTCG
>Ga0302324_100017103_pt1 | contig 14404 bp, 8 predicted proteins | sample Palsa_T0_1_FD_201949 | JGI IMG/M metagenome (GOLD analysis project Ga0302324, IMG submission 201949) | Peat permafrost microbial communities from Stordalen Mire near Abisko, Sweden - Palsa_T0_1 | ecosystem: Environmental > Terrestrial > Soil > Palsa > Peat permafrost | place: Sweden: Abisko... | reverse complement strand
GGAAGGTTTGCGCGCGCTTCACGTCCGGATAATCCATGTCGAAACTTCGAAACTTCAGGTTGGTGACCTTGGCGAGCACCGGATCCAGGATCTTCTCAATCTGAACGCCGTCCGCGCCCGGCTCCTTTTTGTTCGCCACCCAATAGCCGTAGTTGCGCATGGAAACACCGGCGGAGGCGGCGTTGGTCCACAGATAGCCGGCGGGAGGATAAGCCGCCGGCTCGCCGCCTTCGAAGCCGTAGTTGGGATTGCGCCCGGCATAATTGCTGGGCCACATCTTCGCCACGTAGTCGTTCGCGATGGCCGACGTCGACCAGTTGTGCCCATCCGCGCTCACGTCGCTATTGACGTAGAAATTGTCGAACAGCACGAACTCGCGCGCCAGCTTGTGATGATTGGGGCTGACGTTCTCCTTGAAGAGACACAACGACGGATCGCTCTCACCCTTGCCGATGTCCCCCAGCACCTGATCGTAACTGCGATTCTCTTTGACGATGTACAGCACGTGCTGGATCGCTGCGGGAATTCCCGCTGGAGTTTCGTCCAGCTTCGCATCGCTGTAGGGCGAGTTGGATCTTACCTCGGCGGTGTAATTCGCGAGCGATTCATCGGTTAACGCGGGAATGAACGACGCCGATCCAGTCTGGATGTGAGCCACATATTGGATGGTCATGTTGTTCTGACGCTTGGTCGGATTGGGCCCGTTCGGATTCGGATAACTCCGCGAGCCTTTGCCGTTCAACACCACCAGGCGGTCATCCGCCAAAGCACGCGCGGCCGTCGGATACCAACCCGTCGGAACAAAGCCGAGCACCTGGCTCCGCGCCGTCGTAACGTCCACCACCGCGGCGGCGTTGGCGTCCGAGCAGACCACATATAAGCGGCTCTGATCGGAGCTGAGCGCCAGCGCGCTGGGCGTCATGCCGAGCGGATGATTCGGAGTGGTGGAGACGTTGATGGTTTCCACCACTCGCAAATCGCCGCTATCGGATACGCCGACCGAATAGACATTGTTCGTATTGGCGGCGGACACGAAGATGCGCGCCTTGAAACTGGGCTGTTGCGCGGCTTCTCCAGGTTCATCGCCTTCCTCCGCGCGAGTGGCCCGATCGCGCCAGATCATATCGGTGGGATGCGCACCCAGGCGCAGCGTCTGAACCAGCGCGCCGTCGCTGGTCTGGTGATGATATAACGAACCGTCCGCCCAACTGGTCACATAGAACGATTTGCCATCCGGGTTGAACAGAATGCGATATGGCCGCCGGCCCGTCTTGAAGCGGTCGATCACAGTGCCCGATTGGGTATTCACCACCACGACGGCATCGTGATAGAGATCGCTGGCATAGAGCAGATGGCCCTCGGGATCGATGGCGACATCGCCGATAAAATCCCGCGCAGATCTCGCCGCGCCCTTGACGATCTCGAAGGTTCGCGTCGGCGTCAGCTTTCCGCTTTCATCGAACGAAAATTCGTAGACCGAGGCCTGCGACCCTCCGCCCACCCATAGCGTTTTCCCGTTGGGCGAAAGCGACATGCCCAACCAGGCGTCCGGCACCGGCGTCCGGCCGATCTCATGGCCGTCTTTGGTATCCAGTACGCTCAACGACGGCGGATTGTAGCCGCCGTTCAGCACGATCAGAAAGCGGCCGTCTTTGGAAAGAATGGAGGACATCGGCAAGGTATCCAGCGGAACCTGCGTGCCCGCGGGCTTTACTCGCCAGCCGCTGTTCAGCAGGTAGCCACCCCCGGCGAGCGGCCCAACCCGTTCGCGCGCCGGAGGCTGCGAGGAGGAAAGTAGCGCCGCTGCGATCATCAGCAAGGCGGCAAAGAGGACGCGTAGTCTCATCGGACAACCTCCAGTCTCACTCAGAAAACCTCTGGGCGATCGGAAAGCGCCGGCCGATGCCGAACGCCTTGGTGGTTACTTTCAGGCCCGGGGCGGCCTGCTGTCGCTTGTACTCATTGCGGTCCACCTTGTTCACGATGTCCCGCACCAACGCGAGAGGCAGACCAAGCTCATCGGCGATTTGCTGCGGAGCGTCGTTATTTTCGATGTAAAGACGCAGGATCCGATCCAGCATTTCGTAGGGCGGCAGCGAATCGGTGTCCTTCTGATCGGGGCGCAGCTCAGCCGAGGGCGGCTTGATAAAGGTGTTCTCCGGGATGGCGTTCGAAGCTCCAGGCCCGTGTGAGCGGCGCTGGTTGGCGACGCGCGCCAGCGAATACACCAGCGTCTTCGGCACATCGCTGATGACGGCCAGCCCGCCGCACATATCGCCGTAGAGTGTGCAATATCCCACTGCGAGCTCGCTCTTATTGCCCGTGGTAAGCACCAACGCGCCCCACTTGTTCGAGAGCGCCATCAAAGTGACTCCGCGCAGACGCGATTGCAGGTTCTCCTCGGTAACGCCGATCGGCGATCCGTCAAAGAGCGGTTCCAGCACGTTGATAAACGCGCCATATTGGTTGGCGATAGGGATCAGCTCGAACCGGATGCCCAGGTTGCGAGCCAGATCGCGCGCGTCGGTCACGCTGTGCTCCGAAGAATACGGACCGGGCATTCCCACGCCGATTACGTTTTCTTTGCCGACCGCATCTACGGCAATCGCCGCCGTGAGAGCCGAATCGATTCCGCCGCTCAATCCGATAATGACGCGCTCGAAGCCGCATTTGCGAATGTAGTCGCGTGTGCCCATGGCGAGCGCCTGATAAACGGCGTCGCATTCGTCTGAGTAGTTGTCGTGGCGTTCGCCCGTCAACTTCTCAGTGTCCATCAGCACCAGATCTTCTTCGAATGAAGCCGCGCATGCGATGACATCCCCTTCCGGATTCATCGCGAAGCTGGTTCCGTCGAACAGCAACTGATCGTTCCCGCCCACCTGGTTGACATACACAATCGGCACGCGAAAATGCTGGGCGGTCGCGGCGAACACTTCGGTCCTTTGCGCGCGCTTGCCCATGTGATAAGGCGACGCATTGATGCTGATCAGGATGCTCGCGCCGGCCGAAGCCAGCTCCTCCACCGGATCCCGGCTATAGCGGCGGCGCTCCCAATATTGCTTGTCGTTCCAGGAGTCTTCACAGATGGTGAGCGCGGAGACGGAGTTGCCCAGCGCCAAAGGGGATTGCTTCGTGGCTGGTTCGAAATAGCGCGCTTCATCGAAGACGTCATAAGTCGGCAGCAGCATCTTATGCTGGCGGAATACGACGCGCCCGTCTTTGAGCACCGCGGCGCTGTTGTAGATGCGATGGCCGGCGGGCGACCCGGTTCGCGTCACCGTTCCGCAGATTATCGCGACGTTCAGCGGGGCGGAATCGACAGCCAAGCGCTCCAGGTGCTGCTCCGTGCGATCCAGAAAGCTCTCTTTTTCGAGCAGATCGCGCGGAGGATAGCCGGTGAGCGAAAGTTCCGGAAAAACCACTACGTTCGCCCCGGCTTCAGCCGCTTGCCGCGCGAACGCCAGCATGCGCCTGGTGTTGCCGCAAAGATCGCCCACCGTACTGTTGGTTTGTGCCAGGGCGATCTTCATGAGTGATGCCCTTATTTTACTGGGTTGCGCCTATGCGGCGCTTACGGCTGACGGCGGAACAACTTCTCGTTCTTCAACAGTTGCTCGAACCGCACGATGTCCTCGTTGTTTTCGATGCACTCGTACTCGTGCAGGCGGTCGCCGGGCCGCAGCGAAAGGAAGGAGGACGGCGGGCTCCAGGTTTTCGTGAACGCCTTCGGATCGTCGATGGTCACATCGTAGGCGATGGTGTCGTAGTTAACGCGCGTATAGCGCTCCGTCACGTGCAACGCGTCGGTATGCAGCGAAGCGCCGCCCACGCCCAGCCAGGTTTTATCGTTGAATCCGGTGACGTCCACCACCAGTGTGTCGCCCTCCCAGTGCGCCACCGAATCGCCCAGGAACGATGGATCGATATCCTCGTCATGCTTGCGGCCGTCGGTTGGAATCACGCGAAAGGCGTGAAATGTTTCATAGAGAAACGTGATTTCATCCTTGGTCTGGATGATCTTGATGGGCAGCGGCATGGACGTGATGCGCGGCACGCCGACTAAAAGACAGCGGCCCATCGGATCGTCGATGTTTCTACGCTCGTGAAGTTCTTTGACCTTCGGAAGCAACCAGTCCTGATAGGGAGGCGTTTCGCGGCTCACTACCGCGGCAGCCGGCGCGCTGGCAGCGGTTGCATCGCCCGGACGCGCTGCTTTCGCGTTCTCAGGTCCCACGGCGAAGGCCAAACCACCCGCCCCTCCACCCTGCCAGATCCCGGACATGTCGGGCTTTCCGTCGGCCGTGCGCGGCGCCGGCGGTTTCGCTGGCATGGCTGCCTCCTGGGCGGCGAGCCGCATGCTTAAGAGCGACGCTGCGAGCGACGCTAGGAGCAGGATGCTTCGCATCGCATCAGTTTATCGCATTCAGAGGCGTCCAGCGGCTACTGCGCCAATCTCTCGCCGACCTCTTCCACTATCTCCCAGCCCGTTGAATGTAATAGCCGAACCCGTGGCGTGCACACTCGTGTGTACGCCCACATGTTTCACTGCTTCTTAGCTTAGCGCGATTTCCGCTTCAGAGCCGCGAAACCCGCAAAACGGTTAAGCACCCGCGTTCAGTGCCTGGCGCCCGCGATGGAGTTCACAGCTTGCCAGAAGAACTGCACGTGCTTGTAGACCGCCTGTTCGAGAATCCGTTCCTGATCGCTATGCGGGCCATAGCCTTTCGGAGCATCCTCGTCGTCCACCATCGCGCCCACGCCGTAACACTGTACGCCCTTGGCCCGCAGGAAAGCCATGTCGGTGGCCCCGGTCTGCATCTCGGGTATAGTGATCGCGTTATAAACGCTTTTGTAGGCTGCTTCCACCGCGCGATAAGCTTCGGAATCCAGCTTGGACGGCGCTGCGCCCGGGCGCTGATTCATCGTCTCAGGCACCAGCTCGATGGACGGATCGTTGATCACTTTGCGCATGGCGTCATAGAACGCCGCGATGTTCTCGTCCGGAAGCGCGCGGATGTCGAGCGTCGCCTCCGCTTCGGACGGAATCACGTTTACCTGATAGCCGCCTTTGATGATATTCGGCGAGATGGAGGTATGCAGCATCGAATAACTGATGGGATCGTGCTCCGCCAGATATTCGCGCACAGCCGGCGCCTTTGCGGCATCGAATAGCCCTTTGAATCGCGCCGCTTCTTCGGGACTGCTCACCGTCGCCATCTTTTCGAAGTAGTAACGAGTGGTGTCGTTGAAACGCATGGGCGGATCCCAGGCCGCGATAGTCTCTACCGCCTTCGCCAGATGCACCACGGCGTTGGTTCGCAGCGGACGCGATCCGTGCCCCGCCGGTCCTTTGGCGATCAGCCGCGCGGCTCTCGGCTGCTTCTCCGTGGTCTCCACCAGCGCATAGCGCGCCTGACCGTTCTTCAACCGCACTCCGCCCGCTTCCGCCAGACAGAATTCGGCATCGATATCGCTCCAGTGTTCGTTCACCAGATACTCGATGCCCGGCCCCGTGGAAGCCTCTTCGCCCACTTCCGACACGAAGATCACGTCGCGATCCAGCGGCGTGTTCTGCCGCTTCAGCAGCAGCATGGTCATCATAGCCGCCAGCAGATCGCTTTTATCGTCGAGAGTGCCCCGGCCGTAGACGTAACCACCTTCCCGAGTGGCGCTGAAGGGCGGGAAGGTCCACTTGGCGGGGTCCACGCGCACCACGTCGCTGTGGCCCATGATCAGCAGCGGCCTTTTCGATCCGTTGCCTTTGAGCCGCGCGATGATATTGGCGCGCGCCGGCTCTTTCGCCACCATCATTACGGGGATGCCGCCGGCTTCGAGCGTCTTCTTGACATACTCGGCCACGCGCGTTTCGTTTCCTGGAGGGTCGCTACTGTCGATTTGCACCAGCGCCTGAAAGTAGCGCATGGCTTCGTCGTTTATTTTGGACCAATCGGGTGCTTGCGCGTTCGCAGTCAGCGCGACCGCCAGCAGGGCGAATACGAAAAGGCTTCGCATCCGCTCAGTCTAGCGCACTGACGTGTTGCCGGCCGCGCTACTTCGTCAGCCCAAACGCGCTCGCAAGCGTCGGACCCGATTTTCCGCGCGGCAACAAGCTGGGACCGGACGGGATGAAGATCCTGGCAACGTTGGTGTTCATGTCAACAACCAAGCCCAGGAATCCGGACTGCATTTCGTCCCAATTCTGATCGCCCCAATGCACTTCCTTATTCGCGTCGGGATTGTACTTGTTGTTCAGCGAATTGTCGTAATGCGCCACCGCTAGCAGCCGGGTTCCTCTGGGCAGCGGAAGCGGCTTCTCGAGCTGGTACCCGACCTGCCAATCGAAATTCCACCTGCCCTTGAAGATTTCCTGCGTTTCACCCGTCGGATAAATAGCGCGCAACTCATAATCCTTGCCGCGCAGGTGCATGTGAGGCTGGATGTAGGCTAACTCCGCATGATCCACGCCCACTGTGACTTCGCTGGCCACTTCGGCATCCTCGGCGCCGGGCGGAATTACCAGGTTAAACGCCGCCGGAGTTCCAGGCGACATCCAGTAGCGCCGCTTCGGTGTCTGTTTCGCGAAAACCAGCCCGACTTTCGACAGATCGTCCTGTTCGGTCCCTACCGCCGTGTAGTGGATATTGAACACGATATCCGAGCCCTTCGGCACGAACTTCGCTGCGCCATCGACATCGAATCTCTGCGCGCCCAGCCCCGGATTGAACTTGCCCAGCAGATCGCTGCCTTCCCTCGCCCCGCCCATGGCTTCTGAGCCTTCCTCATAAGCTTCGCCATAGACGGCTTTCGACATCCAGGAAGAACCGGGCGGGCAGACGATAGCTCTCATGTGGTGCACCACCTTCGGATTGCCGGCGCGCATCTCCGCGGCCACCACCCAGGTGTCCTCCGGAAAATTCACTTTCACCCGGATGTTCTGATAATTCACGGTCCCCGTCGCCTTGACATGGAACGGTTTCGGCATTTCGATGATCATGTCGGGCTTGATCTGCCAGCCTTCCGGAAAAGTCAGCGGCGCGGGCGCGTCCTTGGCATCGCCTTCCGGCGCTCCATTGTTGGCCCAGGCCACCAGTGTGTCCACGTCTTTGGGACTCAGCCTGCGATCGTTCGCGAAATGGCCGTAGTCGGCAAACCACGGCGGCATCTTTTGCGTCACCACCGCAACCTTGATGGCCTTAGCCCACGGCCGCGCGTCTTTATAGCCGATCAGCGACATGGGCGCAACTTCGCCTGGCCGATGACAGCCCTGGCAATTCTTCTGCAGTATCGGCAGAACGTCCTTGTTGAACGTCGGAGCTTCGGTGCTTGTCCCGGCGATGGCGGCTATGCCCATTCCCAAACCGACCACGAAAATGCGCAGCATGTGTGGAACCCTCCTGGCGGTAAAACTACTGTCAGCATTATATTTGAGCACTGCATGCAACGCAACGCCGGGTGCTTAACCGTTTTGGGGGTAGCTGGCATCGGAGGCGCCCGGCTACTGTGCCTACTATCATCCAACCCATGGGATGTACCGGCCAAACCCCTGGCGCACGCACTCTTGCGTCGCACTCTTGCGTGCGGGCGTACACACTCGTGTGTACGCGACATGTTTGACTGCTTCCTAGCGCGATTTCCGCTTCAGAGCAGCGAGACCCCCAAAACGGTTAAGCATCCCGCAACGCCCCCGTTTGGCGCGTTGGCTGGAGCTATGCTGGTGTCGTGGTTCTCCAGCGCTGGTCCGCTATTTTAGCCGCGCTCTCCTTCCCGTTGCTGGCCGCGCCCGATCCGGTATGGCGCCTCACGCAAAGCGAGCATTTCCAGATTTACGCGCAATCCAGCGATGCGCGTGCGCGAGAGATGCTCCTGTGGTTCGAGCAACTGCGAGCGTTTTTTGAGCAGCAGGGCGGCTGGCAGGCCGGCGCATCGCCGCCGGTGCGCGTGATTATTTTCGCCTCGGAGCGCGAATACCAGCCCTACCGCCTGCGGCCCACCGCCGACGCCTATTATGTGGGCGCGGGAAGCCAGGATACCATCGTCGTGGGCACGGACGATCGCGTCCGGTTCGGCCAGGCGGCGCACGAGTACGCACACTTGGTATTGCGCGCTTCAGGCGGGCAATTGGCGCCTTGGCTGAAAGAAGGTTTGGCGGAGTTTTTTGCCACCCTGCATTTCACGGGGCGCTCGCCGGAGCTGGGCGGCGCGCTGCCCGGACGCCTGCGAACCTTGCAAGCGCGAACCTGGATGCCGCTGGCGGCTCTGCTATCGCTTTCCGAAGAATCGCAACAACGCCAGGAACGCAGCGCTGCGGATTTGTTTTATGCCCAGAGCTGGGCGCTTACGGAAATGCTGGTGCTTTCGCCCAAGTATGCTTCCGGTTTCCGGCCCATTCTCGCGGCACCCGCTTTAGATATCGAAGCCGCCACACGGGATTTGCACGCCTGGGTGAACCAGCTGAAAATCCCATCCATTCAGCTTCCGGAAGTAATCGCCCCTCCCGTGGCCGTGCAGGTGTCCGAAGTGTCGCCCGTCGCTTCGCGGCTGATGCTCGCGCAGACGCTGCTGGCGGCGGGCGAGTTCGATCGCGCTGAGGCGCGCTTCCTGGCTCTGGCAAAAGACGCGCCTGATTCCGCAGATGTCTCCGCCGGGCTGGGCGCGATTGCCCTGCACCAAGGCGATTCGGAAGCCGCGCGGCGCGCCTGGAAGCGTGCGATCGATCAAGGTGTCGCCGACGCCAAGCTCTGTTATCGATATGCGAATCTGGCGGACGCGGCCGGTCTTCCGGCCGGCGATATTCGCCCGGCGCTCGAACGCGCCATTGCGCTGCAGCCCGATTTCGACGACGCTCACTACCAGTTGGCGCTGCTCGAAAAGAATGCCGGCCGTTATGAAGAGGCGCTCCGCGAGTTTCACGCCATGCGGACGGTTCCCGCCAAGCGCGCCTTCGCCTACTGGCTGGCGCTGGCCGACACTTTCAACGAACTGGGCCGGCGCGAAGAGGCCCAGTCCGCCGCTGAGCATGCCGGCGAGCGCGCCACCAACGCCGGCGAACGCGCCCGCGCAGCCGAGGAAACCTACATCGCGCAGACCGACCTGGGCGTCCAGTTCTCCCGCGATGCCTCCGGGCGTGCCCAACTGGTGACTACGCGCACGCCGCGCCAGCAAGCGGATTGGAATCCTTTCATTGAGCCGGGGGACCATATCCAGCGCGTCCAAGGCACGCTGCGCGAGATCGATTGCGACGGCTTAACCACCATTCGCGTGGAAACGGCCGGCCAACTGGTTACGCTCGCCATCCCCGACTTGCAGCACGTGCAGATGCGCCATGCGCCGCCCGAATTTGTGTGCGGCCCGCAACCAACGGCCACGGCCATCGTCGTGGACTATGCTCACGCTCAGAGTGGCGCCGTCATAGGCATCGTGCGCGGCATGGAATTTAATCCAGCAGCTTCTAGTCCAACAAGCGCTCCCTGACTGCGTTGTACTCACAGCCAAACAGCGCGATCACGGCCAGCAGGTACATCCAAACCAGCAGCGCGATCACCGCGCCAATGCTGCCATACAGCACGTTGTAGTTGGCGATGTGCCGCACATATAAGGCGAAGACCAAGGTTGCGAGCAACCACAGCACCGTGGCCAGCATCGCGCCCGGCCATACGCTGCGGAACTTCATCGCCCGGTTGGGCCCGGTGTAGTACATCAACCCCGTGACGAACACGGTGGCCCCTAACGCCACCACATACCGCAGCAGCCCGAAGGCCAGGACCACGGAAACCCGCAAATCTTCTTCCGGGGCCAGGCCTAGGGTTGCCAGCATCCATACTTCGATCCGCGCGCCGAACACGATTAGCGCCGAGGAGCCGATAGCCGGCACCGCCGCGATGAACACCAGCAGAATTGCTACGCTGCGCTGCTTGAGGAACGGACGGCCCGACGGCAGCCGGTACGCCGCCTGGAATCCTTCCATCAACGTCATCATCGCGCCCGAAGCCGCCCACGCGGAAAGCAGCGTGGCCAGCAGGATCAGCCAACCCGAGCGCTGGTTCCGGGCCGAGAACTGGGACCGCACCAGATCCTCTGTGCCGGGCGGGATCACCTGGAACAGCAGCCGGGAAAACACGCGCGCCACCGCGTCCGCATTGACGCTGGCGAAGATCGCGGCCAGCGACGCCAGCACCGGAAAAAAAGCCAACAGCGAGGAATATGCCGCGCCCTTGGCAATGCCGAAGCAATTGTCCTCGAACGCGGCGATGCAAGCTTGCCTGAATAAGCCCCAGAAGCGTTGTAACGGGCCGGGGCGCTCCAGATAAAGGCTGGGCGAAGCAGGAGTCATGTTATGCCTGTCGAGTTATGCCGTTGCGGGCGCCGCGCTCGCCGCGCGAAAACGGTCGATCTCCCCGATCTCCTCCGCGCTCAGCCGGAAATCCGCGGCTCCGATCACGCCATCCACCTGCCTGGCCGAACGCATCCCCACAATCGCGCCCGTCACCGCCGGATGCCGCAGCGTCCACGCGATGGCCACTTCGCCCGCCGTTCTTCCACGCCGTTCGCCGATCGACCCTAGCAGCTCCGCCAGCTCCAGATTCCGCGATAGCAGCGGCTCCTTGAAATGCGGCGTACGCTGCCGGAAGTCGTCGGCAGGCATCGCGGCGATCCGTTCCCGAGTCATCGCTCCGGTGAGTAGCCCGGACTTCATCGGCGAATAGATAATCACGCCGATATTGTTCGCCAGCGCATAGGGCAGAATCTCGTTCTCTATCTCCGGCGAAATGATCGAATACGGCGGCTGTAGCGAAGTGACAGGCGCAATCGCCTGCGCGCGCCGCAGCTGGTCCACGTTGAAATTGGACACCCCGATGTGCCGCACCTTGCCTTCCTGCTGGAGTTGGGCCATGGTGGTCCAAGCCGCCTCCACCAGCTTGTCCGGCTCCGGCCAGTGAATCTGATAAAGATCGATCGCATCCAATTTCAGACGCTGCAGGCTCAGTTCAACTTCTCTGCGGATGGACTCGGGCTCAATCGTGCGGCGGTTCTCGCGCTTCTCGTTCCAAACGATGCCGCACTTGGTGAAAACCAGCGGCTTCTCCGACCGCCCCGCTATTGCCCGCCCCACTACTTCTTCGGAATGCCCCAGGCCATAAATGGCCGCCGTATCGATCCAGTTGATGCCTTGGTCCAACGCCGCATGAATCGCGCTCACCGACTCGTCGTCGTCCTGCGCGCCCCAGGCGAACTGCCATCCTCCGCCGCCCATGGCCCACGCGCCCACCCCGATCGGCGTGATTTCCAAATCGCTCGCACCCAGTTTTCGCTTCTGCATTATTCTATTTTGCCAATTCTCGCTCGGGCTGTCGGAGAATTCGCCGCGCCCAGACCACTACAGTAGCGGCCTCAAATCAACCGGCCTCAAATCAAGCGAAGTGAAGAACCCATTACTAGCACCGCTCCTAGCCTTGGCCTCCGGCATCCTGCTCGCACGATTTGTCCCGTTCCGCCTGTCCGATTTCGTCTGGACTCTCCCGTTGCTCAGCGGCCTCGCTTGCCTCGCTTGGAAGCGATCCCCTCGAACCCTGCCGGTCTGCTTCTCGCTCGTCTTTCTGTTTTGCGGCGCGCTTCTCTCGGTCTTGCATCGGCCGGGCCGCCCCCCCGAAATCGACGCGGGAGCGCGCGAAACGGTCGCTCTCGAGGGCTGTGTGGTCTCGCCCTCGGCGTTCTCGGAAGGGCGCGATCAATTCGTTCTGGAACTCGCGCCCAAAGCCAGGACTCGAGTTACCCTCGCGGTTCGCGGCTTTGAGAAGCCCCCGGATCTGCGCTACGGACAAATCGTCGAACTCGAAGCCCGGCTGCGCCGCATCCGCAATTTCCAAAACCCCGGCGAGTTCGATTACGAAGCCTTCTCCGCCCGTAGCGATATCTATTGGACTGCCGCCGCTACCGGCGCTGGCGCCGTGGTGGTCAAACCCGGCCGCTGCGGATCGCGCTTCTTGGCGGCTGTGTTCGCCCTGCGCACCGGCGCTTTACGGCGCATCGAGCGCCTCTATGCCGGCAATCCCTATGCCACCGGCATGATGGAGGCCACGCTCATCGGAGAGTCCAGCCGTATGGAGCGCCTGTGGACCGATCGTTTTCGCCGCACCGGCACCTACCACATGCTGGTCATCGACGGTCTGCACATCACCATCCTGGCGGCCTTCCTGCTGTTTCTCCTGCGGCTGTGTTTTCTTCCCGAAATCGGCGCGCTGGCCATCACCGCGTCCGCCGCGTGGATCTATGCGCTGGTATCGGGATGGAACGCGCCCGCCATCCGCGCCGCGGGTGGATTCACGCTGTATGTTGCCGCGCGCTATTTTTATCGCCGGGGCCGTCTGCTGAACCTGCCGTCGGCCGTCGCCATCGTGTACCTGATCTACGATCCCGGCCAGCTCTTCGAAGCCGGCTTCCAACTTTCGTTCCTTTGTGTAGCCGCCATTGGCCTGCTTGCGATCCCGTTACTGGAATCCACTTCTATGCTTCATGCACGCGGCCTCAGGGGAATCACCGAGGCTAGCCGCGTCCCGCGCCTTCCGCCGCGCGCCGCGCAGTTCCGATTGGAGCTGCGCTTGTTGGCCGAAACCGCCGCTTGCTACGTCCCGCTTCCAAGGGCGTGGTGGGAGATCGCGTTCGCCTTCGCCACCCGCGTTCTGTTCTACGCCTTTGAGCTGGCAGTCATCTCCGCGGCAATTCAAATCGGTCTGGCCCTGCCCATGGCGATTTATTTCCATCGCATCTCGCTCAGCGGCATCTCCGCCAACATCCTGGTTGTTCCGCTGCTGGCGCTGGTGGTCCCGCTGGGCTTTCTCGCGATGTTCACCATGTGGCATTTGCCCGCGGCCATCGCTAGCGGGCTGCTCCGCGCGGGCGAGCGTATCGCCGAGTGGCACACGCATCTGGAGCCTGACTGGCGTGTGCTGGCTCCCCCGCTTTGGCTGGCGATTCTTTTCACCGGCTCTCTCATCCTCCTGGCGGTCGCAATGCGCCGGTCGCTCCGCTGGTCTTGCGCCGCGCTGGCCGCTGTCCTCGCGCTCTTCGCGCTGATCTTCTGGCATCCTTTCCCGCCCGCTGTCCAGCGCGGCGAACTCGAACTCACAGCTATCGATGTGGGACAAGGCGACAGCCTGCTCATCTGCTTTCCCGATTCCAAACTGATGCTCATCGACGGCGGCGGAGTGCTGTCCTTTGGCCCACGCCTCGCCTCTCGTCTCGACATTGGCGAGGACGTTGTGTCGCCTTATCTCTGGAGCCGTTCCATCCGCAAGATCGACGTGGTGGCCCTCACCCACGCGCACGGCGATCACGCTGCCGGTCTTCCCGCCATCATCGAGAACTTCCACCCTGCCCAGCTTTGGACCGGCGCCACTCCTGCCAGCGCCGCTTGGTCGGCCGTGCGCGACAAAGCCCGCGCGGAAAAAGTCGAAATAGTCCCTCTGTCGAGCGGCCGCAGCTTCGCTTTCGGAGGCGCGCGCGTCGACGTTATCTCGCCACCCGCCGATTACGTCCCGGCCGCAAGTCCCATGAATAACGACTCACTGGGTCTCCGTATCACCTATCTTCAACGCTCGCTCCTGCTCACCGGCGACATGGAAAAACCAATGGAACGGCGCGCTCTCATCGACGCGCAGCCGCTGCGCGCCGACATTCTCAAAGTGGGCCATCACGGCAGTAACACCTCCAGCACCGATCCGTTTCTCGACGCCGTTTCCCCGGTATTTGCCATCGTCTCCGACCGTTTTGAAAACTCCTTCCGGCATCCACACCCCAAGGTTCTGGAGCGCCTCAACGCTCACCGTGCAGAAATTCTCCGTACCGACCTCGACGGTCTGGTTACCGTGCGCACCGACGGCCGGCGCATTACCGTCGAAACCTTCCGGCGTCGCTAACGCTGCGGGGCGGCTCGGTGGAACCTTCCTGAGTTGTCAGCAGGCAAGTTGTCTGCTTGATGGGCGCCGACCCCGCCGTGATCGCGGCGAGTCTGCCGGAAAGGACGGAGCACCGCACAAGCACTGAATGCACCGGCGCCCTTTACGGTCGCGCCTGGAATCGAGAACTTGCGCGACCGTCTTACCGCCTTGCGCCGCCGCTCCCCCTTACGGGCGCGGCTCTGTAACGCGCGCAATCTACCGAGCCGCGCGCGTGAGCAAGCGGTCTTTTCGGACTTTAGACACAGGCTCCTAGCCTAGCTACTTTCCCACTTAAAATTCAAGAATTCGCCTCAGGGCGGCCCGACTCCCCACAGCTAGATCGGCCATTCTCGACACGCCGCTGCCTGGCTCTGGGCCGATGAACCAATATGGCGCATCCCAACGGCCGTACCCGTAGCAATGCCTACCCGGCCTGCGACATGAACGGAGCGAGCGGCACGACGATTAAA
>Ga0302324_100017100_pt1 | contig 14406 bp, 13 predicted proteins | sample Palsa_T0_1_FD_201949 | JGI IMG/M metagenome (GOLD analysis project Ga0302324, IMG submission 201949) | Peat permafrost microbial communities from Stordalen Mire near Abisko, Sweden - Palsa_T0_1 | ecosystem: Environmental > Terrestrial > Soil > Palsa > Peat permafrost | place: Sweden: Abisko... | reverse complement strand
GCCATTCGGCGGGTTCTGTTCGGCGCCGGCGGCGTCGTCGAGGGAAACGATATAGTTGTACCACTTCTTGGACATTCGGCCTCCTGGGTAACTAACGCCAGCCGCGCAGAACCAGAGTCAAACACGCGACCAGAAAGTTAATTCCCACTGCGTCCTTTGTCAAATGTTTTCATATAGTTCCGAGTGCCAGTCGAGCTCGCAGGGACCCAATCTCTGTCTGTCGTAGTATACAGAGACTCGATATCGACGCTCGACCAATCTAACCGCACGGCTCGCCCCTGTTCAATTCAGCTAGAATGAACGCTCTTACCGTTCAAAATGAACAGCTTTCTGAACGAATGGGGCTGGGACCAGGAGCGAGCATGGCTGCCAACGACCTTCCGTCGATACTGAGCCGGGTCATAGAGATAAAAGCCGAATACGATATTCGATTGCTCGCCCAACAGTTGGGGACGAACTATCGCTCACTCATGTACTGGCTGAGAGGTGACCGGCCGTTGCCCGCGGATCTCCTGCCAAGGATGTGCGTGCTGCTCAGCAATTATGAAGCCCTGGATTTTCTTGAGAGCCAAGCCGGGCGGGTGGCGTTCAAACTCCCTGAGCCGGACATCACCCTGGAGAGGGAACTGGTTGTGGTTTCCCACCTGATCAGGGAAGTCGGGGAAGCTCTCGAGAGCGTTGCCGAAACTCTCGCCGACGGCGTCGTCGAGGAAAGCGAGTTGCGGACGACCATTCCAAAGCTTGAGGCGGTGATACAAGAATGCGCGTCCCTCAAGTACCTGTTAGAAGATCTCAGTAAAAAGAGGAAAAAGAAAACGAAGAATCAGCGCTGAGAAGAAGATTGCCTCCTTCTCACAACAGAGAGCGCAATGAATGAAAGAATTTTCCGTTCATGGCGGAGCGCTCCGGCTGCAGAACGAGATGCTGACGTCGAAAACGAGCCAGTTGGGATTCCCGCCGTCTTACCCTGGACTCGCTTGACGCCAGCGTACCCAAGCGCTCTGCTAAGGGTGAGCGCAGAAGCCAAGACAACCAGTTTTCTCATTTTGTTTTCCTTACGGGACGACGTCGCTTCACCAAGCTTAATTGTCGGCCTAGCGCGGCGGATTATCGCGGATCGTCGCGGCGACCGCAAGAATGTGCTTGCCGATGCCGACACGCATGTCGACAGGCAGCAGTTCCTTTTCTTCAAGCCCTTCCCATGCATGAACAGTGCGTTCCGCCGTCTCGGCCACGATCGGCCAGAGTGGGCTCGCCGGAATGCGCGCCGTATCGGCAAAGCGGCGCATCTGATCGGGAGTGATTTCGGAAAGGCTGCGGCTGTCGCCAAAACTCAAGCCGAGCTTGTCGTCGGGAGTGTAGGGAAGCGTGGCCACAAAGTCGTAACCCGGCGAGAGCGCAGGCCTGCGCCGGTCGGGATAGAGAAGGGACCAGTTCTTAAGGTGCATGTCGGCATTGCCGATGACGACGGAAAATACAAGGCGCCGGACGAATTCGATAACCGCATCCTCTCCGATTTCCGCCCACAACACGGCGGCGATGTTCGCGTAGCTGTGAAACTTGTATTTATTATTGGGGAATTCCCCGAAGACCTGCGCGAAATCCTCCATGTGGACGGGTGTTCCGTCCGGAAGGCGATCGAACCGTTTAACGGCGAGGGCCCTCCCTCCGACCGTATGAGCCTGTTTGGGCAGGCCTTTGATGCCGGCGACATCGACGAGCTGGTTTTCAGGCACAGTGATGCCGACACGCCGGGCCAGTTCCAGCATCGCAAATTCGTTCTCCGGCACGGCGACGAAGCGGGCGGACGGCAGCTTAACGATCCATGATCCGCCCATGCCGGCGGCGGGGATGGTCAGGCCGCCTGAAGCTTCCATGACGGCGGAGAATTTCAACTGAACCCCGGCAAGAGAGAATCGCAGCGGCTCTTCACCGTCGAGTCCGCCGTCGTGGCTGTCATCATCATGACCGTGATGAGGTCCGGATGGTTGCCCGTGATCCTCAAGAGGCGCAACGATAAGCGCGCCTGGCAGGTCGGCGCCAAGGACGGCGAGGAGGAAGAACTCGCGCTCGGGATTTACGTCGGCGCGCTTGGCGAGATAGTCGCGCAGGTGGCCTTCGGGTAGAAGGTTGGAGAAGAAGACCGGAACACGGCGTCCCACGGGGCGGAAGTTCGTTACGAGCCCGCCGGTGCTGCCCTTGAAGGAGAGGCTGAGCGTCGGACGCTGGGGATCGTCGATGTAGTCCTGCTCGAACCCAAAAAACTGGCGGTCGCCCGCGAGGCGGTTGATGACGCCGATCTGCTTTCCGTGCAGGCGCACCGAAAGCGCGTTGAGTTTCTTTGGGTCAAACTTCATCGCGCGGATCCTGCGAGCTCTCGTAGCCGCGGTCGGCGGCGTAGAGAGATCGTTCCTCACCTTCGCCCTCCTCGTCTTTAAGGTGGTCGCGCACGAGCGACTGGACGACAGGGACCAGGGCGCGCGGGACCATAATGAGGTCGCGGTCGAGCATGCGGACGATCTCAAGCAGCGTGTCGTAGCGTGGGACGATCTTTCCCGACTCGATGCCGGAGATGTGCCTTTGGCCGATCCAAAGACGGCTTGCCAGGTTCCTCTGGCTCCAGCCGCGCTTCCGACGCGCCTCAATCAGGGCGCGGCGCAGTTCGGCGGGCAGCGCCTTTGGCCTTAGCGGTCTGACACCCTTTGTTGCATCTATTATCATAGCGACATAGTATAGCGCATCATGCAAACTCAAGTGCGATATACTAATATAAATCTAATTATAAGTCTGATGCAATATAGGTTATCAAGTATTTATGCTGAGCGGGCTGGCAATGCGACGGGGTCTCAAGCAACCTTCGAGGTTAGAATTGCGAGCGGACATGATTCGTCACCTTGTCGTCGCAGTTGCTCTTGTTGGCTTGGCCGGTGCTGCGCGTTCGCAGCCTGAAGTTGAGCGTCAGGACTTTTTCGTAGATGGCGACCCTGGAGTCCGGCTGTTCGTACGAGAAGTTGTGATTCGCACCGGCACTGGCGGCACAACCGGCGTACCCATTCTGTTATTGCATGGCGCCCGCGTTCCCGGTCTAGCTTCCTTTGACCTATCTATTTCAGGAGGCTCTCTTGCGGCAGACCTTGCCCAACTTGGATTCGACGTTTACCTGATGGATGTGCGTGGATATGGCCGGTCCACGAGACCAAAGGAAATGGATGAACCGCCGAGTTTAAATGCGCCGCTGGTACGCTCTAACCAAGCGGCTCATGACATCTCGGCAGTCGTCGATGCCATTCTGAGGCGCCGCGGCGTCGCTCGTGTCGCCCTTTTCGGTTGGGCGACTGGGGGACAGTGGGCAGGCTATTACGCCAGTCTCAATTCAGAGAAGATCAGCGCTCTGATTCTGCTGAATAGCCTTTATCGGGGCAATTCGCAGCAGCCTCTCATCGGTCGTGGCACAGACTCTGAAGATCCGGTCCATCCCGGCCGCTTCAATCCGGCGAGCTGCGGCGCCTATCGCTGGAATGACGCCGCGTCGTTGCTTCGGCCCTGGGATCACAGCATTCCGATGGATGACAAGGATACATGGCGTGATCCAGCGGTCGCCAAGGCGTATGTTGCTGTTGCGCTGGCGAGCGATTCTACTGTCCAATCCCGAAATCCGCCCAGTTTCCGCTCACCCTGCGGCGCCATGGAGGACAGTTTCTATCTGGCTACCGGAAGGCAACTTTGGGACGCATCTCTCATCACCGCACCCACATTAGTTCTGGCGTCTGAGAGAGATTTCTGGTCGCGTGCGGAAGACCGCGAAAATCTAGCGGCAGCGTATAGCGTCTGCTGGCAGACAATGACCTTGTGCATTCTCCAAGGGTACAAGTGGTTGTGATTCCCGGCGCGACCCATTTCGTGCATCTCGATCGACCAGACCGCGGGAGGAACGTGCTCCTAAGTGCGATAAAGATGTTCCTGACCGATTGAGCGAGCGCAAGGTACCTAGTCACTTAATTCCAAAATCATTCACAATCAACCGCGTATCCACGGTCACATGCGGTGAAATCGCGTGATACGCCCAGACGTGCACCCACGCGTTCCCCGTCCGCCATGTCAGAAACGACTTCATCAACCCTGCCGGAATTAGCAACAAGTAGACGAAAGTCAGCGACCTCGCAGCCGCTCCAATCGAGTCGTACCGCGTCCCCGACTCAAAAATATGTACTGTCGGATAACTTATCGCCCCCAGCAGATAAGCCGTCATCGGCGAAAACAGCTTGAAGTATCTCGGCATCAAGATCGAGTAAAGAACAATCATGATTGGCAGATCCGTCCCGAACAGATGTAGCCAAAATGACATCAGCCCACCAACCAGCTGCTGATGCCGCGTGAGCTGAAAAATATTTGATCCCATCATGTCCATCCCGGCGCTGAAAGCGAGCACCACCACGATCACCAGCAAATCGCTCTTCAGGTTCGCCGATTTTAAGCTGAGTTGCTGGTTTGAGTAGCCTCGCGTCCGAAACACAACATAAGGAATGAGCGCCAGCAAGGTCGAGTTGTAAACCGCCCATGTGTAAACCTCAATCGGTGACTGCACTCGCGTCGCTCCGACCAGCGACCCATTCAGATGCAGGGCAATTCCTTCGCCAAACAAGTGCTGCCCGACCAGACGGCCGGCTACCATCACCACCGCGGCATATGCCCACATCGCCAGTGTCTCGCGCCGCGCAACAGAGGACTCCGGAGCGCGCTGTGCTAGGTCAATCACGGGCCGCTTTCGCGTCAGCAGCACAACCAAGCCGAACATCAGCACCACCAGCATCAGGTATTCCGATGATCCCGTAACCAAGCCTCTAAACCGCGGCGTGTGTCGAGAAAAAAGCAATCCAGCCCCGCTCAGAAGCAGCCAAAGAAGTATCGCCACGTACAAAGCCCTCTGTCGAACCACCCATCCGATTCCGTTGAAACGCTCATTCATAGTCATACTCTACGCGCTCGATGAGCGCCTCGACCTGTTGTCGTCATTAGAAAGCAAAGATTGTCCCCTTCGAGCGTAATCACACGATCGAAGTGTGGCGTCAGCTCATTAGGTGCCGGCATCAGCTTATCCTCCGGGTAGGGCGCCAGGAAAGACGCCGTGAACGATCAATTTGTGCCCGTTGGCGCAGTGTGAATTGGAGACTCAGGACGCTGCGTCGTATCGAGACCCCGCCTGCGGAAGGTCCCCTAACCCTCATGGCCGCGGATTCGAGCCCAAAAAGTAGAACCCCAACACTGAGGATGTCTGGGTTGGTTTCAAGCTTGAGCCGCCACGACGGACAACTTGTTTATGCGAGTTATGAGGACCTAAACTAAATGTCGAGGTCTCATCCCGGTTCAGTAAACCTACCGTTTTCTGCAGACAATCATGCGTCCCGTCATCCAAGTTTCCGCAGTCCGCAAAACCTACGGCTCCACGTTGGCGGTCGACGAGGTATCGTTCGAGGTCAAGGAAGGTGAGATCTTTGGTTTAATCGGACCCAACGGCGCGGGAAAGACCACTACGATGGAGTGCATCGAGGGTCTACGAACGCCCGACCGGGGAACCATTTCGGTGCTGGGTCTTGATCCCTTCAACGACGTGTACAAGCTGCAAGAGAGGATTGGAGTTCAACTCCAGCAGGCGCAGCTGCAGAAGCGGATCAAAGTGTGGGAGGCTGTCGACCTCTGGGCTTCCCTTTACCACAAGGATGCGATCGACGGCGAACGGTTGCTCGAACAACTTGGCCTGATCGACAAGCGGAATGCCTGGTTCATGACCCTCTCGGGCGGCCAAAAGCAACGACTGTTCATTGCGCTCGCGCTGATCAACGATCCCGAGGTGGTGTTTCTCGACGAACTGACCACCGGGCTGGACCCGCAGGCACGGCGCGCCATCTGGGACCTGGTGCGCGGCATCCGCGAGCGCGGGAAGACGGTTTTTTTGACCACTCATCTCATGGAGGAGGCCGAACGCTTGTGCGACCGGGTAGCGATCATCGAACACGGGCGCATCATCGACATCGACACGCCGCAGAGCCTCGTGAACCGGCACTGCCCTGAGCGCACTGTCGTGCTCGCCACCGACGACCTCACCGCGATAGAGCGCTTTCGGACCATCCCGCAAGTCGAGGCGATAACTTGCACCGACTCGCAATTCACCATTCGGGGCCGGGGAGACGATCTCGTGACCGAGGTGATTCATTGTCTGTCCGAGAATCGCATCCGGGTCACCGATTTCCGCACGATTCTCCCCAACCTTGAGGATGTCTTTCTCAAACTGACCGGTCACTCGATTCGCGACTAGGTTTGATAATCATGCTGCGTGGACTTTGGAAATTGACCTGGATCGAGATCAAGATCTTCCTTCGCGAGCCGTTGGGCGCGTTCGGCACCATCGGCATCCCCGTTCTGGTCTTCGTCGTAACGGGTCGGATCGTCGGCCGCAGCCTCGCGCCAGCCTCGCTGGCCGCCAGCAGTTTTATCGGCGCCGGTCTGCCCGTGCTCGCTTCGGTCCTGATCGCGATCAGCGCCGTGCTCTCGCTGGTCACCATCATTTCGATCTACCGCGAGGGGGGCATTCTCAAACGGCTCCGCGCCACTCCCCTGCGCCCCCAGACCATCCTCACGGCCCACGTAATCGTGAAGCTCTTGCTTACGGCGGCTACGCTGGCCTTAATGGTGCTTGCCGGCAAGCGTTACTATCCGGTCGGAATTCATGCTCCATTGCTCGGGTTTACGATGGCGCTTCTGATAAGCACCTGCAGCATCCTGTCGATCGGCTTTCTCATCGCCAGCATCGTTCCCACGGCCCGCTTTGCGCAGCCCATCGGTGCCGTCATCATGTACCCGATGATCGCTGTCTCAGGACTCTTCGTGCCGATTAAATCGCTGCCGCCGCCGCTCCAGTCGGTGGCGAGAGTGGTACCGCTGACCTACACGGTGTCACTGCTTGAAGGGATCTGGCGTGGCGATGCGTGGGCGGGACACGTGGGCGACATATCGGCACTGGTCGTGGTGTTCATCGTGTGCACCGCGCTCTCAGCGAAGGTGTTTCGTTGGGAGTAGCAAGGATTTCTCGAAGTCCTCGAAATCCCCAACTCAGGATTGCGTAGATACGTTCACTACTTCGGTTAACAAGCCCGCAACACGTTTTTGGGGCATTTTCCCGAGGGTCGGTTTTTCGTCCAAGTGAGCAAACACGTTCGTAAACACTTGCCGGCTATCGGTACTGACGGGGACACGCGCCCTTATCAAAAGGGCAGCAACCTGAATCCTCACTTGACGCTTCGCACCGAGCTTTTACGCACAGGCGCATTCTTATTCGCAGTTTTCTTGGGGGGCTTGATTCGGAGCGCCTCGATTGGCTCCCCACGCGAAGAGAGAGCCATGAACCACGCGTCGAGCCCGAATTCAAGACCGCTTGCAGGTTTGCGCTTGCCGAGCACTTGAGCGGCTTCTAACGCCACCGCTCCATGGAGGAATGCCCAAAGCGCGACAGATGCCTGCGCAGCTCGGTACGACCCGGCAATTCGTTGCACCTGTTCGACAGTGAATGTCCAGAGGCTTTCAAGGCAGGTCGCATCGTGCTCCGGCGCGTGGGGACTCATCATCACCTCGTAGAGGTGACGGTTGTCCCTTGCGAACCTTATATAAGCAGATGACATCTCGCGGATTGTGGTGACCGGTTCGCACCCGTCGGCTGCCTTCCTCAGCGCCAGTTCCAGTTGCCGGGCAGCTTCGTTGGCTAGCGCAGCTTCCAATGCCGAGCGATCGGAGAAGTAACGGTAGATTGCAGTGGGCGCGAGGTCCAGGGAGGCCGCGAGATTACGTAACGACAAGTCGCGGATACTCCTGTGCGCCAGATCTTTCACCGCGGCCGAAAGAATGGTCTTGCGGTCTGTTTTCGACGGATAAGGCATGAGGAACACTGTACACCTTGACACCTGCAGGGGGAAAATGTACAGTGAACATATTGAAGATGCACAGTGCTCATCTTAGGAGAAATGCGATGGCGGACAGCAAAGATGTCGTAGTCACCGGGGTTTCCACCGGAATCGGTTGGGCGACCGCAAAGGTGCTTATTTCAAAAGGATTTCGAGTGTTCGGTTCGGTGCGCAAGCAGACTGACGCCGATCGTCTGCAAAGAGAGTTCGGTAAGGGCTACGTGCCTCTGCTCATGGACATTGCGGATGCCGACGCTGTACATCAAGCTGCCCAGAAGGTCGGCTCTATGATAGGCGACAGAAATCTGGTTGGCTTGGTGAACAACGCAGGAATTGTGGTGAGTGGGCCACTGCTTTATCTGAGGCCTAGCGAATATAGGCGGCAGTTGGAAGTCAATATGATCTCTCCGCTTGTCGTAATCCAGGCCTTCGCTCCTCTTTTGGGGACGGATAAGAAGAGGCAGGGCCCCACCGGACGCGTCGTGAACATGAGCTCTACCACTGCAAAAGTTGTAATCCCGCTTCTCGGTGCTTATAGCTCCTCCAAGGCCGGTCTGGAAGGAATGTCGGACGCTCTGCGACGAGAACTGATGTTATTTGGCATCGACCTCGTGATCATTGAACCGGGCACCGTGAACACGCCGATGTATGACAAAGGCGAAAAAGAGGATCTGAGTGAGTTCAAGCAGACCGAGTATTGGGAGGCGGTGCAAAACTTCCAGAAGTTCATCGTGGCCGAAGCCCGTAATAACGGGCTACCCCCTGAACGTCTGGGCGAAGCCGTCCATGTGGCACTCACCACGGAAAAACCGAAGGCACGCTACGCGGTCGTTCCGCAACGTTGCAAGAACTGGACTCTGCCCAGACTTCTTCCTGTGAGGATGCTCGACGCCGCGATTGCAAAGCAGATGGGATTCAAAAAGCCGTAGCAGGCTCGGACGGTGGATCCCTTTGGGGTTCGACAAGTAGATGCCCGGGGACCTACCCATACAGCAACAACCTAGACGGGAAGATTGCGAGAAGCTACAGTGTCAGCGGTAATGTGTCTCATGGTTTCGTGCGGATTCCTTAGAACAAAGCCCCCGCTTGGTTCCGCTCATCGCAGCCTTGCGGACTCGGCCTTGGCTTGCTTCAGAATGGGAGTGTCGGGGTCGGCGTCTTTCCACAGGGTGAGGAAATCTTTGTAGGCGGCGAGCGCCCGGACGCGGGCGGCATCGGCATCCGCTCCCTGCGAGGTCCTCGCCTGCAAGGCGTTGGCCCGAGCCACTCCCAGATGTGCCAAGGCTCCCGTCCAGCAGTTCCAGACGATGCCGCTGTGGTCGAGAATCTTCTGAAACTCGACAGCGGCTTCCTTGCCCTGTCCGGCTGCGAGATATGCGTCTCCACGGACATACACGTGATAGAGGCAGGAAATATTATTGACGAACTGAATTTCTCCCAGTTCGATGGCTGAAGCAGCTTGCAGGACAGTAATGGCAGCGGTCGGATTCTTTCTGTCCAGCGCCAATTGCGCCTGAATTGCAGGCAGCCAGAGAGACTGCACCTGCGTATCCAGCGGAAAACGCTTGTTCAGTTCTCCTGCCAGCGATTCGGCTCGCACCGTATCGCCCGCCATGGCAAACGCCAGCGCGGCTTCGCTCTCGACACCCGGACTCGTGGGGGCCAGCTTCAAAGCTATTGCCGCTGATCGCCGCGCTTCCGCGGGATTGCCGTAAGCCGCTTGTTGTAGAGCTGCATTCGTCAGATAGATCGCCGCATTTTCCTTGTTGTCCGTTCGTGCGGCGGAGTCCACCGCCCGCTTGGTCAGTTCCCGCGCTTTGCCAAGGTGCCCTGCATACGCCTCAGTGTCCGATCCGAGCGCGAGGCCTTCATTCTCGTAATCGGGCTTACTGGCAAACCACTGTTGCTGTTCCGCCATGGCTGCGGAGTCCGAACCGAGAAACGCGAGACCGTAGAGAGCGTTGTGGAATATATCGCTGTCCATTGTTTTCGCCTGCGCCTCGTGAATGAGCTGTCGCGTTTCGTCGAACCGCTCTAAGGCGAGTGTGAAGTTGGCGATCCATGTGTAACTAATTGCACGATTCGGTGCAAGGCGCAGGCTTTGCCGTATGCTCTCCGCGGCTTTCTCATATTGCCCCTGTGCGCCGTACATCATACCCAGGTACGTATACCCGGCCGATGCCCGCGGGTAGCTCTCAATCATCTCCTGTGAGGCCTGGGCCGCTTTATCCAGTTCCCCGCTTACGTTGCGATAGTAATCGATGGTGATAAACAGGTTTTCCAACTCACTAGCATGTTCCCGCAACTGGAATGCTTTGATCAGGTACTCTCTGGCGCGCCCCAATTCGCCGAGAGTGAGGTAGCTGCCGCCCACTCCCGTGTACCCCATGGCAAAATTCGGATCCAGTTCGATGGCATGCAGATAATAAGGCAGGGCTGCGGTGGGGCCTTTCTCGTTGGTGGCCTTTTGTCCAAGGCTGTACGCTTTCAGCGCTTCGAGGGAAGACGTAGTAGCGTGCGCCAGGGGAGCATCAAACTCTTTTACCGTAGCCAGCGATTCGCCCAGTTCGCCCCTCAGCCTCGACGCTGCTTCGCCCAGTGCATCCAGCACCTTCTCCTTGGCGGCCGCCGTAAGCTGCTCCTCGGCCAGCGTGTCCCCGCTCGGGCAATTCACCGCTTTCAATTCCAGCACATACTTGCTCCCCAGACTGCCGATCGCTCCAGCGACGTAAGCCTTGCTGCCTGCCCGCTGACAAAGTTCCCGCGCAACGTCGGGTGTGAGTTTCGTGCTGGCGGGACGGGTCATCAATTGCAAGGTCTTCGCCACCTCGCTGTCGGGGAGCAGATTCAGGAAGGGCGACTGACGCAGGGAAACCGTAACTGCCGTCTTCAGCGTGTCGTCGAACACAGCATCGCCCGTGCTGTTGGCAAAATCGGCGAGAACGATGGTGTCTTTGTCGGTGAGTTTGGGCGGACGGTGAAGGTAGAAGTAACCGGCGACAGCGAGTACCACCACAGCGAATGCAACTGAGAGCGTGACCTTCCAGTGCATTCGTAGGTGAGTGCTGGATTCAGCCCTTGATGCTGCTGGTGTTCGCGCCGACTCCGTGTCCCGCTTCAGCCGTTGCAGGTCGGTGCGGATGTCGGAGGCGTGCTGGTAGCGGAGGTTGCGATCTTTCTCCAGGCACTTGGTGATAATCTCTTCCAGCTTCGGTTGCACGTCGGGATTCAGGCGCACGGCGGGTGTAGGTGTTCCATCCAGAATGGCCTTGAAGATCACTCCCGACGTCTCGCCACGAAACGGCAACATCCCGGTCGCCATCTCGTAAAGCACTGCGCCAAACGAGAATAAGTCCGTGCGCGCATCCAGTTCCTTGGCCCGCACCTGCTCCGGCGACATGTACGCCACCGTCCCTACGGTAGCTCCGGGGCTGGTCAGGTGCTCTTCCAGCGTCACCGTCGTCTGCCCCGCAGCTTCGCTGCCCGGCTCGCGGATCGGCTGCGTCACCTTCGCCAGCCCAAAATCCAGAATCTTCGCGTGTCCGCGCTTGGTCACAAAGAGGTTCGCGGGTTTGATGTCTCGGTGGACAATGCCCTCGGAGTGAGCAGCATCCAGTGCGTCCGCAATCTCGATGGCGAGCGACAGGATCAACTCGGTTTCCATCGGTCGCCCGCCGATGCGGTGCTTCAGCGTCAGCCCGTCCAGAAACTCCATGGCGATAAACGCTTCGCCATGCTGGTCATCAATTTCGTAGATGGTGCAGATGTTCGGATGATTCAACGCGGAGGCAGCTTTGGCTTCGCGTTGAAAGCGGACGAGTGTCTGCAGGTCTTTGGCTACGTCGTCTGGCAGGAACTTGAGGGCAACAAATCGACCGAGCTTTATATCCTCAGCCTTGTAGACCACGCCCATCCCACCACCGCCGAGTTTTTCGATGATGCGGTAGTGCGAGATGGTCTGGCCGATCAATTCAGTGAGCAACCATATTAAGAGGCCAAACTGCGGCAAGTCAATGCATTGCGGGCAAAGCTAACTTCAGCCTTTAACCCGCCACCCAATCGGCTCGCAGCAAACGCCAGCAGATATCAGAGCACACCCCAAGGACAAGAATGCCTCGTGAATGTCCGCCCGCTTTTCGTAGCGCACCCGCAGTCGCCGGAACTGGTTCAGCCAAGCGAAGGTTCGTTCGACCACCCAGCGCCATCGCCCCAGTCCGCTGCCGTGCTCAGTGTTGCGCTTCGCCAGAAACGGGATGGTGCGACTGTCACGCAGACCTTGCCGGATGGACTCCGCGTCATAGCCACGGTCGCCCAATACGCAGTCAGGACGATGGCGCGGTCGTCCCCGCTCTCCCTGCAAGCTTGGGATGGCTTCAACCAGTGAGAGGGCTTGCTGCGAAACGTTACGATTGGCTCCGGTCAGTTGAATGGCGAGAGGAACCCCGTGACCGTCGCAGACTAGATGGCGTTTGCTGCCAAGCTTGGCCCGCTCGGTGGGATTCGGTTTCGTCTGCACGCCCCAAAAACTGCCCCGACCGAACTGCCGTCTACAACTGCCTGGGACCAATCAATCTGTCCGTAGCGTGCCAGCCAGTCTCGCAAAGAGAAGTGGATCAGTTTCCAGATGCCCGCCTGTTGCCAATCACGTAACCGCTGCCAGCAGGTCATGCCCGAACTACACCCGAGTTCTTGCGGCAGCACTTCCCGGGAATTCCGCTTAAGATCGCCTCGGACTGCTAATTCTCGTGAATTGACTATTCAGTCCGGCAGACCTGAAAGGCTGGCGGTTCGTCGCCACAGTTCTCCCGATATCGTGTCATCTTGTGCCTCTCGGGATGGCTGTACAGGATGGCACTTACTGAAATATCCTCCAGTAGTATTCGCGACCTCGCTCGACGAAGCCAGATAGATCAAGGTCTCCGCGCCTCTTTGTGGCGACAAGGCGAAGCGCTTGCCGATTCGAATGCTAAACGAAATCAGACCTCCGGTCTCGTCACCGAATCGGGTGGCAACGAAACCAGGATGAACACAATTGACCGTCACACCGGTCCCAGCGAGGCGCCGGGCAAGTTCGCGCGTGAATAGGATGTTGCACAACTTCGATCGACCATAGACCTTGTAACCAGGTCCTCCGTAGCGCAACCACTCCGCCCGAGTGCCGTTGCTGTAGGCTTTTACGGATTGCAAATCACCAAAATCGAGCGTGGCTGATTCGTGCGCGTGCGACGCTGTGTTTACAATACGGGCCGGTGCCGAGTTCACGAGCCGTTCACGAAGACAATGGGTCAGAACGAAGTATGCCACGTGATTCAGGGCGAAAGTACGCTCGAGGCCATCCTCGCCGAGTTGCAGTGCGCCGAACATGGCACCCGCATTATTAATAAGTACGTCGATATGTGGTTCAGCATGCGCGATTTCCGAACCGACACGTTTCATTTCGTTGAGCTTCGAAAGATCGGCGTAGTAGATGGAATGGACGACGCCCGGTAGCGGTCTGGGGAGTCGCTCTACGGCCGCTTCGCCGCGAAGGCGGTCGCGCGCCACTTGGACGATGCGTGCACCCTCAGCGGCAAGACCTACGGCCGTCACCTGTCCAATACCGGACGTTGCGCCAGTGATGACAACGACTTTGCCTTCCATCCTCATGCAAAAAGGAACCCTTGTCTCCTCAGTATCAATATCTCTCACCGCTAGTGTCGAACACATTGGAGCCCAACGGTTCGAAACGTTCGCGGATAAGGTTCAAAAATCCTAGGGGCGTCTGACGGAGAAGTCAACAGCGAAAGACTAGAACCGGTCTCATAAACCCAGGAAACTGATTGTCTCTGTTCGCTTCCGGACATCGACTGTCCGTGGGCGGACAGAATGTTCCGCTTTGCTTCCGCAACGGTGTTCGTTTTTTCCTTTGCAAACCAAGGGGTTGCCTTCTGATGTAGATTGGTCAGAGTCCTGCACAGAAAGAGCCCGATCTGGGCTACGGTTGGCCCGCGCAGGAGAGTTCTGCCCCAGGGGCATGGGCCCTGGCTTCACTGCGTGGCGCTGTGATCCGGTCTCGCCTTGGGTATCGGCGCGAACGGTAGCTCTGCGGTACGAGTGAGGAGAGAGCGATGACCGGACTGTTTCAGGATCTCCGTTATGCAACGCGCCAGCTCCTTAAGAGCGCCGGGTTCACCGTGGTTGCAGTGACCACGCTGGCGCTGGGGATCGGCGCCAACACTGCGGTGTTCAGTGTGGTCGATCAAGTGTTGTTGCATCCGCTTCGCTATCCGGATTCGGATCGAATTGTAAAAGTCTCACAGACGTTCAAGGGCCTACCGACCTACGACGCCTCTCCTGCCAACTATCTCGATTGGGTCTCACAAAACCAGGTCTTCGCCGAGATGGCAGCGTCTCGCGGATGGCAAGGAAGCCTATCGGCGGGAGGTCGTCCGGAGCGGGTCAAGGGCACGATGAC
>Ga0302324_100017099_pt1 | contig 14406 bp, 13 predicted proteins | sample Palsa_T0_1_FD_201949 | JGI IMG/M metagenome (GOLD analysis project Ga0302324, IMG submission 201949) | Peat permafrost microbial communities from Stordalen Mire near Abisko, Sweden - Palsa_T0_1 | ecosystem: Environmental > Terrestrial > Soil > Palsa > Peat permafrost | place: Sweden: Abisko... | reverse complement strand
TGGCGCTACAGGCGAATGGTCGTTTGGCGGAAATACCTTTAACTCTACGCTGACCGTCAACCAGCAGGGAAGTGGCTATTTTGGTTTTGCCAATGGTGCAGCGGATATATACAATGGCGATGTTTACGCAAACAATAACTCGACCGAACGGATCATCTTTGGCAACAACCCCATCGGGAATCAGTTTTCCGGAAATATTATCCTTACACAGATCGGCAGCTCCGTCGGTATCGCTTTTGGCTGGAGTGCTACTACCAGCGAGACCATGGCAGCCGGAAAGACTATTTCGATAGGCGCTGCGGGCTTTAGCACCGGTTATCTGCAGATTGAACGCTTCACCCAGCTGGGTAGTACGCCTATGAATCTGACCTTGACCGGTAACGCTTCGCTGACTTTTGGGCCTACCTCGACGATCGGCGGCAACCTGACGACCAGCAGCCCTGCGATCCTTTTTAATGGTTGTACTTTCAATGGAACCGTGAATTCAACTAAAACGGGAGCGACCAACGATTATAGCAGCGGCGGTAATGTTTTCAATAATACCACTACTATTACGGGCGCCGGATCGGGTTATGTTGCCCTGGCCGGCACCAACCCGGATCAGTTCAATAGCGTTTCTACCTTTAACAATACCGGCAGCGCCAACTTCTATGTGGCCAATAACAGCTCCAACAATACCTTTGGCGGGACGACGACGTTCAATAATACTCCGACTGCCAATACGCTGATCTATGTCAGTCAGAGTTCCACCGGAACCATCTTTAACGGCAATATCGTCTTTGCTTCCACCAACGGACAAGGGGTGCAATTCTGTACCGGTAATGCTACGGCTACGGCTACACTGTCTGCCGGCGACACGCTTTCGATCGGCCCGGGCGGTTTTTCGGCCGGAACCTTGTACCTCCGGCAGTTTACGCAGTTGGGGAGTGCTCCGAGCAATCTTACCCTGACGGGTGTCACCACGCTGCTGCAGATGGGGCCTTCATCGGCCTTTGGCGGAGATTTTACCGCCGTTTCGCCACGGATACTGGTCAACGGCGCCGTTTTTTCCGATACTACCAGTCTGACCAAAACCGGCGCTACCGGTGAATGGTCGAACGGTGGCAATACTTTTAACTCAACCCTGACCATCAACCAGTTTGGTTCCGGCTATTTTGGCTGGGAAAACAGTGCACCGGATATCTTTAATGGAGATGTCTATGCCAATAATAATTCGACAGAGCGGATCATTTTTGGCAATAACAGTGGCGGTGGCACCCAATTCAATGGGAATATCATCCTCACGCAGACAGGTAGTTCCGTTGGTATCGCTTTTGGCTGGAGTGGCAGCACCAGTGAGACTATGGCAGCCGGCGGGACCATTTCGATCGGCGCTGCGGGATTTAGTACCGGGTATCTGCAGATCGAACGCTTCACCCAACTGGGTAGTACGGCGATGAACCTGCCCCTGACGGGTACTTCTGCGCTGATATTCGGACCCAGTTCGGCGATCGGGGGTAATCTACTGTCCACCAGCGGCAGCTTATATTTTAATGGCTGTACTTTCAGCGGAACGGTCAATTCGACAAAAACAGGTACGACCAATGACAATAGCAGCGGGAACAATATTTTCAACGGAGTCACAGCCATCACCGACGCAGCATCCGGCTATTTATTGTTTGGTAACGGTAATTCGGATCAGTTCAATAGCCAGTCCACGTTTAATAATACGGGCAGCGCCAACATGTATATCGCGTATAACAGCACCAATAATACTTTTGGCGGAACGGCAACTTTTAATAATACGCCGACGGCCAATACCGCGATCTACGTCAGTCAGTATTCCGCCGGCACCATTTTTAACGGCAATATCGTCGTCAATTCCACGAATGGACAAGGGATTCTATTCTGTAATGGTAACACAACGGCTACCGCTACGCTGTCGGCAGGCAACAGCATCTCGGTTGGTGCGGGAGGTTTTTCAGCCGGCACCTTGCTGTTGAGGCAGTTTACGCAATCGGGTTCGACCGTACAAAGTCTTACACTGACCGGCGCCGGTAATCTTACTTTTGGTCCTTCGTCCGCGATCGGCGGGAATATCACCACGGTAAGCCCCACCTTGCTCTTTAATGGCTGTATTTTTGGCGGAACAGTAACATCGACCAAGAACGGAACATCGAGCGACGCCTCCAGCGGTAACAATACCTTTGACGGCCCCTTTGTCGTCACAAACACCGGTGCGGGATATTTACTCCTGGGTAACGGAAACCCCGATCTTTGGCAGTCCACTGCTGTATTCAATAACTATAGTAGTACACAGAACATGTATGTGGCGTATAACAGCACTGGTAATACCTTTAACGGCGATGTCACCTTTAATAACCAGCCCGGCGCCACCGGGTTATGGATCTATCCCAATGTTTACGGGATAAGCACGGCCTTTAACGGGAATATTTTTGTTGAGAATGTAAATGGGGGTGGTGTTTATTTCGGTTCGAATACCGGAACGGCTACGCTTACCAACGGAGCCATCAGCGTAGGTTCTGCCGGCTTCAATTCCGGCGGATTGATCTTCAGGAGTTTCACCCAGGCGACTTCAGGAACGGCGCAGAGCATTACCACGACCGGGACCAGCTATATTCAATATGGGGCCAGTGCTGCGTTTAGCGGACCGCTGACTTCTTCCAGCCCCGGGTTGCTCTTCGATGGCTGTGTGTTCAACGGATCGGTCAACGCAACGAAAACAGGCTCTTCCAACGATCAGAGCATCGGTAACAATACTTTCAATGGCCCTTCTACCTTTACCAATACGGGGACAGGGTATTTAATGATGACGAATAACAACCCGGATACCTATAATGGCAATATTGTTTTCGTACAAAGCGGAACGGGTAAGGTTTACCCTAATTATAATAACAACAGCCCCTATAACGGTAACCTGACGGTTACTTCGCCGGCCGGCACGGCAATCACCTTTGGTTCGGGCAGCGGTACCGCTACTTTATCGGGTACTGCCGGACAGACCATTGGTATAACGCCGGGCACGCCCACCCCGATATTCACCCGGCTGGTGATCAACAACAGCAGCAACAGTGGTGTGACGCTTTCGAATACCAATATCAGCGTATCGAATAATGTCGTCTTTACGACGGGTCTGCTGAATACCACGACCAGCTATATGCTGGTCATGCTGAACGGATCTACAACGGCGGCGGGCAATGCGTTGTCGACCAGCTATGTCAACGGTCCCATGCAATACCAGAAATCGACTGCAGGCAGCTCCACGTTGAATTTCCCGATTGGCAACGGCGCGGATTGCAGACCCTTTGTGCTGACTGTCGATCACAGCACGGGTACGCTCTACACGTATACGGCGACTTTGTATAATGCAAGTGCTTCGGCTCTGAACTGGACGCTCCCGTTGACCGTGGACCACGTATCGCAGGTACACTATTATACGATCAACCGGGCCGACGGCTCGGGCAACAATCAGCCCACCGCGGGGTTGAGCGGTGATCAAACGATACAAATGTTCTTCGGCCAGGACGATTGGGTCAGCAATGGCGGAACGCTGACGATCTGTAAGAATATTTATACGGCTCCTACCACCTGGATAGATATTGGCGGTACCGGCGGACCGATGTACAATGCGGGTGCTGCCCTTACCGGCAGTATTACGTCGACATCTTCACCTTCGCTGTTCAATTCGTTTTCGACGTTTACGCTCGGTGATAAGATCAATGGCGGGAACGTGTTGCCGATCGGGTTGCTGAGCTTTAGCGCCGTACCGGATAACAGCCAGGTCGATGTACAGTGGACTACTGCTACTGAATCCAATAACAGTTTCTTTACGGTCGAAAGAAGTAAGGACGAGGTTAATTTTGACAGCATCGCAAGGGTTGCGACGGAAGCTCCCGACGGGACCAGCAGCACTCCGCTCAATTATAGCGCGGTGGATCCGCACCCTTATACCGGCGTCAGCTACTATCGGCTGAAGCAAACCGATCTCGATGGGAACGCTAGTTATTCGAATATAATACCGGTGAACTTTGTCCAAAAGCTGAGCTTCTCCGTCTATCCCAACCCGTCGAAGGGCGCCCTGTATATTACGGGGATGGATTTGACCACGACCAGCGTGATGACGCAATGGTTCGATATAAGCGGCAAATTGCTGGCGCAGGCGTTGGTGCCGGTGCAGGGCGGCGCGGCCAACCTGAACGTGAATTTCAACAATGGCATCTACCTGTTGAGGATGATCTTCCCGGATGGTAGTTCGAGCGCACAGAATATTATCATACTGAAGTAAGGAAATACGGAAATTTTCAGGTAATGGACCGGCGGCTTAATTCAGTCGCCGGTTCTGCTTTTGAAGACGCTTCTGTTTTTAGCGGCCCTCTTTTGAGCTGAAACAACTCTGCCAGCAGTTCGAAGGAGCGCAACTGGTCTTCGGCCTGTAAGGCGAGGGTAGAGATTACAATCTCGTCGACGTCAAATTCCCGGGCCAGACTTTCCAGCTTTTCTTTGACCTGGTCCGGCGTGCCGATAATGGCCCGGGAGCGATTCGACAAGACCCGCTGCCACTCCGCCTCGGTATAGGTGGTAGCGGAGTCATAGGCAGGGATCTCGTCGTACTTGCCCTTTTCAAAGCCCAGCAACCGGTGATCGATAAAGGACTGGGTCTCCGCAACTTTTTGCGGGTCTTCCGAGCAAAAGGCAAAGATGCCGACGCTGGCTTGTGGTTCGGAAAGGAGAGGGGAGGGCTGGAAGCGGTCGCGATAGGCGCCTATGGCGGCGGCGCCTCCAACGGGGTGGATGAATTGGGCAAAGGAGAGGGCCATGCCAAATTGGGCCGCAAGGTCGGCGCTTTCGCCGCCGACCGTCAGCATCCACAGGTTGGGCCGGGTATCGATCCGTGGGATCGCCCTGATCTTCCCCTCATAATTGCCGGGGGTCGGGGTATCGGTCAGGAAGGCGTGCAGTTCCCTGATCTGTTGGGAATATCCCTGCGGCTCGAAGGCATTGATGGGATTGAGGAGATGGGCTGTGAGGAGGTCGCTGCCCGGCGCGCGGCCCAGCCCCAGGTCGATACGGCCGGGGTAGAGCGCTTCCAGTAACCGGAAGTCTTCGGCCACTTTCAGGGTGCTGTGGTTGGGCAGCTGGATGCCACCGGACCCCACTCGAATGCGAGACGTTTCGGCCGCCAGCCTCGCGATGAGGATTACGGGCGAGGCTCCGGCAATGGCAGTGGTATTATGATGCTCGGAAAGCCAATAGCGGGTATAACCCAGGCGATCGGCCAGCTTTGCCAGCTGGATGGTCTCCTGGAGAGCCGTCCGGGCGTCGCTGTTTTGGCGGATGGGGGTATGGAAATAACGGAAGAGACGTCAGTTTTGAAGCGGATGGATTTTATAACCATATCAGCAATTTTATATTTGCAGACCGGATTGCCAGTGTCTTTGGCGGCGACAGCATGCAGTTGGGTGCTCCTGTCTACAAATATACCGGTGATAATTCCGCCATACTTGCCGGGGTTACGGCGTATTTCAATGTCCACCCTTCTGACGCAAAATGGTTGGAGTGGAAAAATGGATTTACCTATATCTATTCTTTGCTGCCCGGACAAACCGATTCGACACAGCGGATACCTTTTACACCTGCCCCTCGTCTGACTTCGGCCATTAAATTAAAACCGTCAGACAAGGCCGGATCTGTTCTCAACAGCACTTACTTTCTCTTTGGATTAGAGCATGATTGGGTGCAGAATGAAATTTATAGCGCCTTGTACAATGAGCTGCCTTCTCTCGGGTATACGCTGTTCAATGCGGGTATAGGAACGAATTTTGTAAATCCTGTCACCAAACGGGTTGTCTGTTCGCTGATTATTAACTGTACAAACCTTTTCAATATTGCTTATATTGACCATACTTCCCGAACGCAATACTTTTGGGCATACAACAGCGTTGAAAATCCAACAAACTTTGGCGCGCAGGCTGCTGTCGTTACCCAGCGAAGCCAGGGAATTTACAATATGGGAAGGAATGTCGGCTTTAAAGTCATTTTCCCATTTGGCGGACATAAAGTTTCGGATGCAGAATTACACGGTACAGGATACTAGCACAAAAGCCCCGGAACATCGGTTCCGGGGCTTTGTTTATTTGGTATAATTTTTTAATTTTTCCCGTGGCCGCCGCCGTCTTCCGGCTTCTTGCAACAGGTGGGCAGGCGTTTGTAAGCGTCCGGTTCAGCCGTCACATCATCCGCGTCATAACCGCAATTGGCGATCAGCGCCTTGATATTTTCCACATTGGTCCGGGCCGTCAGATAGGTCACCGTCGTCGTTTTCTTTTTAAAATCTACGGTTGCCTTTACAATGCCTTCTTCATGGCTCATGTAGTTTTCGATCCGCGTCTTGCATTGGTCGCACTGTACCGTAGGGGTTTTTATGACTACGGTCAGTTTGCCGGGCTGCTGGGCCATGGTCGTCGCGGCGAAGCCAATCAGCAGCAGCATCATCAATTGTATTTTCTTCATATGTAATGGGATTTTACTGCTATAAAAATAAGAAATTATATCCGCCCGTCCTATACCCCTTTCCAGTTTGCGGGGTCTTCACTCCATTTTAACAAGATGGCTTCTTCTTCGGGGCTCACCAGCTTTTTGTCCAGTGCCAGGCTTATCAGGGTAGGGTAGTCGGACAGCGAGAGATAAGTCACTCCGGCTGTCTGAAAGGCGGCCCTGGCTGCGGGGAAGCCGTAGTTAAAGATCGATACCAGCCCGATCACTTCCAGCCCGGCCTGTCGCAGGACATCCACTACCTGCAGGCTGCTCTTACCTGTCGAAATCAGATCTTCCATCACGACTACCGGCCGGCCTTTTTCATAAAAACCTTCAATCTGTTGTCCCAGTCCGTGTTCCTTGGGCTTGGACCGGACATAGACATAGGGTAGTTTCAGCTGATCGGCTACCATGGCGCCCCAGGCGATGCCGGCGGTGGCAACACCGGCCAGCAGGCCCGCTTCGGGAAATTGGGCGAACACCACATTGCAAAGTTCGGACTTGATAAAATCACGGATATAAGGATGACCGAGCACTTTACGATTGTCGCAATAGATCGGGCTCGTCCAGCCGGAAGACCAGGTGAAGGGCTCTTTTACGTTCAGGCGAATGGCCTGCGCTTGCAACAGTCTTTCGGCGACTGCCGCCTCATTGGTGGTAGTGATCTTTTCTGCCATGCTGCGAAAATAAGGAAAGTTTCGTCCTCCGGGCTTCGTATCTTAGAGCCCAATCCCTCCATTCCCATGTACATTAAACTCTACTTTAATGACAAGCCGCTGTTCCTCTGCGATGCGATGACGGATGAGATTCGGGTCTATGCGCATCATGACGATGCTGTCCTGATCGACGAATATTCGCATCCTGCGGTCAACGCTATGATCCACGAAATGCGCAGGGAAAAAGTGCATGCCGGAATTTTTATCCATCCCGACCTGGACGCTTTAAAAAAGGCATTTTGGAAAAAATTTATGCTTGTAAAGGCTGGGGGCGGCCTGGTGCAAAACGGGAAAAACGAGTACTTATTTATTTTACGCCGGGGGAAATGGGACTTGCCAAAGGGTAAGCTGGATCCCGGAGAAACGATAGAGCAATGCGCCATCCGTGAAGTAGGGGAGGAAACGGGTCTTCATAAGGTACAATTGGAGGCTCCCCTACTGATCACTTATCATACTTATGACGAGAACGGCCGGCATATCCTGAAAGAAACGCACTGGTATCGGATGACGGCCTCTCCGGATCAGGCCGTCGTCCCGCAACTGGAGGAGCAGATCACCGAATTGGTTTGGGCAGACAGGCAAAAAATAAGCGCCTTTGTAAAAAATACCTTTCCCTCCATCATCGATGTTCTTGCGGCGGGGGGCTTATCGCGAGGATAGCTACTGTAAGACGGCTGATGCAGACCAGCTTGTCGCGGTCGTCGGAGATGCGGATCTCCCAGACGTGCGTGGTCTTACCAAGGTGGATGGGCCTGGCAATACCGGTAACAAACCCCTCCCGGACGCCACGCAGGTGATTGGCATTGATCTCCAGACCCACGGCATTGTATGCGCGGCGGTCTACGACAAAGGCGGCGGCTACGCTACCCAGGGTTTCGGCGAGCGCAACGGACGCTCCGCCATGCAGGAGGCCATAGGGCTGTCTGGTGCGGTTATCCACCGGCATGCGGCCTTTTAGAAAGTCTTCTCCGACTTCGGTAAACTCGATACCGAGATGATCGCCCATGGTGTTTTTGCCCAGAGGCTGGAGCTGGGCGGCGGTCAGATCGGGCTCAAACCAAATAGACATATTGTTAAGGTATTGTGTTTATCGTCCACGGGAAGTCTTTAGCGATTTGGCCACCACTTCCGGCAGGAATTGCATGACATCGCCGCCGTTTTTCAGCACATCCCGCACCAGCGTCGATGCCACCGAAGTGTACTGTGGGAGACAGGTGAGGAAAATAGTCTCGATATTATTGTCGAGGCTACGGTTCATATCGGCGATCGCCTTTTCGTATTCAAAATCATTGACGTACCGGATACCCCTCAGGATAAAGCGGGCTCCCACCTGTTGGCAGCACCGTATCGTCAGGCCCTCATATACCACGGCCTCGACCTTTGGATTGTCTTTATAGATCTCCCGGATCCACTCCAGCCGCTGTTCCTCGGTGAACATGGGTTCCTTATTGGCATTACGCCCGATGCCGATAACCAATTTGTCGAACATGGGCAGCGAACGGTTGATGATATCCAGGTGGCCGATGGTGATCGGGTCAAAGGTCCCGGGAAAAAGGCCGATACGTGTTGAGCTCGGTTTCATAGACAATCGCTGTTTTATTAGGAAACACTTTAGTTGGAAGATCTCCCCGCCAGCAGATACAAAACGGCCATCCGAACAGCCACACCGTTTTCTACCTGGTGCAGGATCAGCGATTGCCTGCCATCTGCTACATCGCTGTCCAGTTCGACGCCGCGGTTGATCGGCCCGGGGTGCATGATCACGATCTCCTTGCTGAGGCTATCGAGCAACCGCCTGTTCACCCCATAGGCCAGACTGTATTCCCGCAGCGAAGAGAACAAAGGCTGGTTCTGCCGTTCCAGCTGGATACGCAGTACATTGGCCACATCGCACCATTCCAGGGCCCGGCGCAGGTTGTATTCCACCCGAACGTCAAAGGCCTCCCGGATATGAACGGGTATCAGTGTCGGCGGTCCGGCAATCGTCACTTCGGCGCCCATTTTCTTCAGGAGATAAATATTGCTCAGGGCTACACGCGAATGCATGATATCCCCGATGATGGCAACTTTTTTTCCTGCCAGGGCGCCCAGCTTTTCCCGGATGGAGAATGCGTCCAGCAACGCTTGTGTAGGGTGTTCGTTGATCCCGTCCCCCGCATTTACGATCGCGGCCGGAATATGTTTGGCCAGGAAATGCGGCGCTCCGCTGGCGCTGTGGCGCATCACCACCATATCCACCTTCATGGACAGGATATTGTTTACCGTGTCCAGCAGGGTCTCCCCTTTAGCGGCGGAGGAGCCGGAAGCGGTGAAATTAATGGTATCGGCCGACAATCTTTTTTCGGCGAGCTCAAAGGAAATCCGCGTCCTGGTCGAATTCTCGTAGAAAAGATTGACGATCGTCACGTCCCTTAAGGTGGGCACTTTCTTGATCGGACGCTGTAAAACTTCTTTAAATTGAGTGGCGGTATCTAAAATAAGCTGAATATCACCCGGTTGGAGATCTCTAATGCCAAGAAGATGTTTGGTACTCAGTTGCATTAGGAGGCGAAATTAGGGTAAAAATATAATATTAGCGCTCTTTTTGGCCACGCCTGCTGAAGCAGGCTGAACGGGCTCATGTCTGCGGCCTGATAGGCCGCGACCGCTGTCCCGGCGGTCGGGCGGTCAGGCGGTCGGGCGGTCGGGCGGTCAGACAAGTGCTACTTCGTCCTTCCCATCTTTTTCCTTCCAATACACCTTCACTTTCTGGGTGAGCATGGAATCGATGGGTTTGCCGACATAATCGGCCTGGATCGGTAGCTGGCGGCTAAAGCGGCGGTCGATCAGTGCACAAAGTTCTACTTTTGCCGGTCGGCCAAAATCCAGCAAGGCATCCAGGGCTGCCCGGATCGTCCTTCCCGTCCATAGCACGTCATCGATCAGGACCACATTCCTGCCTTCCACGGAAAAGGGAATATCCGTCTGGTTCAGCTCGTGCAGACCTGTCCGTACATCATCCCGGTAAAAGGTGATGTCGAGCTTGCCGTAGTGGATCGCGCCAGGGGCTACCTGCGTTTTCAGCTGTTCGACGATCCGGTTGGAAAAATAAACCCCACGCGGCTGGATCCCGATCAATACGGTGTTCTCCAGGTCAAGGTGATTTTCCAGCAACTGCTGCGTCAGCCTTTGAATGGTAATGCCCAGCTGCTGCTCGTTCAGAATAGTCTTCAAAAAGAATATTTTTATAAAAATAGGCCACCTGCGGCGACTCTCAAAAAAAATCGGGCCGCCCCGACGACGAGTCTAATAAAAGAGGCCGCCTTGCGGCGACCTCTGACAAACTATTCTAACATTCTAAAAACAAAGCTCGTTATCTTATCGGTGCATTGAAAAGCGTGTACATTAAGCCGATCTGGAAAACGCCGTTATGGATGCTGCTGCTGCTGTTGCTACTGCCGCCCGCATTATCATTGCTGGCGATATTCGAGATACCCAGATTGTAACGGGCATCCACGGCCAGGGGTGTGGCGGGGATCTTAAACCCTATACCGAAAACCCAGGCGACATCAGCGGCGTTGAAGCTGTTCTTGTTGTCTTCGCTCCCGCCCTGGGCCTTTTCATTCGCGGTCATCAGGTAGCCGAACTGGGGGCCTGTTTCCAGGAAGAGGCCGGAAAAATGAGTATATTTCAACAGGATGGGAAAATTGATATAGTTTTCATGCTCTGTTACGGTGACATCGCTGACATCGGTTTTAAACCCCTGACCGGAATATACCAGTTCCGGCTGAATAGCAAAACCGTGACCGAGAGGCAGCCTAACATAAAAGCCGCCATTAAAGCCGGTCAGCGTGCTGGTGCTGATGCCATCCAGACCGTCGCCGCTGACATTGGAAAAATTTGCACCTGCTTTTATCCCGAATGCGAACTGGGCGTTAGCGGTTGCGAAGGAGATACCTGCCAGGATTAGTAATGCTAACTTTTTCATAAATTGATTTGGATTAAGTTTTTGTTACCGCACAAAGATAATCGCCCGATTGAAAAATGCGGCCTACGTAAAGGCCATTTTTTTATTGTGCAATGCCAAAAAGATGCGCAAATCGAGTTTGTGCATCTTTTATATCAATTAATTATAAATTATGTAATAATAATATATATTATGCCTCCGCATGGAACGGGTATCGGTAATCGGTAGGCGGTGCGAAGGTCTCCTTGATGGTCCTCGCGCTTAGCCAGCGGTACAGGTTCAGGATCGAGCCGGCCTTGTCATTGGTGCCGGAGGCGCGGGCGCCGCCGAATGGCTGCTGTCCTACCACTGCGCCGGTGGGCTTGTCGTTGATATAGAAGTTACCTGCGGCGTTCCGCAGTTTGTCTACGGCAAGTTCGACGGCATGACGGTCGCGGGAAATGATCGATCCGGTGAGCGCATAGGGGGATGTGTTGTTCACGAGCTCCAGGGTCTTTTCAAAATCCGCGGGTTGGTAGATATAGAGGGTCAGCACCGGTCCGAAAATTTCTTCGCACATGGTCACGAAGAGCGGGTCCTTTGCTTCTATCACTGTCGGCTGGACGAAATATCCCTTTGATTTATCACATTCCCCACCGACCCAGATCTCAGCTTTTGGGTCCTGCTTCGCTTTTTCTATATAGGATTGTATCTTGTTAAAGCTCCTTTCGTCGATCACCGCGTTGATAAAGTTGGAAAAATCTTCCACCGTTCCCATCTTAAAACTCTTCACTCCTTCGATCAGCTTTTGTTTAACGGCGGCCGCAAGGTTCGCCGGAATATAAGCCCGGGAGGCCGCCGAACATTTCTGTCCCTGGTATTCAAAGGCGCCGCGGAGCAGGGCCGTCGCCAGAACGTCCGGGTCGGCGCTTTCATGCGCCAGTACAAAGTCTTTGCCACCCGTTTCTCCTACGATGCGGGGGTAGCTGCGATAGTGGCTGATATTTTCGCCAATCGTTTTATACAGATGGTTGAAGGCTGCGGTAGAACCGGTAAAATGGAGCCCTGCAAAGTCGCGGTGGCTGAAACAGGACTTGCCCAGCACGGGCCCATCCACATAGATCAGGTTGATGACGCCGTCCGGCAGTCCGGCTTCTATCATGATGCGCATGAACAGCTGTGCGGCGAAGACCTGGGTGTAAGCGGGTTTCCAGACGACCACATTGCCGCAGAGCGCCGCCGAAGCGGGCAGGTTACCGGCGATAGCTGTAAAATTGAACGGGGTGATCGCCAGGACAAATCCTTCCAGCGGACGCCATTCCGTACGGTTATGTATACCCGGGCCGCTGACGGGCTGTGTCCGGTAGATCTCGCTCAGGAAATGGACATTCCACCGGAGGAAATCGATGAGTTCACAGGCGCTGTCGATCTCGGCCTGAAAAGCATTCTTGCTTTGCCCCAACATCGTTGTGCCATTGATATAGGGCCGGTACTTTGTAGCGAGCAGGTCGGCGGCTTTCAGAAAGATGCCGGCTCTGTTCTCCCAGCTTAGTGCGGCCCATTTCTCCTTTGCCTGCAGCGCTGCCTCGATGGCCTGCTGAACATGGCTCTCGTCGCCTTCATGAAAATAACCCAGCGTATGGGCCGTTTCATGCGGGGGGTGGAGCGCGATCTTTTTGCCGGTCCGCACTTCCCTGCTGCCGATATACATCGGGATATCGTGTTCGACGCTCTTTAGTTCTTTTAAGGCTTTTTTTAATGTCTCTTTTTCTTTACTGCCCGGACCATAATTCAATACCGGTTCGTTGGCCGGCGCCGGGTAATGGAAATATCCTAAGCTCATGGCTGTGATTTTTTTAGTTCGTAGTCGTTTCTTTTTCGTTCATCAGGTACGCTTTTATAAACCCGTCCAGTTCGCCGTCCATGATTGGCTGCACATTGCCCACCTCATAATCCGTCCTGTGATCTTTGATCATCTTATAGGGATGGAAAACGTATGACCGGATCTGTGATCCCCACTCGATCTTCTTCTTGGTGGAATTGGTCGCGTTCTTCAAGGCTTCCTGCTTGCGCAATTCTTCTTCGTATAGCCGGCTCTTCAGCATCTTTAGCGCCTTTTCCCGGTTCTCTCCCTGGGTGCGGGCCTGCTGGCATTCCACGATGATGCCGCTGGGCATATGCTTCAGGCGCACGGCAGTTTCCACTTTGTTCACATTCTGACCGCCCTTGCCGCCGCTCCGGTAGAACTCCCATTCCAGGTCAGCCGGGTTGATCTCGATCTCGATGCTGTCATCCACCAGCGGATAGACGAACACGGAAGCAAAGGAAGTGTGACGCCGCGCATTCGAATCAAAGGGTGAAATGCGTACCAGCCGGTGGACCCCGCTCTCCGCTTTCAGAAAGCCATAGGCAAACGGGCCTTCAAACTGTACCGTGGCGCTCTTGATGCCCGCGCCTTCCCCGTCCTGGAGGTCCAGTTCGGTAACGGACCAGCCTTGTTTTTCACCGTACATCCGGTACATCCGCAGCAGCATCTGCGCCCAGTCCTGGCTCTCCGTGCCGCCGGCGCCGGAATTGATCTGCAATACGGCCGGCAATTCATCCTCGGGCTGGTTGAGCGTGCTTTTGAATTCCACTTCTTCGATCAGCGTCAGGGCTTTTGTATAGGCCTCGCGCGTCTCTTCTTCGCTGGCTTCGCCGCCTTTCCAGAATTCGAACAGGACGGCAAAATCCTCTACGGCCGTCTCGACGGATTCGTATAGCTTCACCCAAAACTCGTTCAGCTTGATATTTTTCAGGATTTCCGTCGCCCGCTTGTTGTCGTCCCAGAAGCCCGGGCTTAGCGACAGCTGTTTTTCCTCATTGATCTTATATCGTCGGTTGTCGACGTCAAAGAAACCTCCTCAGGACCACGACCCGGTCCCTCATACTCTTGATCTGTTCTTGTGTCATAAATTATATACTGATTATCAATTATTTAATTAGCAATTTGGCCGAACTTTCGAGAAGCTTATCCACATTTTGAACGGCAAAGGTAAGTTATTCGGGTTGCATGACCATACTGTTATGGACGTTGCCAACCGTGTAGTCGAGCGGGTTGCCTACCAGGATACGAACTGTAATTACAAGAATGAAATAATGCATCTTAATGGGTTGGGCTAATATTCGAGAGTTGTTTAGAACTATGTTTTTACCGGTAAATGGGGTATATTTAAACATGCTCGGCAATTA
>Ga0302324_100017098_pt1 | contig 14406 bp, 10 predicted proteins | sample Palsa_T0_1_FD_201949 | JGI IMG/M metagenome (GOLD analysis project Ga0302324, IMG submission 201949) | Peat permafrost microbial communities from Stordalen Mire near Abisko, Sweden - Palsa_T0_1 | ecosystem: Environmental > Terrestrial > Soil > Palsa > Peat permafrost | place: Sweden: Abisko... | reverse complement strand
CACCTATCGTGTTTCAAGCGACCGCGGGCCCGCCTCGGCCCAGGAATTGATTGAACTGGCGCACGAACTCAAGCTGGAGTTGAAGGCTCTTTCCGTGCAATCCACCACTTTGGACGACGTCTTCCTGCATTACACCGGCCATGGCCTGATGGAAATGCCGGAAATGGCCGCCCCCCTCGGACGCGGCAGGCAAGGAGGCCACTCATGAAGCGCGCGCTAGCTTTAGTGGAGCGCGATATGCGCAAGTTTCGCCGCAGCCCGGCGCTGCTTTTTGCGTCGATGGTGCTCCCGCTGGTGCAGCTGGTGATCCTGGGCAACGCGTTCGGCGGCAACATCAAGAACGTCATTCTGGGCGTGGTCAATCTCGATCGCGGACCCCAGTCGGTGGATGTGCTGGAGCGCGTCCGCGCCGTGGGCGCGAATGCACGCACCTTCTTGCCGGCCGATTACGACGACCAGAGCGCGGCTGTAGGCGACCTGCGCAAGGGCCTGCTGGGCGGAGTTTTGATCATTCCCCAGCACTACTCGCGCGACCTGCTGGAGCAGCACCAACCGCACTTGGCGCTGATTACCGATAACACCGATCGCTCGGTGGCGGGCGCGCTCGGCGACCAGATGTCCTCGCTGGTCACCTCCATCAACGCGCCCCAGGTGGCGCCGCGCGAGCCGCAGCAGGCCCTGCTCGACGTGGTGGAGGTCTACCCGTACATCGACTACATCAAGTATCTGCTGCCAGGCTCCGTCACGCTGGCGATTTTCGTTACCGCCATGATCGGCGGCGGCATGCTCTACATCGATGACAAATCGCGCGGCTTGCACGAAGGCTACATGGTCACTCCCATCACCAAGTGGGAGCTTATTTTGGGCTTCAACCTGTCCGGCGTGATCAAGGCGGTGCTGGCGGGAGAGACCGTTCTGGTGTTAGGGGCCGTGATTGCGCGCGTTCCCGATTTTTTCCAGCCGGTGCGCCTGTTGGAACTCACCATCATGGTCATTCTGACTTCCATCGCGCTGATCGGCATGATGTTTTTCATCATGGCGCGCATCAACGACCCGTTGGTGCCGCGCGCGATTTTCGGCGTGTTGAATACGCTGCTGTTTTTCCCGAGCGGAGCCGTCTATCCCATTGCGGGCTTTCCCAAGTGGCTGCGCGTTATGTCGAACTGCGACCCGTTCACCTATGCGGTTCACGCGTTCCACTCGCTGCTGCTCAAGGATGTGGGGGCCGCGGCCATCACTACGGACGTTTTCGCGCTGGTGTTGACGTCGGTGCTGGTGTTATCGGGCGCAACCCTGCTGTTCCGGCGGACCTTATAATCATGCCGCGCGCTTCCTCCAAGACGGCCGCGGCGAACGGACTCGCCGGCAATGACCCGGCGCCACACGGGTTGTGGTTTTGCAATTGGAAGATCTGGCTTGAAGCGCGCCGGCGGCTGGATTGCGCTCTTCAGCCGCTCGGGTTGCGATGGAGAGAATTCTGGCTGCTGGCAATCGCCGGCAGCGGAAACATCTCGCAGCATGAGATGGCCGATTTGTGCGGGCTCGACCCCAGTTCGCTGGTCGCTGTGATCGACGGTCTGGAGCGCCGCGGCCTGCTGCACCGCGAGCGCAATCCAAACGATCGCCGCGTGCAATGGGTGCGGCGCACTGCGGAAGGCGGCCGCCTGTTTGCGCGAGCCCTGCCACGTGCCCAACGCGCTGAAGCGCAGCAATTGGCGGCGCTTGCGGTGGCCGATCGGCGCCAATTGCTGGCCGCGATGCGTAAATTGATCGCGATTTCGAAATAACGAGAGATACCATGAGACTATTCGGCATCACTTGGACTTTGATTTTTTTAGCATGCGCCGGCAGGGGCTTGGCGCAAGCTCCGGCCGGCGGCGCCGCGCAGCCTTCGTCCGGTGGCGGGCCGGCGGCAACCATTCTGCCGGCTTCCGGGCGCAGCGTCCAGGGCGGTTCGGTGGCCGCCACTGAGCAGCCTGTTCCGGGGACCACAACCAGCGTCAACACGTTGAACCCCACGGTGGCAATTTCCGGACCGTACAGCGGAAGCGTGCGCAGCACCACGGCCGTTCCGTTCACGGGCCAGCTATCGCTCGACGAGGCGTTGAAGCGTGGACTCGCCTACAACCTGGGTTCGGTGGGATTAACACAGACCGCGCGTCAAAACAGCGCGCAGGTGAGAGTGGCGCGCAGCGCGTTGCTGCCGAACATCAATGGCAGTCTTAGCGAAACCGTACAGCAAACCGACCTGGCGGCGTTCGGACTGCACTTCAGCGTGCCCGGCTTTCACATTGCTACCGTCGTCGGTCCGTACAACTATTTCGCTCTCCAGGCCAGTCTCAGCCAAACTGTGGCGAATCTGACGGCGGTGGATAACTACCGGTCGGCCAAAGCCATAGCCCGCGCCAGCCAATACAGCCTGCAGGATGCACACGATTTGGTCGCTCTCGCAGTGGGTGGCGCTTATCTGCAAGTATTGGCCGCGCAGGCCCGCGTGGACTCCGCCCAAGCCCAGCTCGACACCGCCAATGCGGTCTTTCATCAATCCAGCGAACAGCATCGGGAGGGCGTGTTGGGAAGGCTCAACGTGGATCAGAGCCAATTGCAGACGCTCGCCCAGCAGCAGCAGATTATTACGTTGCGCAACGATCTGGCCAAACAGAAGATTAATCTGGCGCGCCTCACCGGGCTACCGCCCAATGCCGACTATCGGCTCACCGACAGCTTCCCATTCAGCCCGGCGCCGGTACAAAGCGTGAACGACGCCGTCGCGCGGGCCGAACAAGAACGCGCCGACCTGAAGGCCGCCCAATCGCAAGTGGACGCAGCCGCGAAAGCTCTCGCAGCTGCGCGCGCCGAGCGCTTGCCGTCGGCTTCGGTGAGTGGCTACTACGAGGTGATCGGCGCCAACCCGGCGGACTCGCACGGCGCCTTCAGCGTTGTGGGCACGCTCAATGTTCCGATCTGGCAAGGCGGCAAAACCGGGGCCGACGTAGCACAAGCCGAGGCGGTGCTGGCGCAGCGACAGGCCGAGTTGGAGGATACACGCGGCCAGATCGAAGCCGAAATCCGCGAGGTGTACCTGGATCTGGAAGCCGCGGCCGGGCAGGTGGAAGTTGCGCGCAAGAACGTACAAGTGGCGCAAGAGACCCTGGAAATGGCACGCGCACGCATGCAAGCAGGCGTGATCAACACGGTGGAAGTTGTGCAGGCCCAGCAGACCGTCTCGAGTGCGCAATTGGACCTGATCAACAGTGTCTTCGCCCACAATTTGGCGAAATTGAGTCTGGCGCGCGAGTTGGGACACGCAACAGACCAACTCCCCGCTTTGCTCAAACCAAGTGCACAATGATGGCGGCGAAGCTGCGCCGAAGCGTTCCTCTAAAGCAGTACAGTATAAAATTGTAGGTAAGTGATTGGTGAACCTGGTGAGATTCGGAACTCACGACCTGTTCCATGCCATAGAGCGCAGGCCAATGCAGCGCTCTACACGGCGTGAACGCGCGGATCTGCTCCAGCGGTGAGCAACGCACAGCCGGCAGTGCTGGGAGTTTGCAGAGCTTCCCGTTGCAGCCATCGAATACAACTACGAGCGCGATGGCGAGATTGTGATTCCGGCGGGATCGAAGGCATTCGGGGAGCTTGGCCAGTATAACGAGCAAGGCTACGTCGGGATGGCTATAGAACGTCCATTACCTCCTGCTGAAAGCGCACCGGATCGCGGCCACAAGATCGAATTTGTCGTCTTCAGGAAGGAGCCTAAAATGCGGTCCTACACACATTCCTGCTCAGAGCCAAAAAACTTATGGTGCGCAATTCCAAACTGGTGTACACTGGCCGATGCAATATGGCTGCCCCGCAAATAGCGACTGTTCAGAACGAGCATCTTGATCCGAGAATACAAGATGCCGTGGATGCTATGTGTCGTAATTATCGACTCCAGTTTCGCATTGGCGAATTTGCGCGAGGCGTCGGAATGTCCATTTCCTCTTTCGCCCATCTTTTTCGACAGGAGATGGGAGTAAGTCCAGCCCGGTTTCTACGAGAGGTCAAGTTCCGTAAGGCGGAAGAATTGATAAGGACAACCTCACTCCCACTTCGTGAAGTTCTTGATTTGGCTGGCATTACCGAACGAAGTCATTTCATACGAATGTTTAAACGACGCTACGGCTTATCTCCCTCGATCTACCGTGCACAAGTTCTGCCGACCCTCCCGTGCCAAGGCACTCTTCATATCGAGCGCGGAATCGTCAAGGGAGTTCCAACGAATGAGTTTGCCGATTAGTTCGTAGGAAATTAGCGACTCTCAACCCCCAGTAATGGCCGAGGGTGAGTTTTTTTCTGCCAAAAAGAAGGAGAGAGTCGCTTGAAGAAACAATACCAGATCGAAGAGCAAAGAGCCGTGCAGCAGTTCCGCCGGATCGCCAGCGAACAAAACCCGAACATCGCGGTGATGGAACAAGCGGCCCGGCACCTGGCTGGCGAGCGCCATGAACAGCATGCAGGAAGGCACGCGCATCGCTGGGGAAAAGAAGACGGCTACTGCGTGGTGGACGGCCAAAAGGTGCCGATCCCAGATGACGTCTTCACTCACGGATGTGAATCCAAGCGCGGCGCGCAGCCTGGAAGAAGGGATGGAAGAAACGTTGACCGGTCACAGCCTGCGCGTTCCAGATCAGCTACGCCGAACTCTGTGGCCGCCGCAACGTCAAGCGCTGGCGGCTGGGCGATCAGATCGGGCCAGTTGGTCGCTGAGAGGCACTTCCGAAGAGTGTTCGCTCCGGGAGTAATGCCATTCGTAATCAGCCCAGTTATCTCGATACGAGTGCCCTGCTTATCAGGTACTCATAGTACGTAAGGCACCCGCCGCCCTGATTGCCTCGCGCGTGCCGAGTAGTACGACTGGTACAGAAAGTACGACTGGTACAAAAAGTACGACTGGTACAAAAAGTACGACTGGTACAACAAAGGCAATAGATTCAACAAAAAAGCAGAAACGGCCCCTTGTTTGAAAGGCCTTTCCAGCTTACTAATGTCTATACACGCGAATCGTTCAACTGCTGAGCGATTCCTATAAAGCTCTGAATTGGAGCTCGAAACGGGTCACGTCGGCCTAGCCAGCCGACCAGAACACCGCCAGGGATAATTCTTTGGCGCAATAAATGCTTCCGAGGAGAAACTATGTTTAACGCAAAAATGGCGGTCCTCGCGACCGCCGTATTGGGCCTCAGTTTTCAACTGATGGCCGCAGAAACTACCGACACCTATCAGGCGACCTACTTCTACAATCTCGGCACCGGGCCTTGGGACGCCAGCGTCAGCATTCTCGACCCGGGCGTAAATGCCCCCGCGAGCATCTGCGCGAACATCTACGTGCTGAACCCAAGCGAGGAACTGGAAGCCTGCTGCTCGGTCCCTCTGACCCCGGATGAGGTCATACAGGGTCAGCTCAGTTCATTGGTCGCCAACCTGCTCAACAACAACGGTTTGGTCAACGGGGTGGTCAAGATCATCTCGTCCAGTGCCGGCGCGGGCGCGGGCGCTTGCCCGTCAGGATCCGCTACCATCACCCCAATCGCGGACCTGCGCGCGTGGATCACGCGGGTAGACTCCGTTGTCCCCTTCAACACACATTCCGGAAATTCAATCAGATCGGGCGATGGGATGGGCGTAACTACGACGGCCTTTGCGACAGCGCCGCTCAGCACCGCTGAAGAGGCCACGCTCGTGAACACCTGCCACTTCATCTACCTTTACGGCAGTGGCTTTGGCCAATGCCCGGGTCCGGTGGAGCCTATCTCGGGGAGCACCCCGCCTAATCCGTAAAGATCTTGGTTTTTTGAGATCGTACGCCTTGTGTATCTATTTTGCTGGGCAGGGTACCATCCTGCCCGGCAGTTTTTGTGTCCAGCAGTCCGGCATTACCTAAAACCATGGAGGTTACCAGATGCACCTGAGTAGGAACATTCTTCAAGGTATTATTTTCTTTTCTTTTGTCTTCTTAACTACACTCAATGCGCAAAACACGTCCAGCCAGAACCAGCCCGTCGCGGCTAAGAGCGACGCTAAAGCAACTATTCCGGCCGCCGAACCAAAGAATGAAGCGTCGCCGCTCCCGCAGTCCGAGGTGGATTCCATCGTGAAGGAGTTCGAGAGCGCGTTCGTGTCCGCGTATAACCGAGGCGATGCAAAGGCGCTCGCCGGGTTGTACATGCCCGGGGCAACTATTTTGAACGAAGCCGGCGGGTTGGCGGTGGGCCGGGAGACCATGCAGCGCGTTCTGTCTGCTGCCTTCACGAATTCAGGCCGGCCCACCATCCAGGAAACTTCCCGCAAATCCACCGCGGTATCGAGCAATGTTATCGTCACGCACGGCGTCATGCACGTCATTCCACTCGCACCCGAACCGCCGCAGGACACCCTCTACACGAAAGTCTTGACTCTGGACGGCGAACAATGGCGGATCGCAGCCATCCAATTTGCCCAGCCGAATCCCTGGAACGTCACTTTTCCCCCGACGGCAGTCGGTAAGACCTCGTCCCAAACCGTGAATTTGAAGAATGCCGGTACGACGGAAATGAAGGTCTCGCGTTGGCTCATGGAAGGCAGATACGCCGCGAATTTCACGCAGACCAACAATTGCGCAGACGCAATCCCTCCCGCTGGAAACTGCGCCATCACCGTCACTTTCAGTCCGCTGGTTGGAGGATCGCCCAAGGCTTACCTTTCCTTCTGGGATGACGCCGGAAGCGGCCGGCATCAGATCCGATTAATTGGTACCGGTGAGTGACTCGAAAAGGCTGGACGGCGCCGCGCCTGGCCATTCATAATTGATATCTTTACAAATCTTAGAAGGAGCTAAATTCAAAATGCTGAAAGCCAATATTTCGCTATTCTTGGGAATTTTTGCGGTAGCCATATCGGCTAGCGCGCAAAGTGAAAATGACGTGGTGGTCGAAGTAGGCGGGCACCAGTTTACTTTGGCCGACGTCGAGCAGCAGGAGACCAGCCGGCTTTTGCAAGCCCGAAACACTTACTACCAGGCCCAGAAATCGGCTATCAATCATTTCATCGACGAGCAGTTGCTGGCGCAGAAGGCGGCCGCCGAGCATATCACCGTCGACGAGTTAGTCAAGCGCGATATCGCGAGCCAAGTCGTCGATCCGACCCCGGAGCAACTGAAGTTCCTGTATGACGTTTTGGGCACGGACCAGCCGTACGAGAAAATGCGGCCGCAGCTTCTCGACCAGTACCGTCAACAGCGTACGGCGAAAATTCGCGCCGATTATCTGAAGACGCTGGCCAGCGAAACAAAAATCGTTACTTCGCTCCTGCCCCCGGGTGCGGTAGTATCCGTGGATGGCGCTCCCAGGAAGGGGTCCGCCCAGGCGGCCATTACCTTGGTCGAGTATGCCGACTACGAGTGCCCTTATTGCCAGCAAGTCTATCCCGCGCTGAAGAAGCTGGAGAAGGATTACGACGGAAAGCTGTCGGTGGTCTTCAAGGATTGCCCGCTGCCCATGCACAGTCACGCAAAAAAGGCGGCCGAGGCCGCCAATTGCGCCAAAGAGCAGGGGAAATTCTGGGAGTACAACAATACGCTATTTGAAAATCCTGGCAAGCTTGATATCGCGCAGTTGAAGGATTATTCCAAAACGCTCGGACTGAATACAACGGAATTCGACAAGTGCCTGGATGGCGGCGCTGAAGCCGCGAAGGTACAGCATGGGTATGAAGAGGCGCAAGCGCTGGGCTTAAGCGGAACGCCAAGCTTTTTTATCAACGGCCATTTCTATACCGGCGCGATGAAATATGAAGCTTTGCGGGATGCTGTGGAGCAGGAACTCGCCGCCGCCAGCGGACAGCACACCCTGAAAGCGAGTAATTAGCCTGCGATGGAAACCTCTTCGAGGTTCCCTGATTCTCTTTGAGGTACTTTATGGCCAGCGCAAATAAGATCGTCAGCCGGATCCAACCGATCGCCATTCTTCGAACGATATTTATCGCCACGGCGATTTCGGGCGCCGCGCTGGCCGCCCCGCCAACGCCGTTTATCTCTTCAGCCGTCATCAGTAACGGCCAAGTCATCTTAACCGGGTCGAACTTCCTGTATTCCGGCGCTACAACTTTAGTATACTTTGCCGGCACTCAAATATCCCTCACCTCCTATTCTGACACTATAATTACCGGCCTGCTTCCTAATATTGGTTTAGTGGAGGGAACCGTTTACGGAGTTCTGGTCGCCGTGACGGGATCCGGTGGTGGTCAGTCGGTTGGGGTAGTTTCGGTTCCGTATGGGATCGGGGCCACCGGTCCGACGGGCATCACCGGACCCACGGGCGCAACGGGATCGACGGGGCTAACTGGCCTCCAGGGGAACCCGGGAGCCACGGGAGCGAAGGGAGCTACGGGGGCTGAGGGTCCAACGGGAGCCAGGGGAACCACGGGAACCACGGGAGCGAAGGGAGCTACGGGAGCGGCCGGGGCTCAGGGACCAATTGGGAACACGGGCGCCACGGGAGCTGCGGGAGCAACGGGGGCTGCCGGCGCAACGGGCGCGAACGGGGTTCAGGGTCCAATTGGGAACACGGGCGCCACGGGAGCCGCGGGAGCGACAGGAGCTGCGGGCGCAACGGGAGCGACCGGAGCAGCAGGCGCAAGGGGAGCGGCAGGGGCACAAGGGCCGGCAGGAGCGGCCGGACCTCAAGGAGCGGCCGGACCGGCGGGAGCTCAAGGAACGGCCGGACCGGCGGGAGCTCAAGGAGCGCAAGGAGTGCCAGGACCGACCGGAGCAACAGGATCTCAAGGACTGATCGGACCGACGGGAAATACAGGCGCGACGGGAGCTGCTGGATCTCAAGGACCGGCAGGACCGACCGGGGCAACAGGATCTCAAGGACTGATCGGACCGACGGGAAATACAGGCGCGACGGGAGCTGCTGGATCTCAAGGACCGGCAGGACCGACCGGAGCAACAGGATCTCAAGGACTGATCGGACCGACGGGAAATACAGGCGCTACGGGAGCCACAGGAGCGGTTGGAGCAGCGGGAGCGACAGGGGCTACGGGAGCAACAGGAGCCACTGGAGCAGTTGGAGCAGCGGGAGCGACCGGAGCTACGGGCGCGACAGGGGCAACCGGAGCAACAGGAGCTACAGGAGCGGTTGGATCAGCGGGAGCCACGGGAGCGACAGGCGCAGTTGGAGCAGCGGGAGCAACCGGAGCAACAGGGGATCCGGGAGCGACTGGAGCGACTGGGGCGACGGGAGCAACTGGACCTCCGACCATCTTGAACGGCTACTGTGCCGCCTCGCTGACAAATGCCGGGTCCAACACCACAGGCGTTCCTCTGGAGTTGGGTTCTGAAGACCCGACGAATGCACAGTGCTTCAACGGACTTACGGCGTCTCAAGTTGTTGGGCTACCAATGCCTTCCGGAGGTACCTTGCAGGGCCTGACGGTGGCATCGAGTTCCAACCTTAGTCCCGCAGTTTCGGTTGGGGTTACCGTCTGGCTGAATGGTAGCGCGACGGTTCTCACCTGCTCATTTACGACGGGCCCACCGGGCAACTCATCTGCGCCGTCCTCTTGCAGCGATCTGACGGACACTGTGACGGTGATTCCTGGGGATTTAGTGACGGTAGTGTTGTCGCTTCCCAACGGGGGTTCGCCGCTTTCTTCCAGCAGTTCACTCAGCGTTCACATCTCGCTGCAGAAGCAGTAGCAGCCGGTTGGGGTATCATGGGCGAGAAGCGGTCGATGAACAAATCGGACCGCTTCCGCTCCCACGCGCCGGCTACGAAAACTCTGGATGCCTTTCTCGATAAACTCTAACGGCAAGAAGCTGCCCGGCATGGTGCTGCTGGTACTTCTTGCCGTAGCAGCAATTTACAGCAACCACTTTCAGAACGCTTTTCACTTCGACGATTTTCATACTGTTGTAGGGAACGTTGATATTCAAAACGTGCAGAACCTGCCCAGGTTCTTCACCGATGCGCGTCTTTTCAGCACCCTGCCCACTCATCAGGTCTACCAGCCCGTGACCTCCGCGACGCTGGCCATCGACTACTGGCTGGCCGGGGGATTTAAGCCGCTCTACTTTCATCTCTTCACCTTCGTCTGGTTCCTGGCGATGCTGGCGCTGATCTTCTTTCTCTTCCGCCGCATCATGGACATCGCAGACGAACATTCCTCCAACTCGTACGTCGCGCTGCTTGCGATGGCCTGCTACGGGCTGCACCCGGCCATTGCGGAGACCGTGAATTACATTATCCAGCGCGCCGACATTTATTCGACGCTCGGCGTGGTCGCCGCCCTGGTTTGTTTCATCGCGTGGCCCGGATCGCGAAAGTGGGGCTGGTATATGGTTCCCGCCGTGATCGGCATGCTGGCGAAAGCACCGGCGCTGATCTTCCCGCTGATCCTGCTCGTCTACGTGTTCCTGTTTGAGATGGGCGGCAGCCTGAGTCCGCGAAATTGGGCGGAAGATCGAGAAAAGTGGGTGGCGGCTCTGAAAGCTACGGTTCCTGCTTTCGTAGTCGGCATTGCCGCGGCTGGGTTCATTTGGAAGATGACGCCGCCACACTTCTCGCCGGGCGCCACCTCCGGCGCGCTCTACCGGATTACTCAGCCCTTCGTAGCGCTGCACTACTTCAAGTCCTTCTTTTTCCCCACGGAACTGAGCGCGGATACCGATTGGGCGCCGGTCTCCGCAATATTCAGCACCGAGTCCTTGATCGGGTTCGCCTTTGTGGCTGCCATGCTGGTGCTGGCGGTCCGCACCGCGCGGAATCGGGAGACGCGGCCGATCGCGTTCGGGATCTTATGGTTTTTCTTGGCGCTGATTCCGACAGCCATAACGCCGCTGGCCGAAGTAACGAACGACCATCGCATGTTCTTCCCCTTTATCGGGCTTGTGCTGGCCGTGGTGTGGACCTCACGCCTGCTTCTGTTCCGGAAGACGGCGCGGCTGACAACGCGCCCCAAGCTGGTGCGGGCCAGTTGGATCGCCGTTGCATGCGTCCTTATAATCTCGGCTGCTGGAACCTGGCAACGCAACCGCGTGTGGCGGACCGAGGAATCGCTCTGGCGGGACGTCACGCTGAAAAGCCCGAAAAATGGCCGGGGGCTCATGAATTATGGCCTCACTCAAATGAGCAAGGGCGAGTACGCCAGCGCCTTGAATTATTTCGAACGGGCCCAGATTTATACGCCTGCGTACTATATCCTCGAGATCAATCTTGGGATTGCCAATGGCGGGTTGGGAAGAGATGGCCAGGCTGAGAGCCATTTTCTCCGCGCCCTGCAACTGGCCCCTGACGAAGCGCAGCCTCATTACTATTACGGCCGTTGGCTGAAATCGAAAGGGCGAACGGCGGAGAGCATCGCAAATTTGGAAGCGGCGCTCGGAGCGAGCCCGAATGACGTCGACACACGGGACTTGCTGATGCAAACCTATTTCGAGCAACGCAACTGGGGTCAGTTGCAGCGCGTGGCTTCCGAGACCTTGCGGCTCGCCCCGAATGAAGCCGCGGCCCGTCACTTTTTGGGCGCTGCTCAGAACGGGGAGCAGGAGATTATTGCCGCGGAAAACAGAATGCGGCAGGCGCCCACCGCAGACGGCCTCATCGATCTTTCCTTGCTGTATTATCAAGCGGGGAAATACTCCGAGTGCATCCGGACCGCCAGGCGAGCGTTAGAGTTGAGACCGAATTCCGCCGAGGCGTACAACAACATTGCTGCCGCCTACAATTCGATGGCGCTCTGGGATGACGGCATCCAAGCGGCGACGGAAGCGACCCGGCTGAAACCGGATTTTGAAGTAGCCAAGAACAATCTTCTGTACGCGATTGCTCAGAAGCAGCGCGGGCCAGGGGCGGGAATGCCGATACCGGCCGGAAAGCGGCCCTGACAGCCCTGGCCGGACGCCGATCTAAATTCCACGCGCCGTCTCGCCAGAGTCTCACCCGTCAGTCTCCATCCTGTGGCGATGCAAAGATCAGGGCGCGCTGGATCGAAAAACTTGCAATGAACAACAACGATTCAACCATGACCTTGGCTGAGATCACGTTCACGCCGTATCGAGAGTGGAGAGACTGTATGCACAAGTACGATACCAGGGCATTGAGGCAAAAGAGCAGATAGTATTTGACCAGCGGACGGGCGATTCCCGCGTGGTTATGGAATACGAAGCGCTTGTTCAAACCAAAATTGACCAGCGATCCAATCACAACCCGGCCGAGAAGCAGGCTCAGGGTCAGGTTGCCCGTGCTCGTGTACGTAATCGCAAAGACAACCAGGTCCATCGCGCCGGCGAGTAGCGATGAGAGTAGAAAACGGAAAAGGACGAAGTATATTTTCAATGAATCAGTCAAAGGATTGAAGTGTGACGACTCATTGCCGCCGAGATAAATTGTCTCAATCGATTGCTCGAGAATGCCCCGCGCTTGAGTGCGCGCCGCGATCAGCATATTCATCTCATACTCATAGCGCTCGCCGTCTATCTGCAACGCGCGCGCGCAGAGATCGCGGGACAGCCCACGCAGACCCGACTGGGTGTCGGATATCCTCTTACCAATGAGAAACGCGAACAGCCACCGCGTTAAGACGTTGCCGACGCGGCTGCGAAGGGGTACGCCTTTTTCGAATCGCCGCGCGCCCAAAATCAGGTACTTCGGGTTGCTGGCCAGTTGCCGTGCTACCGACACAATGTCATCCGGCGTGTGCTGGCCGTCCGCGTCCGCCGTCACCAGGCCGATACAATCCGTGTAGTTTAATAGGAAGTAGTTGAGTCCGGTTTTGAGTGCCCGGCCTTTCCCCAGATTCACTGCGTGTTGGAGAACCGTGCAGCCGGGAGTCTGCGCGATATTCTCAAACAGACGGTCCCCGCGCGCGTCACTTCCGTCGTTGACCACTAATATGGGTCCGAGTCCCCTATCGAGTAACTGAGCTACCAATTGCGGGAGTTTTAAATCCGGATTGTATGCCGGGATCAAGACGGCAATGTCCCGCAACACAGGGTCGGGGGCGCTGATGGAGTGTGCGCGTTCATTGGGGTCCATTGCGGTCGACTCCTGATTCAGCATAATAGTTTGCTCTCCCGTGAGCCGTAGCCGTGCGAGGCTGCCGCTGCTGCCACGTTTCTCGATAATACGAGATTGTCTGGCTTATCGAGCGGCCTCAATCTGTTAATTTAGTACTTAAACCCGGGGACAAAATGTAATGGGCCGTGACAGGCTGGTACTAGTTCGGTTTTCCCATTGCCACGAGATGGGCCTTCCAGATACGATTCGAACAGTTGCGTTGGAAACTTTCTAATTCCTCCTCGGAAGCAGAAACGACCGACTGGGGCCTGGCCGGCTCGCCGGCTAGGTTCCCGCAACTTGATCTAGGCGCTCACTCGTGGGCACCGGGAAGCCGGCCCGCCGTGCATGACTTCCAGCACTTTCGGCACGCCGCTTAATTTAAGCGCCCCTTGCTTGCTGATCCCGTCAACGTAGTCTAGTAACCGATTGTCACGTTTCAAGGACGTGCACGCGGGAGGAGCAACCCTGCTCGATGCCCAGCGCGCCGCGCGACACGCTCGAACAAACTGATGGAGATGCCGGAAGGACTGAAAGTGGCCCGAATGTGGCGCGGCGGCACTGGTGAAAACGATGCTAAGTGATTGGTGGACCTGGTCGGGTTCGAACCGACGACCTCTTCCATGCCATTTAAGAAATATCAATCACTTGCAGACATTTCCACCAGAAACAAAAGACTTAGCACGAGGCCCCGTGGACTCCGGTGGACGCCACGGGGCGGCTTTTGGGCGTTTGGACTCCACGCGGACTCCAGGACTCCACAGTGGCTGGCACGTGGCGTGCTTTCCTGCGCGCGCGGTTGCAGGCTGCTCTATTTGTTGTCTGCCGAAGGAGACAACAATCGATTTTCATATAAGGATGATGCCCATGTGGGATGCCGAGGGCGTGGCGTTCCGCCCGCGCGGGGCAGTGCTGCGCAAGCCTCCGCCCCCGTTAGCTGAGCTCTAGTTCGACCGGCCTCACCACCCAGAGCGCGCCATCTCGAAGTTTGCCGCCGATTCCGCCGCGCTTCTTCTGGCCGTAGACGACCCCATGCGCTGGCTCTTCCGGCAAGGGATCGGGTGCCACGGCCTGCTTCAGTGATCGGGCGTGAGCGGCGGTAATCGAAGCCAAACCATAACCAGGATAATTGCGGATCGCATCCTCGGGCGGTCGTCCATCTCGCGTCATGACTGATTCCAAACTGATCGACAGTTCTTCGTCTTTGAAAGCAGCCGAAGATATGACCGCGTTGCCGTGTTCGTCCCAATCGATCCAAGTACGTGGAATGCGCCGCAGGAGCCGTTCGTCCGCCGGGATGTTTGGGTCATCTTCAAAAACGCGA
>Ga0302324_100017097_pt1 | contig 14407 bp, 18 predicted proteins | sample Palsa_T0_1_FD_201949 | JGI IMG/M metagenome (GOLD analysis project Ga0302324, IMG submission 201949) | Peat permafrost microbial communities from Stordalen Mire near Abisko, Sweden - Palsa_T0_1 | ecosystem: Environmental > Terrestrial > Soil > Palsa > Peat permafrost | place: Sweden: Abisko... | reverse complement strand
ACCGCATCGCCGACCTCCATCCGGCATCTTTTTCCTATGCGCACTCCTCAGCGCGGCTTCACTTGACGGCGTCTCCTCTAAAACGCCCGTGTGTCGTTTCCCAAAAACAGTGATCAGTGGCCAGTAGTCAGTGGCCGGAATTTGAAAGGAAGCCGCTTATGTTGCGCAAGCTTTGTGTCTTGTCGTCTGTGCTTTTTACGTTTGCTCTCGTCTCGGGCGCCCAGGATTCACGGCACTTTACGTTTCACTACGGCTTTACGGTGAAGAATCTGCCATCCGGAAAAGGAGTTCGCATCTGGATTCCGGCCGCGCAATCGGATGCATCTCAGGAAGTAAGAATCGTTTCTGCCAAGGGCGACCTGCCGCTGAAGAAAACCCGAGAGTCAAAATATGGTGACGAGATGTATTTCGCCGAAACCCGGAGCGCAACTCAGCCCGAGCTGCACTTCGAAGTCGAGTACGACGTGGTGCGCCATGAACGCGTCGCGCTGAATTCCGCTGCGCACCTGGCAACGGCCTCGCTGACCAGTAAAGAACGGCAGGAATATCTGCAGGCTGACGTTCTGGTCCCGATCACCGGCCTGCCCGCCGACCTCGCGGCCAAAGTGACCGAAGGCAAGACCCAGCCGCTCGACAAGGCGCGCGCCATTTACGACTACGTTTTTACGACCATGAAATACGACAAGACGGGAACCGGCTGGGGACACGGCGACGTGCTCTACGCCTGCGATGCGAAGAAAGGCAACTGCACCGACTTCCATTCCCTGTTCATCGCCATGGCGCGGTCCCAGGGCATTCCGGCGCGGTTTGAGATCGGCTTCCCGCTGCCGCCTGACAAACATTCCTCCGAGATCGCGGGCTACCATTGCTGGTCCGACTTCTACATTGAAGGCAAGGGATGGATTCCGATCGACATCTCGGAAGCCTGGAAACATCCGGAGAAGCGCGACTACTTCTTCGGATCGCACGACGTGAACCGGGTGCAGTTCAGCATGGGCCGCGACCTGCGGCTGAGTCCCGCGCAGGCCGGCAAGCCGCTGAACTATTTTGTTTATCCTTATGTGGAGGTCGATGGGCAGGAATACTCCAACGTGTCCCTGGCCTTTTCATTCGCTGACGCGCCGGCGGAAAGTGCACGGAAGTAGAAGTCCGGTCTGATCGCTATTCAGTGAACCTCGCAGCCAATTCATCGGCTGGCGGCGACGAGGCTCGGTGGCGGTGGCACTGGGCTTGGCGCCTGCGGGTTCGGCGCTGGCATGGGCTCGGGACCGTCAGTTGGCCCCGGGAAATTAGGCACCGAGAGTGGGACGGTCGAAGGTGCTTCGCCGGGGCTGGGAACGTTTGCCGAATCCTCCCCGGGACGGCGCAGTGTCGGCGCACTTGCCGGCCGGTCCTCCGGCTCTTTTTTAGCTTCGGTGTCTTTGTCAGGCTTTTCGAGGATGACTTCTCTTTCGGTGCGCAGAATTTTCTGGCCGCCGACCTTCATGGTCTCGACACGCACAACCTCATCGCTCACAATGCGGACGAAGTCAACGTCCTGCGGCGGATCGCCGTAGATCCACTCTTCGTATTCGGTTTCGCCGTCATGCTCGCGGACTTTTTTCGGCGGCTTGCCCTTGGCGTGCAAGACCATTTCAGTGTTCATGCCAACGAGGATGTGGTGGGCCTGAATCGCCTCTTTCACCTTCGGTGGCACGGTGTTGAGATACGCCTCTTCCTTGTTTCGTGCGCTGAAATCGAGCACGGGGAAAAGCAGGGCGCGCAATTGCGCCGCCGTCATCTCCGGAACATATTTATCGAAGTAGACATCCAGATAGGTTCCGTGAGGATTGGGCGGAGCTTCATTGGGAGCGATTGGGACGGGAGTGCCACCGGTGCCGGACACCTGGATCCGGTTGTACCATTTGTTGTGGCGATTCGGGCCGCCGTTGATGTCGAAATGAATGTGGTCGCCCTTGATCTGCACAAACGAAATATGCGAAGGGTCGCCCGGCTTCACGGCGGGTCCCCAAAGCGCGAGCGACTGTTGCAGCTCGGTGCCGCTGGGGGTGGTCACGCCATTTCTCAATTTGATTCCCTTTGCGCCCATGGGAAAAAACGTTCGCGCATAAACGATCTGAGTCTCGAAGTCGCGGATGATTTCAAAACGCGTCTGCTTCGACATGCGGGGAGCATCGGCGGGGATGGACGGGGCGAGGGGCTGGACTGACGGCGTCTGAGCCTGCGGCGAGGCTGCGCTCGTCACGGACGCGGGCGGATGCACTGGGGAGGGATTACTGCTCTGTCCGCGGACAAGAATCGCCGGGAGAACAACAGGAAGTACCAGCAGGGACGCGACGCGAAGACGTTCCATACACCACCCCAGCGCGACTGCGGATTATTATAGCGCCGGTGGGGTAATTCTGGTTTGGGTCTTTGGGCTTAGGCCTTAAGTCTTAGACCAGGTTCAGCGCCTTCTTGATGGTGCCGCGCTCTTTCAGGATTTTTTCCTGCAGCAGCGTGATGGCGTAGATAAGCTGTTCGGGACGCGGCGGGCAGCCGGGAACGTAAATGTCCACGGGGATGACTTGATTGACGCTCTGCACCAGCGCATAATTCTGGAAGACGCCGCCCGAAGTCGCGCATGCGCCCATGGAAATCACCCACTTCGGCTCAGGCATCTGCTCCCATAACTGGCGGATGACGGGTGCCATCTTGTTGGAGACGCGGCCCGCAATGATCATCAGATCGCTTTGCCGCGGCGAGGGGCGAAATACTTCGGCGCCAAAGCGGGCAATATCGAAACGCGCCGCGCCCATCGACATCATCTCAATGGCGCAGCAGGCCAGGCCGAATGTCATGGGCCAGATGGAACTCTTGCGCATCCAGTTGACCGCGGAGCCGAGCGTGGTCAGCACCACTCCCTCAGGAGTGGGATTGCCGAAGGTGAGGTCTTTGACGGTCTTGGCGCCGTTCTCGACGTCAACGTAGGGTCCGAAGTTGAGTTCGCGGGCCATGGAAAGATTGTAAATGATCGGCTGCTGGGTCAGTCGAGCTTCTGAAAGGGGAAGGCATTCAAGACGTCGTCAGCAAGAGAGTAGAGAAAATTGAAATCATATTTCCTCCCAAGTTTAGGTTCCCAGAAGCGTCCGTGAGCCAGCCAGTGCCGAAATTTGAACGCGCCACGTAATTCCCCAATCAGTTGACGCGTCCCGGGCGAGATTTCCCTCCAAGCTTCGAAGATGTCGTCCTCCAAGCTCACTTTCGCCTTCCGCGATTTGTAGATATCGCGGAAGGCTCTCGACAGAGCGTCCCTCATCCTCTCTTGACAACGGCGCTCGTAGTCGACGCGGAAGGCAGCCTCTATTCTAGTTAGGATCGCCAGGGAAGATCTCAGATCAGTCTCTTCAACGCGTGAGGCCAGAACCTCGTCAAGGTGGCGCCCGACAAAACGCGCGCCAAAGCTTGCAGGTGTCTGGCCAAAATATAGCCTCAGCGAGGACAACACGTCATTGGTGGTATTCGGCAATCTCAAGGATGGCGGCATTAGCCATTCGATACTTCCATAATCAACTGGAACAGGCTCTGCTGCGTAATCTCTATGAATCTCCTCTCCGGCGGGCGCGTGAGGATCTTCCACTCCCATTCAATTTCCTGCGCTCGCTTGCTCGGCGGGGGCGGCAGCTTTCCGCTGAGGCCAACCGTCACGTGGATCAGCGCTCTCGGATCTGACACCTTGCCGTCAACTAGGAGTATTTGTGCCCTGCCTGCGGGTCCGCTAACGTCAACCCGGCCCTTGGAACCAATGAGCAGGGTCCCGATTCGGCACAAGATCGACCTCCTGTCGTCCGATCCGCAGCACCATCTGCTTGGCGGAGTAAGACCCGATATTCTCTTCGTTCAGGTCGATGGATCGATATTCATACCGTATCTGCCCCGAAGAGACGTATTTTCGCAAGAAAGATTCAATCTTCGAGTAAAGGCGGGCTAGGTGAGCGAGCCATTGGTCACGTTGTTCGTCCCAATCGATCTCTGCGTCTGCGACTGAGGCCCCGCCCTGCTGCCGTTTCACGAATTCGTCAAAATCCTTGTTATTCATTCTCATCCCTCGTGTGTACCGCCGAATTGCGATGCCTGGACGCCCCAGTTGGCTTCTAATATGGTACGACGGGAGGCTCAGTAAACAAAATCCGAGTGGCGGGCCAAGGACGACCCACTACCAACGACGCGCGACGAAAGGCTAGAGGTGAAAATAATCATGAGTCCGCTGCATTCATTCAGCGCCGGCCAGGGAGCCGGCAAACGCAGAAGTCATCGGCCGCCTATCTCCGGCGCCAAATTGCAGGTGCAGGCGCAGCACAGCGGCATCCCGAATTTTCCTTTTCAACCCCTGCCCCCGCCCAATGGCCCGGCACCGTTCCGCTATGACCTGGCGCAGTTGTTGACTGGCACCGACGTCGAGCAGATCACGGACGCGGGAGTGCTTGTGTTCCACACGGTCGGGGATACAGGGGACTACCGGGGCCAGCAGCAGGTGTTTGTGGCGGACATGATGACCCAGGACGCGCAAATTCTGGCCGCCAACCAGAAGCCGGCATTTTTCTACCATCTCGGGGATGTGATTTATTTTGCGGGCGACATCATCCGTTACCCCGACAACTATTACCTGACTTACAAGGATTATCCCGGTTTCATCGTCTCGATCCCCGGCAACCACGACTGCCAGCCGGACAACAAGGCGGATGGTCCCGGAGACCCGCACAAGACTCCACTGGACGGCTGGGTGAAAAATTTTATGGCGAAAGATCCCAGCCAGCCGGGGTCAAAGACAACAGGCACGAGCCGAACGCCCTTGGACTTGCCGAACGTTTATTGGACGTTCACCACCCCATTCGCGACCATCATCGGCCTGTTTTCAAACGTGGGAGAAGATGAGGCTGAGATTCACCCGGACCAGGTTGCCTGGTTTCAAGGCGAACTTGCAGCGGCCGCTACGGATCGGGCGTTAATTGTGACGATCCATCACCCGCCATTTTCAGGAGACGACGAGCACAGCGGGAGCAGCGTGGCGGACCATGTTCTGACGAGCAGCTTCCAGGCCGCAAGCCGCTACCCGGACCTGATCCTGTCGGGCCACGTTCACAATTATCAGCGGTTCACCAACGTGGTGCAGGGGCCGAAGGGACAACTCCAGATTCCCTACGTTGTCGCAGGCGCCGGCGGCTTCACCAAGCTTGGCCCGATGCAGCAGGTGAACGGCGCGTTGCCGAACGTGCCCGTGGCAGTGGGGAACGGCCTGACCTTGGAAAAGTACGACGCAAACAACTTCGGATTCCTGCGGCTCGCGGTGAGCAAGAAGCAGATTGTCGGAACCTACATGTCGGCGCCGTATTCGGTGGGCGCGACTCCCACCGCCAAAGTGTCGGACAGCTTCACCGTCGACCTGTCGAAGCACACGGTCGTCACCGGGAAGGTTGGCGGAGGTACAGGAAAAACTCCCAAGCCGAAACCTGCGAAGAAGCCTATTCCGAAAAAGAAGTCCAAAGGAAACAAATAGCTTCTACGGGTTCACGATGACCTTGCCGAACATCTGGCTCTTTTCCATGTACTCGTGAGCGGCACGGATTTCGCTCAGGGGAAAGACGCGGTCCACGACCGGCTTGAGTCGCCCCGCGAAGACGTGGCCCAGCACCTCACGCAGTTCGCCCATGGCGCCCATGTAGGAGCCGAGCAGAGTCAACTGGCGCGCGAACAAATGGCGGAGATCGAGTGCCACGGTGGGTCCGGTGGTCGCCCCACAGGTCACCAGCTTGCCTCCGGTCTTAAGCGATCGCATGCTCTCGTCCCAGGTGGCGGCGCCGACGTGCTCGACCACGATGTCCACGCCTTCTTTGTGGGTGATCTTGCGGACTTCCTCGGAAATTTTCTGCTGGTAGTGATTGATGCCGTAGTCGGCGCCGAGCGCGCGCGCCTTTTCGAGCTTGGCTTCGTCACCGGCAGTGGTGATGACCCGGCAATGAAACAGCTTCGCGATCTGGATGGCGGCAATGCCCACGCCTGAACTCGCGCCCAGGACAAGAACGGTCTGTCCGGGGCGCACGGCGGCGAGGCCGACCAGCATGTGCCACGCAGTCACGAACACGAGCGGGACGCTGGCGGCTTGATTGAAATCTAGTGTGTCGGGGATGGGAATTACGCTCGCAGCGGGCACGGCGATCAGCTCGCAATTCCCGCCGTCCACGGCATTGCCCAGAACGGTGAACTCGCGACACTGGTTCTGCACTCCTGCCAGGCACTTCGCGCAGCTTCCGCAGAAGTGCATGGGTGCGATTAGGACACGCTGGCCGACGGAGAATCCGGTGACGTACTCGCCGATTTCCGCGACCTCGCCTGCGATGTCGCTCCCGAGGATGTGCGGCAGTTTCACGCCCGGCAGTCCTTTGCGGACCCACACATCGAGATGGTTGAGCGAGCAGGCCTTCACGCGGATCAGAACCTGATCTTTGCGCGGATGGGGATCGGGGACCTGCTCGTAAGTCAGAACCTCGGGGCCACCGAATTGATGGATGCGGACGGCTTTCATCGGGGCGCGCTTGCGGGCGCAGGGGTGGCAAGGATCTTCATCCGGTTCACAATCGCAGTCATAGCCTGATCAAAATTCTTGTCGCGGTTGCCCAGCGTCATGGCTCCGCGCACGTACTCCTTGAAATTCCACAGCGTGACATGGGTCTTGGGATCGATGACCAATAAGCGAAGCTGACCAAGAATGCCCGGGCTGAGCCCAGAATCGGCGAGCGCCGAGCTGACTTCAAGAACCAGGTCGGCGTCAGTGGGGGAAGAGACCAGCTCATAACGACCCAATTCTTTCATGGCGGCGTAGCATTGGTTGTAAGCCCGGTCGGGACCGCCGCTGAAAACAGTCTGAGACATCACATTCTCGAAGCTCTCTCCGCCTGCGTTCGAAACAAACACCTTTCGCGCGGCTGCGATTTGAGCGGGCACCGGCGCCACCGGCAGGTCTGCCGATTTTTGCGCGCTCAATGCCGGAACCCAGGCCAGCATTGCGAGCACTGCGTAGAAAAACGGGCGTTCCACCTTCATAAAGTCCTCCTTCGGAGAAGAGCGCGGTCCACGCCCGAATCTCTTTCTTCCGGCCAATTTCGTAAGAATTGTATCGCGCCGGTGACTGGGCTAAGCAACTTAGCGCTCGCTCGATTGCCGATTGACTCGCCACTGTTAACCGACTGATAATCAGCAAGGCAAGTGCCGCCATGGACATTTACGAACAAATCGTTGAGCTGCGGCGCGAAGGCCGGCGGGGAGCGGTGGCCACCATCGTCAACGTGCGCGGGTCGATTCCTTCGTTCCAGATGGCAAAAATGCTGGTGCGCGACGATGGCTCGATTGTGGGCACGATTGGTGGGGGATGCGTTGAGGCCGACGTGTGGCAGGTGGCACGCGAAGTGATGGAATCGGAAAAGCCCCGAACCTTAAAGTTCGACTTGAACCAGGATCCGAAATACGACACAGGACTGGTTTGCGGCGGGACGCTGGAGATTTTTGTGGAACCCATCCTGCCTCCAGCAATACTTTATATATTCGGCGCAGGTCACGTTGCTGCAAATCTTTGCGAGGCGGGTGCGAACGCCGGGTTTGAGGTGGCGGTAACCGACGACCGGTCGTCGTACGCGACCCAGGAACGGTTCCCTGCCGCGCGCGAGGTGCATGCGATCGATTTTGAACAAGCCACGCGGAAGCTGGATCCGAACGAGTCGTCCTACATCGTGATCGTCACGCGCGGCCACCGCGACGATATGCGCATACTGCGCTGGGCGGTGCAGACGCGGGCTCGCTACGTGGGGATGATCGGCTCGAAGCGCAAGGTGATCGGAATCTTCAACACGCTGCGGAGTGAAGGCGTGCCGGCACATTTGTTTGATCGCGTGCACGCTCCGATAGGGATTGATATTGGGGCCGTTACGCCGGAAGAGATCGCCGTGGCCATCACCGCCGAGTTGATCGCGGTGCGGCGACATGCCAGCGCAGCGCTGCCCCATCTGAGCTGGTTTCAGGGAGCGAGGACAGAAAGCGACGCGGGTTCGGCTGTCGATGCGATCGAAGAACTGGCGGACGAAGGCGACTGATTTCTGATTCTTTTTCTAGTTCTTTTTTCTCGTTCTTTTGTTGGGTTCTTTTCGCTCACTTTTTCCCCGCGCGTTCTGCTATCTTCCACGCCATGGTGCGAGCCTCAAGCTTCGCCGGAGTCATTCTGGCTGCGGGGGAATCCTCGCGCATGGGCAGGGATAAAGCGTTGCTGCCCTGGCCCCCGCTGGTCGAAGGGCAGCCGCAGGGGAACGAGACTTTTCTGTCGGCGGCGATTCAGTCGCTGCTGCTCACCACCGATTTCGTGGTGATCGTCGCGGGTAAGAACCGGGCCACGCTGGCGCCGATTGCCTACGCCAGCGGCGCGTCGGTGGTGATTAATCCTGACTCCAGCCGGGGGCAATTCAGTTCCCTGCAGGTGGGATTGCAGGAAGTGCTCAATCAAGGGCGCGACGCTGCCGTCATCACGTTGGTAGACCGGCCGCCGGTGGGCGCCGCAACGGTGCAACTGCTGCGCGATGTCTTTGAGTCCGCTCCCCCGGACGTCTGGGCTGTCGTGCCGGAGTTTTCGGGAAAGCACGGGCATCCGTATCTGGTGGGACGCGAATTGATGGAAGTTTTTCTGCGGGCATCGCCGACCGCAAGCGCCCGCGAGGTTGAACACCGCTATCAGGATCACGTCCGGTATGTGGCGGTTGACGATCCGTGTGTGGCGATGAACATTAATACTCCTGAAGATTACGCAGCGCTGGCCGTCAGGGGCTAAGGCCCCGTCCGAAACGAGGGTTCATCGCAGAGCTGAAAGCCCTGCCCCACCCAAACCCACGTTCCCAATGAACTGCAACCTGTCCGCCCTCACAATTGCGCATTCTGGCATCCTCACGTTATCGTCGAAGGGCATGGAACAATCCAGAGTGCAGCCGTTACATCTCACGCGGCGGGAGTTTCTCGATACCGTTCTGCAGTTGCAGCCGCGCGTGGCGGCGTTTGACTGCGATGGGACGCTGTGGTCGGGCGATGCCGGCGTGACGTTCTTCGACTGGGAAATCGAAACGGGAGTGGTGCCGCGGGAAGTCGGCGCGGCCATGCGGGCCCGTTATGTCGAGTACCAGGCCGGCCGGGTGAGCGAAGACGATATGTGCGCCGAGATGGTCACGATGCACCAGGGACTGACCGATGCCGCGATGATGAAGGTGACCGAGGAGTTCATGACGCGGACCTTTCGCGGGCGGATTTTTTCCGAGATGCAGGAACTGGTCGGCCATCTGCAGGAAAGCGGCTGCGAAGTCTGGGCGGTTTCATCCTCAAGCGAGTGGTTGATTCGAGCCGGCATGAAGTCGTTCGGAATTGCGCAAGACCGCATCCTGGCGACCAAGGTCGAGATTGAAGATGGCATGATCACCGGCCGACTGGTTCGCGTACCCTCCGGCGCGGGCAAAACAGCGGCGCTGCGCGAAGTCGCGAAGAAAAACGTTGACGCGGCCTTTGGTAACTCGCGCTGGGACGCCGACATGCTTGCCGCTGCCCAACATGCATTCGCGGTGAATCCTAATCCAGACCTCGAGGCGGTTGCCCACGAGCGCGGCTGGACGATTTACTTTCCCGACCGCGGCCGCAAGTAGACCAGGATCAGGCAGCCCTGGGTTCGACTGACCGGGGTTCGTCAGACCTAGATCAGGCAGAGCTGGACCAGGCAGAGCTGGACCAGGCAATTCCCAGCACCTCGTTGAAGAAGCCACCAGATTTACAATTTGAAACGGCATGTACTCAGCCCAGATGCTCGATCACTTCCAGAATCCCCGCAACCCGGGCGAACTTGCCGGCGCGGACGCGATTGCGGAAATCGAGAACCCGGCCTGCGGAGACGTGCTCCGACTGAGTTTGAAGATTGATTCCGGGCGCATCGCGGAGATTCGATTCAAGGCCAAGGGATGCGTGCCGGCGATGGCCTGCGCCTCGGCTGTGACTGAACTCGTATTGGGGCGAACGGTGGACGAGGGCCGAGCGTTGCACCGCGAAACGTTGATCGCGGCCGTGGGCGGGTTGCCGCAGGCTTCCGCGCACGCCGCGCAATTGGCTTTGGAAACGTTGGCAGCGGCTCTGCGCCAGCTCAAAGGTTAGGCGCGATCATGCCAGGCTCCCACACTCCCTGTCGCATCGCGTGTCTGCAGCCGAGCGCAACCGTTATTCTCGACGCCGTTGGCGAGTTGGGGCGGGTAGTGGCCTGCACCCGGTATTGCGCTGAAGTTGTGCCCGCGGTGGCGGACGGTTCGCGCGTGATCCTCGCCGATTCATGGACTGCCAATACCGGGCAGATCGTGGCCGCGCAGCCTGATCTGGTGATTGCATCCGTTCCCTATCAAGAGAAGGCGGTTAGTGAAATCCTGCGGGCGGGGGCGCGGTTTCTGGGCCTGTCTCCGAAAACGCTGGCGGATATCTATACGGACATTGCGATGATCGCAGGGACTGTGGGTTCGACGGATCGCGGAGAAGAAGTTATTGCGGCCATGCAGCACCGGGTCGGCGAGTTCCGCGCCAGGACGGCGACAGCGCCTCGGCCGAGAGTCTGGTCTGAGGAATGGGGCAAGCCCTTGATCGCTTCGCAGAATTGGGTCGAGGAACTGGTTGAAGCGGCGGGCGGGGAGTTCGCGGGTGCGGCAGGCAAGAAGATTTCGGCGGAGGAAGTCCGGCTCCTCGATCCGGAGGTGGTGATAGCGGCGTGGTGCGGCGCAGGCGATCGCGTGCCGCTCGAAAAGATCGTCGCCGACCGGCGCTGGCAGGGCACGGCTGCGGCGCTTTCTGGCCGCGTCTTCTGCATTCGCGACGAATTTCTGAACACTCCGGCGCCCACGCTGCAGCAGGGTTTGGAGGCGCTGGCCTTCGCCATCCATCCTGAACTGTTCCCGCGCACGAAAGGAATCAGGCGGATTACCGAGGTTCTCGCATCCACCGACTGAGAACTCCACGCCATGAGTTAAGATTTCCTTATGCCCGTAGCCCATAGAATCGAAGAACTCCGCACCGAGGTCAGCGAATTGGCCAATGCAGCCCACTCCGCCAAGGAACTCATGCAGGCGATGGTGAAACTGCTGCACGAGCGCATGTTGAAATACAACTGGGTGGGCTTCTACATGCTGGAGCCGGGAGCTCAACCGCCGATGCTGGTGCTGGGTGCGTTCGAAGGCGCCATGACGCCGCATACCCGCATTCCGCTGAACCAGGGAATTTGCGGCGCGGCCGCCTCCAGCGGGCAAACGGTGGTGGTGGACGACGTCAAAAAAGATCCCCGGTATCTGGCATGTTCGCTGGAGACCAAGTCAGAGATCGTCGTGCCGGTGTTTGTGCATGGCCGGGTAGCGGGTGAGCTGGATATCGACAGCCACTTCCCCGCGGCCTTCACCGCTGAGCATCAGGATCTGGTGCAGCACTGCGCCATGCTCGTCGGGAAAAAACTGGAAACCTGCGGACAATAGCCCCCTGGAAATGGCGATCAAGCTATGAGAGTGGACAAGGGCAAGGTGCGCGCGCCGGAGATCGGGCGGGTGTGGTTGAATTCGACTCCGCTGAGCTTCCGGCAATTGCGGGGACGCGCCGTGCTGGTGGACTTCTGGGACTACACCTGCGTCAACTGTATCCGCACGCTGCCCTACGTACAGGCCTGGCACGAGCGCTACCGCGACAAGGGCCTGACGGTCATTGGAGTCCACACGCCGGAGTTTACCTTCGCGCAATACGAGTCGAATGTGGAACGCGGCATCCGCGAATTCGGCCTGACCTACCCGATCGTGATCGACAGCGACCGCGAAATCTGGAAGGCCTTCGCCAATCGCTATTGGCCGACAAAATATCTGCTCGATAAAGATGGATACCTCCGCTTCGGCCACTTCGGGGAAGGCGGGTATGGGGAGTGCGAGCAGGTCATTCAGGAACTTCTGCGCGAGATTGATCCGGCCTTGAAGCTACCGGCGTTGCTGGAGCCTCTGCGCGAAGAGGATCACCTGGGCGCGGTCTGTTACCGCGCTTCGGGGGAACTCTACCTGGGAAATCGCCGCGGCCGCATCGGCAACGACGGCGGATTCAAAGAAGATCAGATCGCCGACTACGCTTTCTCCGGGAAGCCCGAAGAGAACTTTTTCTACGCCAGCGGACGCTGGGCTTCAACCGCGGAGTACTTCGAGGCCGTCGAAACCGGGCCGCATACTTTGCGATTGAAATACGACGCATCCGCCGTAAACTTAGTCATGGCTTGTCCGCACGCCGCATCGGCCGAAGTTATGATCATCCAAGACGGCAGGCCGCTGACCCGCAAGCAGGCGACCCGGGACACTCGCTTCCGCCCCGCCGCCGACGGAGGCGAAGAAAGCTACCTAGTGGTGGACTCGGCGCGCATGTATTTTCTGGCGGACAACCGCGAATTCGGCGAACATGAACTGGAACTGCGCTGTTCGACTGGCGTTGCCGCATTCGCCTTTACGTTCACCAGTTGTGTTGATCCCGTGGCTAGCGCCCTGCAGACGGCCAGTGTGCCCGATATGCCTAAGCTATGAAGCGCGTGGTCGCAGGCCTCATCGTAAAAGACGGCAAGCTGCTGGTGTGCCAGCGCACACGCCACCAAACCATGCCGCTCAAGTGGGAGTTCCCCGGAGGAAAAATTGAAGAGGGCGAGCAGCCCCGCGACGCCCTGCGGCGGGAACTCGAGGAAGAACTCGGCATACTGGCAACCGTCGGCGACGAGGCCCGGCGCATTCAGCACGAGTATCCGAACGGGGGCACGGTCGAGCTCCGCTTCTTCGTGGTGCGCGAGTACCAGAGAGAACTTGAGAACCGCATCTTCCGCGACATGCAGTGGACCGAGCCCAAGGATCTGCCGAAGTATGACTTCCTGGAAGCCGATCTTACGTTAGTGCGGGAGTTGGCTGCGGGAAAACTGCTGTAGGAAAATCCGCCGGCGGCTAGCTCTTGAGGGATGCCCACGCCCACACCACAGAAAGTACCGTCACTAGAATGGTGGTCGCCCAGGCCACTGCGTTGAACGTCCGCTTGTTGACGTACTCGCCCATCAGTTCTTTCTTGTTGATAAGCAGGAGCATGAAAACCAGCACGAACGGAAGCACGACTCCGTTCAGCACCTGGGACCACACGGCGATCTTGATCAGCTGCGGCTCGGGAATCAGGATCTCCAGCACTCCGCCCGCCACGATTAAGAGCGTATAGAGCCAGTAGAAAACTGGCGCTTCATTGAATTTCATCCCCACGCCCGACTCGAAACCAAGTCCTTCACAGACCGTATAGGCAGTCGAAAGCGGCAGAATCGAGGCTGCGAACAGCGACGCATTAAATAATCCGACGGCAAACAGAATATAGGTGTAGTCCCCGGCCAGAGGGCGCAATGCCTGCGCCGCATCCGCCGCGGAATTGATGTTGCGGTAGCCATGGACCCACAGCGTCGCCGCACAGGCCACGATAATGAACCAGGCCACCACATCCGTAAAAATGCATCCCGTGACCACGTCCAGCCGGGAAGCCTTGTAACCCCTCTTGGTGACACCCTTTTCGACGATTGACGACTGCAGGTAGAACTGCATCCAGGGCGCGATCGTGGTGCCCACCAATCCAATGACCATAAACAGGTAGGCCTGCTCGCGAAAGGCGCTGGGCGCGGGCGGCTTGACGGTTGCGATGAGTGCGCCCTTCCACAAAGGATGCGCGAACACGCCCGCAAAAATGTAGGTTACATAGAAAAACGAGGCGGCGAGGAAGACTTTCTCCACGCTTTTATACTGTCCCTTCACCACGATCAACCAGACGATCACGCCGCACACCGGAACAGTGATGAATTTCGACAGGCCGAACAATCCCAGGCTGCTGGCGATGCCGATGAATTCTGTGACTACGTTGCCGAAATTGATGATCAGAATGCCGAGCATCATGAAGAAGGTGATGCGAAATCCAAATTCCTCGCGGATGAGATCGCTCAATCCCTTGCCGGTCACGGCGCCCATGCGGGCGGACATTTCCTGCACCACGATCAGGGCGATCGTAATCGGGATCATGGTCCAGAGGAGAAGGTGTCCGAATTGCGCGCCGGCCTGCGAGTAGGTGAAGATGCCGCCGGCGTCGTTATCAACGTTCGCGGTGATAAACCCCGGCCCGACTACGGCCAGGAACAGCAGAATCCGGGTTCTCGAACGCTTGAGAAACTTCATGGTCACTTTTCGCCAACATAGGGATGGAGCGAATTGCCGTGAACGACGCCACAGGATAAACGCAGGCAGGGAATCTGACCAAACAAAAAGTGCGGGATCGCAAAATTATAGTCTCAAAC